>JADMIO011346870.1_pt1 | contig 123484 bp, 130 predicted proteins | sample 8958161 | NCBI WGS metagenome assembly JADMIO01 (sample SAMN16585339, study PRJNA669376) | soil metagenome | isolation source: Crop rotation soil | place: USA: Cullars Rotation, Alabama | collected 2011 | reverse complement strand
CGCGACAACTTGTCCACGTGGAATTCTAAGCTTAGGATCCCAATGTGCTGGAAAGGCAATTAACGGAAGCCATGCTATAGAGCGCCGGAAAACGGCCAAACGGGAACAAGGTCGAACCATGGTCCAGCATCTGGAAGTCGTCGATCCGCGCGCCGCGCCGCCGGTATGGGCCTCCCTGCGTTCCGAAGCGGTGCAGATCTCCAAGACCGAGCCGTCGCTGGCCTCCCTGGTCAATGCGGTGATCATCCGCCACAAGTCGCTGGCCGGCGCGCTCTCCTACCAGCTGGCCCGCAAGCTGGGCGACCAGGAGCTGCGGGCGATGAGCCTGCGCGAGACCGCCGACGAGGCCTTCGCCGCCGACCCGTCGATGATCGACAAGGCCGAGGCCGACCTGCGCGCCGTCTTCGAGCGCGACCCCGCCTGCAGGGGCTATCTGCAGCCCTTCCTCTACTTCAAGGGCTTCCTGGCCCTGGAAACCCACCGCATCGCGCATTGGCTGTGGATGAGCGACCGCCAGGCGCTGGCGCTGTATCTTCAGAGCCGGGTCTCGGAGCTGTTCCAGGTCGACATCCACCCGGCGGCGGATATCGGGGCCGGCGTCTTCCTCGACCACGGCACCGGCATCGTCATCGGCGAGACCGCGGTGGTCGGCGACGATGTCTCCATGCTGCACGGCGTCACCCTGGGTGGCACCGGCGCCGAGCGCGGTGACCGTCACCCCAAGATCGGCAAGGGCGTGCTCTTGGGCGCCGGCGCCAAGGTGCTGGGCAATATCGTCGTCGGCGACTACGCCAAGGTAGCCTCCGGCTCGGTGGTGCTGAAGGAAGTGCCGCCCGGCTGCACGGCCGCCGGCGTGCCGGCCCGGCTGGTCAACTGCCCCTCCTGCGGCGAGCCCGCCAAGACCATGGACCATACGCTGGCCGCGGAAGTCTACGACTACGTCATCTAGAGGCTTGTTCTGTCACCGCGGGTCGCTAGTTTCGCGCCTAAGGGACTGGAGGAGCTTCACGTGGACGCCAAATATATCAAGCGCATCGAAACCTACCTGCGCGGGGCGTTCGCCAATGCGCGGATCAATGTCGTGCCGCGCAAGCAGTCCGATTCTGCCGAGGTCTATGTCGGCGAGGAATTCATCGGCGTCGTGTTCGAGGACGAGGACGAGGCGGGATCGTTCATGTTCGAAATGGCCATCCTCTCGGAAGACCTGCCCAGGTAGCGATCGCAGCCGCTGCACGGCTGACAATCGGCCCAATCGTCATTCGCATGCCGTGGTTTGCGCGCTAAACAGCGCGCCTCACCGCTTCGGAGCTCGCAATGCGTAACAAGATTGTCCATGGCGCCGCGGCCGCCCTGGAGGGCGTGCTGTTCGACGGCATGACCATCATGGCCGGCGGGTTTGGCCTGTGCGGCATCGCCGAGAACCTGATCGCCGGCATCCGCGACAGCGGGGTCAAGAACCTGACCGTCGTTTCCAACAACTGCGGCGTCGACGATTTCGGCCTCGGCATCCTGCTCGGCAATGGCCAGATCAAGAAGATGATCTCGTCCTACGTGGGCGAGAACAAGCTGTTCGAGCAGCTCTATCTCTCCGGCCAGCTCGAGCTGGAATTCAATCCGCAGGGCACGCTCGCCGAACGCATCCGCGCCGGCGGGGCGGGTATCCCGGCCTTCTTCACCAAGACCGGCGTGGCCACTCTGGTCGCCGAGGGCAAGGAGGTGCGCGACTTCGACGGCGAAAGCTACGTCATGGAGCGTGGCCTTACAGCCGACCTCTCGATCATCAAGGCCTGGAAGGCCGACCCGGAAGGCAATTTGATCTACCGGATGACGGCGCGGAACTTCAATCCGATGATGGCCACCGCCGGCAAGACCACCATTGTCGAGGTCGAGGAGCTGGTCGAGGCCGGCCAGCTGGGCGCCGACAACATCCACACGCCCGGCATCTTCGTCGACCGCATCCTGGTCGGCGGCCATTTCGAAAAGCGCATCGAGCGGACCACGACGCGGCCGCGCGAAACGGCGGGAGCCTAAGAGAGATGGCCTGGACCCGCGAAGACATGGCCGCCCGCGCGGCCAAGGAGCTGAAGGACGGTTTCTACGTCAACCTCGGCATCGGCATCCCGACCCTGGTCGCCAACTATATCCCCGACGGGGTGGCGGTGACCCTGCAGAGCGAGAACGGCATGCTGGGTATGGGGCCGTTCCCTTATGAGGGCGAGGCCGACCCCGACCTGATCAACGCTGGCAAGCAGACTATCACCGAGCTGCCGCAGTCGTCGTATTTCTCCAGCGCCGACAGCTTCGCCATGATCCGCGGCGGCCACATCAACCTGTCGATCCTGGGCGGATTGCAGGTGGCGGAGAACGGCGACCTGGCCAACTGGATGGTGCCCGGCAAGATGGTCAAGGGCATGGGCGGGGCCATGGACCTGGTCGCCGGCGTCAAGCGGGTGGTGGTGGTCATGGACCACACCGAGAAGTCCGGCGCGCCGAAGTTCCTGCACAAGTGCTCGCTGCCGCTGACCGGGGCCGGCGTCGTCGACCTCCTGATCACCGACCTGGGGGTGTTCTCGATCGAGGCCTCGGGCGTGAGGCTGATCGAACTGGCCACCGGGGTGACGGCCGACGAGATCGCCGCCAAGACCGAGGCGACCTACACGGTTGCGCTGGGCTAACCGTCTAGATCGTCATCCTCGGGATTGCTGCGCAACCCGAGGATGACGGAATTGGGAAGCGGGCGTGCGTTACGCGGCCGTCCAGCCGCCGTCGACGGAGATGTTCGCCCCCGTGATCTGGCTCGCGGCGTCCGAGCACAGGAACACGGCCACCGCCGCGACCTGTTCGGGGGTGACGAACTGCTTGGTCGGCTGGGCGGCCAGCAGGACGTCGTTGATCACCTGGTCCTTGGTCAGGTTGCGGGCCTTCATGGTGTCGGGGATCTGGTTTTCGACCAGCGGCGTCCAGACGTAGCCCGGGCTGATGCAGTTGGCGGTGACGCCGAACCGGGCCAGCTCGAGCGCGACGGTCTTGGTCAGGCCGACCAGGCCGTGCTTGGCCGTGACATAGGCGGACTTGAACGGCGAGGCGACCAGGCTGTGGGCCGAAGCGGTCGAGATGATCCGGCCCCAGCCGCGGGCCTTCATGCCGGGCGTGGCGGCGCGGATGGCGTGGAAGGCCGAAGACATGTTGATGGCGATGATCTGGTCCCACTTCTGCAGTGGGAAGTTTTCGATCGGGTCGACGTGCTGGATGCCGGCGTTGTTGATCAGGATGTCGACCGAGCCCAGGTCGGCTTCCGCCTTGGCGACCATGGCCGCGATCTGATCGGGCTTGGTCATGTCGGCGCCGGAGTAGAGGCAGCGGACGCCGAAGTCCGCCTCGATTCCGGCGCGCTCGGCCTCGATGTCCTGGGGCTTGCCGAAGCCGTTGATGGTCACATTGGCCCCCTCCGCGGCCAGGGCTCTGGCATAGGCCAGGCCGATGCCGCTGGTGGAACCGGTGACGACGGCGTTCTTGGACTTCAGGGACATCGCGGCCTCCTCGGGACGGGACTCCTATGCCGCCCCATGTTGCGCCGCACAAGGCGGAACAGGCGCGCCGGCCGGCCGGTTTCCCAGGCCTGACCTTGAGCAAGGAGGCGGCCATGCGGGCGGTGCGAATCCACGAATTCGGCGGGCCGGAAGTGATCCGGATCGAGGAGGCGCCGACGCCGAACCTGGGGCCCGGCGACATCCTGGTCGAGGTGCACGCCGCCAGCGTCAATCCGGTAGACTACAAGATCCGCAACGGTGACTACGTCGGCGAGGACAAGCTGCCGCTGACCCTGGGCCGCGACATCGCCGGCGAGGTGGGCAAGGTGGGCGAGGCGGTGACCGGCTTCAGCAAGGGTGACGCCATTTTCGCCATGCTGCCCCAGGACGAGGGGGCGTTCGCCGAATGCGTGGTGCTGCCGGCGCAGGATTGCGCCCATCGGCCCCAGAGGCTGAACTGGGTGCAGGCTGCCGCCGTGCCGCTGGCGGCGCTGACCGCCTGGCAGGGCATCTTCGACCACGGCCGGCTGGCCCACGGCCAGACCATCCTGGTGCATGGGGCCAGCGGCGGGGTGGGGCACTTCGCCGTGCAGTTCGCCGTCTGCCGCGGCGCGCAGGTGATCGCCACCTGTCGCGGCGAGGATCGCGACTTCGTCCGCCAGCTCGGCGCCCAGACGGTGGTCGACTACCGCAGCCAGGATTTCCGCGACTTCGCCAAGGGCGTCGACCTGGTCTTCGATCTGGCCGGCGGCGAGACGCGCGAGCGGTCGTGGAGCGTGCTGCGCGAGGGCGGGACGCTGGTGTCCACCGTCGGCGAGCCCGACCACGCCCGGGCGGCGGAGCACAAGGCCCGCGGCGTCGGCTATCTGGCCCAGCCCAGCGGGGCCCAACTGGCCGAGATCGGCCGGCTGATCGACGAGGGCCATGTGCGGCCCTACGTCGACCGGGTCTATCCGATGGAGGCCTCAGCCGAGGCTGAACGCCACCTCGAACAGGACCACGTGCGCGGCAAGGTGGTGCTGGCGGTGGGGTAGGCTAGAGCACCCCCAGCATTTCGGCGACCAGGGGGTGGCGGACGATGTCGACGTCGGCCAGGCGGACGACGGCGATGTTGCCAACCGCCTCGAAGCGGTCGGCAACGTCAGCGAGGCCTGAAACGCCGGGCAGCAGGTCCGACTGGTTCGGGTCGCCGGTGACGACCATGGTCGAGTTCCAGCCGAGGCGGGTGAGCAGCATCTTAAGCTGGCCGTAGGTGCAGTTCTGCGCCTCGTCGATGACCACGAAGGCGTTGTTCAGCGTGCGGCCGCGCATATAGCCCACCGGGGCGATTTCGATGGCCCCCTCGGCGATCAGGCTGCGGACCCGTTTCATCGACAGGCGGTCGGAGAGTGCGTCGTAGAGCGGGCGCAGGTAGGGCGCGAGCTTGTCCTCCATGTCGCCGGGCAGGAACCCGATCGACTCCCCGGCCTCGACCGCGGGGCGGGACAGCACGATGCGGCCCACCTTGCCCGCTTCCAGCGCCTCGACCGCCTTGGCGATGGCCAGGTAGGTCTTGCCCGTGCCGGCGGGCCCGAGGGCCATGACCAGGTTCTTGTGATCGATGGCCTCGATCAGCGCCGCCTGGCCCTTAGATTTCGGTTTGATGGTCTTGAGGTAGCCTTGGTCGCGATGATCGTCATAGTGACCGCGCCCTGTATCCAGCGGCGACCAGGCGCGTTCGACCGGCAGCCGGCGGACTTTGCAGTCCTCATGCCGCGCATCGAACTGGGCCACGTCGAGAGCGCCTTCGCGCACCATCCGCTTCAGAGCACGCTTGGTCATCAAAATCCCTCCAAGACGACAAGAAAAAAGGGCGCGCCCGATGTGGACCGCCCTTGGACGAAACGATGAATGTTGTTGCGGCGTCGCCGTGCCCCAAGCGTCTGGCCTGGGCTCTGGGTCAGAGGCGGACCGATGTCCCGCCGACACCACTCAAGCGACAATGAGGTCTCCGCGTCAGGAGCTGCGATCGCGGGAGGAAAAACGCCTCTCGAATCGCAAGGACTAGCTTGATGCTAACCCCGTTTAGTAACGGTTAAACACGTTGATACGCTCCCGACACGAAAGGTCGCACCCTTGCCCGTCTATGCGCTTGGCGACATCCGCCCGACCCTACCGCTCGAGGGACAATACTGGATCGCCCCCAACGCCCAGGTGATGGGCCGGGTCGAACTGAAGACCGACGCCTCGGTCTGGTGGGGGGCGGTGCTGCGCGGCGACAACGATCCGATCGTCATCGGCGAGCGCTCGAACGTGCAGGACGGCAGCGTGTTGCACACCGACGAAGGGACGCCGCTGACCATCGGCGCCGACGTCACCATCGGCCACATGGTCATGCTGCACGGCTGCACCATCGGCGACGGCAGTCTGATCGGCATCGGCTCGGTGGTGCTGAACGGCGCCAGGATCGGGAACAACTGCCTGGTCGGCGCCAACACCCTGATCACCGAGGGCAAGGAATTTCCCGACAACTCGATGATCGTCGGCTCGCCAGGAAGGGTGATCCGCACCCTGTCGCCCGAGCAGGCGGCGATGATCGCCCACGGCGCCGCCCACTATGTGGAGAACTGGAAACGATACGCCCGCGACTTGAAGCTGCTCGCCTGAGGATTGCTTGGACTCCACCATCGCGACCGGCCGTGCCATGGTTCAGCTCATGAACAAGACCGCCATGACCCTGATCGTGCTGTGCCTTGTCGTCGCCGGCGTCGCGGCCGCGGCCCTGTTCGATCGGCGCGACAATGAGCTTGAGACATTTGCCAAGGGTTTCGGCATGCTGGGCATGCTGTTGATGGCGCTGTCGGTGGCCAAGGACGCCCGCCGCGCGGAGGCTCAGGCGGAGGACTAGGCTGATGGCCTACAAGGCGAAGACCAAGGTCACCGAGGTGACGGTCGAAGACTTCCTGGCCCAGGTCGAACCACCGGTCCGCCGCGAGGACGGCAAGGTTCTCTGCGAATTGATGCGCGAGGTGAGCGGGCAGGAACCCAAGATGTGGGGCCCCACCATCGTCGGCTTCGGCAGCTATCGGTATCGCTACGAGAGCGGCACAGAGGGCGTGTCGCTGAAGATGGGCTTTTCGCCACGCAAGGCGAGCCTGGTCTTCTACCTGCCCAAGACCGATGACCGGCAGGCGCTGCTGGACCGTCTGGGCAAGTACGATCACGGCAAGAGCTGCATCTACGTCAACAAGCTGGCCGACGTGGACATGGGCGTGCTGAAGCAGCTGGTCACCAGCGCCTGGAGCGGCCGCTCCTTCGGCCAGATCGACTGAAACCGCACAAGGTGACGTAGCGTCAACATAATGTGCGGCGGCGATTGAACGGCGTCCGCGCAATGGCTATATGCCGCTTCCGTTGTGCGGTGCAGTAGAGCCCGCGGTTGCAGTCAGGGCGCGTCGGTCCATGCTTGTCACCATGATGAAGGCCAAGCTCCATCGGGCGACGGTCACCCAGGCCGATCTGGACTATGAGGGCTCGATCGCCATCGATCGCGATCTGCTGGACGCCTCGGGTATCCTGCCGCACGAGCAGGTGGATGTGCTCAACATCACCACTGGGGCCCGCTTCACCACCTACGCCATCGAGGCCCCCCGCGGGTCGAAGGTGATTGGCGTCAACGGCGCCGCCGCCCGCCTGGTGCAGAAGAACGACAAGGTGATCGTGGTCACCTACTGCCAGCTCGACGCCGCCGAGGCCCGCAACTATGCGCCCACCGTGGTGTTGCTGGACGACGCCAACCTGATCAAGAAAGCCGCCTGATGCGCGCCCCGCCAGCCGTCGGCCTGGTTCTGACGCTGGCCCTGATCGGCTGCGCCCCCAAGGCCCCCAAGGGCATCGACGCCGCCGTCCTCGACGACGCCATCGGCAACGCCATCGGCGACCCCAGCATCTGCGTGCTGGTGGTCGAGAAGGGCAGCGGCAAGCTCGCCTACAAATACGGCACCAACGTCAATTGCAGCGCCCAGATCCCGGTCTGCACCGCGCCCGGCACGACGACGGTCAATGACCTCGCCAAGTCGGCGGCGGCTGGCCAGACGCGGAATTCCAGTTGCGCTCTGGTTCAGGGCGAGGGCGGCGTCGGCTATGCCTCGGGGCCGCTACCGGCGAGCAAGGCCCAGTATCAGAACCTGGCCTACGCCGCCTCGATCAACGGCAAGCGCTACCTGCCCGGCATCGAGATCGCCACCCGCATGGAAGGCGCCTTCAAGAAGGCCGGCTTCTAGCGGCCGAGTTCGTAGACGCCCTCGACATCGATGCGGACGGCCATCTCGCCCGGCGCAACCGGCGTGTCCTCGGCCTTCATTCGCTGCGCGGCGACCATCGGAATCGGCCGCGGCGGAGGCGGCTGATAGCCGCCGCCTTCGCTCAGCGAGATCAGGCGCACCACGCGGGTGCCGGTGGCCTGGGCATAGACGGCCGACTTGGCCTGCAGGGCGGCGACGGCGCGGCGGCGGGCCTCGTCCTCGGCGGCGGCGGGGTTGCGCAGGCCAAAGCCGACACCCTGCACCTCATTGGCGCCGGCCCCGACGGCGGCGTCCAGGGTCGCGCCCAGGCGGGCCAGATCCATCACCCGCACGGTGACCTGATTGTTGGCGTTGTAGCCGTTCAGCCGCGGCGGCTGGTTCTGCTCATAGACGTATTGTGGATTGAGATTGAGGCCGCTGGTCTGGATGTCGCGATCGGCGATGCCGGCCCGGCGCAGGGCGGCCATCATGGCGTTCATGCGCACGGCGTTGGCGGCGGAGGCCTCGGCGGCGGTGGCGCCCTGCGTCTGCACGCCCAGGGTGACGGTGGCCATATCCGGCGCCGTGCGGACCTCGCCGAAGGCGGAGACGGTCAGGGCCGTCCCCATGATCGGGCTGGCCTGGGCGGCGACCGGCTGGGCGGTGGCGATGTCGAGGGTGGCGGTGGCGAACAGCGCGCCCAGCAGGGCGGCGCGGACGAGGGACTTCATGGCTTTCTCCAGCGGAGCTTGGATCTGCCTCTTAGACCCTTGGCGATGAACCGTCGCTGTCGCCGGTCGACAGACTGGCGTGAGCCTTTGGCCGGAACGGTCTTGATCCGGCCACTTATCGGTGTATCGTTTACAGGTGTAATTGATGGAGGGCGCCGATGAAGGCCTTGATCGGAACCGTTCTGGGGTTGCTGGCCGTCGGTGTAGCGCAGGCGCAGGAGGCGCAGGTGGTGCGCGTGACCCCGGCCATGCAGGATCGGGCGCAGAGCTTCGACAAGGCCGACACCAACCACGACGGGGTGCTGAGCCGAGCCGAATTCGCCGCCACGCCGCGGGCCATGCCGCCCGCCGACGCCGCCATCGCTTTCGTGGTCTCCGACCAGAACAAGGACGGTGTCGTCAGCCGGGCCGAATTCCTCGACCCCAATTACGGGACTCTGCTGAAGGCCGCCCTGACGCCCAAACCCTAGGGCTGAGCGGAAAATTCGACAGCGCCGGCGGCGCACTGCATCCGGACGAGCCCGCGGCGGCCTCATGGCAGTGGAGGTCGAACGGGACGGGATGGAGCCCGCCGGCGGTCTGGAGCAAATCGCGCCGAAAGGGCGCCGTTCCCTGACATCGCCTGCGCCCTGGCTACACACCCAGCCCTTAGGCCTGCACGCCTTATCCACGCTTGCGCCGGGCGCCTGGGATTTCGCGCTCGTCAGGGACACGACATGCCGCTGCCTCTCCTGCTCGCGCTCGCGCTCGCGGCCGACGAGCCTGCCGCTCCGCCGCCGAAACCCGCGCCCAAGCCGGCCCCACAGACCTCCGACACGACGGTCGGCGAGGTCGTCGTGACCGGTCAGGCGCCGCCGGTCAGAACCTCGATCGACCGGCGCAGCTATTCGGTCAGCGGCGACCTGCAGGCCCAGACCGGATCGATCGCCGACGCCCTTCGCAACATCCCTTCGGTGGAAGTCGACCTTCAGGGCAATCCCAGTCTGCGCGGCGAGAGCAGCGTGGTGATCATGATCGACGGCCAGCCCTCCAGCCTGTTCCGCGGCGACACCCGCGGCCAGGCGCTACAGCAGATGCCGGCCGAACGGATCGAGCGGGTGGAGGTGATCACCAACCCCTCGGCCGAATACCGCGCCGACGGGGCGGCCGGGATCATCAACCTGGTCACCAAGAAGCAGCAGGGCGGCGGCAATGTCGGATCGCTACGGCTGCAGGCGGCGAACCGCGAACGGCTGTTCGCGACGCTGAGCGGCGGCCACAGTGGCCGCAAGCTGAGCTACTCCGGTGATGTGGGCCTGCGCCACGACGCCCAGCGGCTGACGGTGGTCGACGAGCGGGCGCGGTTCGACTCCGCCGCCAACGGTTTTGCGCTCAGCCGGCAGGCGACCCACGGCGCGGCCCGGCTGAACGTCGTCAATCTGCGCGGCAGCCTGGACTACAATTCCTCGCCCCGGGACCGGCTGTCGCTGGAAGCGCGCGGCATGGGCGGGCGCCAGACCATCACCCTGCTCGACGATTTCAACCTGACCAGCGCCACCGGCGCCCCGTCCACCTTCCGCCGCGACACCGACCAGCGCGAGACGCGCCACGCCGAATCCGTCACCGGGACATGGCGGCATCGTTTTGCCGGCGACGGCCATGACCTGATTACGACCGTCAATCTGGAGCAACGGGTCGGCCGCCTGGATCGGGACTCTGTCATCAGCGCCGCCACCGAGACCTACAGCCTCGACAACGACAGCCGGGTCAGCGGCCTGAAAGCCGATTACACCCGCCCGTTCAAGGGCGGCGGCAAGCTGAAGGCCGGCGTCGACCTGGAGGTGGACTCCTCGGATTTCGACGCCAGCGGCGACCGCAACGGCGCGCCGGCGGCGGCGCTGACTAACCTGTTCCTGTTCGATCAGCGGATGGCGCAGGTCTACCTCACCTATGAGCGGCCGATGGGCAGGGTGACCGCGCTGGCGGGTCTGCGCGCCGAGGCGGTGAGCATCGACCTCGACCAGGTGACCCAGGGCATCCGGGACGACCAGGACTACCAGCGGCTCTATCCCAGCCTGCATCTGTCCTACGACCTGGCGGAGGGGCGCAAGCTGACCGCCAGCTACAGCCACCGGGTGCAGCGGCCTTCGCCACAGGACCTCAACCCCTATCGCCAGGTGGTCGACCCGCTGAACCTGCGCGCCGGCAATCCGCAGCTCGAGCCTCAGGACACCCATTCCTATGAGCTGGGCTATGAGCACCGGAAGGGCGCGACCATGCTGCTGGCCACCCTCTACTGGCGCCAGACCGAGCACGGCTTCACCGAGGTGGTGCAGCCGCTACCGGACGGGACCTTCCTGACCACGCGGGAGAACCTGGGCGAGAGCCGGGCCGGCGGGCTGGAGCTGGTCGCCAACGGCCGGCTGAACAAGACCATGACCTACAATCTGTCAGGCAACGCCTTCTGGACGGAGATCCAGGCCAGCGACCTTGGGTTCAACGAGCGGCGCTCGGCGACGACCCTGTTCGGTCGCGCCAACCTGAACTGGCAGGCGACAGCCAAGGACTTCATCCAGGTCAACGCCTTCATGAACGGCAAGCGCCTGACCCCGCAGGGCTACTACCAGCCTAATGGGGCGGTGAACCTGGGCTACCGGCGCAAGATCGACGACAAGGTGTCGCTGTTGTTCACGGTCAGCGACGTGCTGCGCACTCAGCGCCAGCATCTGATCCTCGACACCCCGACGCTGAAACAGGACTTCCGCCAGCGCGTGGATACCCAGATCTACGCCGTCAGCCTGGTCTGGACCCTGACTGGCCGGCCGCGCGAGGCCGGTTTCGACTTCGGCGGCGGCGGTCAGCCCTAGCGGGGCGGGACGGATGTGGCCCTGGCCTCCTCGATCAGCCAGCGGCCGTCTTCGGGGGTGATGGTGCGCGACTTGACGCCGGCCTCGACGCTGCGGGTCACCGCAGCGACATAGGCGGCATGGGTCGGATAGAGGGCTTTCAGCTTGTCCGGCGTGAAGCCCAGCTCGTGGCCGCCGATGCGGCAGAAACTGGGACCTGTCGAATTTCCGTACCAGGTACTGGTCGGGGCATCGAGGTAGGGGGTGCGCATGCCGCCGGTGACGTTGCCGTGGGCGTCCAGCACGGGAGAGCGATCCTTGACGATGATGTTCTGCGACGGCGGCGGGGCGACGCCCTTTTCTACCCAGTCTTCCAACATGCGCAGCTCGGCGTTGAATGGCACGCGGCTGGGGAAGCGGCTGCGCGGGCCCTCGTTGCAGTCGACCGGCGGCGGGGTGCGGCCGCCCTTGACGATGTCGGCCGGGCGCGGGCCCCAGTAGAGCTCATCCGGGGTGGCGTGGCCGGAGCCGGCGTTGTCGTAATGGCGATAACGGTCGGCCGGCGTATCGCCATCGGGGCGGCGCAGGGCGACGTAGTTCAGATAGTCAGACTGACTCATCACATGGATCACCGGCACGCCGACGGCGCCGATCGTCCGGCGGGGGTCGCCCTGCGGCAGCGGCGCGGCGCACTGGTTGATCGCCGAAGGCCCGGTGGCCACCGCCACCAGATAGCCGTCGAACATCGGCTTGCCGTCGGCCTTCACTACCAGCGGGTGGATGGCGTTGATGTAGGTGTAGAGGAAGCCGCCGGTCTGGCTGTAGCCCCAGCCGTACAGCCATTTCGCCTTCGAGGCGCCGGCGCCGTAACGGAACGGGTTTTTGGCGTCGGCGCTGCGCAGCCAGGCGCCGACCTGGCTGTTGATGTCCCAGACCAGACCGTTCTCGGTGTTCTGGCTGCCGTCGCCGCGCTGGGGGCAGTTCTTGGGGTCGGCGATGGGCAGGCGATTATTCCAGTCCAGCGCCGCATAGCGGCCCGCGTCGAAGGCCTTGAGGGTGACGACGGCCACCGGCTTGGACGTTATCCCCACCCAGGCGTCGCCGCGGCGCAGGAATTCGTCGCGGTGGATAGCCCAGCCGATGTTGAGGTCCATCAGGTTGGTCGGGTTCATCATCTCGACGATGACCCGGCCGGAGAACTTCGCCGCGCTGGCCGGGCGGCGGACCAGGATGCGGGTGACGTAGGGCACATCCGCCGTGCGCACTTGCGCGCCGTCGGCGGGCCAGTCGTAGACGTTGGCCTTGCCGGAGACGAAGAACTCCTCCTCGACGAAGCCCCTGGCCCTCAGGTCCTCGGGCTTGAGCGTATAGGCCGCGCCCCCAAAGGCGTGGCTGGCCCCGGTCTGCGGGATCGGCCCGGAGACGGTAGGGACCGGCGTTTTGGCGGTCGCCGATGCCGAGATCGCCAGCGCCAGAATTACAGGGACACTATACTTAATTCGCTTCCAGATAGCCTTCATCGACCAGCCCCCTAGGCGAATTAAGTATAGTGTCCCTGTAATTCCTAATTCTTCTGCCAGCTCTTGATCAGCTCGTCGTAGTCGACGGTGATCGGCTTGGGCTTCTCGTTTGCCAGTTTCGGCTTCGGCGCGCCGGGCTGGTCGAACCAGTACTGGGCGGGTTTGGGTTCACCCAGCTTGGGTCCCTTATCGCCCTGCACGCCGGCCTTCTCCAGCCGGCTCATCAGCTGTTCCTGAGCGTCGCAGAGGCCGTCCATGGCCTGCTGGGCGGTCTTGGCCCCAGACGCCGCGTCGCCGATGTTCTGCCACCACAGCTGCGCCAGCTTGGGATAGTCCGGCACATTGGTGCCGGTCGGCGACCACCGCACCCTGGCCGGCGAACGGTAGAACTCGACCAGGCCGCCCAGCTTCGGCGCGCGGTCGGTGAAGCTCTGGTGGTTGATGGTGCTCTGGCGGATGAAGGTCAGGCCCATGTGGCTCTTCTTCACGTCGACCAGCTTGGAGGTGACGAACTGGGCATAGAGCCAGGCGGCCTGGGCGTTCTTGGTCGGCGTCGACTTCATCAGCGTCCACGAGCCGACGTCCTGATAGCCCAGCTTCATGCCGTCTTCCCAATAGGCGCCGTGCGGGGAGGGGGCCATGCGCCACTTGGGCGTGCCGTCGGCGTTCATCACAGCCGGGCTCTTGACCATGTCGGCGGTGAAGGTGGTGTACCAGAAGATCTGCTGGGCGATGGACCCCTGGCCCGGCACCGGGCCGGATTCCGAGAAGGTCATCCCCTGCGCCTCCTTCGGCGCATAGGCCTTCATCCAGTCGAGGTACTTCTGCAGGGCATAGACGGCGGCCGGGCCGTTGGTGTCGCCGCCGCGGGCGACGCAGGAGCCGACCGGGCGGTCGCTCGCGTCGACGCGGATGCCCCATTCGTCAACCGGCTTGCCGTTGGGCAGGCCCTTGTCGCCGGCCCCGGCCATGCTGAGCCAGGCGTCGGTGAAGCGCCAGCCGAGCGAGGGGTCCTTCTTGCCGTAATCCATGTGGCCGAAGACCTTCTTGCCGCCCTCGTCGCGGCCGGTGAAGAATTCGGCGATGTCCTCGTAGGCCGACCAGTTGACCGGCACGCCCAGGTCGTAGCCGTACTTGGCCTTGAAATCGGCCTTGTTCTTGGAGTCGGTGAACCAGTCGTAGCGGAACCAGTAGAGGTTGGCGAACTGCTGGTCGGGCAGCTGGTACAGCTTCTTGTCGGGCGCGGTGGTGAAGCTCGTGCCGATGAAGTCGGCCAGGTCCAGCTTGGGATCGGTGACCGCCTTGCCCTCGCCGGCCATCCAGTCGGTGAGGTTGCGGACCTGCTGATAGCGCCAGTGGGTGCCGATCAGGTCGCTGTCGTTGACATAGGCGTCGTAGAGGTTCTGACCCGTCTGCATCTGGGTCTGGATCTTCTCGACGACGTCGCCTTCCTGGATGATGTCGTGGGTGACCTTGATGCCAGTCAGCGCGGTGAAGGCCGGGGCCAGCACCTTCGACTCGTAGTCGTGGGTGGTGATGCTCTCGGAAACCACCTTGATCTCCATGCCGGCATAGGGCTTGGCGGCGTCGACATACCACTGCAACTGCGCCTCCTGGTCGGCGCGCGACAGCGACGAGAGGTCCTTGATCTCGCGGTCGAGGAAGTCCTTGCCGGCGTCGAGGCCGGTCTTGCCGTGGGCGTCATAGACCGGGAAGGCCGAGGCCGCCGCCGCGGTGGCGGGAGCGTTGGCCGCCTTCTGGCTGCAGCCGATGAGGGCGCTGGCGCAGACGGCGACGCCCAAGACTATCGGCGCCAGCCTGACGGCCGGATGACGCAAGATCATGAAAGTCCTCCCGAGGCGTTCTGAAGCGTCGCCCTAACAGCGCTATATGAACCGGAAGACCGCGGCGGCGTAAACCACCGAAAGTACGGTTGCGCCCCACAGCGGCTTGTCGCTGACCAGCAGCCAGCCCAGGTGGATGAAGGCCGCGCCCAACAGCGAGATGAACAGCCGGTCGCCGCGGGTGGTGACGATGCGCAGCAGGCCGCGTTTGGGAGCCCCCCCGGGGACGATCCGCTCCCAGACGCCCATGCTTACGATCAGGGCGGCGATGACCGCGAAGAACAGCGCCGTCGGCCGGGTCCAGGCCATCCAGGAGAAGTCCATCAGTCAGCCTCTCCCAATTCGACGAACAGGCTTTCGTCGCCGGCCTGCGCGGCCAACGCGACAAACAATCCGGCGAGGTGCTGAACGTAGTGCCAGACCGCTTCACCTTCTCCATTGTGTAGCTCGCGGGTGATCTCGCGAAGTTCATCGACGTCATCGCGTACAGATCCGATGACAAACTCGGGCTTCGTCTCCTGTTTGAATGCTTCCGCGAAGAACACCTGCCACCTAAGATCAGGCTCCAAGCGAAGGTGTGTCACGCCTCCCTTTTCGAGCAAGTCGAATGCAATCGCGGTCCATTCTCGCACTTCGCCGAGGCTGACGCTGTCGGCGTCCATCAGACCCTCCCCAGTGCGAAGCCCTTGGCGATGTAGTTGCGGACGAACCAGATGACGAGCGCGCCGGGGATGATGGTCAGGACGCCGGCGGCGGCTAGTACGCCCCAGTCCATGCCGGCGGCCGAAACGGTGCGGGTCATCACCGCGGCGATCGGCTTGGCGTTGACGGTGGTCAGCGTGCGGGCCAGCAACAGCTCGACCCAGGAGAACATGAAGCAAAAGAAGGCGGCCACACCGACGCCTGAGGCGATCAGCGGCAGGAAGATCTTTCCGAAGAAGCGCGGGAAGGCATAGCCGTCGATGTAGGCGGTCTCGTCGATCTCGCGCGGCACGCCCGACATGAAGCCTTCCAGAATCCATACCGCCAGCGGCACATTGAACAGGCAGTGGGCCAGCGCCACGGCGATGTGGGTGTCGATCAGCCCGAACGCTGAATAGAGCTGGAAGAAGGGCAGCGCGAACACCGCCGGTGGGGCCATGCGGTTGGTCAAGAGCCAGAAGAACAGGTGCTTGTCGCCCAGGAACCTGTACCGCGAGAAGGCGTAGGCCGCCGGCAGCGCCACCCCGATGGAGGCGACGGTGTTCATGGCCACATAGAGGATCGAGTTGATGTACCCCGAGTACCAGGAGGGGTCGGTGAAGATCACCCTGTAGTTGGCCAGGGTCGGCGCCTTGGGCCACAGCGAGAAGCCCCCCAGCGTCTCGGAATTGGTGCGCAGGCTCATGGCCAGCAGCCAGTAGATCGGGACCAGCAGGAAGAGGATGTAGAGCGCGGGTGCGATCCACCCGGCCCTGAGGCGGGGCTTAGCGGGCGTCATCGCGGGTCATCACAGTGTAGAAGATCCAGCTCAGCAGCAGGATGATCAGGAAGTAGATCAGGCTCATCGCCGCCGCCGGCCCCAGGTCGAACTGGCCGGTGGCCATCTTGACCAGGTCGATAGACAGGAAGGTGGTGGCGTTGCCGGGCCCCCCGCCGGTGACCACGAACGGCTCGGTGTAGATCATGAAGCTGTCCATGAACCGCAGCAGCACCGCGATGGTCAGCACCCTGCCCATCTTCGGCAACTGGATGTAGTGGAACACCGCCCAGCCCGAGGCGCCGTCGATCTTGGCGGCCTGGTAGTAGGCGTCGGGGATGGAGACGAGGCCGGCGTAGGCCAGCAGCACCACCAGGCTGGTCCAGTGCCAGACGTCCATCAGGATCACCGTCGCCCAGGCGTCGATGGGGTCGGAAACGTAATTGTAGTCGACGCCCAGCCCCGCCAGCGTGTGGCCCAGGAGGCCGATGTCGTTGCGGCCGAACACCTGCCAGATGACGCCGACCACGTTCCACGGGATCAGCAGCGGCAGCGCCATCAGCACCAGGCAGACCGGGACCCATGGTCCTCTGCGCGGCATGCGAAGGGCGATGGCGACGCCCAGCGGCAGTTCGATGGCCAGCACGATGGCCGAGAACACCAGGTTGCGGATCAGCGCGTCATGGAAGCGCTCGGAGTGCAGCACCTGCCGGTACCACTGCAGGCCGGCCCAGAAGAACCTGTTGTTCCCGAAGGTGTCCTGCACCGAATAGTTGACCACCGTCATCAGCGGGATCACCGCCGAGAAGGCGACCAGCACCAGCATCGGCGTCACCAGCCACCAGGCTTTGTTGTTCCACGGCTTGCCCATCAGGCCGGCTCCAGCCGGCGGCTGTCGACGAAGACGCCCAGGCGGTCGGGCCGGAAATTCGCGCGAGGTTCGGCCGGTATGGCATTGCCTTCATTGACCATCGCCGCCACCGGGTGGCCCTCGATGCGGCCGCGGACGATGCGGGCGCGGCCGATGTCCTCCACCCGCTCGACCGTGAACGGCAGGCCCTTGGCGCCCAGACTGACATGCTCGGGCCGGATGCCCAGTTCGACCTGGCCGGCGGCGACGATGCCGGCCGGCAGCGGGACCTCGGACGCGCCGATCCGCGCCTTGCCGCCCTGAGCCTGGGCGGCGATCAGGTTCATGCCGGGCGAACCGATGAAGTAGCCGACGAAGGTGTGCTTTGGGTGGTCGAACAGCTCGGCCGGGGCGCCCACCTGGACGATCTCGCCCTCGTGCATGACCACCACCTGGTCAGCGAAGGTCAGGGCTTCGGTCTGGTCGTGGGTGACGTAGACCATGGTGTGGCGGCTCTCGCGGTGGATCTCCTTCAGTTGCGAACGAAGTCGCCACTTCAGCGCGGGATCGATGACGGTCAGCGGCTCGTCGAACAGGATGGCGTTGACGTCGGTGCGCACCAGGCCGCGGCCCAGGCTGATCTTCTGTTTCTGGTCGGCGGTGAGACCGCGGGCCTTGCGGTAGGCCCAGTCGGTCAAGTCCAGCATGACCATCACCTGAGTGACGCGAGGTGCGATGTCGGCGGCTGGGACGCCGCGGTTCTTCAGCGGGAAAGCCAGGTTCTGGGCCACGGTCATGGTGTCATAGATGACCGGGAACTGGAACACCTGGGCGATGTTGCGCGCCCGAGTCGGCCGGTCGGTGACATCGGCGCCGTCGAACAGCACCCGGCCCTCGGTGGGCTGGATCAGGCCGGAGATGATGTTGAGCAGCGTGGTCTTGCCGCAGCCGGACGGACCCAGCAGGGCATAGGCGCCGCCGTCGGCGAAGGTCTGGTCAAGCGCCTTCAGCGCCGGGACGCCGGGCGTATACGCATGGCCTAGTCGGCTCAGTTCGATCCTCGCCATCAGGCGGCCATCCGGTCGCCGAGCGCATCGAAGACCAACAGTTTGTCCGGGTCGATTGCCAGATGAACCTGTGACCCCACCGCCAGGGTCTGGACTCCGGCGCTCGTGACCACCCAGGGGCCGGCCGGCGTTTCGACGTGGATGAAGCTTTCCGATCCGGTCACTTCCGCAGCCCTGACCACGCCGGGGAGCCCGCTGTCGGCGAGGCGCAGATGATGCGATCGGACGCCCAGGGTGTAGTAGCCGTCGGGCAGGCGCGGCGCCGCCACGGCATGGCCGAAGAGGCGGAAGTTTTCGCCGTTCTTTTCCACCCGGGTAATATTGAGGGGCGGGTCGGAGAAGGTTTGGGCGGTGACCAGATCGCGAGGATTGCGGAAAACCTCCGCGGTCGGCCCGAACTGGGTGACCTGCCCTAGGGAGAGCGTCGCCGTCTGCCCGCCCAGCATCAGCGCCTCGGCCGGCTCGGTGGTGGCGTAGACCAGGATGGCGCCGGTCCTGGCGAACAGCCGCGGCAGTTCCTCGCGCAATTCCTCGCGCAGCTTGTAGTCGAGGTTGGCCAGGGGTTCGTCGAGCAGGACCAGGCCGGCGCCCTTGACGATGGCCCGCGCCAGGGCGGTGCGCTGCTGCTGGCCGCCGGATAGTTGCAGGGGCGTGCGCCGGAGATGGGGGGTCAGCTTGAGGAGGGCCGCCGCTTCGCCGACCTTACGTTCGATGTCAGCCTTGGATGCGCCCGCCACGCGCAGGGGCGAAGCGATATTCTCGAAGACGCTGAGCGTCGGGTAGTTGACGAACTGCTGGTAGACCATGGCGACGTTGCGACGGCGCACCGGAACGCCAGTGACATTCTGGCCGCCGAACCAGATCTCCCCCGCCGTCGGCCGGTCCAGGCCGGCCATCAGCCTCAGCAGGCTGGTCTTGCCCGAAAGCGTGGGCCCCAGCAGGACGTTTAGCGATCCGGGCGGCAGAACGAGATCGGTGGGCGCGATGTGCGTCGCGCCGTCCACCACCTTGGCTGCGCCCCGCAACTCCAGCATCGCCCAGTCTTAGCGGCGCCTCCGGTCGGCGAACAAGGGTCGATCGAACAGCGGGCTTGACTCCCCACCGTCTCGTATATAACCAGACAGTTAGATAACTCATCGGTTATATACATGACCCGCGAACCCAACGATCCGCTCTCCGCCACCTTCGCCGCGCTCGCCGATCCGACCCGGCGGGCGATCCTGGCGCGGCTGTCCAGCGGTGAGGCGTCGGTGGGCGACCTGGCCAAGCCGTTCGACATGTCAGGCCCGGCGGTTAGCAAACACCTCAAGGTGCTGGAGCGCGCCGGCCTGATCAGCCGTGGGCGCGAGGCGCAGTGGCGCCCGGCCCGGCTGGAGGCAGGGCCGCTGAGGGCGATCAACGAGTGGCTGGAACACTACCGCAGGCACTGGGAGCAGAGCTTCGACCGCCTGGGCGACTACCTGAAAGAGCTGCAGGACAATCAGAAGAAGGAAGATCAGTGATGGCGACCGCAATCATGACCAAGCCCCGGAAGCCGCTGGGCGCCGGCTATGAAGTCAACATCGTGCGCCAGTTCGATGCGCCGGTGGAACTGGTGTTCGACTGCTTCGTCGACCCCAGGCATTTCGCCGCCTGGTGGGGTCCGCTAGGCTGCGACAGCGCCGTGCATGTTCTGGACGCGCGGCCCGGCGGCGAGATCTCGGTGCAGATGGTTGGGCAGGGCTACGACCACCGCATGGGCGGTGAGTTCGTCGAGATCGATCGGCCGAACCGCATCGTCTTCAAGACCAAGGCCTTCGAGGCGCCGGACGGCGGCTGGGGCATCGTCAACCGCAACACCGTCACCTTCGAGCCGCGCAACGGCGGCACCCGTCTGCACCTGCACACCCTGGTCGAACGGGCCGAAGGCGAACTGGTGCTGGGTGCGCTTTCCGGCATGCACGTCGGCTGGGGCCAGAGCCTGGAGAAGCTGGGAGACCTGGTTGGCGGCGGCGGCAAGACCGACATCGAGGTCTCCGACAGGACGGTGGTTGTCAGCCGCGCCTTCGACTGCTCGCCTGACCGGTTGTGGCGGGCGATCACCAGCCCGACCGACCTCGCCGCCTGGTGGTCCGGCGGCGACGCCGAGGTCGAGGCCTTCGATCTGCAGCCGGGCGCGGCCTGGGCCATCCTCACCCGCGACGGCGCCGGCGCGACGCATCGCTTCTATGGCGAGGTGCGCGAGGTGACCCCGCCGACTCGCATGGTCATGACCCAGGGCTTCGATCAGTACCCGGCCGCGGTGGTGGTGACCCACGAAGTCAGCGAGGCCTGGGGCCGGGCGGTGTTGACCCGCACCATGGTGTTCACCGACAACCAGTACCGCGACGGTCTGCTCAATGCCGGCTTCGACAGCGGCATCGCGACCGCTTACGACGCCCTGGCCAGGGTGGTGGCGGGCGCCTGAACGGAGGACGGATGCGGGTCTGGCTGGTGGGGGTGGTGCTGGCGGTTGGGGGCTGCGTCTCACCGGCCCAGCCGCTGGCCCTGGCCTGCCAGGCCCAGGCCCGCGCCGCCGACCCGGACGAAGAGCCGACCACCCAGGGCCATGACAGGTCCCAGGCGATCTTCGCGGCCTGCATGCGGGCCAGGGGCTTCATCTTCGACTGGAACGACCGCCGCTGCGACCGGCAGTACCCGACCACCATCGTCAAGGGGCAGTGTTACAGGCGGCCCCTGCCCACCGACACCACGACGTGAGCGGCCGTCCAGACCTCAGCGGCGTGCGCGCCTGTTTGTTCGACGCCTACGGCACGGTGTTCGATTTCGCTTCCGCCGCGGCGCGATGCGAGGCGGCCCCGGCCGAGGTCCGGACGGCGCTGACCAGCCTGTGGCGCGACAAACAGCTGCAGTACAGCTGGTTACGCACGCTGCAGGGCCGTTACGTCGATTTCTGGCAGGTGACGGGCGAGGCGCTCGATTTTGCGCTGGAAGCGCTGAAACTGGACCAGAGCCTGCATGCGCCCTTGATGGCCCTCTACCGCCAGCTGGCGCCGTTTCCCGAGGTCGCCGGCGTACTCAACGACCTGCGGCGCGCGGGTCGGGTGGCGGCCATCCTCTCCAACGGTTCGCCGTCTATGCTGGAGGACGCCGTCAGGGGGGCCGGCTTGGACGGGCTGTTCGATTGGCTGTTCTCCGTCGATGCGGTCCAGGCTTTCAAGACCCACCCCGCCGCTTACCGCCACGCGGCCGAGGGCCTTGGCCTGCCGGCGGAACAGATCCTGTTCCTATCGTCGAACGGCTGGGACGCCTACGCCGCCGCCGACTTCGGCTTCAGGGTCGTGTGGTGCAATCGCTACGGCCAGCCGCGCGAACGTCTGCCTGGGCGCCCGGACGCCGAAATCGCATCGCTGGCGGACCTGCCGGGGCTGCTGGCGAAGGCTGAGTAGGCCCGGCAGGACTTGAACCTGCAACCAGACCGTTATGAGCGGTCGGCTCTAACCAATTGAGCTACGGGCCCCCAGCGAGCGGCTGGGTAACATGCGCCGCGCCTTGCGCACTAGACGCCACGCGAAGCGTAGCCAGAACAACCGCTTCGTTGTGGTCGAAGCCCAGAACCGAACTGTGGCCGGCGCCGGGGACGCTGACGTAGCTGCCGGATTTGGAACGGTCGGCCGGGGCGCGGCGGGCGTCCTCGAAAGGTCCGGCGCGAGCGCCGGCGGTGATGACGGCGATCGGGACGGAGGGGTCGTAATTTCCGGCCGCCTCGGCCTGCCTGGCCGCGGCGCCCCAGGACTCAACCTCGGCCAGGGCTGAGCGGGCCTGCCTGCCGGAGATCTGGCCACGCTTCTTCTCCGCCGCGGCTGCCGGCGGCAGGCCGATGCGGTCGACCATGATGAACCAGCCGGGCTTGGTCAGGCCAAGCGGGCCGGCGAAGGCGTTGAGCCTGGCCAGGGTCAGGAAACGCCGGAAGAAGGCGGCGACCTGCGGATTGGTCATCAGCTCCGGCGTCACCGCCTCGATCAGCACCACGCCCGCGACCTTGTCGGGGTGGGCTACGGTGAACTGGCGGACATACAGGCCGCCCATGGAATGGCCCATCAGGATGAAGGGGCCGCGCTCGCCGGAAGCGACGATCAGCCTGGCGAGGTCGGCGGTGACGGCGTCGCCGTCGTGAGGGCCGGGCGCGGCGTCCGAAAACCCCATGCCGGCACGGTCATAGGCGCACGAGCGCAGGCCCTTCTCGGCCAGCCTCTGCTGGATGGCGGCGAAGTCTGCGGCGCCCGAAAAGGCGCCGGCCTCCATCCAGACGGTGGGCGAGGGAGATGTCGTTGGGCCTTCGCAGACCAGTCGAAGCCGGCGGCCGCCGATGTCGACCATCCGGCCACGCGGCGCATGGCCGCTGGCGACCGCCTCGGCCGCCCCGGCGGCGACCAGCCAGACCAGCAGGATCACGCCCAGAATCGTCATCAATTTCCTCAGCATCGCGGTAGCTTAGCCGCCCGTGGCGAGCGCGCCAGTCGCGGTCTCGCGAACAGCCGTCGATGGCCACGCTGGAGCCTGGCGGGCGGTTGGGCTAGGCGAGAGCGATGATCCGCATCGATCGCAGGGCCGCCATCACCTCCGCCGCCGCCGCCGGACTGGCGCCAGGAGTGGCGGCGGCGCAGCCGGTCGGCCAGTTCGTCGGCCCGCTGCCCGGCTGGCGCAATGTGCGGGGCGAGTTCGGCGCTGTCGGCGACGGCCGCGCCGACGACACCGCCGCCCTGCAACGGGCGCTGGACGCCCTGGTCACATCGGGATCGATGGTGTTGTGGCTGCCGGCCGGGCGCTATCGCATCACCCGCACCCTGGTCCTGCCCAGGAAGGCCGCCCGCGAGGCCAGAGGCGTGAGCATCCAGGGCGAGGATCCGGCCTCGACGGCGCTGATCTGGGACGGGCCGCGCGGCGGGACCATGTTCGAGTACGGGGCCTGGTATTCCAAACTGGGCCGGCTGACCTTCGACGGCGCCGGACGCGCCGGCATCGGCCTGGCCCATGGCGCGCAGTTCGTCACCGTCAATGAAATCGCCGACTGCGTGTTCGCCGATCTCGACGTCGGCATCGAAGCCGGCACGCCGGAGCACGCCGGCATCGCCGAGACCTCGGCCGTGCGCTGCCGTTTCCTGCGCTGCAAAAAGGCCGGCGCCTCGCTGCGCAATTTCAATTCGCTGGACTGGTGGTTCCGGGATTGCCGCTTCGAGGATTGCCAGATCGGCCTGACCAACCTCTACGGCGCCGGAAACTTCTTCGCCTACGACAGCGTCTTCCTGCGCTCGCGGGAAGCGGACATCGCCATCCGCAACACCGGCTACCTGAGTTTCCGCAACAACCTGTCGATCGGCTCCAAGGCCTTCTTCGTCGCCCAGGCCGTGGATGCCGGGGCGGAGGTGACGCTGCAGGGGAATCGCATCGTCGACACCACCGATGTGGCGGCGATCCGGGTGGCCAACCTCGGGCCTTTGATCCTGCTCGACAACGACGTCGTCAGCCGGCCGGGGCAGGCCGGGCCGGTGGTCGAGGCGCGCTCGGCGATCGGCATCGCGGTCGGCAACCGCTTCACCGTCGGCGACCCGGTGGCGCTGAAGGCCGGGTCGACGGTGCTGGACAACAGCCGCAGCCCGCGGCCGTCCGGCAGTCCAGCGGCGCCGGCGCCGGTGACCACCGGCCGTTATCGCGGGCCGGTCACCTCCATCGTGGTCGGCTCATCCGCCACGGCCGTCCAGGCGGCCATCGACGCGGCCGCCCGGCGCGGCGGCGGGGTCATCCATTTCGCCCAGGGCGTCCACGCTATCGACCGCACCCTGGTGGTGCCGGCCAACGCGGCCGTGCGTCTGATTGGCGACGGCATCAATTCCACCTGCCGGCTGGAGTGGTCCGGGGCCGGCGCGGGACCAATCCTGAGACTGGCCGCGCCCAGCCGCGCCCAGGTCGAGAACCTGGCGCTGTCCGGGGCGGGGCGCGCCGACGGGGTGGCGCTGGCCGGCGTGGATGCCGCCGGAGCGCCGCTGCTGATCGATCAGGTCAAGGCGGGGGGCTGCAGCGAGGCGGGGTTCCAGGTCGAGCGGCTGATGCGGGCCAGCCTGTTCCTGCGCGACATCGACCACAACAACAATGCCGTCGGCATGCGCCTGATCGGCAACCGCTCGCCGGTGGTCATCCAGAGCGGCTCGTCGAGCGACAATACGTTGAGCTACGGCCTGAGCGATGGGGCGCGGCTGCTGGCGCGGGACATCTGGTACGAGTCCGGAACCAAGAGCGGCTTCATGCAGCTCAGCGGCGACGCCGAATTCGTGCTCAACGGCTCCAACATCGCCACGCCCCGGCAAGCATCGCCGGCGACGATCGCCATCGACGGCCTGCGCGGACGGGCGCTGTTCATGGGTGTGATCTTCTCGGGCGGTCCGGAGAGCGTGCCGGCGATCGTCGCCTCCGGCCGCGAGCCGAGGCAGGCCGTTCTGGTGCTGGGCTGCCAGGGCCATGGCGATTTCTTCGCCGACCGCTCGAGCGGGGGCCGCGCCGCGCGCCTCGATAGCCTGACCTACACGCCGGGCGGCGGCGCCAGGCCCCTGCCGGATCGTGGCACGGTCGACGCGGCCTTCATCCGCGAGATGCTGGGCCTGGCGCGCATGAAAGAGCCGCGGGACCTGGGGCCGCCGCGGCTCTATCGTCTGTATCTGGACCGCTGCCGAGTGGGGCTGCGGGTGTCCGCCTGACCTTACTGGCTGGAGGTCGTGGCCGGCTGTCCGCCGGAGGCCAACTGCTGCATGCGGGCGAACAGCGAGGGGTCCTTCTGCATCGCCTGGGCGATTTCGTTGTAGCGCTGCACGGTGAAGCCGGCGTCGGTGACGGCCACCTGCAGTTCGCCGCTCATGGTGCTTTCGGCCTTCGACTTGGCGGCCGCGTCGGTGGCCGCCGCGATCGCCGGCTGGTGCTTGTCCATGATGCCTTTGACGTCACGGGCGAGGTTGCCGAACTTCTTCAGCTCGGTGTCGCTGACCGTGGCGGTGGGCGTGGCCGGCGCGGCGGCCGGCGCACTGGCCGACGGCGCGGGCGCGGCCGTCGCGGCGGGGGCTTCGGCCGGCTTGGCGGCGGGGGATTGGGCAGGCGTTTGGGCGAGGGCCGTACCGGCCATCAACAGGGACGCAGCGGCCGTGATCGTCAGGATGGGTCGCATTGTGGGGGCTCCGTAGTGGGTGCGTCCACCCAGCGGGCGCACCTTCCGTTGCACAAACCGTAGATGTCGTTCGCGTTGCCCATGTGGCCCTTGCGGGGTCATTTCTGACGCCAAAGTGGCCCTGATGGGGCTAAGGCATAGCTCCGTCGAAGACGATCACCGAGCGCGCCACCTTGCCTTCCTTCATCTCCTTGAAGGCCTCGTTGACCTGCTCCAGCTTGATGCGGCGGGAGACCATGTCGTCGAGCTTGAGCTTGCCGGCCATGTACATGTCGACGAACCGCGGCATGTCGACGGGGAAGCGGTTGGAGCCCATCTGCGAGCCCTGGATGCGCTTCTCGCCGAGGAAGTCGACGCCGCGCAGTTCGATGGAAACGCCGACCGGGATCATGCCGATGATGTTGGCCGTGCCGCCGCGGCGCAGCATGCGGAACGACTGTTCGGCGGTGACCTTCAGGCCCACCGCCTCGAAACTGTGATGCACGCCGCCCGAGGTCAGCTGGATGACCTGCTTGGCCGGATCGCCCTCGGCGGCGTTGACCACATCGGTGGCCCCGAAGGTCTTGGCCATGTCCAGCTTGCCGGGGTTGGTGTCGACCGCGATGATCCGTCCGGCCCCGGCGATCGCCGCGCCGTTGATCGCCGCCAGGCCGACCCCGCCGCAGCCGATCACCGCCACCGTCTCGCCCGGCCGCACATGGCTGGTGTGGATGACGGCGCCGACGCCGGTGGTCACCCCGCAGCCGATCAGGGCGGCGCGGTCCAGCGGCATGTCCTTCCGGATCGAGACGCAGGCGTGCTCGTGGATCAGCATGTATTCGGCGAACGAGCTGAGGTTCAGGAATTGCGGCATCGGCGCGCCGTTCTGGGTGATGCGCGGCTCATCGCCCTCGGCCCGCTTGGTCTCAGGGCTGATGCACAGGCTCATGTGGCCGGTCAGGCACTGGTCGCAGTGGCCGCAGAAGGCCGACAGGCAGGTGATGACGTGATCGCCGGGCTTCACCGTGCGCACCTCGGAGCCGACCTGCTCGACGATGCCGGCGCTCTCATGGCCCAGCACGATCGGCAACTGGGTGGGGTAGGAGCCTTCGACGAAGTGAAGGTCGGAGTGACAGACGCCGGCGGCGACAGTGCGGATCAGCACCTCGTGCGGGCCGGGCTTGGAGATCTCCACCTGCTCGATCTGCAGGGGTTGACCGACTTCACGAAGAACGGCGGCTTTCACGTAGGCTTCCTCCAAAGTTTGGCATTTCCTAGAGCATGGTCGACCCGGCCGGGTCTAGTCGGTTGTCGGCGTCGGGGCTAAAGCGGCGGCATTGGAGGGCCGATGGCGCAGCATGTGGTGATCGTGGGCGCAGGCCACGCCGGGGGCACGGCGGCGGCGCTGCTGCGCCAGTACGGCTTCGAGGGGCCGATCACCCTGCTGGGCGAGGAGCCCTATCCGCCCTATCAGCGACCGCCGCTGTCGAAGGCCTGGCTCAAGGGCGAGGCCGGCGAGGAAGACCTCGAACTCAAGGGCCACGACTTCTACGCCGAGGCCAACATCGACCTGCGGCTAAGCGTGCGGGTCGAGGCGATCGACCGGGCGGCCAAGACGGTCAGCGTCGACGGCGAGGCGGTGGCCTACAACACCCTCATCCTGGCCACCGGCGCGCGGGCGCGGACCTTGCCGATCGCGGGCGCCGACCTGCCGGGCGTGCTGTTCCTGCGCACCGCCGACGACGCCGAGACGCTCAAGCATGCCCTGACACCCGGCAGGCGGTTGGCGGTGATCGGCGGCGGCTACATCGGGCTGGAGGCCGCCGCCTCGGCCCGCGCGCTCGGCTGCGAGGTGGCTGTGCTGGAAAGGGAAGAGCGTCTGCTGGCAAGGGTCGCGAGCCACCCCTTGTCCGACTTCTTCTTCGCCTACCACAAGGCGCGCGGCGTCGAGTTTGACCTGGGCGCCTCGGCGGTGGCCATCGAAGGCGCCGGCAAGGTCCAGGCGGTCCGCCTGGCCGATGGCCGTGCCATCGCCTGCGACGCCGTGCTGATCGGCGTCGGGGCCATCCCCAATGACGAGCTGGCCAAGGCCGCCGGCCTGGACTGCCGCGACGGGGTGGTGGTTGACTTGTACGCCAGAACCTCCGACCCGTCGATCTTCGCCATCGGCGACGTCACCCGCCGGCCGCTGCCGCTCTATGGCCGCGAATGGCGGCTGGAAAGCGTGCCCAATGCGCTGGAACAGGCCAAGCAGGCGGCCAACGCCATCGCCGGGCGGCCCGACCCGGCGCCGGAGGTCCCCTGGTTCTGGTCGGACCAATACGACGTCAAGCTGCAGATCGCCGGGGTGCCCTTCGAGACCGACGACCTGCTCGTCCGCGGCGACCCCAAGAGCGCCAACTTCGCCGTCTTCCACATGAAGGGGGATCGCGTCATGGCGGTGGAGGCGGTCAACGCGCCGGCGGAATTCATGGGCGGGCGGCTGCTGATCGGCCAGGGCAAGGCTGTCGACAAGGCCAAGCTTGTCGACATCACAGTCTCGATGAAGGCTGTGGCGCTCGGCTGAGCAGTTTTGGCGGAATCGTCAAAAACATGGCATGATCCGCCGTCGCTTTCGAGCGACTGGAGGAAACGTCATGTTCAAGCCTAACTTAGGCGTGCACGACCGGATCATCCGCATCGTGCTGGGCCTTCTGGCCGTCTCGCTGATTTACTTCGCGAAGACTTGGTTCGGCCTGCTCGGCCTGTACCCGCTGATCACCGGAATCGTCGGCGTGTGCCCGATCGACAACTACCTGAAGATCGATACGCGCCCGCAAAAGCACATGAAGGTCGGCTTCTAGCCGAGTTTCGAGGCCACGGCCTCTCCCTGGGCGGTGATGTCGGCGACGATGTCGGCGGCGCGGCCGGTGCGGGTCATGCGCAGGCCCTGACCCGCCCACATCGACAGGAACTCCGAGCGTCCCTGCCGGGCGGCCTCCGTACGCAGGGGCCGGGTCAACGCGTTCTGCAGCGGGAAGGGCAGGGCGTCGTCGTCGGCGACCTCGCTGATGAAGCGGTTGACCAGGCCGCGGGCGGCGCGGCCGGAAAAGGCGCGGGTCACCGTGGTTTCGTCCTCGTGCGCCCGCATCAGCTGCAGGCGGTAGGCGGAGTTGGCGCCGGCTTCGTCCGCGGTCAGGAAGACGGTGCCCAGCTGCACGGCCTGGGCGCCCAGGGCGAGCGCCGCGGCGAGGCCGCGTCCGTCCATGATCCCGCCCGCCGCGATCACCGGGATCGCCACGGCGTCGGCCACCTGGGGGACCAGCGCCATGGTTCCGATCAGGCTTTCCTCCACCGGCCGCAGGAAGCTGCCGCGATGACCCCCGGCCTCGGCCCCCTGCGCGATCACCGCGTCGCAGCCGAGGCTCGCCAGTTTGACGGCCTCCTCGACGGTGGTGGCCGTGCCGACGACCTCGACGCCGCGCTCGTGCGCCGCCTCGACCACGCCGGCGGGAGGCAGGCCGAAGGTGAAGCTGAACACCGCCGCGCCGCTTTCCAAGATGGCTTCGAACTGTTCATCGAAGGTGACCGGCTGCGGCGAAGGGGCGGAGGGGGGCGTCAGGCCTAGCTCGGCGAAATAGGGGGCGACGGCGGCCAGCGCCGCGGCGGCGTCAGGCTGACCGGGGTCGGGCCACGGCGTGAACAGGTTGAGCGCGTAGGGGCGGTCGGTGAGGCCGCGGATCGCCCGCGCCGCCGCCAGAATTTGCTCGCCCGACAGGTAGGCGCAGCCGAACGAGCCCAGGCCGCCGGCGTTGCTGACCGCCGCCGCCAACTCGACGGAATCGCTGCCGCCGGCCATCGGCGCCTGGATGATCGGCGTCTTCAGGCCAAGGCGACGGGTGAGGGCGGTTTCGAACGGCATCGGCGGGCTCCTTGCCAAGCCCACATAGGCCCGCCGCCCGCCCGCCGCTACGGGGCGTTGGGCGTGTAGATCTCGACGCTGTAGCCTTCTGGGTCCTGGGTGAAGAAGGCCCGGTCGCTCGGCGTGCCGACCTTGCGCACCGCATAGCCCAGGCTCTTCAGGTGCTCGGCCAGCGCCTCTGGGTTGGAAACATCCAGGATCAGCCGCCCGTAAGCCGACTGGCCGTCGCGCTTGGCGGCCTTGTTGAGCACCAGGGTCGCCTGGTCGCCGGCGCCGTAGCCCAGCACGATCTCGTTGGCGTTGGGCCGGCGGATTTCGTGCATGCCCAGCACATTGACGTAGTAGGCGCGCTCGCGGTCCAGATCGGTGACATTGATGCCGCTGGCGCGGATGCGGTTGGGTTTGAGATTGGCGGGGAGCGGTTTGGCGGGCGCCGTTGGGTCGGGCTGCGCCGCGGCGGGCGGTTGCGCCCAGACCGGTGTCGCCGCGGCCAGAGCCAGGGCCGCGAAAATCCTCATCGGTCGTTTCATGCATCCCTCCGTCGCCGGTGTTGGGGGCCGGCTTGTTGAACTTTCGCTACACTAGGCGCCCTTCGCCCAGCATTCCAAGTCATCAAGCGAATCAATGGCTTCGCGGCTTGATGGCAATTCGCTTCCTGAACCATCTCGCGGCGGCAACATTGGAGGGCGGTATTTGGCCATATTCGGGCCGCTGCAGGGGGTCGATTATGTTCAAAGAACGGCCTGCCGGCAGAGAGGTTGACCCTGCGTCACCTGTCGGGTCGCGCAACAAAAATTCCTAATGTGGATAAATCGCGAAAGTTTCTACCCCTAAAGCGCGATTTTCGGCCATGCCTTCACTGTGGCTTTGCGGTTCCACCCGCTAGTGAAAAATGCGTCCGCTTCTTGACAGCTTGGTGGCGCCAACGATGATGGCTGCAAAATACAGAAACTTAGGGGAGACGAATGGCTTACAATCGCAAGTCGCGTGCGCGCGCCCTCTTCGGGTCGGCGGCGAGCACTCTGGTGCTGGCCGCTATGCTGCAGGCCGGGATGACCTCGGCGGCCTTCGCCCAGGACAAGAAGCCGAAGGCCGCAGCCGCGGCCGATGCGGCCGGCGAAGAGGGCACGGAAGTCGAGCAGGTGGTGGTCACCGGCACCTTCCTGCGCGGGACGCCGGCGACGGCTGTGGTGCCGGTCGAGGGCGTCAACCTCGAGGAACTGCGCGATCGCGGTTCGCCGTCCAACCTGGACTTCGTCAAGGGCCTCTCGGAGATCGGTTCGGTCGCCGGTGAAGCCAATCGACTCAACGCCTTCGCCATCGGCGCGGCCTCGGTCAACCTGCGCAACCTGGGTTCGCAGCGCACCGTAGTGGTGTTCAACGGCCGCCGCTTCCCCGAGCAGTATTCGTTCTCGGTCGGCCGCTTCAACAACGTCAACCAGATCCCCAACGCGGCCATCGGCCGGGTCGAGGTCCTGAAGGACGGAGGCGCCACCACCTACGGCGCCGACGCCGTCGGCGGGGTCGTCAACTACATCACCCGGCGCAATCTCAACGGCGTCGAGGTCGCGGCAAACTACCGCTACATCAAGGATTCCGACGGCGACTACGACTTCTCGGTCTCGCTGGGCAAGGTCGAGGACAAGTGGAACATCATGGGTGTGCTGGGCTACATCAAGCGCAGCGAGCTCGACCTGCAGGACCGCGCCTGGGCGCTGCGGCCCTACCTGATGAACCCGTCCGGCTGGAATACCGGCGGCCAGCCCGGCGCCTTCGAGTTCCAGATCAACAACAACGCCTTCGCCTTGGCCGGCAGCACGACGGGCACGCCGTCCGGCACGGCCACCAACCAGAACTTCAACGTCATCGCCGCCGCCCCGATTCCAACATCGGCCGGCAGCACCGGCGGCAACCTCACCAACCTTCAGACAACCATCGGTGGCCTGACCTTCAACGAACAGTACGTCGGCAACCGCCAGATGGGCGCGACGGGCATCATGCGCGATCCGTCGTGCAACGCTCTGGGCGGTTTCGCCGGCTGGAGCGGCACGCCTTCGGCGATCTGCTACATCCAGTTCAACTGGCTCTCCAACCTGGTCGAGGAGCAGGAAACCTGGCAGGCCTACGCCGAGGCCAACTACGAGTTCAGCCCCAGGTTCAAGGTGCACGGGGAGTTCACCTACTACGACGTCGATATCCCGCGCATTCCGATCGACAACGGCGGCGCTCTGCTGAACAGCTTCCCGCTGGCCAGGACCAACGACACCCCGAACGCGGCCCTGTTGACCAACGCTTCCGGCGTCCCCACTGGCGCCACGCAAAGCGTTCCGACGGTGGGCGGGGCGACCACGCCGGCCTACTTCGTCTCCGGGTTCAACCCGGCCGTCACCGACATGCTGGGCCTGTTGCGCAACGCCGACGGCTCGCCGTCGTTCACGGCTGGGCAGATCGCCGCCATTTCGGCGCCGGTGACCATCGGCGGGGTGACCATGGCCGGCGGCCGGGTGGCGCTGCCTTCGGCGTCGTGGCGTCCGTTCGGCTACGGCGGCAACCCGATCTACGGCGAGACCGACTTCCAGCACAACTTCAACACCCAGTACCGCTACACGCTGGATTTCTCAGGGGACCTGGGCAAGTTCTTCGGCGGAACCTGGGACTGGGATTTCGCCTACACCCTCAACACGCTGGACTACAACCTGGTCGCCACTGACATGCTGGTCGACCGCCTGCAGGCGGCTCTGAACGGCTTCGGCGGCGCCAGCTGCAACGGCATTCGCGCCGGCACGACGGTGGGCGGGGTGGCCTCGACCTGCGGCTACTTCAATCCCTTCGCCACCTCGATCGCCAGCAACATCTTCTCGGGTCAGACCAACCCGTTCTTCGTCGGCAGCGGCACCTTCCCCGGCTACATGCCCGGCAAGGGCCTGCAGAACGATCCGGCGCTGATCTCCTGGATGTATGTGCCGGTCAGCCTGCACCGGACATCCGACTACGCGATCTTCGACGCCGTCGTCCGCGGCGATCTCGACTATCACCTGTGGTCGAAGGACCCGATCCAGGTGGCCGTCGGCGCGCAGTATCGCGAACTGCACGAGATCAGCGATCTCAGCGACTTCGCCGACGAGTTCAACAATCCCTGCGCCACCGCCGGGCTCCAGATCGTCGGCTGCACCCAGACGAGCCCGCTGGTCTTCCGTCGCGGCGCCAACATCTCGGGCTTCGTGCGCGACTATGACCGCCGCTATCCCGTCGAGTCGGCCTTCGCCGAAGTCAAGGTGCCGGTCACCGATAAGCTGAACTTCCAGGTCTCCACCCGCTACGAGAAGTTCATCTCCGACCTCGACGCCAAGGATAACCAGGTGATGGTGACCCAGGGGGCCATCCGCTACCAGGCCCTGCCTTGGCTGGCCTTCCGCGGCACCGCCGGCCAGACCTTCACCCAGGTCAACCCGCCCGCGCCGGCCAACCCGATCGTCGCCAATCCCGCCAGTTTCCCGGCCGCACAGGGCGGCGCAGGGGCCGGACAATTCATCGGCGTCAACTACTCCAACGTCGATGTGAAGCCTGAGACCGGATTCAACTACAATGTCGGCGTCATCTTCCAGGTCGGCGACGTCACCGCGACCGTCGACTACTACGACATCAAGATCGAAAACCTGATCCGGGCCCAGTCGACGGCTCAGCTGCTCAACGCGCTCACCGTGCCAGGCACCACCGGGGCGACCGCCCTGGCCAACTGCTCCAGCGACCTGCTGACCGCGCACGTTCCCGCCCTCGGCGGCAATCCCTTCATCCAGCCCTTGCCCGGCACCCCCTGCGTCCAGGGCCAGACCACGGTCGGCCAACTGGTCAACGGCGGGCGGGTCAATTTCTTCGGCTCGCAAGGTCAGCAGACCGCGCTGGTCAACGGCGGCACGCTGGAAACCGCCGGCGTCGACTTCAACGTCCAGTGGCGCCGGGCCAATGTCCTCGGCGGCGACCTCACCCTGGGCGGTGATTTCACCTTCGTCACCAAGTACGAACAGGGTGACTATGTGGTCTCCGGCGTGGTCGTCGCGGCCGGTTATGACAATGGCGTCGGCATCCTCAACTCGGGACCCGGCCACAATGGCCAGCGGGTCGCCCAGTTCCGTGGCTCAGTAAGCGGCAACTATCGGATCGGTCGCCATAACTTCAACTGGCGCACCTCGGTGATCTCTTCCGAGGTCAACGACGATCCGGCCGGCCTGCTGGCGCAGAACGCCACCAACGCCAACATCCCCAACGCCGCCGGCTTCGTGCTGCCCAGCGCCAGTACCTGCGCCGGCGTGCCGATCTCCCCGCCGGTGCCCTCGGCGGCGGGCACGGGGCAGTACGGTCTCCCGGGCACCAATCTGGGCGCCACAGGTACGCCGGTCGGCTTCGACACCTGCCAGAACACCTCGGTGGTGTCGGGGACCAAGATCCCGGCCAGCTTCACCAGCGACTTCACCTACCGGATCACCCTGCCGGCGCAGACCTCGCTGAGCGTGGCGATCCAGAACGTGTTCGACACCGATCCGAAGTTCTCGCGAGACTTCATCAACTACGACGCCTTCTCGGGCAGCCCGCTGGGCCGCACCGTTCGCTTGGGCGTCACCAAGAAGTGGTAGCCTAGACAAAGACAGGGACGGCGGAGGGCCGGGCGGCGACGCCTGGCCCTCTTGCTTTTCGGGAACCGCCGCCGGGACGGCGGTGTTGGCGGCAGATGACCGATCCCACACCCCCGACACCGGCCGAGCCGCAGGTGAAACCCGAGGCGCCGCAGCCGGCGCTGCCGCCCGAGATCAACCCGGGCGCCGTTCCCATCGAGCAGCCCAGCTTCGACCCGCCCGCGGCGCCGGGCGAGTGGCGGCCGCACGACTAGAGTCCGAACGGCCAGGTGTCGTCGACGCCGGCCCTGGCCGCGGTGGGCAGCGGCGTCACCGCACGGGTCTTGTCGAACCAGACGTAGGCGTCGAACTGCTGCGGCAGGGAGCAGGCCGAATAGTGGCTCCAGCGTTCGGTCTCCGGCCGGTAGATGACGCCGATGAACCGCTCCAGCCGCGGCGCCAGCAGGCGCCGGCGAAGCGCTTCGTGGCGGCCCTCGCGCAGGTCAAGCAGGTAGCGGCCGCCGCCGGCGTCGTGGGCCAGCCGTTCGTAGCTGTCGGGCCGAGAGGGGTTGACGATCTTGACCTCCATCGGTGCGTCCCAATCGCTCGCGCAAGCCACGGTTCCCGCGTGGGTGCCGAACCCGATCAGCGCGACCTTGTCGCCGAAGCGCTCGCGGCACAGCTGGCCGATATTGAGCTCGCCGCGCTCCAGGCCCATGTCGGTCTTGGAGGCGTCGCCGATGTGCGAATTGTGCGCCCAGACCACCGCCTTGGCCGAGGGCCCTTTGGCCTCGAGAACCGCCAACAGGGTTTCGAACATGTGGTTGTCGCGCAGGTTCCAGCTGTCGGCGGCCCCATAGTACATGGCCCGGTAATAGGCCTCGGCATTGCGCACCAGCCGGGCGTTTGCAGTGGCGTCGAGAATGCGGTCGCGATCCTCGTCGGCGGTGGAAAGGTTGCTTTGCAACAGGTCCGTCAGCGTGCGCGTGACCGCCGCCTCGCAGGCGCTGTAGCCGCGGGTCAGCGCGATGCGGCCATAGGCCTGCGGATTGTCCGCTCACGGCGTCAGGCAGCCGTAGCGTTCACGGGCGATGGCGGCAGCCTGCGGGTCGTGGCTGTCCAGATAGTTCAGCACGCCGCGGATCGAGGCGGAGAGATTGTAGAGGTCCAGGCCATAGACGCCGGCGCGCAGCTCCGGCGGACGGTCGAGGTTCCAGGCCCGCAGTCCCTCGACAAAGGCCTCGACCTCGATGTTGCGCCACATCCAGGTGGGAAAGCGACGAAAGGGCGGCTCGGCGTGCGGCGGCGCGGGGCGGGCGCGGACGTAGCGGTCCAGGCTGGCCGCGTCCGGCCAGTCGGCCTCCAGGGCGACGATGGAGAAGCCGTGCCGCTCAATCAGCCACCGGGTGATCGCCGCCCGCGCGCGATAGAACTCGGCCGTGCCATGGCTGGCCTCGCCCAGCAAAACCACCTTGGCGTCAGCGAAACGGTCGAGGGCGGCGGCGAAGGCCGGATCGCCGGGCTCGGGCAGGGGTTCGGCCGCCGCGCCGATCAGGCGGGAGAGCTCCGGCTCGGCCGTGCTGCGCGGCAGGTTGAGGCCCGGTTCCGGCATGGCTGAGAAACCGGCGAGCCGGGGGCCAGGGTTCCACGATGCTGCGGCGACGCCCTCGGCTCGCGCGACCGTGATTCGCGGCTATGGACGCGGGCCAAATTCCGGGCGTAGGGTTCTTCTCATGGGGCGGTAGCGCGCCTGAGTTGGTTGGTCACGCCGCCGCCCTCAATCGCGCCTTGGATGCGCCTGACCCAACAAGGGGCGCCCACGGCGCCTAAGGTGTTGGGAGAATAAGACCATGCCGATCCGATCAGCGGGGTCTGTCCGCGCACTGGCGCTGGCCGGCCCCACGAGTTCAGGCAAGACCACCCTGATGGAGGCCTTGCTGCAAGCCACCGGCGCGGTGTCGCGATCCGGCGGCGAAATGGTCGGCGACGCCAGTCCCGAGGCGCGGGCGCGCGGACACTCGGTCGAGCTGAACCTGGCCGGCTTCGACTTCATGGGCGACCACTACCAGGTCGTCGACTGCCCCGGATCGCTGGAATTCCGCGCCGAGGCTGATCGCGCCCTGCCGGCCGTCGATCTGGCAGTGGTGGTGGCCGAGCCCGATCCCGCCAAGGCGACCCTGCTGCAGGCGACGCTGCGCGAGCTGGAGCGGATGGATGTGCCTCGAGCGCTGTTCATCAACAAGATGGACCAGGCGCGCGGCTCGCTGAAAGATCTGCTCGACGCCCTGGCTCCGGTCAGCACCGCGCCCCTGGTGGCGCGGCAGATCCCGACCTTCTCGGGCGACAAGGTCACCGGCTATGTCGACCTGGCGCTGGAGCGGTGCTTCGTCTACCGCCCCGGCGAGGCCAGCCAGCAGATCGACATCCCCGAGGACCTGCAGGCCGAAGAGGCCGACGCCCGCTTCCACATGCTGGAGCAGATCGCCGATTTCGACGATGACATCCTCGAGCAGCTGCTGTCGGACGTGACGCCCAGCCGCGATGCGGTCTTCGCCGACCTCGTAAAGGAAATGAACGAAGGGCTGATCGTGCCGGTGTTCTTTGGCTCGGCCATCAATGGCTTCGGCGTGCGCCGCCTGCTGAAGGCGCTGCGTCACGAGATGCCGGAACCTGACCGCGCCGCGGCGAGGCTGGGGGTGGAGGGCGGCGGCGCCTATGTGCTGAAGACCGCCTACGCCGGGCAGAGCGGCAAGCTGGCCTATGTGCGGGTGTTCGGCCAGTCGCTGGCCGACAACGCCGACGTGGTCATGCCCAACGGCGACCGCGCCCGCGCCGGCGGGCTCTCGGCGGTGCAGGGCGGCGCGATCAGGAAGATCGCTTCCGCGCCGGTGGGCGACATATGCGCGGTGGGCAAGCTGGAGCACGCCCACTCCGGCGATATCCTGTCGCTGAGCGGTAAGCCTCAGACGGGGCGGAGCGCGGCGCTGTCCGGCCGGCCGCTGTTCTCGGTGGCCCTGTCGGCCAAGAGCCACAACGACGACGTCCGCCTCTCCTCGGCGCTGGGCAAGCTGGTCGAGGAGGACCCCGGCCTGGTGCTGATCCACGACGCCGAGAACCGCCAGGTGCTGCTGGGCGGGCAGGGCGAGGGGCATGTGCGGCTGGCGCTGGAACGGCTGAAACGCCGCTTCGGGGTGGAGATCGACACCGCCCAGCCGAAGACCGCCTATCGCGAAACCATCGGCAAGGGCCTGACCCAGCGCTCGCGGCACAAGAAGCAGTCCGGCGGTCACGGCCAGTTCGCCGATGTCACCATCGAGGTGAAGCCGCTGCCGCGCGGCTCAGGCTTCCAGTTCAAGTCGCGGATCGTTGGCGGGGCGGTGCCCAAGCAGTGGATCCCGGCGGTCGAGGACGGGGCCCGAGAGGGCCTCTCCAAGGGCCCGCTGGGCTTCCCGGTCACTGACCTGGAGGTGACCCTGGTCGATGGCCAGACGCATGCCGTGGATTCATCGGAAATGGCCTTCCGCACGGTGGGACGCATGGCCATCGAGGAGGCGCTGGGGTCGGCCGGCTCGATCCTGCTGGAGCCGATCGAGAAGCTGGTGGTCTATTCGCCGAGCCCGGCGGCCTCGAACGTGACCTCGGCGCTCACCGCCCGGCGCGGCCAGATCCTTGGCCTCAGTCCGCGCGAAGACTGGCGCGGCTGGGATCGCATCGAGGCCTATCTGCCGCAGAGCGAGCGCCAGGACCTGATCGCCGAGATCCGTGGCCTGACCCAGGGGCTGGGCGCCTTCGAAGCCGATTTCGACCACATGGCCGAGCTGCATGGCCGCCTGGCCGACCAGGCCTCGGCGGCGGGCAAGGCGGCGCCGGCGCGGTAAATTATCGCCTCACGATATAAGTGAGGAGAAGGATGCTTCCGTGCGTGACGGGGCTGGGTTACGGTCCCGCCAACGCGGCGCATGAAGACGCCACAGCGGGAGTAAAAAGCTAAATGACTGCCATAGCCGCCGACGGCGCCGCCGTGAAACCTGCCAGCATGACCAAGGTCGTGCTCACTGCGCTCGCCGCCTCCAGTATCGAGTGGTACGACTTCTTCATCTACGGCACCGCAGCGGCGCTGGTCTTCCCCACGCTGTTTTTCGCGAAGGATCTGCCGCCCTACATCGCCCAGCTGGCGTCGTTCTCGACCTTTGCGGTGGGCTTCATCGCCCGCCCTATCGGCGGCATCATCTTCGGCCACTTCGGCGACAAGTACGGGCGCAAGCGGGCGCTCGTGACGGCGATGCTGATCATGGGCCTGGCGACGACGGCCGTGGGCCTGTTGCCGCCGTTCCAGACAATCGGGGTGGCGGCGCCGCTTATCCTCATCCTACTGCGCTTCCTGCAGGGTCTCGCAGTCGGCGGGCAGTGGGGCGGGGCGGCCTTGCTGGCCATCGAAAACGCCCCCGTTCAGAAGCGTGGCTTCTACGGCTCCTTCGCCCAGATGGGCGTGCCGGCAGGCGTCATCACCGCCAACCTGATCTTCCTGATCATGGCCAAGGTGGTCGCTCCCGACGCCTTCCAGGCCTGGGGCTGGCGCATTCCCTTCCTGCTTTCGATCGTGCTGGTCGGCCTCTCCATGTATGTCCAGCTGGTGGTCGAGGACACGCCGGAGTTCCGCGCGCTCGCCAAGGCCGAGGAAAATGTAGAGCACCACCGGCAGAAGTCGCCGATCCTTACCGCCCTGGCCAAGAACCCCAAGGAAATCGCCCTGGCCGCCGGATCGTTCGTGGCGGCCAACGGCACCTTCTACATCATGATCAGCTACGCCGTTTCCTACTGGACCACGCAGCTGCACCTGCAGAAATCCACCATCCTGTGGGCGGTGATGCTGGGGAGCGTGCTGTCGGCGCCTGTACTGCCGATCACCGCGGCCCTGTCGGATCGCATGGGCCGGCGCTGGATATTCCTGACCGGAGCGGCGATGCAGGGGATCTGGGCGATCCCCTTCTTCCTTCTGCTCAACATGGGCCAGTTCTGGCCGGCGGTGTTGGCCATGGCCGGCGGCCTGATCTCCAACAGCGTCATGTATGGCCTGCAGGCGGCGATGATGACCGAGATGTTCTCCACCGAGTTCCGCTATTCCGGGGCATCGCTGGGCTATCAGATCGGGGCCATTTTCGGCGGCGGCTTGGCGACCTTGATCGCCGTGGCGCTGATGGAAAAGTACCACTCCGGTATCGCCATCGGCGTCTACATGATCATCATGTGCGTAATCTCATTCCTGTCGGTGTTCGTGCTGACCGAGACCCACAAGCGCGAGAACCGCCTGGGGGCGAAGTAGCGCCTCGAGCAAAAAGAGGGGTGCCGGTTCTGCGTCTGCGAGGCGTGGAACAGGTACTCCTAGGCGGCCGCCTGGCCCTTGAAGATCGAGCCCTCCTCCTCGGCGATGTAATCGCGCACGATGGGGAGGGCGTCGATCCGCTTGGTCAGTTGCACCTGGAAGACCATGTGGTTGCGGTAGCGGAATGAGAGTTCGCTGAGGCCCAGGTAGAACTCCCACATGCGGCAGAAGCGCTCGTCGTAGATCGCCGCGATCGCCTCGCGCTGGGCGGCGAAGCGCTCACGCCAGCAGCGCAGCGTCTCGGCATAGTGCAGGCGCAGGATCTCGATATCGGTGACCAGGAGGCCGGCCCGCTCGATCGAGGGCAGCACCTCCGACAGCGCCGGGATGTAGCCGCCGGGGAAGATGTGCTTGGCGATCCACGGCTGCGTCGTGCCGGGACCCTCGCTGCGGCCGATGGAGTGAATGACCGCCACCCCGTCGTCGGTCAGCAGTCGGGCGACGTTGCGGAAATACTCGTCGTAGTTGGGCGCGCCGACGTGCTCGAACATGCCCACCGAGACGATGCGGTCGAAAGGACCCTCGACGTCGCGATAGTCGCGCAGCTCGAACTGGGCGCGTTGGGTGAGGCACCTGGAGACGGCGCGGGTCTCCGCGGTCGCCTGCTGTTCGGTGGACAGCGTCACGCCGGTGACCTGGGCGCCCGCCTCGGCCAGCGACAGGCCCATTCCGCCCCAGCCGCAGCCGATGTCCAGCACCCGCTGCCCCGGCTCCAGCCGCAGCTTGGCGATGATATGCGCCTTCTTGGCCGCCTGGGCCTCCTCCAGCGTCGCCTTGGGATGGGTGAAATAGGCGCAGGAGTATTGCAGGTCCTGGTCGAGGAAGCGGCGGTAGAAGTCGACCGACAGGTCGTAGTGGTGGGCGACGTTATGGCGGGCGGCATGGCGGCCGTTGGCCTGGGTTCGCCAGTTGACGAAGCGCCGGCGCAGGTCGCGCCACAGGGTCGGATATTTGAGCGGCCGGTGCAGCATGTTGCGGCCGATCAGTTCCAGCAGGTCCCAATAGGCGCCGCCCTCGATTTCGAGGTCGCCGTCGGCATAGGCCTCGGCCAGCCGCAGGCCGGGATTGTGGATGATCCCGGTGAGCGCGCGGGTGGTTCTGATGGCAACCGTCAGGGGCCGCGGCTCGGATGCCGGGTCGCCCAGCGCCGTCACCTGGCCCGAGGGCAGGCGCAGGTTCAGTCCGCCGACCCGGAAAAATTGCCTGGCGAACTTCTCGAACATCGAGACACCTCGCACGTCGCTTGCCCGTCTCCGCCCTTGGGCGAAACGGCAAAGGCACACTTAATCATGCCGTCGCCGAGCGCAACCCGGGCGGAGAAAAATATCGTACAACGACCTAAACTCCGATGCCTGCCAACGGAAACGGGCGTCAGCCCCGTTTGACGGACGGCCCGGGAGCGGCCTACGGGCTACTGAAGGTTCGAACAAGGGGAGCGGAGATGGCGGCGCCCAAGCGGCTGAACATCGGCAGCGGCAAGGATTTCCAGGCGGACTTCCTCAATGTCGATATCAATGACCACTGGGCTCCGGATTTCGTCGCCGACGTGTCCGGCGACTTCCCCCCGGCCGGCCCGGTGCAGACGCGCCGGTTCGGCAAGATCACCATCGCCCCCGGCTCGTTCGATCAGATCATCGCCAACGATGTGCTGGAGCACGTCGCCGACCTGGTCCGGACGATGACCAACTGCCTGAACCTGCTGCGCATGGGCGGCGTGTTCGACATCCTGGTGCCCTATGACCTGTCGTACGGCGCCTGGCAGGACCCGACCCATGTGCGGGCCTTCAACGAGCGCAGCTGGCTCTACTACACCGACTGGCACTGGTACCTCGGCTGGTCGCAGGCACGCTTCAGGGTCGCCAGTTCGGAGTACGTGCTGAGCCCGTTCGGCCAGCAGCTTCACCAGCGTGGCGCGCCCCTGGAGCAGATCGCCATGGCCCCGCGCGCCGTCGACAGCATGCGGGTGCGACTGGAAAAGATCGCCCTCTCGGACGCCGAGCGGAAAGTGGTAGCCGACATGGAGGCGCAGCGCCTGGCTCGTCACGCCGAGCGGGTCGGCTAGCCGCCCACGCCCACGGGCGCGGCGTCGCCGACGATGGCGATGCGTTCGCCGTAGCGGCTGAACGGGTAGTAGTCCCAGACCGCGTGGTGCTGGGTGCAGCGGTTGTCCCACAGGGTCACGGTGTTCGGCGTCCAGTTGACCCGGCACCACAGCTTCGGCGTGGTGGCGATCAGGGTATAGATCGCCTCCAGAATGGCCTTCGACTCCCACTGCCGCAGGCCGACGATGTGGGTGGTGAAGGCGGCGTTGACGTTGAGCATCTTGCGGCCCGTCACCGGATGCACGGCGACGATGGGGTGGGCGTTCTTTGGATACCCGCCCTCCGGCTCTTCGGTCTTGTAGTGGCCGATGTAGGGGCCCGCACCGTCGTGCACGGCCTTCAGCCCCTCGAGGAAGGTCTTCATCGAGTCCGACAGCAGGTCGTAGGCCAGGTACATGTCGGCGAACAGGGTGTCGCCGCCGCCGACCTCCGGCGTCTGCGTCAGGTACAGCATCGAGCCCTTGGGCGGGATGGCCTGGCAGGTGACGTCGGCATGCCACTCGTTGCCGACCGTGAAGGTCGAGCCCTGGTCGGTCTTGACGATGAGAATCTCGGGGTCGCCGTCGCGGGAATGGTTGGTGGGGTGGGTGTGGACAGCGCCGAAGTAGCGGACCGCGCGCTTGTGGTCGTCGCGGGTCAGGTCCTGGTCGCGGAACACCAGCACGCTCCAGTCGGCCCAGGCGGCGTGCAGGTCCTCGACCTGGGCGTTGCTGAGCGGTTTGGAGAAGTCGATGCCGACCACCTCGGCGCCGATGTGCGGGGTCAGGCTGTTGACCTGCAGGGTGTCATAGACCCGCCGTCGATCGGCGGCGCCGGACAGGCGAAAGGACGGAGCGTTCACGGCGGCCTCCCGGACGGGCCTGATGGTCGTTGGCGGCAGATTAGTCGCGGCTGAAGCCCCGGTCCAACGGCTGACTTTCGGTCTGGCCGGCGTATACTCGTTCCGCCCATGGCCGAGGTCCAACATCGAGGTTCGGCAGACAGCGGCGAATCGCCGCCCGCCCTGGTGCGCGACTTTCTGCAATGGATCGCCGCGGAGCCTCGGGCCTACTGCCAGGTGATGGATGCCTGGCGCACCAGTTGCCCGCGTTTGACCGTCTGGGAAGACGCCCTCGACGAGGGGCTGGTCCGCCGCGGCCGCCTGGAAAGCGGTGAGGCTTCGGTCGAGCTGACGACGGCTGGACGAACGTTTTTGGCAGGTGGGTGAGGTTATCCCCTAAACGTTTTTAATTGGCTCTCGCCAGTTTTGACGTAATTGCGTAATCTTAAGTGATCATTGTTCAGGTACGTGCGCCGACGTGTGCGGCCGCTGGACGGGAAAAGGGAAGACGATGGCGATCTCCAAGCGAGTGACGGCGTTGGTTGCAGGGTCGGCGGCGATCGCGCTGCTGGCAGGCGTTTCGGGCGGCGCGCTGGCGCTGGCCGGCGGCGACGCCCCCAAGGCGGCCAAGGTCGACGACTTCCAGCTGGCCGACCAGAATTTCCTGGGCCGGCACCTGTACAAGATGAAGGACGCCAAGGCCGTTGTCCTGATCAGCTATGCGGCGGGCGATGCGGCGATCAAGGCCGACGCGCCGAAGTACGCGGCGCTGAAGAGCGCCTACGCCGGCAAGGGCGTCGAATTCCTGATGATCGATTCCAAGCTCGGCGAGACGCGGGACAAGGTGAAGCCCGACGCCGCGGCCAACAACATCGATATGCCGATCCTGTTCGACTACGAACAGCTGGTCGGCGAGAGCCTGGGCCTGACCAAGGCCGCCGAGGTGATCGTTGTCGATCCGCGCACCTGGTCGGTGGCCTTCCGCGGCCCGGTGTCGAACGCCTCGACCAAGAAGGCCCTGGATGGCCTGATCGCCGGCGACAAGGTGCAGCTGGCCTCGGCCGCCGCCAAGGGCTCGGCGATCGCCTATCCGGAAAAGGCTCACGCGGCCGATTTCGCCAAGATCTCCTACGTCAAGGACATCGCCCCGATCATCCAGGAGAAGTGCACCAACTGCCACCAGCCGGGCGGCATCGCGCCCATGCAGCTCAACAACTTCGAGCAGGTGAAGGGCTTCTCGCCGATGATCCGCGAGGTCATCCGCACCAACCGCATGCCGCCCTACATGGCTGACCAGACTGTCGGCCACTTCAAGGACGACGAGCGCCTCACCCCCACCCAGATCAAGACCCTGGTCCACTGGATCGAAGCTGGCGCCCCGCGCGGGACCGGTGAAGACCCGCTGGCCAAGATCAAGTTCCAGGCCCCGGAATGGCCGCTGGGCAAGCCAGACGTCATCGTCGAGGTGCCGGCTGTCAAAATTCCCGCCACCGGAGTGTTGGACTACACCCATCCCGTCGTGCCCAGCGTGATGACCGAAGGCCGCTGGATGAAGGCGACCACCTTCCGCATCACCGACCGCAAGGTCGTCCACCACATCCTGACCGGCGTGGTGTCGGGCAACTTCAAGACCGGCGACACGGCGGCCGAGACCAGCTGGGGCGCCTCGATCGGCGGCTATGGCCCGGGCCGCGGCTCCAACCTGACCCCGCCGGACATGGGCGTGTGGATTCCGGCCTCAGGCGGCGTCGCCTTCCAGAACCACTACACGCCGTACGGCAAGGAGACGGTCGAGAAGACCCAGATGGGCATCTACTTCTATCCCAAGGGTCAGGAACCGAAGTACGTGATGCGCACCTTCGGCATCTTCGACTTCGGCATCGAGATTCCGGCCAAGGCTGAGTACCACCCGGAAATCGCCTACATCGACGTGCCCAAGGAGATGATCGTCTACGGCATCACCCCGCACGCCCACGTCCGCGGCGGTTCGGCCAACGTCTCGATCATCTATCCCAACGGCAAGGAAGAGATGCTGCTGGCGCTGCCGAAGTACGACTTCAACTGGCAGTACGAGTACTTCCTGGCCGAGCCGCTGAAGGCCCCCGCCGGATCAAAGATCGTCACCCGCTGGACCTATGACAACTCGACCCGCAACCCGGGTAACCCCGATCCGAACAAGACGGTGAACTGGGGCGAGCAGACGTCGGAGGAAATGCTGGCCCTCTACATCCACTACCGCTGGAGCGACGAGACCGTCGCCAACCAGAAGCCCGAAAACGAAGCCCTGATCGCCCAGGGCCAGCTGATGGGCGTGATGGACGACAACCTCGACGGCAAGCTGGCGCCCAGCGAACTGCGCGGCAAGCAGATGGCCGTGGTCAAGGCCAACTTCGCCATGGCCGACACCAACAAGGACGGCTTCATCGACAAGAGCGAACTGAACGCGGCCATGCAGTTCCTGCGCAGCCGCGGCGGCGGGGCCCGTCCGGGCGGGGCGGCTCCGGCCGCCCAGGCTCCGACGCCGGCGGCCAAGCCGACCGCGTCGACGAACTAACCCAGGGCGCGCCTGCGCCCTTGGACCAAACCCAAGCGCCGGGGTCCCATCGGGGCCCCGGTTGCCGTTTGTAAGACGGGTTCCTAGTCCCCGGTCGGGGTCAGGCCGGCCTTTTCGACCATCAGCACCACCGTGCGCCCGTGCGCGTGCGGGAAGTGCATGACGCCCATCGGCACGGTGAAGGCCTGGCCGGGGTTCAGTTCGACGGTGCAGTCTTCCAGTTCGATGTCCAGGCGGCCCTCAAGCACCAGGAAGAACTCGTCCTCAAGGTCGTGCTTGTGCCAGTGGAAATCGCCTTCCATCACCGCCAGCCGCACCCAGGCGTCGTTGACGGCGCACAGGGTTCGGTTCCACCAGGGCGTCTGGGCCGCGGCGATGGCATGGACGTCGATCCGCTCGCCGGCCTCATGCAGGATGTCCATGGCAATGTCGTAGCGGTGGTTGCGCTGATCCATGTCCGGCCTCCTGGTCGCTCAGACCTTGCGCCCAACCGCTCGCTTCGTGAAGGATCGCCTGTGCGGGAACCCGACGCGGCGGGATGCGTCTTGTTCGGGCAGGGAAGCTGAAGATGCGCCAGTTCGTCTGTCCCCACTGCCAGTCGGTGAACCGCACGCCCGACGAGCGCGATCCATCCAAGGCCAGGTGCGGCGTCTGCCATCAGCCGCTGCTCACCGGCGCGCCGATGGAGGTGACCGGTGCGGTGCTCGACAAACATGTGCGCTCGACCAAGGGTGCGGCCCTGTTGCTCGACGTCTGGGCGCCCTGGTGCGGCCCATGTCGCTCGATGGCCCCGCATTTCACCAGGGCGGCGGAGCAGCTTGAGCCCGATGTCCGCCTGCTCAAGCTCAATTCGGACGACAATCAGGACGCCGCCGCCAGGCTCGGCGTGCAGAGCATCCCGGCGCTGTTTCTGTTCCGCGACGGTCAGGTGATCGCCCGAACGGCAGGGGCGATGAGCACCGAGCAACTGGTCGGCTGGACGCGGCAGGCGCTGAGCGCCGCCTAGAGCTTCCGCTCCACCAGCACCTTGGGCACGCAGAAGGCCTCAGGCACGGCGGCGATACCCCTGGGCACGATATAGGTTTTCACCAGGCCGCCGGCCGCCTCACAGGGCTTGCCGGGCTTCACGTCGAAATGCACGACCCGCATGGTGTAGGCCGGGCAGACGTCGGAGCAGTAGTAGTCGGCGACCACCTTCACCTTGCCGACCTGGCCCAGCTCGTCGTGACGGCCCATCTTGGCCTTCTTGTCGAACGGTGCGGTAGCGGCCTTGACGATCTGGTCGTCGGTCAGGTCCGGCGCACAGCCGGCGAAGGCGAGCAGGACGGTCAGGATCGTCAGCATGCGCAATGATCACCTCGGGCGCAAACCTCGACCCCATGCCGATCCCGGTCAAGCCTTGGCCGATCAGCGCTTGTTGGGGCCCATGTAGCCGAACAGGTAGGCGGCGACCTTGCGCATCTGGATCTCCTCAGAGCCCTCGGTGATGCGGTAGCGCCGGTGATGGCGGTAGATGTGCTCGAACGGCTTGTGCCGCGAATAGCCGATGCCGCCGTGCACCTGCATGGCCCTATCCGCGGCCTCGCAGACCAGGCGGTTAGCCCAGTAGTTGCACATCGACACCTTGTCGCCGAGCTCACGCTCGATGGCCTTGTGGTCGAGGCGGTCCATCTCCCAGGCGGTCTTGCGGATCAGCTGGCGCAGCATCTCGCACTGGGTGGCCAGTTCGACCAGCGGCCACTGGATGGCCTGGTTCTCGGCCAGCGGCTTGCCGAACGGCTTGCGCTCGCGGGCGTAGTCGACGCTCTGGTTGATGCAGTAGACCGCCGCCCCCAGCGACGAAGCCGCCTGGCGGATGCGGTTCTGGTGGACGAAGCTCTGGCCGATGGCCAGGCCCTTGTCGATCTCGCCCCAGTAGCTGTCTTCTGGAACCCAGACATCGGTCAGCGACAACCGCGGGTGGTCGGTGGGCATGTTGAAGGTCCACAGCCACTCCTCGATGTCGATCAGCGGGGAGGGGACCACGAAACAGGTGATGCCGCGGGCATCGCCGGCCTCGCCGGAGGTGCGGGCGAAGACCATGCAGTGGGTCGCCGTGTGCATGCCGGTGATCCACATCTTCTCGCCGTCGATGCGCCAGCCGGGCTTGCCGTCGCGGGTCTCACGGACAGCCCTGGTCTCCATGTGGGTGGCGTCGGAGCCGTGGTGCGGTTCGGTAAGGCCGAAGGCGACCTTCATCGCGCCGTTGAGCAGGGCCTCGGAGTCGCGGGCGTACTGCTCCGGCGTGGCGAAGGCCTTGAACAGATGCACGAAGGGATTGTTGCCGACGATCGAGTGCTCGTTCTGCAGATCGTTGAACAGGCCCAGCCCCTTGGCCGCCAGGTGCTCGCGGATCACCGCCATGGCCAGTTGGCTGCCGTCGCGGCCGCCCATCGACGAGGGCCAGCCGTAGCGGAAGTGACCGGCCTCATCGGCCAGCCGCCGGGCCTGCGCCAGCAGATCCTCCCACTCATGCCGGGGCAGGCCGCCGCGATCCCAGTCCGTGCGCGCCCATTCGCGGCGGTGATCGAAGAAGCGCTCGTTGTCGTCCTTGGCCTGCAGCGGCTTGATTGTGCTCTCGATGAACTCGTCGAGTTCTTTGAGATAGGCGACGAGGTCGGCGGGCAGGTCGAAATCCATCAGCCGTTCCCCGTCAGTTGCGCCAGACCGGAGTAGCCGGGCTGGTCGATCTTAACCTGATCGATGGTCGAGGCCTTCAGGTGCGCCAGAACCCCTGGGGTCATCAGATCGAACTCGCCGGTCTCCAGCTTGTCGCAAAACTCGGCGTTGAGCGCCTCGAAGGTCCCCTCGTGCCCCAACAGCGCGGTCAGCCGCTGGCGGGCCGCGGCTTCGGCGGCCGGGGCCTGGTCCAGTTCGCGCTCCACGGCGGCCAGGGCGTTGGCGGCCACCTTGGCCAGGAAGCTGTCGCGACCCTCGAGCTTGGGGGCGGCGTTCTCGTCGAGGAAGCGGCGCACCGCCTCGGTCAGTTCGGCGGCGGTCGGGTGGCTGATCATCGCTGCTGTTCCATCAGGTAGACCAGATCGGCCTCGGTTTCGCTGGTCCGCCGTCCGATCATCGCCCGCTCCACCGACAGGTCATGCCCGCGGGCGTAGCTGGCGTGCATCATCAAGCACATGACCCCCCACTTCAGCGACCCGACCGCCTGCCAGAACAACAGGTCCTGCAGGGTCACACGGCCGCCGCCGGCGCGCTGATAGCCTTCCAGCAGGTCGTCATACTGGCCAAAGCCCCCCACCGGCGCGGCGCCGCCGAAGCGCCAGGAATTGACGCAGATCCAGCCCAGGTCCTCGACCGGATCGCCGATATGGGCCAGCTCCCAGTCCAGCACCGCCGCCAGGCCCTTGCCGGGGTCGATCATCAGGTTGCCGTTGCGAAAATCGCCGTGCACCAGCACCGGGTGGGTGAGGATGGGCGCCCGCCGGCGCAACCAGGGGAAGGCCGCCTCCAGCACCGGCCGCTTGGCTCCAAGATCCTTGTAGATGCCGTGGTAGCGGTCCAGCACGCCGACGGCGTCGGTTGTCTCCAGGTGCGGCAGGCCGGCGGTGGGGATGGAATGGATGCCGGCGATGACCTCGCCGCAGCGCCGCGCCAGCCCGGCGCGGGCGGTGGCCAGGCCGCCGTCGCGGACAATGCGGCGGCCCAGGGTTTCGCCCTCGACGCAGGACATGATGTAGGCCTCGCCCAGTCCGTCGGCCGGATCACAGACGCGCACCACCTCCGGGACGGGGACGTGGGCGCCGGCCGCGGCGCGGATCAGCGCCGCCTCGGTGGCCAGCGGTATGGCGTTGCTGATCGCCGCGCCGCCCGGGCTTCGCCGCAGGATCAGCGCGCGGCCGCCGGCCGTGAAGCGCCAGGTCTCCTTGCTGGCCCCGCCCGATAGCTGGCGCAGTCCCGCGATCGGACCGCCCAGCGCCGCGGCGATCTTCTCCAGACCCGATTGGATTTCAGCCGGCACGTGTCGCTCAGTTCACGCGGCGGTCCTTGCCCGCCCAATAGGGTTCGCGCAGTTCGCGGCGCAGGATCTTGCCAGACGCGTTGCGGGGCAGGGCTTCGATGAAGTCCACCGACTTGGGGGCCTTGAAGGCGGCGATCCTTTCCCGCGCCCAGGCGATGATCTCGTTCGGGTCGGGCGAGGCGCCGGGCTTGGGGGCGACGATGGCCTTTACCGACTCGCCCCACTTGTCGTCGGGCACCCCGATCACCGCTACCTCGGCCACCTGCGGATGGCCGAAAATGGCGTTCTCGACTTCGGCCGGGTAGATGTTCTCGCCGCCGGAGATGATCATGTCCTTCACCCGGTCGTGGATGAACAGGTAGCCGTCCTCGTCCAGGTAGCCGGCGTCGCCGGTGCGCAGCCAGCCGTCCTCGCCGATGGTCTTGGCGGTGGCCTCGTCCAGCTTCCAGTAGCCGCGCATATTGCCGACCGATCGGGTGGCGACCTCGCCGACGGTGTTGGGCGGCAGGGCCTGGCCGGTCTCGTCCATGACCTTGATCTCGACGCCGGGCAGCGGCAGGCCGGCCGAGCGCATCCGCGGGCCGCCGGCCAGGGTATGATCCTCGGGCGGCAGATAGGTCACCGCGCCGGAGGTCTCGGTCATGCCGTAGAGCTGGCAGAAGCCGCAGCCGAACACGCCGATGCATTCGCGCAGCAGCTCCATCGGCATCGGCGCGGCGCCATAGAGGATGGTGTTCAGGCAGCTGTAGTCGACCTCGCGGGCCTGCGGCAGGCGCACCACGAACTGCAGGGCGGCCGGGACCATGAACAGCTTGGAGATGCGGTGCTTGGCGATGAAGTCCAGCACCCGCGTCGGGTCGAACTCGCGCGCCACCACGCCGCGGGCGCCGTTGACCAGGCCGACCACGCCCCAGCCGGCGCCGCCGATATGGGCCACCGGCATGGCCACCAGGCTGACATCGGTCGGCCCCCAGACGTTCCAGGAGAGCGAGGCCGACTCCGGATGGCGCCAGTTGCCGCGCATGTTGCGGTGGCGCAGCATCGCCCCCTTCGGCCGACCGGTGGTGCCGGAGGTGTAGAGCTGAAGGGCGATGTCGTCCTCTTCGATGGGATAGTGCGGGTCGGCGCCGTCCTGGGCGTCTCGCCAGGCCTCGAACGCCGGCCAACCGCTGTCGCCGGCTTCCATGGCGAACATCTTCACGCCCGGCAGGTCCTTGGCGATGGCCTGGGCGGTGTCGACCAGTTCGGGCCCGACGAACAGTAGCTTGGCCTCGGCGTCGCCGACTATGTAGGCGATCTCCGGGCCGGCCAGGCGCCAGCCGACGGGAGCGATGATCACGCCGGCCTTGGCGCAGCCGAACATCAGTTCGAAGAAGTGGTCGCTGTTCTTGCCCAGGTAGGCGATGTGGTCGCCTTTCTTCAGCCCTTCGGCGATCAGGGCGCGGGCCACCTGGCTGGTGTGACGGTCGAAGTCGGCGAAGGTGGTCTCGCGGCCCTCGAACTCCAGCGCCACCTTGTCGGGCCGGATCAGCGCCTGATAACGCGGCACGTCGGCCAACGTCGCCATGTCTTCCAGCGCCGGCTTCGCCGTTGGCCGATCCTCGGTCAGCGTCGACATCGTTCACTCCCTACCATCAGGCCGCACGGCTCTTCGGCCGCGGTTGGCGTCCATAGTTGCCCTTAAGGAAGCCGGGCGCCTAGCCCTGCCTCCGGTTGAGCTTAGCGGCGCTCCGCCGTCGGCGCCTGGGCAGACTTGCCGGCCGCCGCCGCCTCTTCCGCCCGCGCGCCGGCGAGGATATCGGCCAGCGCATAGTTGCCCTCGTGGCAGGCGTATTCGAACACCCGGGTGCCGCGGGTGAACTCATACTCGCCGCTCCACGGCTCGACCCAAGTGGTCGGGTCCTCGACCTTGAACTGGTAGAGCAGCTTGTCGGGCCCGACGCGGGTGAAGCGCTCGGTCACCTTGAGGTCCTGATAGGCGCCGCGGAGCGTGGTGTTGGGGCTGTAGTTGATGGTCTCCACCACCAGGGTGTCGCCGTCCCAGTGGCCGATGCTGTCGCCGTAGAACAGCTTGAGTTCCTTGGGCCCGTGCTGGGCGTTCATGTGCACGATGCGCACGTCGTGCAGCACCTCGGCCTCGATGGCGATGGTGTCCTTGGTCTGCACGAACTGGTAGTTGTTGTTGTAGGTCGTCGACAGCATCACCGGCCCGGCGTGGTTGGCCCATGAGGTGATGCAGCGGTCGCCGGTGGAGCGGTTTTCCGGGTTGTCGGCGCTGCCGTTCATGATCTTGCGGCGCGCCTGCATGCGCTCGGTATAGGCCGGCGTGGTCTTGGGCATGCGGCCGTCCGCCGTCGAGGTAATCAGCGAGGTGCGCGGCTCGCCGTTGACGCGCATGAAATGGTCGCCCGGATCGATCCAGGCATTGTTGTAGCCGCATCCAGCCTTGGTCAGGTTGACGCCGCCAGGGTTGAAGCCGACCTCCGGCTTGCGGCCGCATTCGGCCGGCAGGTCCTCGGTCTTCAGCCGCGGATCGGTGGGGGCGTTTTCCTGGTTGAGGTACTCCTGCTCGGCGGCCTCGGCCTTCTGCACCTCTTCCTTCGTCATGGTCAGGCGATCGCCGTAGCGCGGCAGGCGCTCCAGCGGCGTCATCGAGGAGTTGTTCCAGACCCCTTCCAGGTCCGGATGGCCGTCGGGCCCGCGCGGCGCCTTGTAGGCGGCCTTGGTGGCTGCAGGCTTGGCCGCCGGCTTGTCGGCGGCGGCGGCGGTGGTCGCCAGCGCCGCGCACGCAGCGCCTGCCAGCATCAGTACGAGCCCGTTCTTCATGACGGCGTTCCTTCCCTTAACGCTGTTAATGTAGCCGTCGATTGCCGCCGCCGACAATGGCCGCTAGAGCGAAAGTCCGTGAAAACGGACCGTCCGCGCCTCTACGATTTCCCGTTCTCCGGCAACGGGTACAAGCTTCGCCTGGCGATGACGCAGCTGGGCGTCGCCTTCGACTACAGGGTGATCGACATCCTGGCCGGCCAGAGCCGCACGCCGCAGTTCCTGGTGCTCAATCCCATGGGCCAGATTCCGGTGCTGGAACTGCCGGACGGAACGGTGCTGCGGGAATCCAACGCCATCCTGGTCTGGCTGACCGAGGGCACGGGGCTGATGCCCACCGACAGGCTGGAGCGGACGCGGGTTCTGCAATGGATGAGCTTCGAACAGTCGAACATCGACAAGGTGCTGGGCCGCACCCGCTTCCTGCGCGCCTACCCGGATTTCCGTGAGGTCGCCGAGGCCGAGTGGGCGGTGTGGTACGAGGAGGGCGATCGCGCGCTCGCCGTCCTCGACCAGGCCCTGGACGGACGCGACTTCCTGGTCGGGTCAGCCTATTCCGCCGCCGACATCTGCCTCTACGGCTATGTGCATACCGCCGAAGAGGGTGGCTTCGACCTGGGCCGCTATCCGCGTGTCGGACGCTGGCTGGAGGCGGTGCGGGGCCAGCCCGGCCACATCCCGATCACGGCTCACGGCTAGATCTGTTCGAGCCGCTCTGCTTCGCGGGCCAGCTTGACCACCATCTCGTCCAGCACGCCCTGCATGAAGCGGCGGAAAAAGCCGCGGGCCAGCGGCCAGGTGACCACGAAGCGGCTCGACCAGCGGATCTGCGATCCGCCGCCGTCGGCCGGCTGGATGTCGACATCGGCCCGGTAGCCCTCGAACGGCAGGCCCGACAGCAGGATGTAGCCGACGCGCCGCTCGGGCGTCAGCTCGACCACCTCTTCCAGGAGTTTCAGCGGCGGCGTGCGATAGATGCGCAGAGACCCTACGCCATAGGGCTCGCCTTCGCCGTCGCGGACATGCTCGAACGATCCGATGCGCGACCAACGCGGATAGCCGGCGGAGTCCTTGGCGACCGCGTAGACGGCGGCGGGGCTGGCGGTCGATGTCGCCGTCGCGCTGATTTCAACCGGGATCCGGGTCATTGCCGCCCGGCGCGCGCGGGTAATTGATCCGCCCAAATTTCCACCAGGCTGAGCAGGCCGGCGACATCGCGCGGGCCGCCGACAATGACGATCTTCAGGTGCTCGCGGTCCGGTTCATAGACGACGTCGGCGCGTATCGGCGGGCCGTCGTTGGGGGCGTTCAGGGCGGTGGTCACGCTCTGCGCCCACAGGCGGGCCAGTTCGGCGCCGATATTGGGCAGGTCGACGATGGTGGTCACCTGGGCCGCAGGCTGGGCCGCGATGGCGCGCGGCGAGACGCCGGCGAAGGCGTCCAGGTCGTGGCGCTGGATGCGGTAGGCCTTGCCGATGCGGTGCGCCGGCAGTCGGCCCTCGTGGATGAAGCGCAGCACGGTCTTGGGGTGAAGCTGCAGGCGGTGGGCGGCGGCCTCGACGGTGACCAGATCGCCGGCCGGGCGGGCGGGCTTGTTCAGCGGCCGGTTGATGTCGTGGTCGACCATGCGGCGGGACTGCACGGCGCTGAACTCCAAACCCTTGCGGCGCTTCCTCTTGCGTAGCGCCTGGGTGATCTCCGCCTCGCTCAGGCCGCGGCGGCGCAGCTCTTCGAGCAGCAGCGCCTCTGTCTCCTGTGGCGGCGGATCTGGCAGCGTGGCCATGGGTCAGCCTTACAGCCCCTCTCGCGCCCGGACCATGGCCTCGTCCGTCTCAGCGGTCGTCGCCCCGATGAGGAAGCCGGCCAGCATGGACTTGCCGATCGCCCGCATCAGCTCAGGCGAGCCCATGGCGATCCGGCCCTCCGCCACGGCTGCGCGCACCTCGTCGGGGGAGGGGGGCGTCAGGTCGTCGATCGGGTCCGCGCCGGGCGAGGCCGCGAAACCGGCGAACACCAGGCCCGCATAATACATCCGCGTCATGTGCTGCATCAGCAGCAGCCGCGCCTTGACGGCGTCGCTGGGCGGGACGCCCGCCCAGGCGGTCAGCAGGGCGGTGGTGGCCGTCGCGTCCGCCTCCATCTCCTTGCTGACGATGGCGAGGTCGAACAGCGGGTCGTTGGGATAGGCGGTCTCCCAGTCGATCAGCCACAGGCGCTGGCCGTCGAACAGGACATTGCGGAAGTTCGGATCGTTGTGGCTGGAGACCGCCGCCAGGGCGCCCCACGGATAGGCCGCACGCAGGCGCTCGTAGGCCGCCAGATGCGGCGCGATCAGGCCGGGCGCGAACAGGCCGGAGCGGCCGACATGGGCCCAGAGGCCGCCGATCACCTGCTGGGCGGTGGCGAAGGCCGGAAACACCTCGGTCGATTGCAGCCGGGCGAACAGGGTCCCGAACGCCCGCGCCAGAGCCTCCCGGCCGCCGGGAAAGTCGGTCAGCGGCTGAGCCTCGATGAAGTCCATGATCGCGATCGCCGACACCGGATCGGCGTAATGCAGCGCCGGCGCCAGCCCCGCGCCTGCTGCCGCGCCCATGGCGCCGTAGTGCCGGTGGGGATCGCGCATCAGGTCGCGATCCAGCCGGTCCAGCCGAAGCGCATAGGACCTGCCGCCAATGTCGATGCGAAAACCCAGCGCGCCCGAGGCGCCGCCGAGGATCGGAGCCAAGGCCGACGGTTTTGATGGCCCGAAGGTCGCGGTCAGGGCCGCGTGGACCGCGTCGCGGCGACTCTCAGGAATGGCGCCAAGGAGGGCGGGCATGTCGCGTTATGACATGTTAGTCCCTAAAATGGCAATACATGCATGATATTAGGGTACAATAGGGATTGCTCCTGGGCGATTGCCAAGCTATCGGAGAGGGCGGACAATAAGCTCATGCGGCGGTTCGGCTCGGTCTTGGGCGCCTTTTGCGCAGCGGCGATGTTGGCTGCGGCGCCGGCCGCTTCGTCGCAGGATGAGGACTTCAAGGCTCCCGACCTGGTCAGCCTGACCAATGCCGTTCCCGGCGGATCGCCGAAGTCGCCGATTTCGCAGGCGAAGGCCGCGCCGGCCACGTTTAGTCCACCGCCCGCCCCGGTGTCCGCAAGAGGACCGCTTCCCGCGGCGCTGGAGGCCGCCGGGTTCAAAGACGGGATTGTCCCGGTCGGCGCCAATATCAGCAACACCGTGGAGGCCGACGGCACCGTCAATATCGTCGTCAACATGCCCGACGGGTCGACACGGGTGATCCGTCAGGGCCCGGCCACCGGTCAGCAGACCTTTGTGTTGCGCGCCAACTGAGCGGCTTCCAGCCCGACGAAACCCCGGTTCGTGAAACAGCAAGGCCCGACACGGAACCGCGACCTTATAGTGCCGCCAAAAGAGCCATCCGGAGGCGACGCATCATGACGGCATCCCAAGCGGCGAAGGGGTTCCTGCCCTTGCTGGCGGTCGCAGCGGTCGGCGCGATGGCCGGCCAGGCTCAGGCCCAAGGCTCAGGCGGATTGCTGGCCTCGAAGGGCAGCCCCGCGGCGGCCTGCGCCGCGGTCGCGGGGACCACCATCCCCGCGGCCCAGATCGGCCTGCCCACCAGCGGCGCGAATGTGACCAGCGCGACCCTGGTCGCCGCCAACGCCGCCGGCAACGCCAACGGCGAATTCTGCCTGATCAAGGGCGCCATCCATCCTGTCGACAAGACCGCGCCGGACATCCTCTTCCAGCTCAACATCCCGACCAACTGGAACAAGCGCATCCTGCAGATCGGCGGCGGCGGCTATAACGGGACGGTCGTCACCGGCCTCGGCCAGCTGTCCTTCGCCCCAATGCCGACCACGCCGCTGGCGCGGGGTTACGCCACCTACGGCAGCGACAGCGGCCACCAGTCGGCCCAGGGCACCACCGACGCCTCCTTCGCGCTCAACGCCGAGGCCCTGACCAACTACGGCTACGCCTCGATCAAGAAGACCCACGACGCCGTCGGCCAGATCCTGCGCGCCTATTTCGGACCCAGCGTCGCCTACAAGAGCTACTTCGGCGGCGCCTCCACCGGCGGCCGCGAGTCGCTGACCGCCGTCGAACGGTTCCCGGCCGATTACGACGGCGCCTACGTCGGCGCGCCCACGGCGATTTTCTGGGGCTTGCGGATGATCGGCTTGCCGGTCGGCAAGGAAGCCTATGGCGCCGGCGGCTACATCAATCCGGCCAAGCAGGCCCTGATGTTCAAGGCCTCCGCGGATGCGTGCGACGCCATGGACGGCCTAAAGGACAACATCATTTCCAACGTGCCGGCGTGCAAGGCCAAGGCCGCCGCCACCCGCGCCGCCCTGCGCTGCCCGGGCGGCGCCGACACCGGCGACACCTGCCTCTCCGACGCCCAGTTGAAGGTGGCTGACACCCTGCATTCGGGCCTGACGCTGTCCTACGCCATGGCCCACAATTCCACCCGCTACCCCGGCTACAACGTCTTCGAGGGCGCTGATTTCAACACCCCGGCGCTGGGCCTGGGATCGTCCAAGGCCAACGCGCCTGAACCGACGACGGCCGCCAACGGCTATCTGTTCGCCCAGGGCACGCAGTGGGTCCGCTACTTCGTCACTCAGAACCCCAATTTCGACCCGCTGTCCTTCGATCCGCTGAAGCCCGGCCAGTACCAGAAGCGGGTGGTGGACCTTTCCGCCATCGTCGGCGCCACCGACCCGGACCTCTCCGCCTTCAAGGCGCGCGGCGGCAAGGTGATCATGATGCAGGGTCTGACGGACACCGCGGTCAGCCCCAATGGCACGATCGCGGTCTACGAGGCCATGCTTCAGAAGATGGGCAAGGCCAATCTCGACCAGGTGATGCGCTTCTACACCGTCCCCGGCTTCGGCCACGGCAACGGCGTCTTCGTGCCCGAGTGGGATGTGCTGGGCGCGCTCGACGCCTGGGTGACCAATGGCAAGGCGCCCGGGACCTTGATCGGCACAGACCGCGCCCAGGGGACGGCCGGGCGCACGCGCCCGCTCTGCGTCTATCCGGCCTGGCCGAAATACAACGGCTCGGGCGACCCGAAATCGGCCGCCAGCTTCACCTGCGCCACCTCCTAGCTAGTTCGGCCGGGGGTCCGGCGTGGTCAGGACGGTGTCGGTGGAGTCGACCACGAAGACAGCCAACATCTTGGCCGGCTCGGTGGCGCTGGCGTTCCGGCTGACGACATGGTGGTCGCCGGGGTTCTCGAACCAGGTCTCTCCGGCGCGGTAGGTCTTCTCCGGCTGGCCCTCGACCTGGCTGACGATGGCCCCGGAGATCACATAGGCCATGATGAAGGCCGACTTGGCGTGGTGGTGCGACGGGCTGGCCTGGCCGGGCGCGTAGTTCACTTCCACCGCGATCAGCGACTTCCCCGGCACGTTGGAGAGGGCGTGGGCGAAGGCCGGCGGCCGCGGACCCTGCGGGGGCTGGGCGGCGGCGGGCAGGGCGAGCGCGGCGATGGCCGCGGCCAGGACAATCGGCTTCATCAGGGGTCTCCTTATCCCAGCGAGGACTTGCGAACCGAGGCTCTCAGTCCATCATGGCCCCCACCATAAGGGGAAACGTCCGATGATGCGCATGGCCAAGCTCGCTCTGACAGGCGCGATCGTGCTGGGTCTGGCCCTGCCGGCATTGGCCGCCGACTCCAACCTCCCCAAACCCGACGCCAACAACGCCTATTACGACTGGACGCCGGCGCAGCAGCTGGTCGGCTATCGCAACATGGAGAAGGTCTTCCCCACCCGGGTGGTCAAGCGCGGCGCCAGGGTCTCGCCGCTGCTCAAGGCGGCCAGGGAGATCAGCGTCCACTACACCTTCAAGGACGAGCCCTGGGACACCAACCGCTTCATGCGGGAAAGCAACGCCACGGGCCTGCTGATCCTGCACAACGGCAGGATCGAGCTCGAGAAATACCGCGCCGGCTATTCGGCCGATCAGCGCTGGACCAGCTTTTCGGTGGCCAAGTCCTTCTCCTCGACTCTGGTCGGGGCGGCAATCAAGGACGGGTCGATCAAGAGCCTGGACGACCGCGTCACCGACTACATCCCCGGCCTCAAGGGCTCGGTCTATGACGGCGTCACCGTCCGTCAGCTGCTGACCATGACCACCGGGGTGAAGTGGAACGAGGATTACGGCGACCCCAATTCCGACGTCGCCAGGATCCGCGCCGAGAAGTCGGTCAATGGCTCCGACCCGATCGTCACCTACATGGCGCGGCTGACCCGCGAGGCGCCGGCGGGGACGAAGTGGGTCTACAAGACCGGCGAGACGCACCTGATCGGGGCGCTCATCCGCGCCGCCACCCACAAGAACCTTACCGACTACCTCTCCGAAAAGGTCTGGAGCCGCATCGGCATGCAGCGCGATGCGGTGTGGATCCTCGATCCCGCCGGCCACGAGTACGCCGGCTGTTGCCTCTCGGCGACGACGCGAGACTTCGCCCGCTTCGGCTACTTCTTCATGCACGGGGCCAAGGTCGACGGCGTCTCGATCGTGCCGGACGGCTGGGCGCAGATGGCGACCACCACCACCGCGGTGGCCAAACGCAACAACGGCTCAGGCTATGGCTTCCAGTGGTGGACCAACGCCGACGACACCTTCCAGGGCGTCGGCATCTTCGGCCAGTTGCTGCTGGTCGACGCCAGGGACGACCTGGTCATCGCCGTTCAGAGCGCCTGGCCGAGCGCTACGGCTCGAACCGAGGGCGCCATGCGCAACGCCTACATCGAGGCGGTCAAGGCCCAGGTCCGCCAGCAGAAGGTCGCCAGCCGATGAGCGCCAACGCACAGCAGATCCAGGATTGGAACGGACCCCAAGGTCAGGTGTGGGCTGACCAGCAGGTGATGCTGGACCGGATCACCAGCCCCTATGGCGACGCGGCCCTGGCCGCGGCCGGGGCTCGGCCCGGCGAGCGGGTGGTGGACGTGGGCTGTGGCTGCGGCGATTCCTCGCTCACCCTGGGGCGCGCGGTCGGCGGCAACGGAGCGGTGCTCGGCGTCGATGTTTCCGAGCCGATGCTGGCGGTGGCCGCGCGCCGCGCCCGCGATGAGGGCCTGGCGCAGGTCGCCTTCCGCAATGCCGACGCCTCGCTGGTCAGGCTGGAGCCGGACCGCGATCTGGTGTTCTCGCGATTTGGCGTGATGTTCTTCGACGAGCCGCAAGCCGCCTTCGCCAATATCCGCCGCTGGCTGAAGCCCTCGGGCCGGATCGCCTTCTGCTGCTGGCGCCCGCCCTCGGAGAACCCTTACTTCTACATCCCCGTGGGCGCGGCGAGGGCGGCGCTCGCCTATGACCCGCCGCCGACGGATCCGCATGCGCCGGGACCGTTCGCCTTTGCCGACGCCGACCGGCTGGGGCGCCTGATGACCGAGGCCGGGTTCACCGGCTTCAACGCCGACCGATACGACACCGAGGTCTTGGTCGGACCCGATGCCGAGGCGTCCGCCGAGGTGATGACCATGTTCGGACCCGTCGCCCGCATCATCCGCGAGGTGGGCGAGCACGCTCGTCCCGTCGCGCGGGACGCCGTGGCCAGGGCGTTGGCGCCCATCGCCAGGCCGGATGGCTCGATCTGGCTGGGCGGCTCGGTGTGGATCGTCACCGCCCGGGCGACATGACCCGCACCGCCCGCACCTTGATCGTCGAGGGCCGGGTGCAGGGCGTCGGCTATCGCTGGTGGACGGTGGCGGAGGCCAACCGGCTTGGACTGGCCGGATGGGTGCGCAATCGCCGTGACGGCACCGTCGAGGTGCTTGCTATCGGCGATGAGGCCAACATAGACGAGCTCGCCCAGCGATGCCGGATCGGCCCGCCCGGCGCCGGCGTGACCCAAATCAGCTGCCAGCCGGCCGATGACGACGACAGCGAGGGTTTTCGCCAGCGGACAACGCTCTGATCACAGCCTTGGACCGCTGGACGGTTTCTGTCTGATGCCAGACGGTAAGCGGAACAAGATGTGGCGCCGTTGGGTTCGGACACCTGACCGCACCGCGGACAGCGTCGACTCGTGCTCCATTTGCAGGCGCGTCCGCGCAGCCGGAGTTCCCGATGATTGCTAAATCCCCGTCACTTCTGCGAGGTCAACCCAGGCCCGAGGAGACCCCGTTCTCCAGCTTCTTCATGGCCGGGTTCGACGCTTCCTCGCACCGCCGCAAGGACGGCAAGCGGCTGGACCTGCTGGCCGGAACTCGTCACGACGTGCTGGCCCTGCAGGACTACAGCCGCTGCGCCGAACTGGGACTGACGACGGTGCGCGACGGCCTGCGCTGGCACCTGATCGAGCCTGAGCCGGGCCGTTACGACGTCTCAAGCTGGCGGCCGATGCTGCAGGCGGCGCAGAAGGCCGGGGTCGAGGTGATTTGGGATCTGTTCCACTACGGTTATCCCGATTTCCTCAGCATCGGCGCCGAGGGTTTCGCCGAGGCCTTCTTCAACTTCGCCGCCGCCGCCACCCGCACGCACCGCGAGATGACCGACGCGCCGCCGCTGTTCTGCCCGTTCAATGAAATCTCCTTCTACGCCTGGGCGGTGGACGCCAAATACTTCCCCCCGGCCGGGAAGCTGCGCCGCGGCGAGCTCAAGCGCGAACTGGTGCGGATCGCCCTGGCCGGCGTCGCCGGCGCCCGTTCCGTCGACCCGCGCGCCCGCTTCGTGTGGGCCGAGCCCCTGATCCACGTCGCCCCACGTCACCACGGCCGCTCGGAGCGGTCGCGGGCGGAAGGGTATCGGGTGGCGCAGTACGAAGCCTTCGACATGCTGATGGGCCGCAGCGAGGCCGATCTGGGCGGCGCCGAAGATGTCGTCGACGTCCTGGGGCTGAACTATTACCCCCATAATCAATGGTACTATCATGGCCCGACCATCCCCCTGGGCCACCACGAATACCGCGCGCTGGCCGACATGCTGGTCGAGGCCGGAAAGCGCTACGGCAAGCCGATGATCCTGGCCGAGACCGGAGCGGAAGGATCGGCCCGTCCGGCCTGGCTGCACTATGTCTGCGACGAGGTCCGCGCCGCCTGCGACCGCGGCGCTCGCATCGAGGGGCTCTGCCTCTACCCGGTTACCGCCTACCTGGGCTGGGACAACGACCGCCATTGCGACGTCGGCCTGTTCTCGCAGGCGGACGGCGGCGGCCATCGTGACGCCTACCGCCCGATGCTGGACGAACTGCAGCGCCAGCGCGGCCTGTTCCTGCCCGGAGAGGCGGCCCGACGCCGGGCCTAGGCGGTCAACGGCAGCGCGCGCGCTTCGACGAACGGCCAGGTCATGTGCGGCAGGAAGTTGCGCACCCGGCGCTCATCGAGCGCCTCATCCGAGAAGGGATAGGCCGGGATGTCGGCCCAGCTCGCCTGGCCGCGGGCCAGCGCCGCGAAGAGCCGCGACAGCTCCGTCGGCCGGCGCTCGAAGTCCGCGTCCAGCGAATAGAGGCCCTGAGGATCGATGGTCCGGTTGGCTTCGCAGACCAGCGAGTTCCAGTCGGTGGAGTCGATGTAGGGGTACCAGCAGAAGCCGAGGAACGGCACGCCCAGCGGCTTCAGTTCGACCGCCAGCGTTTCGCACTCGGCCAGCATGTACTTGAGCCAGCTGATGCGGTCGGTGACCTCGCCGCGCAGATTGGTCTCCGACAGCATCACCGGCAGCCTGTAGCGGCGGACATATTCCATCGCTGTGGCCGCAAAGCCCTGAACAGGATGCGTCCAGGCGCGCTCGGCGCCGCCGTCGCGCCAGGCCAGTTCGCTGTGCGAATAGTAGTCGAGACCCAGGACGTCGATGGTCACGGGATTGGCGACGAACCAGGCCAGGTCGACCTCATGGGCGCCATTGGAGGTCAGATAGGACCGCAGGGGATGGGCCTCGTCGACCAGGCCCAGGATCAGGTCCAGCACCAGGAAGCGGCGCTCGTTCTCGAACAGGGCGAAGCTCAGCGACGCCTCGTCCAGGGCCAGATGACGCTCGCAGGAGTCCACGTGCACGAAGCGGGCGCCGGGGACCATCGCCCGCAGCATCGTCGTCGCCCGGCTGATGGTGCGGCAGACATTGACGATCATCGGCACGAAATTGTCGTGGCCGGTCCGGCGCGGTTGCCACACGCCGCAGTGTCCGCAGAACCAGGCGGTGACCAGGGGCTCGTTGATGATGGTGTACTGCTTCACCCACGGATAGCGCACTGCGAAGGCGCGCACGAAGGCGAGGTAGGCCTTTTCGAACCGCCGGTCGGCGAAGCCCTGATCCAGCCACAGCGGGAAGCTGGTGTGGTGAAGGGGATCGACGATGGGCTCCAAACCGAAGCCTCGGACGGCGTCGAGGTAGGGGTCCAACCAGGACCAGTCGTATCGCCCTTCGACTGCCTCAATGCGGTGCCACGGGATGCAGGCGCGGAAGGTCTTCACCCCGTCCTTGGCCAGCATCTCCAGGTCGGCGACATAGCGGCTGGTGTGCTCCGTCGTCTCCAGGACGTCGAAGGCCGACCCGAAAATATAGGTGCCTTCAAAACCGGTCAGGAACTCGAACCGGGGGAGGGCGGGCGACGGCGCGACGATGGAGGTTTCTCCTTTGAATTCAGCGGACTGTCACCAACAAATGTGGGGATTCGCCGGTCCCTCCGCAATCTCGCCGATTGCCGCACTGGCGTGTCGCAGCGCCGGCCCATAGAAGGGATGCGAGGCCGGGCGAGGGGCGCAGAGCGATGGGTTTCGATTTCTCGGGCCAGTCGGTGCTGGTGGTGGGCGGCTCCAGCGGCATCGGCCGCGGCATCGCCATCGCATTCCGCGACGCCGGCGCGAAGGTTCAGGTCTGGGGCACCCGCGCCGCGCTCGGCGACTATGACGAGGCCGACGCGCTGGCCGGCGTCGCCTACGCCCATGTCGATGTCGCCGACGAGGCGCGCATCCAGGCAGTTGCCGAGACTATGCCAGCCCTGGACGTGCTGATCCTCTGCCAGGGCACGGTGGCCTACGAGCGGCAGGAGTTCGAGATCGACACCTTCCGCAAGATCGTCGAGGTCAACCTCAACTCGATGATGACCTGCGCCCAGGCCTTCTTCGGCAAGCTGCGCGAGGCCAGGGGATCGATCGTCACCATCAGCAGCACCGCCGGCTTCCGCGCCACCCGCGGCAACCCGGCCTACAACGCCAGCAAGTCCGGCCTGGTCGGGCTCACCCGCACCCTGGGTCAGGCCTGGGCTGGGAAGGGGATCAGGGTCAACGGCATCGCCCCCGGCTACGTCGCCACCAAGCTGACCAGGGTCACCACCGACCATCCCGAACGCATGGCCGGCGCCATCGCCAGCATCCCGCTGGGCCGTTTCGGGGAGCCCTCGGAGATGGCTGGCGCGGCCCTGTTCCTGGCCTCTCCGGCAGCCTCCTACATTGTTGGCCAGACCCTAATCGTCGATGGAGGGCTGACCCTGTGAAGGCGCTGCAGTACGCGGGCCCGCGCGACATCCGCTACGAGACCATGCCCGACCCGGTCATCGAGGATCCGCGCGACATCGTCGTCAAGGTCGAGCGCTGCGGCATCTGCGGCAGCGACCTGCACATCTTCCACGGCCACACCATGCGCGACGACGCCTTCTTCTGCATCGGCCATGAGGCCATCGGCGAGGTGGTCGAGGTCGGATCCGCCGTCACCCGGCGCAGGGTCGGGGAGAAGGTGCTGATCCCGGCCGCCGTCGGCTGCGGCGCCTGCCACTTCTGCCTGGCCGGCAAGGTGATGAGCTGCCTCAACAACGTCGAGTACTGCTACGGCCTCTCCCGCACCCTGCAGGGCTGCCAGGCCGAGGCGGTGCGCGTGCCGGCGGGCGACTTCAACGCCCTTCCAATGCCGGGCGGGATGACCCCGGACCAGGCCATCACCCTCACAGACGCGCTCCCCACCGCCTGGTTCGGCTGCCGCAACGCCGACATTGCGCCAGGCAATACGGTGGCTGTGGTGGGCCTGGGCCCGATCGGCCTGATGGCGGTGGAAAGCGCGCTGCTGATGGGCGCCAGCACCGTCTACGCCATCGACCTGGTGCCGGAGCGCCGCCAGATGGCGGCAGAGCTGGGCGCCGTCGTGCTCGATCCTTCCGAGGCCATCGAGACCGTCAGGGAAGCTACCCACGGCCGCATGGTCGAGAGCGTCGTCGAGGCGGTCGGCGCTGACACCACCATCACGCTGGCCATCCGCCTGGCCGCCAAGCGCGGCTCGGTGTCGGTGATCGGGGTCAACATGGACCGCCGCATGGAATTCCCCATGGGCCGCTTCTTCGTCAACGGCCTGACCTTTAGAAGCGGCATGTGTTCGGTGCCGGAATGGCTGCCCGAACTGGTCCCGCTGGTTCAGAACGGACGGCTGAAGCCCGAACGCTACATCAGCCGTGTGATGCCGCTCGCCGAAGGCCCCAAGGCCTACGAACTGTTCGATGCCCGCGAACACGGCGTCCTGAAGGTGGTGCTGACGCCGTGAAGTCGATGGTGTAGAGGGACGCGCCCGTTCCTGTGAACCGACAAGTCTAAGCTGTTGAACCGCCACCACCATTTGCTGTCCGTCGCGCCGATGATGGACTGGACCGACCGGCATTGCCGGGCGTTCCACCGGGCGCTCACAGCTAAGGCGCTGCTGTACACCGAGATGGTCACCACCGGCGCGGTGCTGCATGGCGACCGCTCCCGGCTGCTGGGGTTCAGCGACGTCGAGCATCCGGTGGCCCTGCAGCTCGGCGGCTCGGATCCTGCCGACCTGGCGATGAGCGCGCGCATCGGCGCCGACCTGGGCTACGACGAGATCAACCTCAACGTCGGCTGCCCGTCAGACCGGGTGCAGTCCGGCCGCTTCGGCGCCTGCCTGATGCAGGAGCCCAATCTGGTCGCGGACGGCATGGCCGCGATGATCGCCGCCGTCGATATCCCGGTGACGCTCAAGTGCCGCATCGGCGTCGATGAGCAGAAGCCGGAAGAGGCGCTGTTCGACCTGGTCCACGCCTGCGCCGCCGCCGGGGTGCGAACGGTCATTGTCCATGCGCGCAAGGCCTGGCTGAAGGGCCTCAGCCCGAAGGAAAATCGGGATATCCCGCCGCTAGACTACCCCCTGGTCTGGCGCCTGAAGCGCGAGCGGCCCGAGCTCAAGGTAGTCATCAACGGCGGCATCGAGGACCTGGATCAGGCGCAGCAGCACCTGGCCCACGTCGACGGCGTCATGCTGGGCCGCGCCGCCTACCACACGCCCGGCATCCTCGGTGAGGTCGATCGCCGTCTGTTCGGCGCCGGCGAGGACATCTCGGCCACCGAGGCGGTGGAGCGCTACCTGCCCTATGTCGACCGCCAGCTCGCCGCCGGCGTGCACCTGGCCGCCATGACGCGGCACATGCTGGGCCTGTTCCACGGCCAGCCCGGCGCGCGGGCCTGGCGCCGCATCCTCACCGTCGACAGCATACGACCCGGCGCCGGGGTCGAAGTGATCGAACGCGCGCTTGCAGAATTGAGACCGAGGCTGGAACTCGCCTAGGGGTGCAGGATCAGGGCCTGGGGCGTCGCCTCGAAGCGCGACAGCCGGCCCAGGTAGGACATTCCCAGCAGCGAGGTCTGCAGGCCGTTCTCGATGACGAAGGCGTCGACGTCGCGCACCTCGGCGCCCGAGACGCTGATCGAGGCCAGCTTGACCTTGGCCGCTCGGGCCTCGCCGCTGGCGGTGTTGACCTTGTAATTGTAGTCCAGCGAAGCGGGCGACAGGCCCAGACGCTGGGCGTCCTGGGACGTCAGGGCCACCGCGCTGGCGCCGGTGTCGACCAGGAAGGTGACGGCCGAGCCGTCGACATTGGCCTCGGCCCAATAATGGCCGTCGTCGCGCTTCAGCACCTGGGCGTCGCCGCCGGTGGCCGGCGCCGGCGCGAGCGTGGGCGGGGCGGTCAGAGTCAATTCATGGGGACGCTTCTCCGGCTGGTGTTCCTGCAGGATCACCACCGCCTTCGCCGCGCCGACAGCCGAGAGCGCCGCGGCCAGCGCGACACCTGCAACCCTCATCATCACCACTACCCCGCCATTCTTGGCTGTGCTTGTTCGGCCCGTTTTCGAGCTCGATTGGACCCGACTATCGCAGAGGAGCGTTTGCAGAGCGTGAATCGCCGATCGGGGTGATCTAGGGTGGGGCGGAAGGGAGCGCGCCATGGCCGAGCGGCGGCTGATCTACTTCTCCGATCCGATGTGTTCCTGGTGCTACGGCTTCGCCCCGGTGGTCGCCGCCATCCGGGCCGAATTCGGCGAGAGCCTGCCGATCCAGCTGGTCATGGGGGGCCTTCGCCCCGGGACCACCGAAGTCATGACCGAGAAGGCGCGGAACTCGATCCTCGAGCACTGGACCCACGTCGAAGAGGCGTCCGGCCAGCCGTTCGACGCCTCCGTCCTGGCTGACGGCTTCGTCTACGACACCGATCCCGCGGCGCGCGCCGTGGTGCTGATGCGCGGCCACGACCCGGCCCTGGCGCTGGATTTCCTTGAGCGGGTGCAGCGCGCCTTTTACGCAGAGGCCAGGGACGTCACCCGGGCCATCGTCCTGGGCCAACTCGCCGCCGAATTCGGATTCGAGGCCGATCCCTTCGCCGAGGCCGTGGCCGGCAACGAAGAGCTGAAGACGGCCACCTGGCGTGACTACGCCGTCAGGCAGCGCGCCGGCGTCAGCGGCTTTCCGACCCTGGTCGGCGGCCCCGACGACGAAGGCCATTTCGGCGCGGTCACTCGCGGCTATGCGGCGCCGGAGGATGTGCTGGGGGTGCTGCGACGGTGGATGTCTCAGGCGGCCTAGCGCCCGACCAGCCCCAGCTTTTCCGGCGCGATGCGGCCAATGCGGGTCGGCAGTTCGGTCATCAGACCGGCCCGCTCCTCGTCGCTGAACCGGCTCCAGGCGGCGATCTCGTGCAGGGTGCGGAAGCAGCCCAGGCACAGGCCCGACGCGCCGTCGACCATGCACACCTTGATGCAGGGGGTGACGACAGGCTTGGGCGGGCGGTCGGGCGCTGGCGCTTCAGTCATAGGCTCTCCATGTGAAGGGGCCGGCCTTTCCTTGCAAGGCCGCGCCCGATAAGCCGCCGCCATGACCGCCAGCCCGCTCGACGATATCCGCACTCTCATCTCCACCCTGCCGGGGCCCGACGAACAGGCGCGGGCCCAGGCGGCCGCGGCCCTGACCCAGCCTGGCGCCCATGGCCGGCTGGAAGCGATGGCGCTGTGGCTGGCGGCCTGGAGCGGCAAGGCGCGCACCAGCCTGCGGCGCCCGATCCTGGCCCTTTACGCCGGCGCGCCTGGCCCGGCGCGGCTGGAGGTTTCGGAACAGCGTCGCCAGATGCTCGAGGCCATCGCCGCCGGCCAGGCCGAGGTCAGCCGCATGGCCCAGGGCCTGGGCGCCGGTTTGGAGGCCTTCGATCTGGCCATCGACCGGCCGATCGGCGATGTCGCCAGCGGCCCGGCGCTGGCCGAGCGCGAGACGGCCGCGACCATGGCCTTCGGCATGGAGGTGCTGGCCAAGCAACCCGACCTGCTGCTGCTGGGCGAAGTGGGGGCGTCCGGCCAGGAGGCCCGCGCGCTTTCCGCCGCCTTGGCTGGGAAGGACGGCCTCGAAGCCCTGCGCGCCGCCGGCACGCGTGAGATCGCCGCCGTCGCCGGGGCCATTCTGGGGGCGCGTATTCAGAAGGTCCCGGTGATCCTCGACGGCCTCGGCCCGGCGGTTGCCGCGCTGGCGCTTCGCCGGCTCGATCCGACCGCCGCCGACCATTGCCGGCTGGCCCAGCCGGTCGAAGGCGTCGACATCCCCGCCATCCTCGACCTCGGCATTTCCGCCGGCGACGGAACGGCCGCGCTCGCCGCGCTTTCTGTGGTCAAGCTGTCCGGCGCCGTTCTCTCGGCGGACGCCTGAGCATGGAGACCGCCGCCACCCCATGACCGTGATTCGACCGGGACAGACCTGCTGGCGGGCGGACCCGGCCAACCGCGCCAGCTTTCTGGTCGACGCGCAGGACTATTTCACCGCCGCCTACGAGGCGCTGCTGCGGGCCAAGAAGCAGATCATCCTGCTGGGCTGGGGCTTCGATCCGCGCACGCGCCTGGCGCCGGACGGCGGCATGGGCAAGTCCGAGCCAGACGAAATCGCCCGCATCCTGCTCGACGTCAGCCGCGCCAAACCGGATCTCGACGTCCGGCTGCTGATCTGGAAGTCGGCGTTTCCGGTCAGCGCCAGCCAAGACTTCTTCCCCCACCGGGCCAAGGCCTGGTTTCGCGGCAGCCGGGTGAACTTCCACCTCGACGACATGGTGCCCCTGGGCGCCTGCCATCACCAGAAGGTGCTGGTCGTCGACGACCAGGTGGCCTTCGTCGGCGGCGGAGACTTCTGCGCCGACCGCTGGGACTCCACCGCGCATCTGGACACCGACAACCGCCGACGCCTGGTCAACCATCCCTGCCATTCGCCCCGCCATGAGGTGATGATGATGGTCGACGGCGCCGCCGCCCGGGCGCTGGGCGAACTCTCCCGCCAGCGCTGGAAGATCGCCACCGGCGAGACCATCGAGCCGCCGCCGCCATCAGCGGAAGACGCCTGGCCCGACTTCACCATCCCCGACCTCGAGGACGTCGAGGTGGCCATCGCCCGAACCCTGCCCAGGTGGCATGGCGCGCCGATGGTGGAGGAAATCCGCGCCCTGACCTTCGCCTCGATCGCCGAGGCGCGGTCGCGCATCTACATCGAGAACCAGTACATGACCTCGCCGCTCTATGCCGAGGCCATTGCCGCCCGCTTGCTGGAGCCCGACGGGCCCGAGGTAGTGCTGATGTCCACCGAGCGCAGCCCCAGCTGGTTCGACCAGCTGACCATGGACAAGACCCGGGCGCTGTTTATGCGCCGCCTGCGCGAGGCCGACGTCTTCGGCCGCTTCCGCGCCTACTGCCCGGAGACCTCGGGCGGGGAGGTGATCATCGTCCACGCCAAGACCTCGGTGTTCGACGACGATCTGGTGCGCGTCGGCTCGGCCAATATGAACAATCGCTCCGGCGGCTTCGACACCGAGGTCGAGCTGGCCATCGAGGCCAGGACCGAGGCCCATCGCAAGGCCATCGCCGCCTTCCGCAACACCCTCGTCGGCCACTACATGGGCCGCACCGGCGATGTCGTGCAGCACGCCGTCGATGAGCACGGCGGACTGGCGCAGGCGCTGGATGTCCTCAATCGCTCCGGCCGGCTACGCGAGATCGCGCCGGAACAGCTGACCCGTTTCGAGCAGCTGATCGCCGCTTTCCATCTGGGCGATCCGACCCAGACCGGGGACTCCATGCGCCCGTGGCGGCGGCGCACTCAGTTGCACGATCAGATCCGCTCGCTGGCCGCCGGCTCCAGCCCCCCACGGCTGGCGGAGGCCGAGACGGTTTCGAAGTCGATGACCAGCGGCAGGTGATCCGAGGCCGAGCGGGTCAGCGGGTCATAGGGGGCAAAGGCGGCGGTGATGGCGATCTCGCGGCTGACGAAGACGTGGTCGATGCGCAGCACCGGCATCCGCGACGGGAAGGTCGAGGTCGGCTGCTTGGGCTTGGGCGCCAGCAGGCGGGCGTCGATCAGGTCCTGGGTCAGGCAGCGGTAGACGACGCTGGCGGCGGTGGCGTTGAAGTCGCCCAGCAGGATCTTCGGCCCGGTGCACAACGGATGGCGCACCCAGGACGGCCCGGCCAGGGCCTTGGCCTGGGCCTGCTGCTCGCGCGGGATCAGGCCCAGGTGGGTGTTGATGATCTGCACCCACTCGCTGTCGCCGATGTCGACGGCGATCCACAGCGCGCCGCGCGGTTCGATGATGCTCATCTTGCCGTAGGCGGGCAGGGGCGCGGCCTGCACCAGTCGCTCGGGATAGCAGGTCAGGACGGCGTCGCCGTAGAGTTCCTCTTCCACCTTGATGGCGGCGTTGAAGTGGAAGGTCATGTTCAGGTCTTCGGCGATCTCGTGCGCCTGGTCGACGTTGCCGGTGCGCATGCGGCCCACGTCCAGCTCCTGCAGGGCGACGATGTCCGGCTCCTGCTGAGCGATGACGTCGGCGACCCGTTTGACGTCGAGCTTCTTGTCGGGGCCCACGCAGCGGTGGACGTTGTAGGTCAGGATCCTCGGCATGCCGTTCCCGTACTCCGGTCAAGCTGTAACGCCTGAGCTTCCGCCAGGTTTACGTTGACGTTCACGTAAGCCTTTGCAATGGCCGGACGCCTCCTATACACCGCGCAAAATCCTTCCGTCGCACCGGAGTTCCTTCGCCATGAACCTCGACTTCTCGCCTGAGGACATCGCTTTCCGCAACGAGGTGCGCACCTTCATCGAGGAGAACTACCCTCAGAACCTTCGCGACAAGCGCGACGAGGGCGAGGAACTCGCCAAGGAAGATCACCTGTCCTGGCACCGCATCCTGGCCAAAAAGGGGTGGGTGGCCCCGTCCTGGCCCAAGGAGTGGGGCGGCACCGGCTGGACTCCCACCCAGAAGTACATCTGGTCCGAGGAACAGGCCCGCGCCGACACCATCCCCATACTGCCGTTCGGCATCAACATGGTCTCGCCGGTGATCTACACCTTCGGCTCGCAGGAGCAGAAGGAACGCTTTCTTCCCCCCACCTACAATGGCGACATCTGGTGGTGTCAGGGCTATTCCGAGCCGGGTTCCGGCTCCGACCTGGCCTCCCTGAAGACCCGCGCCGTCCGCGACGGCGACCACTACATCGTCAACGGCCAGAAGACCTGGACGACGCTGGCCCAGCACGCCGACTGGGGCTTCTTCCTGGTCCGCACCGATCCCGACGCCAAGCCGCAGTCGGGGATCAGCTTCCTGCTCATCGACATGAAGAGCCCCGGCGTCACCGTTCGTCCGATCATCACCATGGACGGGGCGCATGAGGTCAACGAGGTCTTCCTCGACAATGTCCGCGTGCCGGTTGACCAACGCATCTTCGACGAGAACAAGGGCTGGACCGCGGCCAAGTTCCTGCTCGCTCACGAACGCTCCGGCATCGCCGGCGTCGCTCGCTCCAAGCGCGGCATCGACCGCATCCGCGACATGGCCAAGGCCGAGTTCGGCGACAACGGCATGCCGCTGATCCAGGACTCGATGTTCAAGCGCAAGATCGCCGAACTCGAGATCGACCTGATGGCGCTGGAATACACCGAGCTGCGCACGCTGGCCGCCGAGAGTGCGGGCAAGGGACCGGGACCGGAATCCTCGATCCTCAAGATCAAGGGAACCGAGATCCAGCAGCGGGTCACCGAACTGGCGCTCGAGGCCGCCGGCCACTACGGCGCGCCCTTCTTCCGCGGCTTCCCGCAGGACGGCGACAACGCCCACCCCATCGGCCCCGACTACAGCCACCGCACCGCGCCGACCTATTTCAACGTCCGCAAGACCTCGATCTACGGCGGCTCCAACGAGATCCAGCGCAACATCATCGCCAAGATGGTGCTGGGGCTCTGATCTCAGTTCGCTCTTAACAACAACAAACGCACTTAATCGTCCGGAGCAGCTATGGATTTCAACTTCACCGAAGACCAGACCATGCTGCGTGACACGGTCGCCAGCTACCTCGGCGACAAGTACGACTTCGAGACCCGGCGGGCGGTGGTGAAGTCCGGCAAGGGCTGGCGGCCGGAGGTCTGGAAGGCCTTCGCCGAAGAGCTGGGCATCCTGGGCGCAGGGTTCTCGGAAGAAGCCGGCGGCTTCGGCGGCGGGGCCATCGAAAACCTCATCGTCCTGGAAGAGTTCGGCAAGGCCCTGGTGCTGGAGCCCTATCTGGCGACCGCCGTCATCGGCGGCTCGCTGGTCAGGCACGCCGGCTGGGACAGCGCCGAGGGCATCATCTCAGGCGAAACGGTGCTGGCCTTCGCCTATGCCGAGCCGCAGGCCCGCTACGCCTGGAACGACATCAAGACCACGGCCAAGAAGTCGGGCGACGGCTATGTGCTGAACGGCCACAAGGCGGTCGTCGTCGGCGCGCCCTACGCCACGCAACTGATCGTCACCGCCCGCACCGCCGGCGGCCAGCGCGACCGGGACGGCGTCTCCCTGTTCGTGGTCGACAAGAATGCGCCGGGCATCGTCACCCGCGACTATCCCACCGTCGACGGCCTGGCCGGCGGGGAGGTCTTCTTCGAGGACGCCAAGATTCCGGCCAGCGCCCTGATCGGGGCCGAGGGCAAGGCCATGGACCTGATCGACCGGGTCATCGACGAGGCCACCGTCGCCTCCATGGCCGAGGCCTGCGGCGTGTTGCGCGAACTGCACCGGCAGACCCTGGACTACACCCGCCAGCGCAAGCAGTTCGGTCAGCCGATCGCCGAGTTCCAGGTGCTGCAGCACCGCATGGTCGACATGTTCATCCACGTCGAACAGGCCGTCTCGATGACCTACATGGCCACCATCAAGGTCGGCGAAGACAACGCCGCCGAGCGGGCCAAGATCGTCTCTTCGGCCAAGGTCACCGTCGGCCGGGCCCTGAAGTGGGTCGGCGAACAGGCCATCCAGCTGCACGGCGGCATGGGCATGACCGACGAACTTGCGGTCAGCCATTACTTCAAGCGCGCCACCATGCTGGCCTCGATGTTCGGCTCCACCGACCACCACCTGCGCCGCTACGAGGACCTGTCCCTGGGCAAGGCTGCTTAAAGCCATGTCCCTGATCACGCTGGAGAAACGCGGTCACGTCGCCATCCTGACGCTGAACCGCCCCGACAGCATGAACGCGCTCGGCGCGCCCGGCGACGGCGACGAGGTGGCGGCGGTCTGCGAGCGGATCAACGCCGACAACGACATCCGATGCGTGATCCTGACCGGCGCCGGCAAGGCCTTTTCGGCCGGCGGCGACGTCAAGGCGATGAAGAACAGGACCGGCGCCTTCGGCGGCTCGCCGGTGACCATCCGCGACGGCTACCGCAAGAACATCCACCGGGTGGTCAAGGCGATCTTCAACCTGGAAGTCCCCTCGATCGCGGCGGTCAACGGCGCCGCCATCGGCCTGGGCTGCGACGTGGCCTGCATGTGCGACATGCGCATCGCCGCCGACAACGCCCGCTTCGGCGTCACCTTCCTGAAGCTGGGCATCATCCCGGGCGACGGCGGGGCCTGGCTGCTGCCGCGCACCATCGGCATGAGCCGCGCCTGCGAACTGCTGTTCACCGGCGACATCATCGATGCGGCGACGGCCGTCGACTGGGGCCTGGTCTCCAAGTCTGTGCCCGGCGACCAACTGATGGATGAGGCCATGGCGCTGGCCACCCGCATCGCCGCCCAGCCGCCGCATGCGCTGCGCCTGGCCAAGAGCCTGCTCAAGCAGGGGCAGACGACGACCTACGACACCATCATGGAAATGAGCGCCGCCGCCCAGGCGATCAGCCACATGACCGAGGATCACATGGAGGGCGTCGACGCCCTGCTGGAAAAGCGGCCTGCGGACTTCAAAGGCCGATAGGGGAGACGAGAATGATCGGCGCCATCGCGATACTGCGCACCAAGGAAGGCACCGGAGCGGACTTCGAGGCCGCCTTCGCCAAGCTGGCCGCCGCCGTGCGCGCCGATGAGCCGGGCAATCTGGTCTATCAGCTCTGCCGTTCCCGCACGGAGCCCGGCGTCTACAAGGTGCTGGAAGTCTACAAGGACGACGACGCGGTGGCCGCCCACCGCGCCTCGCCCCACTTCAAGGAACTCGGCGCAGCGCTCGGTCCGTACATGACCGGCCGCGCCGAGGTCGAACAGCTGGACGCTCTCTGACTGTCAGCGGATCTTTCGCATCACGTCATAGGCGATTTGCGAGCCAATCGTTTCGACGGTGATATTGCTGTCGGTCCGTCGCTCGAACCCGTAGCTCCCTGCGACGATGCGGCTGGATCCAGACGGAGGCGTTGCGTCTGAAGCGAACTGGGCTTTCACCGTCGACGTCGGCAGGTGCGTGATCTTGATCAGGAAGGTCAGTTTGGTTGGCGAATTGAGCTTCCGGTCAGGAACGATTTCGATCAGATATTTTACGCCCTGCTCGAGCGCCAAGGTCTCAAGGTACTGTTTGTCGGAGCGGTCTTCGCGTGACCGATTGAGCGACACCTTCCGGATGAGGGCGTTCCGGTCGAGGATCTGGGCGCCATTGTCCAGAAACGTGGTCATGAACGACCCCTGCAACGCCTCTGAAAGCTCGCGATTGATCCTCTGATCGCGTCCGCTTTCCGTTGGCCTGCTCCCCGCCACCTGCGCTGTAGCCATCCCTGACGGCAGGTTTGCGACGATCTCGCCAAAGTAGTCCTCAAAGCCGCTGACTGCATCGTCGGTTAGCGACCGCGTCCAGAAGATCAGGATCGTTGGCCGCCCGTTCGAGGCGTTCCATTGGCGGAAATCCGCCGCCGAAGCATTGTTTCCGGCGTTGGGATCGGCCTTCGGCCGCGGAGTCATGACCGGCGCCTGCCCCTCACGATACTGCGGCGCCGCCGGTTCAGGGCGAACGGGCTGGGCGGTGGCCGGCAGGGCCGTCAAAAGCGCGGCTCCGGCCCAGAGAAGTGTCGTGGCTCGTGTCATAGCGATGACAGGGCTCCCTTATTGAGCAGCGCGGACTTCGACGTAGTACTGAGTGGCGTCGCGCTTGACTGAAGTCTGTTCAAAGGTCGCCATGGACTGCGGCTGCACGAACAGGTGGGTCCAGGCCGGCGTGCTGTCCACCGGAACCCCCTGGCTGTTGTACCAGCTGGCCCGAACCTCCAGTGGGATCGCCTGGTCGACCTTATTGCGCAGCTGGACGGTGATTTTGGGCAATCCAGTCTCGGTTCGAGACAGGAACGATCCTTCTACATCGAGGACGCTGACCACCTTATTATTCCGGTATCTCGCCAATGTGCTGTCGATCACCCGCACCGAGTTGAGCGCCGGATGCTCGTTGTTCTGCTGGTCAATCCGCACCCCGCCTTCCGGGCCGGGGGTCTCACAGGCCGCGAGGCTGGTCAGGAGCAGGGCGGCTACGATGAGATTTCTATGCATGCGTCAACTCTCGTTTGCTGGGAGAACGCTCAGCGCGATCTGGCGAAGATGAAGAAGTGGCCCTCAGGGTCCTTCTGGATGGTCACAGTTTTCTCGAGCCCGGCGATCGGCACCTCGCCTTGGGCAAAGACGATCTTGGCGTCCTGAATGGACAAATCTTTCGAAGAGAAGGTGGCGACATGGATTGAGTCAGGCAGCGTGCTCCAGGCGCGCGTATCCGCCTGGGCCTTGGCGCGTGATCCGATGAATGAGGCCATGGCCCCGATGCCGCCGACCACGTACGTGGCGGTGTTGCCGCCGGCGACGTCCTGATAGGCCACCGCCGAATTGAGAAGCAGCGAACTCGCCGAATTGGCGTTGTTGCGAAACTGAGCCTTTCCCTGCAGCACACCATCGATTTCGCGCCCGCCGCGGGTCGAGGCCTGGTAGAAGATGTCTTCCATGGGGAACAACGGCAGGCTCGTGGCGCCTGAAACCAAGGTCGCTCGATTTTCGGTAAACCCCTTGCCGCGTCGGAAGACGAAATAGGAGTGGTTCACCCCATCCGGCAGCTTGCGAGGCGCCGTCCCAGTTTCCACCAGGACCAAGGTGTCGTCTCCGGGCTTGATTCCCGGAAAGTTGGGGCGATAGCGCTTGAGTTCGCTCAGGGCCTGTTCGCGTAAATCGGCGTTTCCGTCCAGGTGAGAGGCCCAGGCGTCGATGAACATCAGCAAGGCGAAGTCTGCGCGACTTTGGTCGTCTTCGGCGAATGCGTCCTGCAGCAGACCCTGCCGAGCCGCCGCCCGTGCATTCTGATAATCGCCTTCGCGAAGGAAGAGCAGCGATCGATAGAAGAATGCCATCGCTCGCTCGTAGGGCTCTCCCTTGAAATTCTTCGACCCTTCCTCGTACCAGAGACTGCGAGCTTTCTCGGCGGCCGGGTCATTGGCGTAGACCGTGTTGATACCCAGCATGGCGTCGTCGAGCGATTGCCGCGCGCTTGCCAGATCACCCATCCAGAACGACCGAGCTCCGATTTCCATGTCGTTGAGCACGCGGTTGCGTTCGCCCTCGGAGGCGCGACGCTTCTTGAAGTCAGCCAGCGCCGCATCGTCGCTCTGCGAGGCGGCGGACGTCGCCAAGCATGCGGTGACCGCAGCGATGAGCAGGAGGAGTGGTCGCCGGAGCATCACCGATAGACCACGTTGTCCCTGTTCTCTTTCTTGAATTCATAGAGATTCGACCAGATCAGCTCTCCGGATTCCATGTCGAGAACCTCGAAGGTGTACATGCTGTACCGCGACTTGACCCCCGATTTGGGATCCACCGAGTCGCGGGTGCCGATGCGGCCCACCAGCCGATAGTCTGCGCCCAGCTGGGCCCGGGTCAGGCCGGTTGTTCCCGAATCAGTGACGCCTTCCCGTTTCAGCTCCCGCTCTTCCTCCACCGCCGCCGAGTAGGCCCTGCCGACGAAGACCAGCCTGCCGCCGGCGTTGCGGTTGAGTCCCACCCGCAGTCGGTCGGTGATCAGCGACTTGTCGATGATCTCCGAGCTCTCGTTAGTGAAATATTTGGCGTCAACGATGATCCGGGCCGGCGTCGGCCGGTTCAACAACTGCGGCACCGAAAGCATGTCCCGCATCATCGCATCGCTCATCGCCACGATGTCTTGGGATTCCGTCCCGACGCCTCCCACGGAACCCTGCGATCCGACATCGCGATAGGTGGTTTCAGCGCCATTATTGTTGTTCTTATTGTTGCGTTTCTGGGCCTGCGCGGCGGGAGCCATCAGCAGGCCTGCGCCGATGATGCTCAGCGCAATGATTTTAACGGCCTGCATTTGCGGTCGTGTCATTTAGATCAGCCCCCCAGGACCATGGTGAAATGAATGCGAACCCCGGCAACTACTTATGGGGCGCTGCCAGGATGGCCTTTTGATAGACCGTCGGGAAATCAGGATAGATGGCGGCCGTGGCCGCCGCGATCTTCTGATACTCAGCGTGCGTTGAGTAGTTGGCGTACATGAAGACGGCCATGTCTTCCAAAGTATTGAACGACAGGTCCGTCGAGCTCTTGAGGAATGCTTCGCCGCCGATCGCCTGCAGTGCGATGCCGCGGCCTGTGGCCTGACCGACCGACTTTCCGGCCTTTTGCGCCAGGAAGCTCATTCCCGGAATCGGGACCGCGCTGGCGAGCTTGGACGTCGCCTGATCCGCCGCCTTCTGGCCCGCGTAGCTGCCGGCCATCGATCCGACCGCGCCGGCCGCCTGAACCTGCATCGATTTGGTCACCCAGCCGGCGGTCACGCCGTCAGAGGTGAACGGCGACATGAATTTGCCCGTCGTACCTTGGATCGGCGTGGGCGCCTTCACCGTAGCCGCTGCCGGCAACCCGGCGTTGGAGTAGGCGGTAGCCGAATCCACCACCGCGGTTGCGGCCGCCGCCGCCCCGGCGCTCGCGTTGCCGCGATTCAGGATGCCGCCAAGCCCGCCAAATTGCGCTGATGCTGGCGCAGCCCACAGAGCGCACAGCGAAATGGCCGCGGCGCCAGCCACGAAACTCTTGATCATTGAATTGCCCCTAACCCCTGCCTCTTTCGAGGCCCCATGACTACTGCGGCACAGCCCGGCCGCCCCGCAAATGTGGACATTTCTAGGTAAACGTCCACCAGAATCTGAAGCTTAGGCGTTTTGTGACAGCCGGGCGCCCCCAAAATTGGGGGTGTGAGTTATTTCGGTTTGCTGACTTGGCTCTCGACTTTCAGGAAGGCGATCAGGTCCTTACGATCCTTGGGATCATCGAAGCCGGCGAAGGTCATCTTGGTCCCGGGTAGGAAATCTTTAGGCTTGGTCAGCCAGTGGTCGAGGTGTTCAGCGTCCCAGGAGAAATCGGCCTTCGACACCGCCTCCGAATACTTGAAATCCGATTTCTTGCCCGCCGGGCGGCCGAACACCCGCCAGAGGTTGGGGCCGACGCCATTGGGGCCGCCTTCGGTGGCGGTGTGGCAGGACCGGCAGCGGCCGAACAGCGTGCGCCCGTGTTCCAGATCGGCGTCGCGATACTGTTCCGGCAGCTGCGCCAGGGCCTCCTGAGGCGTCGCCACGGCGGGCAGGCCGGCGACCTCGGCGCCCTGCTTGGCGCAGCCGGCCAGCGCGGCGGCGCCGGCCAGGGCGATCAACGCAACACCAAGACGCATCGGCAGTTCCTCTGGTTCTGAAGGCGGCGGCAACCTACTCGCATCCCAGCCCGACGCAACGCCCGTTTGGTCTTAGTCCGATCCAATCGGGCGGCCGCGCATGGCCTTCACCGCCGAGCGCCGGGACTTTCCCTCCAGCCGCCGTTCCCTGACCGCCTTGCTGGGCCTTGTCGGTCGCCGGACGGTGGGGATTTCGGCGGCCTTGGCGATCATTTCGGTCAGCCGCTCGATGGCGTCGCGACGATTGGCCTCCTGGGTGCGGAAACGGTTGGCGGTGATGACGATCACCCCCTCCAGGGTCAGCCGCGACCCGGCCAGCTTCTGCAGGCGAATGGAGACATCGTTGGACAGGCTGGGCGAGCGGCGGGCGTCGAAGCGCATCTGCACGGCGCTGGAGACCTTGTTGACGTTCTGCCCGCCGGGCCCCGACGCGCGGATGAAGCTGAACTCCAGCTCGCCCTCGTCGATGGAAAGGTTTGGGGTGACCTCGATCACCGGCTGAGCAGCCCGGCCAGACTGTCGCCGGCTTTTCTGGCGGCCTCCCGCGCGATCGGGGAGACGTGGGTCAGGTTGAGGAAGCCATGCGGCTGCACGCCATAGTCCTGCATCTCGCAGGCGACGCTGGCCTCGGCCAGGCGCTGGGCCAGCACCATCGCGTCAGGCCGTACCGGATCCAGCGCCCCGCCGCAGACCAGGACGGTGGGCGGAACCGACTTCATCGGCAGGTCCAGCAGCGACGGCGCGGCCACCCCCTCGGAATGAAGTTGGGCGCGGATGTAGCGGACCGCCATCCGCCCAACGATGCGGGCGTCGTGGAAGACGCTGTCGGCCCACAGCGTCTCCTCCACATGCAGCAGCGGGTAGATCAGCAGCTGCGCGGCGTAGCGGCCGGGACGGGCCAGCGCCGTCGATAGAGCCAGATAGCCGCCGGCGGAGTCGCCGCCGATGGCCAACGGTCCTTCGCCCCAGCCGGCAAGCGCGTCCGCCGCGTCGAAGGCGTCGTGAAGCTGGGCCGGGAAGGGGTGCTCGGGCGCCAGGCGGTAGTCGATCGACACCACCTTCATCCCGCTCGCCGCGCTGATCCGCCGGCACATGGCGTCGTGGGAATCGATGTCGCCGACCACGAAGCCGCCGCCGTGGAAGAAGACCAGCAGGCCGTGCGGCTCGGCTGCGGCAGGCGCATAGACGCGCGCCTTCAGGGTTCGCCCGTCCAGCGGCAGGGCGAGGTCTTCGGCCGAAGCCAGAGCCTTCGACTCCACGTCCCGGCCTGACAGCGCGAAGTGGCCGATGGCGCGCGCCCGTTCGACGCCGAACTGGTTGAGCTGGCGGGCGCGTTCGGCGGCGGCTGACGACAGGTTGATCGGTCGAACCATCAGGTCTGTGGAAGTCCAAAGCGTTTTTGCTGCAAGCGTGGCCGTACGCAGCGGTGTACATAATCTGCTCCCGCCCGATTGGCATGATCTTAAGCCTCGCGCGGCTAGACTGGGACCTATGGAACGCGCCGCCTACGACCGCATGAAGGTTTTGGAGACCAGCCACTGGTGGTTCCTGGGCCGACGCCAGGTGCTCACTCGGCTTCTTTCCGGCCTCGGCCTGCCTGACAAGGCCCGAATTCTCGAGGCCGGCTGCGGCGTTGGCGGCAATATCGAGATGCTCACCGGCTTCGGCAGCGTCGAAGCGCTCGAGCCCGATGAGCCGTCGCGGCAGTACGTCGCCGCCCGCACCGGAATTACCCCGGTTGGAGGCTTTCTGCCTCACGACCTGCCGTTCAAGCCCTCCAGCTTCGACGCCGTCTGCGCCTTCGACGTGGTCGAGCACGTCGACGATGACCGCGGCGCGGTGAAGGCCCTGTCGGCCCTGGTCGCGCCCGGCGGCTATCTGATCGTCACCGTGCCCGCCTATCAGTGGATGTGGAGCGCCCACGACGAGGTGCACCATCACAAGCGCCGCTATTCCAGGGCGCAGATCGTCGAGGTGGTGCGCGGCGGCGGCCTGGAGGTCGTCAAGGCCAGCTATTTCAACGCCATTCTCTTCCCGCTCGCCGCCGGCGTGCGCATTCTGAAGAAGCTGACGCGCAGCGACTCCTCCGACGACGCCATGCCGCCGGCCTGGCTCAATGGCCTGTTCCGCAACCTGTTTGGAGGCGAAAGCGCCTGGCTGGCCCGGCACAGCCTGCCCTTCGGCCTTTCCATCGTGGTCATCGCGAGACGACCAAACGCGATCGCCGCCGCGCCGCCCGCCGCCTCCGCGGCCTGACGCGAGCGCGACCGAGCTGGAATTCAACTCACACGGCCGCAACGAAAAAGGGCCGCCCCCAGCCTGGGGCGGCCCTCTCCGTCTCTCGATCGCTCGAAAAGTTTAGGCGGCGACCGTCAGTTCGCGGCGGCGGCGGCGGAGCATGACGCCCAGCGCACCGAAGCCAACCATCATCATCGCCCAGGTGGCGGGCTCAGGAACGCCCTGGGTCACCGTCACGCCGTCCAGCAGGGCGAAGGGCGGGGCGCCTTGGGTGCCCGTGCCGATGGCCAGGAAGGACAGGGTCTGCGAGCTGCTGCCGGCGATGAAGTTGAAGGAAGCGGAGTTCCAGCCGGTGAAGCCGTGGTTGGCGTTGGCGAGCAGGCCCGTCGATTGGGTCTGGTTGCCGAAGCCGACCTGCCAGCCTTCATTGGTCGCGCCGTCGAAGCCGACTTGCTGAGCGCCAGCGTAGTTGAAGCTGACCGTGTACAGCGAGCCGACCGTCAGGCCCGTCAGGGTCTGCGTCAGCGAGGCGTTCTGGAAGCCCGGGTCGGAACCGACGAAGAAGCCGCCGCTGGGGCTGGCCGCGATCGGTCCGTAGAGCGACACGTTGCCGAACTGGCCGGGAGAGGTCGGCGAGGCGCCCGGCGAGAAGACGAACCAGTAGTTGGGGTTCGCGCCGAGGTTCCAGTTGGCGAGCGTGGTGGTCTGGCCGACTTGGCCAACACCGCCGTTCGTTTCGAAACCGCCGTTCGCCACTTGGGCGTGGGCAGCCGTAGAAGCCATCGCCAGGGCGACGGCGCAGATCAGAAGCTTTTTCATAAACGGCCCCCTTTAGCCATTTTCAACAAAAGATAACGAAGCCTTAACGGGCTATCATTGTTATCTAAACCGCATTCTTGCTGAGCGCGAGCCTTGAGTCGCCTCATACGAGAGATTTCACGGTTTTTTCACCGTTTCATCCCCCGTCTGGGGGAGGATGACCCCTATTTAACCCTGGTTGGGGGCGGCTGGCGAGGGCTCCGGCGCCGCCCTTTCCCCTAGGAAGGGGTCGAGCATCTGGCCGGTCAGGGTGGTGGCGATGGGTTTCATCACGCCATATTCAGCCGGCCACTCGCGCGGAAGATGAAAGGTGCCGAACACCCGGTCCATGACCGGCAGCATCGACGCGTAGTTGTGATCGCGGTGGTCTTCCTTGGTGTGATGCCAATGGTGGAAGGCCGGCGACGACAGGATCTCTTCCAGCGGACCCAGGCGCCAGCGCACGTTTGCGTGAATGAAGAAGCTCCAGAACGAGCCCACCAGCAGGATCACCGAGGGGATCAGCCCGGGGTTCGGTCCGACCGGCGAGGCCAGGCCGGTCGCGTAGAGCAGAACCAGGCCGCACAGCCGCGTGAACACCTGGTCCACCGGGTGGGTCCTGGAGTTGACCAGGAAGCTGATGTGTTCGGCGCTGTGGTGCACGGCGTGGAAGCGCCACAGCCACTTCCATTCATGGCACCAGCGGTGGCCCCAGTAGAAGCCGATCTCGCCGACGATCATGGCGAGGATCATCCGCGCCCAAAGCGGCAGGTTGGCGGCGGCGCCGGTGACGGCGTCGGGCAACAGGGTGTGCGCCGCCCAGGCCAGGGCCGCGGCCGGGGGCGCCAGCACGATCAGCGGCGTGATCGAGCCGATGAAGTACCACATCAGATTGGTGCCCCAGCCTTTGTACAGCAACTTTTCCCGGCGAACCGGAAACAGCAGCTCAAGGGGGGTGAACAAGATGCTGATCACCACCAGCGAAATGCCAGCGCGGACCACGCTCTGGACCAACTGCAGAAGGTGCTCGTGCTGGGCGAGAAATGACAACATCGGCCATTCATAGCAGCCAAGCGTTGAAACTTGGTACCTCGATTGGTGCCGGATGCAGGACTCGAACCCGCGACCTTCGGTTTACAAAACCGCTGCTCTACCAGCTGAGCTAATCCGGCGCGGGGGTAGCTGTGTAGGCAAAATGCCGGCAGCGGCAAGGCTGTTGTGTTGTTCCTTGCCGCCGCCGGTCTTTGTTCAGGCCACGGCCGCCAAGCGGCGACGGCGCATCAGGGCGCCGACCATGCCCAGGCCGAGGATCATCGTCGCCCAGGTCGCCGGTTCGGGGACCGCGCCGCCCGTTCCCTGCAACGAGACATTGTCCAGGTGGAAGTAGGCGGGGTTCTGGAAGTAGGAGAACTTGATTTGGCTTGAGGGTCCGCCGGCGACAACATCATAGCTGTAGTGAGCTGGCCCGAAGGCGGCCGTGTTGATGATGCTCAGCAGCACATTGTTGTTGAAAGAGGCGATGAAGCCGTTGGGCGTGCCGCCCTCGTTCAGAAGGTCGAACGAGAAGGTGTAGTGCGAACCTGGCACGGTGGTGATCGACTGGGTCAGGATCCCGTCCGAGCCGACCGGACCCAGGAGCGCGCCATAGGTTCCGCTGATCGCCGCGGAGGTGGTCACGCCGGTGTTGCCCGCGTTTCCTGACAGGTCCCAGCCGCTGAAGCTGCCGGTTTCAAAGCCGCCGTTGGTGACCAGCTCGGCCGCCTGGGCGGAAGCCGCCGCGGCGGTGGCCGACAAGGCCATCACGGCCCCGACGATAACTGTACGCATTTTCATAATCTGAACAACCTCAGGTAAGCGATTGAAGACACCCGCGGCCTTCCTATCCGCTCGACTCGAATCCACGCAATGGGCTTCCCCATCAAGGCGTGTAAGGTTGTCGACATAGACCAGGCTCGCGCCGTGAGGTCCGGTCAACAGCGGCCAGACCGTCCACAATTCAACCGTGGATTTTACCGGCGCGCTGTTGAAGCCGCCTGCGAATTCCGGCTATGCGGCGGGCCTGCTATCTTTGGGACGCCGCCGATGTTCGCCGACGACATCTACACCGAACCCTCAGACGTGGACCCCGACACCCTGGCCAATCTCGGCCCGCTGCGCCGGCTGGCCGGCGTCTGGCAGGGAACCAAGGGCGTCGATGTCAGCCCCAAGGAGGATGGTCCGGAGCGACGCGCCTTCCTCGAGCGCATCGAGATGCAGCCGATCGACCCGCAGGCCAACGGGCCGCAGCTGTTCTATGGCCTGCGCTACCATATCCACATCAACACCGTGGAGGAGGACATCACCTTCCACGATCAGATCGGCTACTGGCTGTGGGAGCCGGCGACGGGGCTGGTGCTGCAGTCTCTGACCATCCCCAGGGGCCAGGCGGCGCTGGCCGGCGGACAGGCTCGGCCCGGCGACGATCGGCTGGTGGTCAGCGCCAGGCGCGGCGAAACCGAATACGGCATCTCATCCACGGCCTTCCTGGAACATGCCTTCCGCACCGACGCCTATCGGATCGAGATCACCTTCAACCCCGACGGCTCGTGGAGCTATGTCATCGACACCACGCTGACCGTGCGCGGCCAAGCCGAGCCGTTCAACCACCGCGACGTCAACACCCTGACCAAGGTCGCCGAGCCGACGCCCAACCCACTGGCGCTGATCGTCGCCGGTCGTGGCTGATCGGTCGTCAGCGTCCCTGAACGCCAGCCCAGGGACGCCGATCTGCCCGACTAGCCGGCGATTTCCAGCGGCAGGAACAGGTGCTGGTCGCCGCGGGCGACGCGAACAACCACGTTCTTGCGGCCGGCCGCCTTGGCGGCGTCGACGGCGGCCTTGACGTCTTCGCTGGCGACCGCCTTGCGGTTGCCCACCTGCTCGATGACGTCGCCCTCGCGGATGCCCTTCTGCTGGGCTTCCGAGCCGGGCTGCACGCCCTCGACCTTGAGGCCGCCGCCCGGGTTGGGCGAGACCATCATGCCGAAGCTGAACGGCTTGGCCGGGGCTTCGCTATCGCCACCGCCGCCGCGGCGCCCGCCACGGCTGTTCTGGGCCAGCTGCTCTTCCGAGGGCCGGGCGCCGGCGGTTACCGCCACCACTTGGCCGCGTCCGTCGCGGATCACATCCATGCGGATGGTCGAACCGGCCTTGGCCAGGCCCACCTGCTTGGTCAGGTCGGCGGCCGAATGCACCTCGACGCCATTGACGCGGCGGACGATGTCGCCCGAGCGCAGGCCGGCCTTGTCACTGGGGCCGCCCGCAACCACGTCGGCGACCAGCGCGCCCTCCTTGGCCTTGATGCCCAGGCCCTCGGCGATGTCGGCGTCGATATTCTGGATGGTCGCGCCGATATAGCCGCGCGCCACCTTGCCGTTGGTGATCAGGTCTCGGGCGACGCTGGCGGCGACATCGGCGGGGATGTCGAAGCCGATGCCCACCGAACCGCCGCTAGGCGAGTAGATCGCCGAATTGACGCCCACCACGCGGCCGTAAAGGTCGAACGTCGGACCTCCCGAGTTGCCGCGATTGATCGGCGCGTCGATCTGCATGTAGTCGACGTAAGAGCTGCCCGACACGTCGGCGCCGCGATTGAGGGCGGAAACAATCCCCGCGGTCGCCGTGCCGCCCAGGTTGAAGGGGTTGCCCACCGCCACCACCCAGTCGCCGACGCGCGGCTTGGCGCGGTCCTCGAAGCTGACGAACGGGTGCTGGCCGCCATCGACCTTGATCACCGCCAGGTCGGTGGCCGGGTCGACGCCGATCAGGCGGGCCTTGAATTCCTCACCGTTGTTGCCGCGCACGGTGATCTTGTCGGCGTGTTCGACGACGTGGTTGTTGGTGACGATGTAGCCGTCGGCCGAGATGAAGAAGCCGGAGCCGGTGGCCTTCATCGGCTGCGTCGGCAGTTGGCGGCCACCGCCGCCCGGCCCGAAGAAGCGGCGGAATTCAGGCGGCAGGCCGGGCGGCAGCTGCTGGCCCTGGAAGGGGCTGGCGCCGTCCTCGTCGTCGTCGCCATCGTCGCCACGGCCGAACAGGGCGGCCTGGGGTCCGGCCTTGCCTTCGACGTCGATCGAAACGACGGCCGGCGCCACGCGCTCGACGATATCGGCGAAGGAGGGCAGGCCATTGGGCCCGATCGCCGGCGCGGGCACGGCGTTGACGGCGCGGGGCTCGGCGGCCGCGGCCATGTGGCCGGCCGCGAACAATCCGGCGGCGGCCGCCGCGCCGGCGCCGGCCATCATCAGGTCTTTCCGAAGGAGTCTCATCAACAGCTCTCTCACGAAGATGCAGGGATACCGGTCAGCCCCCGTGGCGCATCCAGCGCGCGTAGAACCCCGGCATTGAGATCAGGATCGTCCTCGATCCGGGAGATTATGGGGCCGATTGTCGGCAACCCCGTGGCGAGAGGCGGGTTACGGACACGCTTGGTTTTCAGCCCTGCAAAATACGCCCAACCTTCGCCCTAAGTGGCGGCCGGCCGTGGCATGGCTGCGATGATCCGCGCCCGCTCCTCGGGTGTGTAGTCGCCCTTCAGCCGGAAACGGGAATTGGGGTGCTGCTCGACTCTCGGCAGGTCCGCCTCGTCGCCCAGCCGCTCCAGGGTCCAGTCCGGGGCCACATCGTCGGGGATGGCGGAGAACGGCACGAGCAGCGGCAGCGTCAGGCTCCGGTACCTCGCCCCGCCCCGGCGCAGCAGCAGCGGCTGCAGGTCCGACGGCAGGATGCCGGGCTTGTCGATGGTCAGGATCAGGCTGGTGTCGCATTGCGCGGCCTTGAGCATCTCGATGGCCGCCAGCACTCCGGCCAGGGGCGCGGCGGGATCGGGATCGCGTACGAAGGCGAAGCCATAGCCGCGCCCGCCCACCGTCACCACCGCCCTGGCTTCCGAAACCAGCGCGCATTGCACGCACCAGTCGATGGCGCGGCAGCCCGCCCACCAGGCCTCGGCCGGATCCTTGCTGGGGTCCGGATCGCCCCCGCCGGTCAATACGATCGCGCCCAGCACCTGAACCGTCTGCTCCCTGTGGCGGTTGAACCATCAAACAACGGAGACCCCGCCATGGCCAGGAAGGACGATCGGATCAAGGCGCCGAAACAGGTCGCCGGCGTCAAAATCCCCAAGTCCGTGCGCAAGGGCTCGCTGGCCGCCTTCATCAATACCCCGATCGGCCAGGCGGTGATCGCCCAGGCAGTGCTGTCGGCCCGCGACGCCCTTGCGGAAAACCCCGACGGCCTCAGCGAGGAGACCCTGAAGTTCGCCTTCGCCGCCGCCGGCAAGGCGTTCGCCGACGCCATCCGCGGACAACCGGCGCCGGAACCGGAGTCGCCCGACGCCGCCTGGCCGGCCGATTTCGACGCCGCCACCGTCGAGGCGGCGAGGCCGCACTAGACCGCCCTCTGCGATCGCGCGATCAACACCTGCCGGACCGCCACCGCCAGCGCCGCGGCGCCGATCAGCAGGGTGCAGGCGGCGTTGATCTCCGGCGAGACCCCCAGCCGCACCTGGCTGTAGATGCGCATCGGCAGGGTCGTCGCCCCTGGGCCTGAGGTGAAACTGGCCACCACCAGGTCGTCCAGCGACAGGATGAAAGCCAAGGTCCAGGCGGCGGCGACGGCGGGCGCGATCAGCGGCAGGGTGACCTGGACGAAGGCGCGCCAGGGCGGGCAGCCGAGATCCTGCGCCGCCTCTTCCAGCGAGCGGTCGACGCTGACCAGACGGGCGCGGACGACGACGGCCGCGTAGCAGAGGGTGAAGGTGGTGTGCGCCAGGGTCACGGTCCAGAAGCCGCGCCCGACTCCGACCGCGACGAACAGCAACAGCAGCGACAGCCCCGTGATCACCTCGGGCAGCACCAGCGGCGCATGGATCATGCCGAACAGCAGGCTGCGTCCGCCGAAACGCCCGCCGCGCACCAGGGCCACGGCCGCCAGGGTCCCCAAGAGGGTGGCCAGGGTGGCCGAGATCAGACCGACCCGGAGCGTCACCCACAACGCCGCCATCAGCGCTTCGTCGTGCAGCAGGGCTCCATACCATCGGGTGGAAAACCCGCCCCAGACGCTGACCAGACGGCTGGCGTTGAAGGAATAGGCGATCAGCAGCAGGATCGGCGCGTAGAGGAAGGCCAGCCCGGCCGCCAGGCTGAGGCGATTGAACAGCGTCATGCCGGTCTTCATGTCGCCGTCACCGCCGACCGGGTCTGCCAGCGCTGATAGGCCAGGATCGGCAGCACCAGGATGGCCAGCAGGACGATCGCCGCGGCCGAGGCGCTGGGCCAGTCGCGGTTGGCGAAGAAGTCGGTCCAGATGGTCTTGCCGATCATCAGGGTGTCGGAGCCGCCCAGCAGGTCGGGAATGACGAACTCACCGACCATGGGGATGAAGCACAGGCTGATCCCGGCCCCCACCGCCGGCAGCGACAGGGGAAAGGTCACCCGCCAGAAGGCCGCCAGCCGCGAGGCGCCCAGGTCGGCCGCCGCCTCGATGAGGCTGCGATCCTGCTTTTCCAGGGCGGCATACAGAGGCAGCACCATGAACGGCATGTAGGCGTAGACCAGGCCGATGAGGACGGCGGCGTCGGTGTTCAGCAGGTCGACTGGACCCACGCCTACGGCGCCCAGCACGCCGCTCAGGACTCCGGCCGGCTTGAGGATGCCGATCCAGGCGTAGACGCGGATCAGGAAGCTGGTCCAGAAGGGCACGATCACCGCCGGCAACAGCACCGCGCGCGCCTGTGGCGAGGCCCGCGCCAGGCCCAGAGCCATCGGGTAGCCGATCGCCAGCAGCAGGCCGGTGGCGACGGCGGCCAGCCTCAGGCTGGAGAGGAACGACTGGCCATACAGCGGATCGGTCCACAGCCGCCGATAGGCCTCCAGGTCGAGTGCGCGGACGAAGGCGGCGAGGCCGGAGAGGCCCTGTCTGAGGTCGAGCCTGGGCGCATAGGGCGGGATCGACAGGGCGACGTCCGACAGCGACAGCTTGGCGATCAGCAGGAACGGGAACAGGAACAGCACCGCCAGCCAGGCGTAGGGGAGGAGGGCGCTGAGCGGCGGCGGCCGCGGCCGTCTCATCGCGCCAGCTCGATGGCCTGCGCCGGATCGAACCCGACGAACAGCGCCTGGCCCTTGGCGAAATCGGCCACCTGGCCGGTGTTGGGCCGCGACACCCGCACCGCCTGGCCATCGCCCAGCCGCACCACGAAGGTCGTCCAGTCGCCCAGGTAGCCGGTCTCGGCGAGTTCCCCGCTCATCACCGTCCCGGCGCCCGGCTGCAGGGCGATCCACATCCGCTCGGGCCGGACCGCCAGCCAGCCGCCCTGCGGCCGCGGAAACAGATTGGCCTCGCCGATGAACTGGGCGACGCCGCGATTGACCGGCCGCTCATAGACCTCGCGCGGCGCGCCCACCTGGACGATGCGGCCGGCGTCCATCACCGCCAGGCGATCGGCCAGCACCATGGCTTCGTCCTGATCGTGGGTGACGATCATGAACGCCGCGCCCAGCCGGGCCTGCAGCGCCTTGAGCTCGAACTGGGTCTCCTCGCGCAGCTTCTTGTCCAGCGCCGCCAATGGCTCATCCAGGATCAGCACCCTGGGCCGCTTGGCCAGCGCCCGCGCCAGCGCCACCCGTTGCCGCTGACCGCCGGAAAGCTGGTCCGGCCGGCGTTTGCCGAAGGTCTCCAGCCTGACCAGCGCCAGCGTCTCCTCGACGCGCTCGGCGATCTGCGCCTTCGGCAGGCTCTCCATCTTCAGGCCGAAAGCGATGTTGTCGGCCACGCTCATGTGCGGAAACAGGGCATAGGACTGGAACATCATGTTCAGGGGCCGCCGATGCGGCGGCAGGCCGGCCAGGTCCTGGCCCGCCAGCAGGATGCGCCCGGCGTCCGGCGTCTCGAACCCGGCCAACAGCCGCATCAGGGTGGTCTTGCCGCACCCGGACGGGCCGAGCAGGGCGAAGAACTCGCCGGGCCGGATATCCAGGCTGACGTCGTCCACCGCCGGCTGCTCGCCGAAGCGCTTGCTGACGCCCTCGAAGCGGACCAGGGGCGCCTCGTTCATCGGCCGGTCTTGACCCTGGTCCAGTCGCGGTTGACCTCGCGCAGCAGGGCCTGATCCTTGGTGGTGGTGACGAAGAGGCGGCTGAACACCGCCGGCGGCGGATAGACGTTGGGATTGTCGCGCACGGCGGCCTCGACCAGCGGCCGGGCCGCGGCGTTGGCGTTGGCGTAGTGGGTGAAGTTCGAGGCCTTGGCGATCACCTCGGGCCGCAACATGTAGTCGAGGAAGGCGTAGGCCGCGGCCGGATCGGGCGCGTCCCTGGGCATGCCGAAGACGTCGAACCACACCTGGCTGCCCTCCTTCGGCACGGCGTAGTCGATCCTGACCTTGCCGCCGGCCTCCTCGGCCCGGGCCTTGGCCTGCAGCACGTCGCCCGAATAGCCGACCGCCAGGCAGATGTCGCCGCCGGCCAGCCGGTCGATGTAGCCGGAAGAGTCGAATTTCTGCACGAACGGCCGGCCCTTCATCAGCATGGCGCTGGCGGCGGCGTAGTCGGCCGGGTCCGTGCTGTTGGGATCCTTCCCCATCGCCTTCAGGGCCACGGCGTACATGTCCTCCGAGGCGTCCAGCCAGTAGACGCCGCAGTCCTTCAGCCTGGCCAGGTTGGCGGGGTCGAAGGCGAAGGCCCAGCTGTCGATCTTCACGCCCGGCAGGCGTCTGGCCACGGCCTCGACATTGTAGCCGATGCCGATCGTGCCCCACATGTAGGGCACGGTGTATTTCCGGCCCGGATCGAAGGGCTGCATGTGGGCCATGATCTCCGGCCACAGGTTCCTGGCGTTCGGCGTTCTCGCCGGATCCAGCGGCTGGATGGCGCCGGCGGCGATGTAGCGCGGCACATTGTGGTTCGAGGGGACCACCAGATCGTAACCGGACCCCCCGGTCAGCACCTTGGTCTCCAGCACCTCGTTGGAGTCGAAGGTGTCGTAAACCACCTTGATCCCGGTCTCGTCGGTGAAGCCCTTGATCAGCGACGGGTCGATGTAGTCGGTCCAGTTGTAGAGGTGCAGGGTGTGCCCGGCCAACGGCTTCTGCGCCGTGGCCGCCTCACCGGCCTTGCGCGCGCAACCGGCCGCGCTCAGGAGGGCCGCCGCCACGACGATCAGCACTGTCGAACGCATCGGCCCCCCGTTTGAGACTCGGTGTCTTATAGGCCGCAATCTTCAGGAGGAAGACGCCGGCATGCCGATGAAAGCCCTGACCCCGATTGGTCTTCTGCTGGTCTCCAACGTGTTCATGACCTTCGCCTGGTACGGTCAGCTTCGCGTGCACAACCGGCCGCTCTGGCTGATCATCGTCGTCAGCTGGGGGATCGCCTTCTTCGAGTACTGCCTGGCGGTGCCGGCCAACCGCATCGGGGCCGAGACCTATTCCCCGGCACAGCTGAAGATCATCCAGGAAATCATTACCTTATCCATGTTTCCGATATTTTCTTGGGCCTATCTGGGCGACAAGCTATCTCTCCAGCAGTTGTTCGGCTTCGCCTTGGTCGTCGCCGGTGCTTTCTTCGTCTTCAAGGTTCGGTGACGCTGGGTGTCGATCAGGCTGGATCAGGTCAGGGGCTACGCCGTCTGCTCCGAGCCACGCTCGGGGACGACCTACCTTTGCGCGCTCCTGCGGGCGACGGGCGTGCTCGGCGCGCCGCGCGAATTCTTCAATCCCAACAGCAAGATCGCCCGCTCCATCGAGGGCTACGGACCGGCCAAGATGGTGCCGACGGTGCTGAGCGTCGGGGCGACCCCCAATGGGGTCTATGGCGTCAAGGTGTTCAGCGACGTCTTCGACAACCCGCGCGAGCCCTGGTGCGCGCGCCTGCCTAATCTGAGCTTCGTTTCGTTTGAACGCGAAGACCTTCTGGCCCAGGCGATCTCGTGGGCGCGCGCGGTGCAGAGCGGCCAGTACCTGTCGGCGGAGCCGGCCGCCGTGCAGCCGTCCTACGATCCGGCCCTGATCGCCTATTTCCTGCGCGTGGCGGCGCGGGGCCAGGCGCGCTGGCGGCAGTTCTTCGCCCGCAACGGACTGACGCCCTTGCGTCTGACCTATGAGGACCTGGTCGCCGATCCACAGGCCGCGGTCGATCGGATCGCCCGACTGGTCGATGTCGAGGCCCCGCCTATCGATCACACCAACGCCCCCTCGATCCAGCGTGACGATCTCTCCGCGCAATGGCGGGAGCGCTTCCTGCGTGAGCGCGGCGACCTTAGCCGGCTCGACGGGGCCGACATCGACGCCGGCCTGGCGCTCGGCCGCACCGTTTCGCGGGCACGCTGGAAACTCAACCGCCTCCGCCGAGGTCCAGCCGCCTAGGCCGCTTGCGCAACCTTGGCCGGGCGTGGATAGGTGAGGCACCTGTCGGGGAGTCCCATGCGTAAGACCGCCATCGCACTGTCGTTCGTCATCACCGCCGCCGCCTTCGGCATTGGCCAGGCGCAAGCGCCGACCGCAGCCTCGGCCCAGGCCGACCTCGAAAAGCGCTTCGACGCCGCCATCGACCCGGCCGAAATGGGGGCATGGATGAAGATCCAGGCCTCCGAGCCCAACCATGTCGGCTCGCCGCACGACAAGGCCAATGCCGAGATGATCCTGGCCCAGTTCAAGGAGTGGGGCTGGGACGCCCACATCGAGGAGTTCCAGGTCCTCTATCCGACCCCGATTTCCGAGACTCTCGAACTGCTCAATGACCCCAAGAAGCCGTTCAAGGCCACCCTGACGGAGCGGCCGATCCCGGGTGACGCGGCCACCAACATGGTCAAGCAGGAGCTCCCCGCCTACGTCGCCTTCGGCGGCGACGGCGACGCCACCGGCGACCTCATCTACGTCAACTACGGCATGCCCGAGGACTACAAGGCGCTGCAGCGCATGGGCGTCGATGTCCGCGGTAAGATCGTCATCGCCCGCTACGGCCAAGGCTGGCGCGGCCTCAAGCCCAAGCTGGCGCAGGACCACGGCGCGGTCGGCGCGATCATCTATTCCGACCCGCGCGACGACGGCTACGCCACAGGCGACCCCTATCCCAAGGGCCCGGCCCGCCCGCCGCAGGGCTTCCAGCGCGGCTCGGTCGCCGACATGACCATCTATCCCGGCGATCCGCTGACGCCGGGCGTCGGCGCCACCAAGGACGCCAGGCGCATCACCCGCGGGGAAGCGGCCACCATCCTCAAGATTCCGACCCTGCCGATCTCCTACGCCGACGCCCAGGTGTTCCTGGGCTCGCTGAACGGCAATGTCGTGCCGGCCGCCTGGCGCGGCTCTTTGCCGATCACCTACCATGTCGGTCCCGGCCCCTCGAAGGTGCACATCGCGGTCAAGTCCGACTGGTCGCTGAAGACCATCTACGACGTCGTCGCCATGATGAAGGGCAGCCAGTATCCCGACGAATGGGTGCTGCGCGGCAACCACCACGACGGCTGGGTGTTCGGCGCCTCTGACCCGCTCAGCGGCCACGTGGCCATGATGGGCGAGGCCAAGTCCATCGGCCAGCTGGTCAAGGCCGGCTACCGCCCCAAGCGCACGCTGGTCTACCTCTCCTGGGACGCCGAGGAGCCGATGCTGCTGGGCTCTACCGAATGGGCCGAGGAACACGCCGCCGAGCTGAAGAAGAAGGCCGTGCTCTACGTCAATTCCGACGGCAACAGCCGCGGCTTCTTCAACGCCGCCGGCAGCCACCCCTTCACCCACCTGGTCAACCAGGTCACCGCCGACGTCACCGACCCGCAGACCGGCGTCTCGGTGCAGGCCCGCATGCGCGCCCGCGCCCAGGTGGCCGCCGCCTCAGGCCCCGGCGGCGGTGGTGCGGCGGCCCGCGCCGCCGCCGACGGCCGCGACCTGCCGATCGGCCCGCTGGGCTCAGGCTCCGACTATTCATCCTTCCTGCAACACCTCGGCGTCGCCTCGCTGAACATCGGCTTCGGCGGGGAAGGGGAGTCGGGCGGGGTCTACCACTCGGCCTACGACACCTACGAGCACCACAGCCACTGGGTCGACCCCGGCTTCGCCTATGCAGGCGCGCTCGCCAAGGTCGCCGGTCGCATCATGCTTCGCGTCGCCGACGCCGATGCGCCGGTGCAGCGCTACGGCGACTTCGCCGACACTGTCTCCACCTATCTCGACGAGGTGAAGGCGCTGGCCACCACCCGCCGCACCGAGGCCGAGACCCAGGCCCGGCTGATCGCCGGCGGCCTGTACAAGCTGGCGGACGACCCGCGCGATACCCGCGGCGAGCCGACGCCGCTCAAGGCCGTGCCGTTCTTCAACTTCTCGCCGCTGGAAAACGCTGTCGATCATCTGAAGAAGTCGGCCCGCGATTACGACCGCGCCGCGGCCAGCGCCGGTTCGCTCAGCGCAAGCCAGAAGGCCCAGCTCAGCGCGCTGCTGCTGCCCATGGAACAGACCCTGCTCAACGCCCAGGGCCTGCCCGGCCGGCCGTGGTACCAGCACCTGATCTATGCCCCCGGCCGCTTCACCGGCTACGGCGCCAAGACCCTGCCGGGCGTGCGCGAAGCGATCGAGGAAGAACGCTGGGCCGACGCCGACACGTATTCGGTGCTCACCGCCCAGTCTCTGGAAGCCTTCGCGTCAAGGCTGGATCAGGCGGCGGCGCTGATCAGGGGGCGCTGACCGCCGGCGACCTCGCCTTGTAGCCCAGCCGTCGCCGGGCCGGGTCGTAGAGCACCGAGAAGGCATAGTAGGGCGCGACGCCCATCTGCAGGATCGCGCCTCTGGCCGGCGCGGCGCCATAGGCCATCTGCTGCGCATGCGCGCCGGTGGTCCAGTCCATCTTCGCCACCGGCTGTCGGTCGGGCGTCATCAGCTCCAGCTCCAGCGGCTCGCCGGCTTTCCACATCGGGGCGTTGGCGGGGACGTTGAGCAAGCGCGCGAAGAAGGCCCCCGTGTCGAAAGTCACCAGCCCGCACACGGTGCGCATGGTCACCTTGTGCTTCAGGCAGCCGAACACCGCGTCGTGCAGACCGCCGCCGTCGCGCTCCGAATGGCCGCCGACCAATGAGGCCATGCGATAGCCGCTGATCTCCGCGTCGGTCGGATTGAGCACCAGCCGGCCGGGCGCGGTCTCGCCGGGCCGGGGCAGTTCGACGATCCAGCGCTGCGCGCCCACAGCGGTCATCGGGGTGTCGACAGTGGTCGGCCCCATCGAGCCGCCCAGCAAGACTCGAAAACCTTCACCCGGCAACCCGTTGCCCAGGAAGCCGTAGCCCTTGCCCAGCCGCCCGGGGCAGTTGGGCCTTGAGGCGATGCAGCCGACATCCTTGACCAGGTGCATGGCGGCGTCGCCGCTCAGCGGCCCGAATGTGACCCTGCCCTTGCCGATCACGCCAGTCGGTCGCGCACCGGAACCGAAAGCAAAGATTTCCTCCGTCTTGGTCTCGTCCACGGTCATGCCTTGCGCCGCGTCAGGCATCACCCGGATGCCGGACGCGCCCGTATCGATCCCGGCCAGCACGCTCTTGCCCCCGACCTCGATCCGCACCCCGTAGCGGTCTGTGCCGTCGGACAGGTGCACGGTCTCGATGGGCAGTTCGACGCGCCAGACAGCTCCCTCATCCACCGCCTGGCTTGGCCCCGCGACCAGCGTTAGGACCGCAATCGCGCCAACCAGGCTTTGAACGGAATTGGGCGACATGGGCGCCAAACATACAGGCTTTGGCCCCCGATGGGGGAGGGGGTCAGTCTTCTTCGCGCAGCTCCTGGGTGCGGATGGCGTATAGCCGCAGCACGGCGTCGTAGTCGTCGCCCGCTCGCTCTCTGGCGGCCAGCCAGCGATCCTGTTGGCGGCGCAGACCGCGAGGATCTGGCGTACGGGCCATGGCCCTGTCGAACTCACGCGCCAAACGGCGGTCGGCAGCGGCCAGTTCGGGCTCTCCGCAGACCATGCGCTCGGTCACGCTGCGGGCATAACGGCAATTGAAGCTGGGACCCTGGAAGGCCTCCCGCGCCTCCAGGCGTGGCGTTGGCGCAACGGGCGGGCTAGGCGCCGTCCGTGGAGGTGCTTCAGCCAGTCGGTTCGGCGGGGCCGGCCGTGCGGAAGGTGCGGCAGGGGGTTTGACGGCGGCCGTTTGCGGCGCGGCCCCTGTCGGCGCTGCAGCGGACGGGTGAACCTCGATCGTCGCAGGCGCCGGCTTGACCTGCTCGCGCATGGGTGGCGGCGGCGCCTGGGCCATCGCCACCTCGTCGATCAGTCGATTGGTGTCGATCAGTCGCGAGTTGGGATCGGTGCGCCCCGCCAACAGGCCTTGCGCCGCCGCAAGGCGCCGCACTGGCCCCTGACCGAACCAAGTCGATTGCGGCGCGCCCTCGCCCGCCGCCGACGCATAGGTCTGAGCCCCATAGGCGTCCAGCGCGAGGCAGTGGTCCAGCAAGCCATATGCGGGCGCTCGAGCCAGCCGGTCGAAACAACTCATGCTCGCCCGCGCCAGGCCCGACAGCCCCTCGGAGGCGTAAACCTTGCGGGATTCAGTGAGCGCGCTGGCGATACGAGCACGGTCGGGTGGGCGATATTCGCCGGGGATCGGCTGGAATTGGGCGGGTGTCGGCGGGCTCTGGGCCACCGGCGGGGCGTGGGCTGGATGCCGGCCGGTCTGCACCAGCACAAACCCGATGACCGCGCCCAAGATGCAGGCCGCGGAACTGCCGATGACGACCAATCGGTTACGCGGATTTCGGACGGGCGCCGCCGAAGGCTTGGCGGCGATGAACGGAGTGACCATGGTTCTTGCTCATGCGTCCCGGCATTCTAAGCGTCGGGATGCAAGCGAGGTTGCATGTCTAGGCCGCGACCGCCTTCTTGGCCGGCAGCCTCAGCCCGCCGATCAGGGCCCCGGCGATGACCATGTAGATGGCGATATAGCCGCCCTCGACCAGCATCAGGCGGAACGGGGCCCCGGCGTAGATCGGATCCAGGATCGCCGCCGGCACGGCGAACAGCACCGCCGCCGCCAATCCCGCCTTGGCCCCGCCGGACCAGCTTTCCCACCCCAGTTTCGGGACCAGCCAGGCCAGGCCCGCGATGACGACGATGTTGTCGACGACGCCCGCGGTCATGGTGATCGGCACATTGGCGGCCGTGTTGACCTTCACCGAGTCCATCCACAGTTGCTGGAACAGGGTTCCGTACCAGAGCATGCCCATGCCCTGGCTCACCACCAGGGCGACAACCGCTCCCAACCAGTTGATCTGCTTCATGGTCTTGCTCCCCAGAAGAAGCTTGACCTTATCCCCGTTTGACGGAGGGGGCGAGCGGCCTATATGGCCCGACCATGGCGCGTATCCTGATCACCTCGGCCCTGCCGTACATCAACGGCGTCAAGCACCTGGGCAACCTGGCGGGCTCTATGCTGCCGGCCGACGTTTATGCTCGCTTCCAGCGCGCTCAGGGTCACGAGGTGCTGTACATCTGCGCCACTGACGAGCACGGCACCCCGGCCGAGCTGGCCGCCGCCGACGAAGGCCTCGACGTCGCTTCCTATTGCGAGAAGTACCACTGCATCCAGCACGACATCGGCCGCGGCTTCGGCCTGTCGTGGGACCACTTCGGCCGCTCGTCGTCGCCGCAGAACCATCGCCTGACCCAGCACTTCGCCGAGGCGCTGGAGGCCAATGGTCTGATCGAAGAACGCGTCGATCAGATGGTCTATTCGGTGGACGACCGCCGCTTCCTGCCCGACCGCTACGTCGAGGGCACCTGCCCGCACTGTGGCTACGAGAAGGCTCGCGGCGACCAGTGCGATAACTGCGGCAATCTGCTGGACCCCACCGACCTCAAGGATCCGTATTCGGTGATCTCAGGGTCGCGGAACATCGAGGTTCGCGACACCCGTCACCTCTACCTGTTGCAGACCAAGGTCGAGGGCGAAATCCGCGCCTGGGTCGACAGCCATCCCGACTGGCCGCAGCTTACCAAGTCGATCGCCTACAAGCACCTGGACGAGGGGCTGATCGACCGCGGCATCACGCGCGACCTCTCCTGGGGCGTACCGGTGGTCCGCAACGGCGCGCCGCGTCCCGGCTTCGAGGACAAGGTCTTCTACGTCTGGTTCGACGCCCCCATCGAATACATCGCCGCCACCCATGAGTGGGCCGACGCCTCCGACGGCGACTGGCGGCGCTGGTGGCGGCTCGACGCCGGGGCCGACGACGTCCGCTACGTCGAATTCATGGGCAAGGACAACGTCGCCTTCCACACCGTCAGCTTCCCGGCCACCATCCTGGGCAGCAAGGAGCCGTGGAAGCAGGTCGACACCTTGAAGGCCTTCAACTGGCTGAACTGGTACGGCGGCAAGTTCTCAACCTCTCAGAGGCGCGGCGTGTTCATGGACGCCGCCCTGGAGATCCTGCCGGCCGACGACTGGCGCTGGTACCTGACCGCCAATGCCCCGGAAGGGTCGGACACCGCCTTCACCTGGGAACAGTTCGCCGGCGCCATCAACAAGGACCTGGCCGACGTGCTCGGCAACTTCGTCAACCGCATCGCCAAGTTCTGCGAGTCGAAGTTCGACGGCGTCGTGCCGGCGGGTGGAGAGCCCGGCCCGCTGGAGCAGGCCCTCTATGCCGACATCGCTTCCGGCGTCGCCGAACTGGCCGCCAACCTCGAAGCCATCGAGATGCGCAAGGCCGCCCAGTCGGTCAGGGCGCTGTGGGTGCGCGGCAACGAATACCTGCAGGAAGCCGCTCCCTGGACGGCGATCAAGACCGACCCGGAGCGGGCGGCGATCATCGTCCGCACGGGGCTGAACCTCGCCGCCCTGTTCGCCCGCGTCTCCGCCCCCTTCATCCCCTTCGCGGCGGAGAAGATCGCTGAGGCGTTCGGGGAGACCTATCCCGGCCCCTGGCCGACGACCGACGCCGCCGCCGAACTCGGCAAACTTCCCGCCGGCCGCACCATCCGCGCCCCGGATGTGCTGTTCAAGAAGATCGAGGACGCGCAGATCGCCGAGTGGGCCGAGCGTTTCGGTGGAGCGGAGTAGAGCGTTGTCTCATCTGCCGATCGGTCTGGTCGCGGCGGCCCTGCTAAGCGTTTCCGCCGTCCACGCGGCGCCGAAGAAGCCAACGCTCAGCCCCGGCGACCGTTGGTGGGCCGACGTATCGGCCATCGCCTCGGATGCCAATGAGGGCCGCCTCACCGGCTCGCCCGGCTACTTCCGCGCCGCCGCTTACGTCGAAGACCGCCTCAAGGCCATCGGCCTCAAGCCGGGGGGCGAGAACGGCGGCTTCCGCCAGACGGTGACGCTCGAACAGCAGGCCATCGACAACGCCAACTCCAGCGCCGCGCTCAATGGCCAGCCCTTCGCGGTCGGCCAGGACCTCTTAATCAGCGGCCGCGGCGCGCCGGCGCCGGCGAGCGTCGACGCGCCGCTGGTCTTCCTCGGTTACGGCCTGCACATTCCCGGCCGCGGCTACGACGACTTCGCCGGCCTTGACCTCAAGGGCAAGGTGGCGGTGGTCATCGCCGGCGGCCCTGCCGACCTGCCCGGACCTGACAAGTCCAACGCCCGCAGCCGCCGCGCCAGATACCTGGCCGCGGCCGGCGCCGTCGGCGTCATCACCTTGACCACCGTCAAGCAGACCGAGATTCCCTGGGACCGCACGGTGCTGAACTCGACGCAGCCGGCCATGTACCTGACCGACACCTCCCTGCGCGAAAGTCCGGACAACTTCTTCACCGGCAACATGAACCTGGCCGTCGCCGAGCGGCTGTTCGCCGGGTCAGGTCACACCTATGCGGAAGTCGCCGCCCTGGCCGACGCCTCCGCCCCCGTGCCGCGTTTCGCCCTGCCGGGCCGCTTCACCGCCAAGGTCGCCACCAAGAAGGACAAGGTGATCTCGGCCAACATCGTCGCCCGCCTCGACGGCGCGGACGCCAAATTGAAGCGCGAATACGTCGTGGTCTCCGCCCACCTTGACCACCTGGGCATCGGCCAGCCGATCGATGGCGATCCCCTGTTCAACGGGGCCATGGACAACGCTTCGGGGGTCGCCAATGTGCTCGACATCGCCGCCCGCCTGAAGACCGGGCCAAGGCTCAAGCGCTCGGTCCTGTTCGTCTTCGTCACCGCCGAGGAGAAGGGCGAACTCGGGTCCCACGTCTTCGCCGAACGCCCGACCGTGCGGAAAGCCGGCGTCGTCGCCGACCTCAACTTCGACATGCCCCTGCCGCTGTGGCCGCTGAAGTCGGTGATCGTGCTCGGCGCCGACGAAAGCACCCTGGGCGCCGCGGCCCAACAGGTCAGCAAGCGCATGAGGCTGCCGATTGCGCCCGACCCGCTGCCGGACCGCAACAGCTTCACCCGCTCCGACCAGTACAGCTGGGTCAAGGCCGGCGTGCCGGCCCTGGCTTTCAAGTTCGGCTTCGCCAAGGACACGCCGGAGTTCGAGATCGAGAAGCAGTGGCGCGCGACCCGCTACCACGCCCCCAGCGACGACCTCGCCCAGCCCAACATCCACAAGGAAGACGCCGCCCGCCTCAACGCCTACGTCGCCGCCATCGCCGCCGCCGTGGCCAATGGAAAAAAGCGGCCGGAATGGTCGCCGTTCAGCGGCTTCAACCCGGCGAATTCCAAGCCCCTCTAGCCGCTCGCCAGACTTTTTGAAATTGCGCCTCGCTTCGGCGCGCAATCCGTGCGAGTATTTTCCGGTCGAATATCGCAAAGGCTACGGTTGCTCTCCACGTTTGGTCTTCGGATCGAGCTCCGGGTCTTCCCAAAATCCTCTCCGAATATTTGCACACGCGCCTCTCTCGTGGCGTGACAACACAACGTTCTGAAAGGAAATTCTTATGACTGTTGGCACCGTGAAGTGGTTCAACGCCACCAAGGGCTTTGGCTTCATCCAACCGGAAGACGGCGGCGCGGACGTGTTCGTACACATCTCGGCCGTCGAGCGCGCCGGCATGCGTTCGCTCAACGAAGGCCAGAAGCTCTCGTTCGAACTGGAACGCGATCAGCGCAGCGGCAAGATGTCCGCCGGCCAACTGCAATCGGCCTAAAGGCCGGCCGCCTTCTCGCCTTGCGGCGGGGAGGCGGCGCCCTACATCTCGACCATGCCCCAGAAGCCCAACTACCGCTTCGAGCGCCAGGAACGCGATCGCGCCAAGGCCGCCAAGCTGGCCCAGAAGGCCGCGGCCAAGGCCGAACAGCGCGAACGCGAGCGCGAGGCCAACGCGCCTGACGCGCCGGCCTCCGAAGACTAAGCCCGCACACCCGCCAGCAATATCCCGATCAACCGCCGGGCCGAGGCTTCCCAGCCCGGCTGATCGTAGCCGTGGGTCACCCCCATCATCAGGCGGAAGACGTCCTCCTCCGTCACCTCCGGCCGCATCTGCCCCGCGGCGCGAGCCGCCTCGGTCAGGCGTTGCATCGAGCCGGTGATGGCCGGGCCGCCGGCGGCAAAGGCGCGCTCCCCCTCGCCGGGTGAGGCGCGCAGCGCCGGCGCGATCACCCGCTTGGTGGCCATGTAGTCGACCATCAGGTTCAGCCACACCTCCAGCGCCTCGATCGGGGGCCGTTCGGCCAGCAGCCTCTCGGCGGCCTCCGACAGCTGATCCACCTCGCGCCGATAGACCGCCGCCATCAGGGCGTCGCGGGTGGGGAAGTGGCGATACAGGGTGCCGATGCCGACGCCGGCCCGGCGCGAGATCTCCTCTAGGGCCACATCGGCGCCGACGTCCGCGAACGCCGCCTTCGCAGTGTTGAGCAGCAGTTCGCGGTTGCGCAGGCTGTCGGCGCGAGGCTTGCGATCGGTGTCTTCGGACAAACTCAACTGAAGGCCTTGATAAACGGAGGATGCCTCCGTATATAACCGGAGGTCGCCTCCACATACCATATCGGCATGCGCGCAGCCACCCGCAACGTTCTCTCACAGAAAGCCTTCCCATGACCCAAGCTTTCAACGCCAAATCCACCACCGACGAGGTCCTCGCCGGCGTCTACCTGACCGGCCAGCGCATCCTGGTCACCGGAGTCTCCGCAGGCCTCGGCGTCGAGACCGCCCGCTCGCTGGCCGCCCGCGGCGCGCAGGTGGTCGGGGCCGCCCGCGACCTCGACAAGGCCCGCGCCGCCACCGCCGGCATCTCCAATCCTGAGCTGATCCAGCTCGACCTTTCCGACCTCGCCAACATCCGCGCCGCCGCCGACGCGCTGCTCGCCGACGGCCGCAAGTTCGATGTGGTCATCGCCAACGCCGGCGTCATGGCCACCCCGTTCGGTCACACCAAAGACGGCTTCGAGACCCAGTTCGGCACCAACCACCTGGGCCACTTCGTCTTCGTCAACCGCATCGCGTCGCTGATCAAGGACGGCGGCCGGCTGGTGAACCTGTCCAGCGCCGGTCACCGCTTCAGCGACGTCAACCTGGAAGACCCCAACTTCGAGACTACTGAGTACACGCCGTTCGGCGCCTATGGCCGCAGCAAAACCGCCAACATCCTGTTCGCCGTCGAGTTCGATCGCCGCCACAAGACCCGCGGCGTACGGGCGGTCGCCGTCCACCCCGGCGGCATCCAGACCGAGCTCGGCCGTCACATGGATCCGGCCATGCTGGAGCAAATGCGGGCCAATATCGAAGCCGCCGCGAAGGCGCCTGGCGCTCCGGCCTTCGAGTGGAAAACCGTCCCTCAGGGCGCCGCCACCAGCGTCTGGGCCGGCGTCGTCGCCCCTGCCGATGAGGTCGGCGGCAAATACTGCGAAGACTGCCACGTGGCCGAGCTGGTCGAGGCCGGCCCCGACCTCAACATCCGCGGCGGCGTGCGCGCCTATGCCCTCGACGGCGACCACGCCAAGGCCCTGTGGGCCAAGAGCGAGCAGATGGTCGGCGAAACCTTCTAGGGCGCCGCCGTCCCGGCGCGCCCGACGAACCGCTTCTGTCCGTCCGGGAAGCTCACGTCGCGCGCGTTGGCCAGGCACTCGGGCCGGCATTCCTTGTTCTTGGCCTGGTAGCCGCGCACGACGACCTGCGTGCCCTTGGCCAGCTGATCGCGGGTCATGCCGTTGGCCGCCATCACCTCGGGCGACACGCCCTCGATGGCCCAGGCCTGGCCGGTGGCGGTGTCGACCATGTGGAAGAGGATGCGCGGGTTGGTCCATTCCAGCCCCGTAACCGTGCCTTTCAACAGCACCGGCGCATTGCCGTCAAAGACCGCCGCGAACGGCCGCCAGCCGGGCGGCGGTCGACTCGCCGGCGGAGCAGGGTTGCTCACCGGCGTAAACAGCGGCTGACCAGTCTCCGATCCAGGTCCGGACCGTCGCAGGATCGGCGGCTGTGTCATCGGCGCTACCGGTTGCGGAACCTCGCCCGAAAACCGGCGCAACACCGGCGGGATGGGTTGTACAGCGTTGGGCCGGCTCGGATCGGCGCCCGACCCGAAGGTTCGGCTTCCCGGCGGATAGAGAATGATCGCGCCCGGTTTGCTGAACGAAAACCCGGTCCCGTTGAGCGGCGCCGGCTCGTCGGCGCCTCCCGGCAGTGGGGGCAGCGGTTTCATCGCGGTTATCTCCGGCGGCCCGCCGTCCGCCGGCAGCACCACCACCGCCTCGTTCGGATTGATTCCGGCCGCCCCACCCTTGGCCTGTAACGCCCGCACGATGTCCGCCGCGCCCGCGCCAAGCGCCGCGGCTTTGCGCCAATCGCCCGTGTTCAGGGCGGACGTCTTGTCGTCCTTTGGCGAGGGAGGATTGAGTGGCTGAGTCCCGGACACGCCAAGGAAGATTTTGCGCCCGTCGGGGAACGTCATCTGCCGCAGCACCGCCTTGCACTCGGGCTGACACCCCGGGTCCTTGGCCCGGTGGGCGTCGATGTCAATCGTCTGGCCGACCATCTGAGTGATGCCGCCGCGGCGCAGGGTATTGGCCGACCCTACCTCCACGACCCAGGCGACGCCGGTGTGAATATCCGCCAGATGGACGCGCGCTCGTGGCGCAGTCTCGTCATAGGCCAGCACCATGCCGCGAATGTGCACCGGCGCGTTCAGGTCACGTTCGAACGCGCCCGGAGGGATCCTCGGCTGCCGTTCGTAGTCGGCGCTGCCCTTCTGCACATTGGCGACCAGCGCCCGCGACATGTCTGCGGCCGTATCTCGCGCAGAACGGCCGGGCGACGCTTGCGGGGACGCGGCGGAGGGCTGCGTCATGCGAACCTCGGCCTCGGTCTTGTGCAGCTGCCGCTCCCGCTCGACCAGCGCCGCCTGCGTGATCTTGCCGGCCTCGAATTCTCGTTGAGCCGCGGCGTAGTTGTTCCTCGCCTCTCTGAGCCGCTTCGCCGCGCGTCGCGAATTGCTCCGGTAGGTCCGCTCGCTCAGCCGCACGGTAACCTTGTCCGCCAGTATGCCGGCGCCGTTCTGCATGACCTGGACGTGGCCGGTGTAGACGGTCACCCGACCGTCCTTCTGCACGGTCACCTGGTCGGCGACGACGCTGAGACCTTCTGGCGGATCCTTCAATTCGAGGGATTGCACCCGCTTCGGCTGGGGAGGCGGGGCGGCGAAACGGGCGGTGAGGCTGATCTGGGCCCCGTCGGCCAACCGAAGGCTCTTGGTTTCGCCGGGTTTGAAGGCCATCGCCGGCGTGAACAGAGTGCGTCCGTCGGCCAGGCCGATGGCCAGACGGATGTCGGCCCCGGCAGGCGTCCGCGTCGGCTGGGCGATCTCGCTGTGGCCGTCCCGATCGTCCGTGCGCTGAGTGGTCATGCCGTACTGGACCCTGGGCAGGTCGATGGCGATCTTCTGGCCGGCGCCAAGATCAAGCCGGCCAGTCAGGAAGATCAGGGAACGGTCCGCATCCCTGGCCGGCGCCGGCCAGGCCTGGCGGGCGCGATCCTGCAGGGCGTAGGTGATCAGGCTCGGCGCCGGCTCGAAATGCTCGACGGCCCAGCGCCGATGCTCGGCGAAACGCTTGGCCGTGTCGGAGGCCAGCCCCTTCGCGAGGCGCAGCCCCTCCTGGTAGGCCGCCTGACCCGCAGGCGTGTGGCCGTTCGGATCGTCGGACCGCGTCAGCTTCATCGTGAACGAGGTTTCCGGCCCAACCACCGTTCGCGCCGGCTGCGCGGCCCAGGCCGCCACCCCGCTGGCCAGGATCAGCGCGGCGACGCCGACGCCGCCGGCCCGCCGAAGGCCGCGCGACGCAACGGCGCGGTTCAGCATCTCCACGCGCCGGGTCAGCGGGTGCTCAGAGCGGGGCGGCCAGTAGCAGCCGAAGGGCAGAGGCGTGGCCGAAAGCTGCGACTTCAGCAGGGTCTCGGCGTAGAGCCGGCGCATCTTCGGCCGCTCACCGACCACGGCGGCGTCACAGGCCAGTTCCTGGTCGATGCGCATCAGGTGTGCGGCCAGGTGCGTCAATGGATTGAACCAGTGCAGCGCCTGCACGGCGGCGGCCAGCGCGTTGGCGCGGGGATGCTGCAGGGCGATGTGGGCGGCTTCGTGGGCCAGAATCGCCGCGCGCTCCGACCGGCTGAAGCGCTGTTCGAACTCGGCCGGAACGATAACCCGAGGCCGGATGACGCCGACGGCGGCGGGGCCGGCCAGGCCCTGGCGCGCCAGGTCGAGGAACCGCCGCTGGCCACGCGCGAACCACGCGGCTGCGCCGGCGGCGCCGGCCAGCCAGACCACAGCCAGCCCCGACATTGGCTCGATCCAGGGCCTCGAGGCGGCCGCAGTCGTGACCACGGGCAGCGATGCCGGGGCTATCGCCAGCGGAGGGGTCGCCACTGCCTCAGGCAGCGGCGCTGGCGCGGGGACGGTGACGATGCGGGGCGGAACCAGCACCGCGGCCACGGCGATCAGCGGAATGAGCCACAGGCTGTAGGCGATCCGCACCCCCAGCCAGCGCCGGGCCGGCAGCCGCAAGGCCAGCACCGCCAGCACGCCGGCGCTGAGCGCCAGGTCGGTCCGCGCGACGATCGAAAGCACTTCCACGGTCGACATCTTCAGGCCTCCGTCCCGCGCGGCGACGCGCTCAGCTCAATGCAGGGCAAACCGGATGGGGATGACCACATGCGAACCTGCGACGGCGACGCCATCGCGGCTGACCGGCTTCATCTGGAAGAAGGTCGCCAGTTGCAGCGCCGCCTGGCCGAAGCCGGCGTCGGTCGGCGCCTCTTCGCTGACCGAACAGTCTCCCAGCCGCCCGTTGGCGACGACGGTGCACTCCAGGCGCGCCATCCCCGACTGCGAGGTCTTCAAGGCTTCGGGCGGATAGAAGCGCACCAGGTCCTCGGCGCTGGGCCGCGCCATCCAGTCGGGCAGGGTGACGAGATTGCTGGCCTGCACGGCTGGCGCGGGCGTCGTCGCCGGCGTTTGGGCGCGAGCCGGGGCGGCGGCGTTGCTCAGCGTGGTCTCGGCAGCGGCCAGCCGGACCGGCGGCGAGACCGGGGTAACCGACTGCGCGATCGGCGCGGCCGCAAAGGGCGCCGGCGCGATCTCGGCCCTGGGCGGTTGGGCGGCCCAGGCCGCGAAGGCGGCTCCGCCGGCGGTGATGGTGACTGCGGCGGCGGCTAGGATGCGGGTAGTGCGCTTGGGTGTGGGACGGGCAAGCATGGTGATCCTTTCTGTCAGCGGGTGCTGGGCGCGGGCCGGCCAGTAGCAGCCGAGCGGCAGCGGCGTGGCGGCGAGTTGGGTCTTCAACAGGGTCTCGGCATAGGTGCGGCGCAGGCCGGGCGTCTTGGCGATCACCGCCGCGTCGCAGGCCAGTTCCTGGTCCAGGCGCGACAGATGTGCGGCCAGGTGCACGGCCGGGTTGAACCACAGCGACACCTGGGCGAGCCCGACCGCGGCGTTGATGCGGGGATGCTGCGCGGCGATGTGGGCCGCCTCGTGGGCGATCACCGCCTCGCGCTCGGCGGCGCTGAAGCGACGGTCGAAATCGGCCGGCAATACCACCGATGGCCGCATCACGCCGATCACCGCCGGCCCGGCCTCGCCCCGGCGGGCCAGGGACAGGAACCGGTTCTGCCGGACCGCCAGCCAGGCGCCGGCCGCGCAGGCGCCGACCAGCCAGCCGAGCAGGGCCGCCACCGCGGGGTCGAAGCCGCGCGCCACACCGGCCCTGTCCAGGGTCAGGAAGGCCTCTCCGATGACGGAGGCGTCGACATTGAAAACGTTGCTCCTGGCCGGGACCAGCAGCGCCAGCACGGCGGCCATCGGCGTCAGCCACAGGCGATAGGCGGCGCGGGCCCCGAACAGCCGCCGGGCCGGCAGCCTCAGCACGACGACCAGGACGATGGCCGCGGCCAGGGCCAGGTTGAGGCGCGCCGCCAGCGCCAGGATTTCACTCGCGGTCATCGTCGATCTCCGCGATCAGCGCCTTGAGCCGCTTCACATCCTCGGGCGTCAGCGCCCGGTGGCGGGCGAAGTGGGCGACCAGTGGCGTCACCTCGCCCTCGAACAGCCGGTCCAGCAGCCCCTGGCTTTCGCTCAGCACATAGTCTTCGCGCCGAACCAGCGGGCGGTAGGCGAACCGCGCCCCGTCGCGTTCGCCCTTGATCGCCTTCTTGCGCATCAGCCGGTTGATCAGGGTCCTCACCGTGCCCTCGGCCCAGGCCTGGGCGGGGCCGACGCGAGCGACGATCTCTTCGGTGGTCATGGCCCCATGGCGCCAAAGGGCTTCCATGATCTGGCTTTCGGCGGCGGTGATGCGCATCAGTGTACGTCCGTAATCTGATGCGAGATTACGCGCGTAAATTGGCGTGTCAAGTCGGCTGGTCGACGTTTGGGAACACAAGTTGCAACGGCTCCTCTGGAAAGCGCCGCTGTCTCGATTTGAGACATCGGCCCTAGCGGAGGCGACTTCGTCGTGAAGAGGCAGTATCGCCAGTATCGAGCTTCAGGGGTTGCCGCGCCGGCCGCGTCCGCGCGCCGCCGCCGAGCCGCCGCCATCGCCGGCGGCGTTCTGGCCGCCTTGCTGGCCTCGGTTGTCGGCCTCGATTCCTATTCCAACGGCGGGCGTGGCTTCGCCGCGGTCGCCGCCGCCGCCAAGGACCCGGCCGCCCTGTTCGCCGGCCGCTCGCCCGGCGCCCGCGCCGGCGGATGGCTCATGCAGACCAAGCCCGGCCATCCGGCCGAAGCCCTCAGCCGTCGCGAAGGCCCCAAGCCGCCGCCGATGTCCAAGGACCAGACCGCCATCACCTACGCGCCCAAGGACCACGACATGGACACCCCGGCCCCGTTCTCGGTCGCCGAACTGGCGCCGACGCCCACCGAAGCGACCGCGCTGTTCACCTCCTTCGACCCCGTTCCGCTTGAGGATTTCGTTCCCGGCGGTGGCGGCGGCGAGGACGGCCCTCCCGGCGGCACGACTCCGACCTATCCCGGTGGCGGCGGTGGCGGCGCCATCACCCTGCAGTCGACCCCAGTCCCCGAACCTTCAGTGTGGGCGATGCTGATCCTCGGCTTCTTCGGCGTCGGCGCCGCCATGCGCGCCCGGCGCCGGGTCTCGATGGGCGTCACTACGGGTCTTGCCGGTGTCGCCCAGTCCTAGGTCGGTCGCGGCCGGCCTTCTCATCGTCGCCGCCATCGCCGTTTCGGCCTGCCAGGCGCGGCCGACGTCAGTCGCCGCCGCGGCCCCCGCGCCCGTTGCCGCGCCGCAGCCTCCCGGCCGCATGACGGTGGATTCCGCCACCGCGGCCAAGCTGTTCGGCCCGGCCAGCGGCGTCGTCAGCATTCTCGATGTCCCTGACCGGATGCATTACGGCCAGTATGTCTGGAACGATCGGGGCGTCCCTCAGGGACCGCTCAGCGTGCGCGTCGACCTGTCTCGCCAGCTGATCTCGGTGTTCCGCGGTGGCCAGGAGATCGGCACGGCGGTCGTCCTCTATGGCGGCAACGGCAAGCCGACGCCGACCGGCGACTTCCCGATCCTGCAAAAGGCGGCCGACTACCATTCGGCCACCTACGACGCGCCGATGCCCTACATGCTGCGCCTGACGAAGGACGGCGTCGCCATCCACGCCAGCAACGTCCGCCAGGGCTGGGCGACGCACGGCTGCATCGGCGTCCCCCTGGAATTCGCCCGCCGCCTGTTCGCCGAGGTCAAGCTGGGCGACAAGGTCGTCATCGTCGGCGCCGACCAGATGTCTTAGACGCCGACCCGGTCTCCGCATTGGCCGCCCAGCGGGCAGTCGCCGCGCAGCGGGCCGCTGCGCTTGCAGGCGCTCACGCCGTGATGGCGCAGGATCAGGTGCGCGCGCTGCAGCAGACCGGTTTCGTGAGGCAGTTGTTCGGCCGCCAGCGCGTTGCCGGCGCGGTACTGTCTCGAATAGCCGCCCTCCGCGACGACCAGGCCCAGGCGGATCAGGACGCGCAGGCCGTTGGACTCGGGCGCCAGCGTCGGCGCGGCGCCGCAGAACAGCAGGATGCGGTCGGCGACCGGCGCCCCGATCATCGGGAAGGCCGTCAGCGCCTTTCGGGCCCTCGCTGCGGGCCAGCTCAGCAGCTGGTCGAGGTCGCCGGCGAAGTCGTCGACCACGCACCGCGCCGCGGCCCTCAGACGCTCGGCGCGAACATCGACGGCGATCGAACCGCCGGCGCGGACCACCGACCTCAGGGTCTCGTCGGAGGCGTGCGCTATGGCGCGGGGATCGAGGCCGACCGCCGCGACCAGGGCCTCCATGCCTCGGGTCTGCCGCGCTTCCTCGGCCGGGTAGCCGACCACCTGCCAGATCAGCATGCCGAACACCCCGTTCGGATGGCCGGGTCTAGGCAGGTCGGCGCCGGGGTCCAGACTCGCCAGCGCCTGCCCAAGCGGGTTGGCCGGCCAGGTCATTTCAGGCGGCCTTGACCGCCGCCGTCATCGCCTCGGCGTGGGTGAACTGGGGCAGGAAGCCGGCGTCGGCCAGCGATTGCACTCTGAACCCGGGCAGGGCCTCCCACGGCGTCATCGGGTTTTCCGGCAGGCCGGTGGAGCGCAGCACCGTGAACCGGCCGCTCTCGACCGCCGGCGGCGACCAGCCGGCGGCGAAGATGGCGTGCTCGGCGGCGAACCCCTCGGCCGAGCGCGCGACCAGGGCCTGGATGTCGCGCACCAGGCCGTCGACGATCTCCTGGTCTTCGAGCAGCGCGATGTCGGCGGGGGCATGGCTGCAGGTGCGGCGCAGGTTGCCCTCGACCATCTCGCGGTCGGAATGGCGGCGCAGCAGTTCGGTGACCGGGGCCACCAGCTTGGGATTGCCCAACAGGCTGCGGGTGAACAGGTCGACGAGGCCGGTGGTCTTCATCTGGTAGGACAGCGGCGTGCGCGGGTTCAGCAGCACGAAGCGGCTGGCGCGGTCGGGAAAGGCGTGGGCGAACGCCAGCGCCACCGCCACCGATCCGTCGCGGGCCAGGATCACCGGATCGCGCGCCTTCAGCTCGCCGCACAGCAGGTCGAGATCGGCGGCGGCGGCCTCAAGATAGTCGCCCTTGGCCGGCGTGGTCAGGCCAAAGCCCGGCCGTTGCGGCACGATTGGGCGAAATCCCTGCGCCTGCAGGCTCTTGACCAGGCCCGGCGGCAGGGTGCGGCCGGCGGCGTAGCCGTGGAAGACAAACACCGCCTCGCCGGAGCGCGGGCCATAGTCGATGAAGGCGACCCGGCGCTCGTCCCTGGCGGTGATCACCCGCAGCCGACCGGCGGTCCTGGCCGGCTCGAACACCGGGTCCAGCACATTGGCCAGCACCGCCAGTTCGCGCGCCTCGACCAGCAGGCGCGACAGGTCCTTGGCCCGGCGCAGGCCGGTCTTGCCCAGCACCGCCTTGACGTAGCTCTTCACGGTCTCGGGCGAGCGCCCCAGCAGTTCGGCCGCCTGTTTGGCGGTGGCCCCGGCCGCCACCAGCGCGGCGGCGCGCGCCTCCGACGGGGTGACGCCGAAGGTCTCGACCAGCACCTCCTCGTCCGGCCTACCGCCGTTGGCCGCGCACATCAGCTCGGTCAGCCTGGCCAGCAGGGCCGGCAGCCGCTTGACCCCGGCCTTGGCCATCACCCGCTTGAGGGTGTCTCGCGCCGTCTCTCGGCCGATACCGATCTGGCTGGCGGCGATTTCCAGGCTGGGCGCAAACAGGATGGCCTGGGCCAGCTTGGCCTCGGCGACCGTGAGGTCGAAGGCCTGGGCGACGCGTTCGCCCAGATCGGTGGATCGCGACGGGGCGAACACCACCACGCAGATCCGGTCGCGCCCGGCGGCCAGGGCGGCGCGCGCCGCCTCCGACAGCGGCCAGCGCTGGGCGACGGCGGCGGGGCCGGCCCAGGCCGCGGCCACGTCGCCTGCGGCGTCCTCCACCAGTCCGAGCGCGGCGCCTTCCTCGCGGGCCTCGCGGACCAGAGGCTCCAGGTCAGTGGCGGTTCCGAACCAGCGGACGAAGGCGGCGTCGGCCTGCTCCACCGCCCCGCTGGGCGAGGCGATGCCGATGGCCAGGGCCTCGGCCGGCGCCACCGCGGCTCCGCCATCGGCCGTCCGCGCGCCCGCCGCGGCCTGGAAGGCGGCCTGAAGATTGTCCGCGTCGCTGTCTAGTTCGGCCAGCAGATCCCGCCACTCGTCGGTCAGCAGAGCCACCGACCGGCCCGCTTGCGCCCCGTCGCGCAGACGCTTGGCGAAGCTGTGCTCGTTCATCTGCGCTTGGCGTCCCCAGGATGAATGTCCAGCGGATCAGGCATCACCTTGTTGTAGGTCGGCGTCTGCTTAAGGTCGACCACCACTTCGCGATGGCCCTGCCAGATCATCGAGCCAGCCACATAGAGCACGATCACCAGCCCGATCCAGGCCAGCCAGCGCCAGCGCATCAGCAGCTTGGCGATGGCGCTGGCGGCGAAGCCCATCAGCGTCACCGACAGCAACAGCCCGCCGATCAGCACATAGGGTGGGCTGGAGCGCGCCGCGCCGGCCACCGCCAGCACATTGTCCAGGCTCATGGAGAGGTCGGTGACCAGGATCTGGATCAGCGCCGCCATCAGCGTCTTGCGGTGCGGTCCGTCGATCCGGTGATGGGCGCCGGCGACGGCGTTCTCCACCGCCTCCTCGCCCTCGTGCTGAGCGTGGCCCTGGCGCAGGTCGCGGTACATCTTCCAGCACACCCACAGCAGCAGCAGGCCGCCGGCGAAGGTCAGGCCGATGATGTTCAAGAGCTGGCGGGCGATCAGGGCGAAACTGATCAGCATGACGATCGCCGCGCCGAGACCCAGCACGATGGCCTTCTTGCGGTCCTTGTCCGGCAGGCCGGCGGCGGCCATGCCGACGGCCACCGCGTTGTCGCCGGCCAGGACCAGATCGATCATCACCACCTGGGCGAAGGCCACCAGCGGGCCGGCAAATCCCACGCTCATCGGGCGCGGCTCGCTTCATAGAGGGCGACGGCGGCGGCGGCGGAGACGTTGAGGCTCTCGAACTGGCCCGGCATCGGGATCAGGGCGAGCGCATCGCAGTGCTCGGCGACCAGCCGGCGCAGGCCCTCGCCCTCGGAGCCCAGCACCAGCACCGTCGGGCGGCCGTCCATGACCTCGGCCAGGGGCGCCTCGGCGGCGCTGTCCAGGCCCACGGCCCGCCAGCCCAGATCGGCCAGCTTCTCCAGGGCTCGGGAGAGATTGACGACCTTGGCGTGGGGGAGGCGCTCGACAGCGCCGGCGGCGGCCTTGGCCAGGGCGCCGGACAGGGCAGGGGTGTGTCGGTCCTGCAGGATGATCCCCCTGGCGCCGAAGGCGGCGGCCGACCTGAAGATGGCGCCGACGTTTTGCGGATCGGTGATCTGGTCCAGCATCAGCAAGAGGCCCTGCGCCGGCTCGCCGATCTCCTCCACCGACAGCGGCTCGATGGCGCTGGCCTTGATCGCCAGGCCCTGATGCACGGCGTTGGTCGGCAGCATCTGTCCGATCGACGTCGACTCCAGCGTCTCCACCCGCAGGCCGGGGTAGGCGGCGGCGAGCGCCCGCGCCCGCTCCGGCGTTGCGAGGGCGCGGCGCACCTCGCGCTTGCCCGCCTTCAGCGCCGCCTCGACCGCATGCTGACCCCACAACCATTCGCCGGGCGAGGCATCGGCGGGCGGCCTTGGCCCTCTGTGAAACGGCTTTTTGTGGCCCTGTTTCAGAGGCCGTCCGGCGTCGTTGCGCTGGCGGGAAGAGGTCACTATAAGACGCGCTCCGATTTGGGGCCGCTGGGTTGGGCCTTCATCCAACCCATCGCCGCGAGCGGTCGAAACTTCAAGCCTCGCGCTGGGGGAATGTCCCGAGCGGCAAAGGGGGCGGACTGTAAATCCGCTGGCGTACGCCTTCGCAGGTTCGAGTCCTGCTTCCCCCACCACGCGATGCCTGAAGGGCGCTTCGGCCGGCCCGTGGCCCCGATCGAACAGGATCGGTTAGGAGCAACGGCGACGCGGGTATAGCACAGTGGTAGTGCAGCAGCCTTCCAAGCTGAGGATGCGGGTTCGATTCCCGCTACCCGCTCCAGCCCATTGTTTCACCAGAGTTTTTTACCAGAGTTTTTAGGCGCGACGACCAGCAGGATCAGGACCAGATGGCCAAGGAAAAGTTCGAACGTAACAAGCCGCACTGCAACATCGGCACGATTGGTCACGTCGACCATGGCAAGACGACGCTGACGGCGGCGATCACCATGACGCTGGCCAAGACCGGCGGGGCGACGGCGAAGAAGTACGAGGACATCGACGCGGCGCCGGAAGAGAAGGCCCGCGGCATCACCATCAACACCGCGCATGTGGAGTATGAGACGAAGAACCGTCACTACGCCCACGTCGACTGCCCCGGCCACGCCGACTATGTGAAGAACATGATCACCGGGGCGGCGCAGATGGACGGCGCCATCCTGGTGGTCTCCGCCGCTGACGGGCCCATGCCGCAGACCCGCGAGCACATCCTCCTCGCCCGTCAGGTCGGGGTGCCGGCCCTGGTCGTCTACATGAACAAGGTCGACCTGGTCGACGACGCCGAACTCCTCGACCTGGTCGAGATGGAGGTGCGCGAGCTTCTGTCCAGCTACGAGTTCCCCGGCGACGACATCCCGATCACCAAGGGCTCGGCCAAGGCCGCCACCGACGGCGTCAACCCCGACATCGGCGAGAACTCGATCCTGGCCCTGATGGAAACCGTCGACAGCTACATCCCCCAGCCTGAGCGTCCGGTCGACCAGCCGTTCCTGATGCCGGTGGAAGACGTGTTCTCGATCTCGGGCCGCGGCACCGTGGTCACCGGCCGCATCGAGCGCGGCATCGTCAAGGTCGGCGAGGAAGTCGAGATCGTCGGCATCCGCCCGATCCAGAAGACCACCTGCACCGGCGTGGAGATGTTCCGCAAGCTGCTCGATCAGGGCCAGGCCGGCGACAACGTTGGTGTTCTGTTGCGTGGGACCAAGCGCGAGGACGTCGAGCGCGGCCAGGTGCTGTGCAAGCCCGGCTCGATCACCCCGCACACCAAGTTCGTGGCCGAGGCCTACATCCTGACCAAGGAAGAGGGCGGGCGTCACACCCCGTTCTTCACCAACTACCGCCCGCAGTTCTACTTCCGCACCACCGACGTCACCGGCATCGTCCGCCTCAAGGAAGGCGTCGAGATGGTCATGCCGGGCGACAACGTCGAGCTCAACATCGAGCTGATCACGCCCATCGCCATGGAAGAGAAGCTGCGCTTCGCCATCCGTGAAGGCGGTCGCACCGTCGGCTCCGGCGTCGTGGCCAAGATCATCGAGTAGTCGGCCCGCAACGGCTGAACATTAAGCGCCCCCCGGGGGGAGACCCCGGCGGGCGTTTTGCTGCTTGGAGGCTTGGTTCAATTTCCATACCGCCAACTTCATTTTTCGTACCGACCGATAAGCTTGCGTCCATTCTTGGAACGGCGTTCTGTCGTCGCACCGCATCGTTTTTTGCGGCTGATCCGAAGAACAAGGATTTCGATCAATGACCAAGCACCGCCTCACCACGCTCGCGATCGCCGGCGCGCTCCTCTGCTCCGCCGTCACCCCGGCCTTCGCCGGCGAAGTCACCGGCAACGGCAAACTGACCCCTGGCGGCGATAATTCGCAGTCGGCCTGCCACTTCTCCGGCCTCAACGACCATCCCGACGGGGCCGAGGGCGACTTCCCGGGCAAGATCCAGAATTTCCCGCACTTCCTGCGCTGGCTGGAAAGCGTGCTCGGCATCAACCTCACCCCGCAGTCGCCGGATCTGCCGTTCACGCCCGGCGAGAACTGCCGCGGTCACGTTCCCTTCGAAGGCTGACGTCGCCACAGTCAGGCCAAGCGCCCGCCGGGGGAGCCCCTGGCGGGCGTTCTGCGTTCGGCCAGCACGCGAACCGTGGCAGTTCAGAATCTAGACCGGGGCAGTTCAGTTTGAGCACTGGTTCGGGGGCGACCGGCGCCTGAGTTGCAGCGCCGTCCAGGCGATTGGCCTGGCGCCAACGCAGAGAGACCTCCTTCCATGCATTTTGCTTTCAAGTCCCCAGTCGCCGTCGCCAGCGGCCTCGCCGTCTGCCTGCTCTCGGCCAGCGCCATGGCCGGCCCCAAGGACAGCCTGACCCGGACCATGATCGTTCAGGCCTCGCCCGACACGGTCTGGCGTCTGATCGGGCCGTTCTGCGCCATCGGCGACTGGCACCCGGCCATCGGCTCCTGCGCCCTCGACGGCGCCGATCATCCGACCCGCACCCTGGTCACCCGGGACGGTCAGGCGGTGTTCGTCGAACTTGAGGTGGCCCGCAACGACTCCGCCCACCGCTATTCCTACAGCTTCACCTCCAGCCCGCTACCCGTTTCTAACTACGTGGCGACCATTAGCGTCAGGGCCAACGGCCGCTATGGCTCGGTGATCACCTGGCGCGGCGACTATCTGCCCAACCCGGGTCAGGAGGGGATCGCCGCCCAAGCCCTGGCCGGCATCTATGAAACGGGCCTGGCGGCCATTCGCGATCGCTTCAACCACCCGCCGGAAGCCGAGCGCTAGACCGGTCAAACCGGGCGAGCCGCCGGCGCCGGCGGCTCGCCCAAGCTGGGTGCTTCCACTCGCCGCGCAGGGCGGCTACTCAAGCCGTCATGAATCGTCGCCGTCCCGTGCCCTTCGAACTGGGCCCCGTGCACTTCATCGGCATCGGCGGCATCGGCATGAGCGGCATCGCCGAGATCATGATCCGCATCGGCTACACCGTGCAGGGCTCCGACGCCAAGGCCAGCGCCAACACCGAACGGCTGGAGAAGCTGGGCGCGAGGATCTTCATCGGTCACGCGCCGGAGAGCATCGAGGGCGCCTCGGCCATCGTCTATTCCACCGCCGTCAAGCCGGACAATCCGGAGATGGTGGCGGGGCGCGAAAAGCGCCTCCCGCTGGTCCGCCGCGCCGAGATGCTGGCCGAGCTGATGAGACTCCAGTTTTCAGTGGCGGTGGGCGGCACACACGGCAAGACCACCACCACCTCGATGATCGCCGCGCTTCTCGACGCCGGGGGCCTGGATCCCACCGTGGTCAACGGCGGCATCATCAACGCCTACGGCACCAACGCCAAGGTCGGCGAGGGTGACTGGATCGTCGTCGAGGCCGATGAGAGCGACGGCACCTTCCTGAAGCTGAAATCCACCGTCGCGGTGGTCACCAACATCGACCCCGAACACCTCGACCACTACGGCGAGTTCGACGCCGTCAAACGCGCCTTCCGCGACTTCATCGAGAACATTCCCTTCTACGGTTTCGCCGCCGTCTGCCTCGACCATCCCGAGGTGCAGGCCATGGTCGCCCAGGTGCAGAACCGCCGCCTGGTCACCTATGGGGTCAATCCCCAGGCCGAGGTCAGGGCGACCTCGGTGGCCATGGACCCGGACGGCTGCCTGTTCGATGTGGTCATCACGCCCCGCGAGGGCGAGCCGATCGAGTTCGTGCGCCTGTATCTGCCTATGGCCGGCTGGCACAACGTCTCCAATGCGCTGGCCGCCATCGCCGTGGCGCATGAGCTGGGCGTCTCCGAGGACCATATCCGGGACGGCCTGGCCGGCTTCAGCGGCGTCAAGCGGCGCTTCACCACCACCGGCGTGGCCAAGGGCGTGCGTATCATCGACGACTATGGCCACCATCCTGTGGAGATCGCCGCCGTGCTGCGCGCCGCCCGTCAGGTCGCCCGCGGCAAGGTCGTCGCCGTGGTGCAGCCGCACCGCTACACCCGCCTGCAGGACCTCTTCCAGGAGTTCTGCGGCTGCTTCAACGACGCCGACACGGTGGTCGTCGCCGACGTCTACGCCGCCGGCGAGCCGCCGCTGGAAGGCGTCGACAAACAGCACCTGGTCGAGGGCCTGCGCCGCTACGGCCACCGTCGCGTGCTGCCGCTGGACAGCGCCGCCGCGCTGCCGGCCCTGATCGCCGAGGAGGCCAGGGACGGCGACCTGGTCGTCTGCCTGGGCGCCGGCGACATCACCACCTGGGCCTACGCCCTGCCGGGCCAGCTCGAGGGCCTCAGCCGGTGAGCTGGCGCGACCATCTGCCCGCCGTTCGCGGCAAACTGCTGCGTGACGAGCCGCTTGGTCCCTACACCTGGCTACGGGTCGGCGGCCCGGCCGATGTCCTCTTCCTCCCCGCCGATGCGGTCGATCTTGAGAGCTTCCTCAGAGCCTTGCCGCCGGAGGTCCCGCTGACCGTGCTCGGCGTCGGCTCCAACACCATCGTCCGCGACGGCGGCGTCGAGGGCGTGGTTGTCCGCCTGGCCGGGCGCGCCTTCGCCGCCGTCGAGGTCAAGGGCATGAGCGTCACCGCCGGCGCCGCGGCGCTGGACGCCATGGTCGCCCGCGCCTCGGCCAGGGGCGGCGTGGCGGGGCTGGAGTTCTACGCCGGTATCCCAGGGACCATCGGCGGGGCGCTGGAAATGAACGCCGGCTGCTACGGCCGCGAGACCAAGGACGTCCTCGTCTCGGCCTGGGGCTTCTCCCGCTCCGGCGAGCGCCGCGGCCTCAGCCTGGCCGATTTCGGCTTCACCTACCGCCACAACGCCGTCGCCGAGCCGATCATCTGGATCGAGGCGACGTTCCAGGGCGAACTCGACGATCCGGCCGACATCGAGGCCCGCATCGCCGAGATCACCGAGCGCCGCGAGCGCACCCAGCCGATCCGCGAGAAGACCGGCGGCTCGACCTTCAAGAACCCGCCCGGCCATTCCTCCTGGAAGCTGGTCGACGACGCCGGCTGGCGCGGCAAGCTTTTCGGCGGGGCCAAATTCTCCGAGCTGCACGCCAACTTCCTGATCAACACCGGCGAGGCCACCGCCGCCGACATCGAGGGCCTGGGCGAGGCTGTCCGCGCCGACGTCAAACAGAAGTTCGGGGTGCAGCTGGACTGGGAAATCAAACGCATCGGAAGACCCGCATGAGTAAGCTTCAAGGCCTTCACGTCGCCGTCCTGCTGGGCGGCATCTCCTCCGAGCGGGAGGTCAGCCTGGTGTCGGGCGCCGCCTGCGCCGATGCGCTGGAGCGGCTGGGGGCCAGGGTCACCCGCGTCGACGCCGGCCGCGACATCGCCACGGTGCTGACCGCGATCAGGCCCGACGTCTGCTTCAACGCCCTGCACGGGGAGTGGGGCGAGGACGGCCGCGTGCAGGGCATCCTCGATACCCTGCAGATCCCTTACACCCACTCCGGCGTGCTGGCCTCGGCGCTGGCCATGGATAAGGCCAAGGCCAAGGCGGTGCTGGCCGCCGCCGGAGTCGATGTGCCGGGCGGCGGTCTCTACAACCGCTTCGAGGCGGCGCGCGAGCACGTCATGCCGCCGCCCTATGTGGTCAAGCCCAACGCAGAGGGCTCCTCGGTCGGTGTCTTCCTGGTCTTCGAGGGGGCCAACTCGCCGCCGCAGGAACTGATCGCGCCCTCCTGGACCTTCGGCGAGGAGGTGATGATCGAGCCCTATGTCGCCGGCTTTGAGCTGGCCGTGGCGGTGATGGACGGCAAGGCTCAGGCCGTCACCGAGATCGTGCCCCGCTCCGGCTTCTACGACTACGACGCCAAATATTCCGATGGCGGCTCGACCCACGTCCTGCCGGCCAGGATCCCGGCCGAGGCCCAGGCCCGCGCCATGGCCCTCGCCGAGCGCGCGCACGCCGCATTAGGTTGCCGCGGAGTGTCGCGGAGCGACTTCCGTTATGACGATGTTAAGGACGTTCTGGTCCTTCTGGAGGTCAACACGCAGCCCGGCATGACCCCGACCTCGCTGGTCCCTGAACAGGCGGCTCACAAGGGCGTCGATTTCGATGCGCTGGTGTTGTGGATGGTGGAGGACGCGTATGGTCGCAGCGGTCAGGGGAGGGCAGGCTAAACGCCCAGCCGCGGCGCCGCGCGCCCGCGCGACCAAGGCCTCAAAGACCGCCGCCATCGTCACCCCGCGCCTGATCTTCGCCGCCGTCGGCGGGACGCTGGTTCTGGGTGTCGGCATCTTCCTCAACACCGGCGATCGCCCGGCCGCGATTTCCCACGCCGCCAGCGACTTCTTCGGCCGCCAGACGGCCAAGGCCGGCTTCAAGGTCAAGGCCCTGCACCTGCAGGGCGCCTCGCCGGCGGCCCACGACGAGATCATGGCCGCCGCCGCCATCCGGCGCGAAGATCCCATCCTGACCCTCAACCTGGACGCCATCCGCAAACGCGTCGAGGCCATCGGCTGGGTGGAAGAGGCCCGCGTGGTGCGCCTGCTGCCCGACACCGTGGTCATCTACGTCAAGGAACAGGCCCCCGCCGCCGTCTGGCAGGAAGACGGCGTCCTCCACGTCGTCGACGCCAAGGGCAAGGTCATCCCCGAGGCCGATCCCGGCCGCTTCCCGCAATTGCCGTTCCTGGTCGGCGCCGGCGCCAACGAGGCGGCCGGCCTCAACCAGAGCGACGGGACCGACATCCTCTCCCTGGTCAAGGCCAGGCCCAGGCTGGCCGAGCGGCTGGAGGCGCTGGTCCGTGTCGATGGCCGCCGCTGGGATCTCCGCCTCAAGGACGGCGCCATCGTGCAGCTGCCGGCGGTGGGCGAGGATTCGGCGCTGATCCAGCTCGATCAGCTGGATCACGACCAGAGGGTTCTGGAACTGGGCTTCGAGCGGATCGATCTGCGCACGCCCGAGATGGTGGTCGTGCGCCGGCGCGAGACGCAGGCGATACCGGGGCAGTTGATGGCGGGCGGGGTCTAGGGCGTGGCTTTGACGGTTGCGAACCGCCTTCTCAAGGCGGGCGAACAGAGTGGGCGTGAGGGCAGGGGGCTGAAGGGCGCCCTTGGCCGGCCGCCGGTGTTCGCCACCATCGATCTGGGCGCGGCCAAGGCGGCCTGCTTCATCATGAAGTCGTCGGGCATCAATTCCGCCGACCGCACCCTGACCGCCGCCGGGGTCGGCTATGTGCAGTCGCGCGGCGTGCGCGGCAACGCCATCGTCAACGTCGACGAGGCGGCCCAGTGCATCGCCCAGGCGGTCGAGCGCGCCGAGTCGGTGGCCGGAGTCTCGGTGAGCGGCGTCACCGTCGCCACCTCCGGCGGCCAGATCGCCAGCCAGCGCGTCCGCACCCAGGTCTCGCTCGGCGGCAAGCCGATCAGCGACAACGACCTGATGCGCGCCAACCAGGCCGCCCTGGCCCAGGTCAAGATGGGCGAACGCCGCGCCATTCACCTGCTGCCGATCCGCTGGTCCGTCGACGGTCAGGGCGGCGTGCGGGATCCGCGCGGGATGTTCGGCCGCTCGCTCGGGCTCGAGCTGCTCATCGTTTCGATGAGCGAGAACTTCTTCCAAACCATCGGCCACTGCGTCGAGCGCGCGCACCTGCAGTTCGAGGGGGTCATCGCCGCCCCCTTCGCCTCCGCGCTCGCCGCGCTCGAGGACGACGAGATGGACCTGGGCTGCATCTGCATCGACATGGGCGGCGGCTCGACCTCGGTGGCCGTCTTCCAGCAGGGCTCGCTGGCCCACGTCGACAGCCTGCCGGTCGGAGGTCACCACGTCACCGCCGACATCGCCCGCGGCCTTTCCACCTCCATCGCCGGGGCCGAGCGCATCAAGACCCTGCACGGCTCGGCCATCGCCTCGGCCAACGAGGACCGCGAGATGATCGAAGCCCCGCCGCGCGGCGACGATCCCGGCGCCGGTCCGGTCACCGCGCCTCGTTCCCTGCTCAAGGGCATCATCCAGCCCCGCGTGGAAGAAACGCTCGAGCTGCTGCGCGACCGCCTGAAATCCTCCGGCGCCCCGATCGAGCCGGACGCCAGCATCATCCTCACCGGCGGCGCCAGCCAGCTGGCCGGCCTGCGCGAGGTCGCTGTGCGGGTGTTCGACCGACCGGTGCGCCTGGGCCGTCCGCGCCGCCTGCCGCACCTGGCCGACGCCGCCTCAGGTCCCGCCTTCTGCGCCGCCGCCGGCGTCCTGCAACGCGCCGCCTTCGGCCCCCGCGAAGTGGCCACCAGCCGCGCGCTGGCCGGCCTTCGCCCGCCAACGCCGCCGGTCGATCCCCGCGCGCACCCGATCGTCAAGATCACCCACTGGCTGCGGGAAAATCTCTAGGCCGCCTCCTTCTCCAGCAGCGTCTTCAACGCCGAGAAGATCGCTGGCCAGCCCTGCGACACCGCCTTGATGAAGTTGGAGTCGGCGACGTCGATCTCGTGGACGCAGGTCAGCTTCACTGAACCCGGGGCGTCTTCCAGCGTCAGGGTGCAGCGGCTCTCGCCCTCGGCGGTCAGTTCCGGGCGTTGCTGGTGGGTCCAGGCGATGACCAGCTTGCGCGGCGGATCGGCTTCCAGGATCGAGCCCTTGTCCCAGACCTTGCCGTCCTCGCCGACGATCGACCAGGCGGAGCCCGCCTTGAAGTCGCTCTCCTGGTGCATGCCGAACCAGAACTGGCGGTTCAGCGCCGCATCGGTGAGCGCGTGCCAGATCTTGTCCGGCGTCGACATGATGTAGATCACATAGTGGAAACGGTCCTTCACAGCGGTCTCTCCTTCTAAAGTTCGCTTGAGGTGGTTCAGCGACGCCGCCGGCGTGCGCTGGTAGGCCCCGATCCAGCGGTCGGCGACCTCCTGGATCGGTATCGGATTGAGGTAGTGCAGCCGCTCGCGGCCACGGCGCTCGAAGGCGACCAGATTGGCCGCTTCCAGAACCGCGATGTGCTTGGTCACCGCCTGCCGGCTCATGCCCAACCCTTCGCCCAGCTCGCTCAACGTCTGACCGTTCTTCTGGCGCAGGCGGTCGAGGAGGCGTCGGCGGACCGGATCGGCCATGGCCTTGAAGACGGCGTCCATGCTCATCGCCGGCTATATGCAACCGAATGGTTGCCTATTCAACCCCGCCTTTGCACTAAGTGAACTTGACCCGCGCCCTCGCCGGTCGCTTGCTGTCGGTGGCAGGGAGAGGGCCATGACGGTTCGATTGGCTGTTGCAGGCGCTGTTCTGGCCGTTATCGGCGGCGCTCTGGTGGTGGGCCTGCCGGCGTCGCAGCGCGCGCCTTCCGATCCCGGCCTGTGCTGGACGGTGACTGCTCTGCCCCACGCCAAGGCGAAGTTCACCCCGCTGGACCAGAACATCGACAATGCCGAGACCTGCGGGGCCCGGCTGGAGGCGGTGCGCATGTTGCAGGGGGGGCCGGTTTCCGGCGCTTTCGGCGGCGCCTATCTGTTCGCCGATGACGAGGGCATCACCATCGCCCCGACCCTCGAAGGCCCCCGCCGCGAACTGATCTCGGCGAAGGATCGGCAACGTGTCGACATGGTGCTCGCCGAGCTGATCCGGCAACGTGCCGCCCGCGACGGAATCACGGTCGAGAAGATCAGCTAGCTGCGACAACATAGCCCGATCGCCGCCAACGCCTGCGGCAGGGCCAGTTTCCACAACAAAATTACATGGTTCAGCTTCTCGGATAGGCGACTCAGCTTATGCGGTTAACTCGTGATTAACGATGGTGGGCGCTTCCTTAACGCACACCGTTAATGGGGAATTTCCGCGGGCGGGTCGCGGAGCTCCAGTCACCACGGATGAAGCATCTAGGGGATCGCATGGCCATTCATCTTTCCGCCCCGCGGGCTACTGAACTGAAGCCGCGGATCGTCGTCTTCGGCATCGGCGGCGCAGGCGGCAACGCGGTCAACAACATGATCGAGGCGGGGCTGGAAGGCGTCGAGTTCGTCGTCGCCAACACCGACGCCCAGCAACTGGCCTTCTCCAAGACCGAGCGCCGCATCCAGCTCGGCATCCAGGTCACGCAAGGGTTGGGCGCCGGCGCCCACCCTGAGGTCGGCATGAGCGCCGCCGAGGAATCCACCCTGGAGATCGCCGAGCACCTCGACGGCGCCCACATGGTCTTCATCACCGCCGGCATGGGCGGCGGCACCGGCACCGGGGCGGCGCCGATCATCGCCAAGTGCGCCCGCGAGCGCGGCATCCTCACCGTGGGCGTGGTCACCAAGCCCTTCACCTTCGAGGGCCGCCACCGCATGCGCCTGGCCGACGCCGGCATCAGCGAACTGCAGCGCTACGTCGACACCCTGATCGTCATCCCCAACCAGAACCTGTTCCGCGTCGCCAACGAGCGGACCACGTTTGCCGAAGCCTTTGGCATGGCCGACCAGGTGCTGCACTCGGGCGTGCGCTCGATCACCGACCTGATGGTGCTGCCTGGCCTGATCAACCTCGACTTCGCCGACGTGCGTACGGTGATGACCGAGATGGGCAAGGCGATGATGGGCACCGGCGAGGCCTCCGGCGACGACCGCGCCCTCATGGCCGCCCAGAACGCCATCCAGAACCCGCTCCTCGACGAGGTGTCGCTGAAGGGCGCCAAGGCGGTGCTGGTCAACGTCACCGGCGGCCTCGACATGACCCTGTTGGAAGTCGACGAGGCGGCCAACGTCATCTCCGACCAGGTCGATCCGGAAGCCAACATCATCTTCGGGGCCGCCTTCGATCCCACCCTGGAAGGCAAGATCCGCGTCAGCGTCGTCGCCACCGGCATGGACGGCGCCGCCATCGCCGCCATCGCCCCGCAGCACAGCCTGGCCGCCCGCGCCGAGCCGCTGATCGCGCCCAAGACCATCGACTACGAGCCGGAATGCGAAGCGCCGGTGGCGCGCACCGAGCCCGAGGTGGTGGCAGCCCCGCCGGTCGCCGCCCAGGTCGAGATGGACGAACTGCCGCTGGCCCCGCCGGCCCGCGTCGAGCCCACCATCGTCGTCGCCGAGACCCCGCGCGTCGCGGCGCAGGTTGAGGCCCCCGCCGACGAAGCCCCTCTGTTCCCGGAGCCGCGCTATGCCGACGAGCCGCGCAAGGGCGGTTTCTTCTCGATGTTCGGCAAGCCGCGCTACGACAGCACCCCGCCGCTGCGCGACTACCGCAACGATCCCACCCCGGTGCTTCAGGCCCGGGCTGTCACGCAGGCCAAGCCGGTCGAGGAAGAGGCTCCGGAGGCCTCCGACGACCTGGAAATCCCGTCCTTCCTGCGCCGCCTGGCCAACTGATCTTCCAAGTTGCATGACGACTGGGCCCCTGCGCGAGCAGGGGCCTTTTTTCATGCCATTTTAACCAAGCTGTGCTTCTGATTTTTCTTAATGATTCCCGACTCTTAGTCGGAAACATTCCGAAACAGGACTTGTTTTGCACCTGCGAACAAGCCTGCCTAGGTTCCGCTGGGCGTTAAAGGGTTCCGTTTCCGTGTCGCAGTCCTCCCAGTACCAGCACACTTTCCAGCACAGTGGGATCCGAAGCTTGGAATTCACGTGACTTGAAGTCGCGGC
>JADMIO012752706.1_pt1 | contig 123537 bp, 118 predicted proteins | sample 8958161 | NCBI WGS metagenome assembly JADMIO01 (sample SAMN16585339, study PRJNA669376) | soil metagenome | isolation source: Crop rotation soil | place: USA: Cullars Rotation, Alabama | collected 2011 | reverse complement strand
CTTTCCCCAGCACATACGACATTAATCGTGCCGATACCCAGGTTAGGCGCGCTGTCAATAACTATGACATCATAGTCATGAGCAACAGTTTCAATGGCCAGTCGGAGCATCAGGTGTGGATCGGTGGGCAGTTTACCTTCATCAAATTTGCCCATTAACTCAGTTTCAATACGGTGCAGAGCCAGACAGGAAGGAATAATGTCAAGCCCCGGCCAGCAAGTGGGCTTTATTGCATAAGTGACATCGTCCTTTTCCCCAAGATAGAAAGGCAGGAGAGTGTCTTCTGCATGAATATGAAGATCTGGTACCCATCCGTGATACATTGAGGCTGTTCCCTGGGGGTCGTTACCTTCCACGAGCAAAACACGTAGCCCCTTCAGAGCCAGATCCTGAGCAAGATGAACAGAAACTGAGGTTTTGTAAACGCCTCCTTTATGGGCAGCAACCCCGATCACCGGTGGAAATACGTCTTCAGCACGTCGCAATCGCGTACCAAACACATCACGCATATGATTAATTTGTTCAATTGTATAACCAACACGTTGCTCAACCCGTCCTCGAATTTCCATATCCGGGTGCGGTAGTCGCCCTGCTTTCTCGGCATCTCTGATAGCCTGAGAAGAAACCCCAACTAAATCCGCTGCTTCACCTATTCTCCAGCGCCGGGTTATTTTCCTCGCTTCCGGGCTGTCATCATTAAACTGTGCAATGGCGATAGCCTTCGTCATTTCATGACCAGCGTTTATGCACTGGTTAAGTGTTTCCATGAGTTTCATTCTGAACATCCTTTAATCATTGCTTTGCGTTTTTTTATTAAATCTTGCAATTTACTGCAAAGCAACAACAAAATCGCAAAGTCATCAAAAAACCGCAAAGTTGTTTAAAATAAGAGCAACACTACAAAAGGAGATAAGAAGAGCACATACCTCAGTCACTTATTATCACTAGCGCTCGCCGCAGCCGTGTAACCGAGCATAGCGAGCGAACTGGCGAGGAAGCAAAGAAGAACTGTTCTGTCAGATAGCTCTTACGCTCAGCGCAAGAAGAAATATCCACCGTGGGAAAAACTCCAGGTAGAGGTACACACGCGGATAGCCAATTCAGAGTAATAAACTGTGATAATCAACCCTCATCAATGATGACGAACTAACCCCCGATATCAAGTCACATGACGAAGGGAAAGAGAAGGAAATCAACTGTGACAAACTGCCCTCAAATTTGGCTTCCTTAAAAATTACAGTTCAAAAAGTATGAGAAAATCCATGCAGGCTGAAGGAAACAGCAAAACTGTGACAAATTACCCTCAGTAGGTCAGAACAAATGTGACGAACCACCCTCAAATCTGTGACAGATAACCCTCAGACTATCCTGTCGTCATGGAAGTGATATCGCGGAAGGAAAATACGATATGAGTCGTCTGGCGGCCTTTCTTTTTCTCAATGTATGAGAGGCGCATTGGAGTTCTGCTGTTGATCTCATTAACACAGACCTGCAGGAAGCGGCGGCGGAAGTCAGGCATACGCTGGTAACTTTGAGGCAGCTGGTAACGCTCTATGATCCAGTCGATTTTCAGAGAGACGATGCCTGAGCCATCCGGCTTACGATACTGACACAGGGATTCGTATAAACGCATGGCATACGGATTGGTGATTTCTTTTGTTTCACTAAGCCGAAACTGCGTAAACCGGTTCTGTAACCCGATAAAGAAGGGAATGAGATATGGGTTGATATGTACACTGTAAAGCCCTCTGGATGGACTGTGCGCACGTTTGATAAACCAAGGAAAAGATTCATAGCCTTTTTCATCGCCGGCATCCTCTTCAGGGCGATAAAAAACCACTTCCTTCCCCGCGAAACTCTTCAATGCCTGCCGTATATCCTTACTGGCTTCCGCAGAGGTCAATCCGAATATTTCAGCATATTTAGCAACATGGATCTCGCAGATACCGTCATGTTCCTGTAGGGTGCCATCAGATTTTCTGATCTGGTCAACGAACAGATACAGCATACGTTTTTGATCCCGGGAGAGACTATATGCCGCCTCAGTGAGGTCGTTTGACTGGACGATTCGCGGGCTATTTTTACGTTTCTTGTGATTGATAACCGCTGTTTCCGCCATGACAGATCCATGTGAAGTGTGACAAGTTTTTAGATTGTCACACTAAATAAAAAAGAGTCAATAAGCAGGGATAACTTTGTGAAAAAACAGCTTCTTCTGAGGGCAATTTGTCACAGGGTTAAGGGCAATTTGTCACAGACAGGACTGTCATTTGAGGGTGATTTGTCACACTGAAAGGGCAATTTGTCACAACACCTTCTCTAGAACCAGCATGGATAAAGGCCTACAAGGCGCTCTAAAAAAGAAGATCTAAAAACTATAAAAAAAATAATTATAAAAATATCCCCGTGGATAAGTGGATAACCCCAAGGGAAGTTTTTTCAGGCATCGTGTGTAAGCAGAATATATAAGTGCTGTTCCCTGGTGCTTCCTCGCTCACTCGACCGGGAGGGTTCGAGAAGGGGGGGCACCCCCCTTCGGCGTGCGCGGTCACGCGCACAGGGCGCAGCCCTGGTTAAAAACAAGGTTTATAAATATTGGTTTAAAAGCAGGTTAAAAGACAGGTTAGCGGTGGCCGAAAAACGGGCGGAAACCCTTGCAAATGCTGGATTTTCTGCCTGTGGACAGCCCCTCAAATGTCAATAGGTGCGCCCCTCATCTGTCAGCACTCTGCCCCTCAAGTGTCAAGGATCGCGCCCCTCATCTGTCAGTAGTCGCGCCCCTCAAGTGTCAATACCGCAGGGCACTTATCCCCAGGCTTGTCCACATCATCTGTGGGAAACTCGCGTAAAATCAGGCGTTTTCGCCGATTTGCGAGGCTGGCCAGCTCCACGTCGCCGGCCGAAATCGAGCCTGCCCCTCATCTGTCAACGCCGCGCCGGGTGAGTCGGCCCCTCAAGTGTCAACGTCCGCCCCTCATCTGTCAGTGAGGGCCAAGTTTTCCGCGAGGTATCCACAACGCCGGCGGCCGGCCGCGGTGTCTCGCACACGGCTTCGACGGCGTTTCTGGCGCGTTTGCAGGGCCATAGACGGCCGCCAGCCCAGCGGCGAGGGCAACCAGCCGAGGGCTTCGCCCTGTCGCTCGACTGCGGCGAGCACTACTGGCTGTAAAAGGACAGACCACATCATGGTTCTGTGTTCATTAGGTTGTTCTGTCCATTGCTGACATAATCCGCTCCACTTCAACGTAACACCGCACGAAGATTTCTATTGTTCCTGAAGGCATATTCAAATCGTTTTCGTTACCGCTTGCAGGCATCATGACAGAACACTACTTCCTATAAACGCTACACAGGCTCCTGAGATTAATAATGCGGATCTCTACGATAATGGGAGATTTTCCCGACTGTTTCGTTCGCTTCTCAGTGGATAACAGCCAGCTTCTCTGTTTAACAGACAAAAACAGCATATCCACTCAGTTCCACATTTCCATATAAAGGCCAAGGCATTTATTCTCAGGATAATTGTTTCAGCATCGCAACCGCATCAGACTCCGGCATCGCAAACTGCACCCGGTGCCGGGCAGCCACATCCAGCGCAAAAACCTTCGTGTAGACTTCCGTTGAACTGATGGACTTATGTCCCATCAGGCTTTGCAGAACTTTCAGCGGTATACCGGCATACAGCATGTGCATCGCATAGGAATGGCGGAACGTATGTGGTGTGACCGGAACAGAGAACGTCACACCGTCAGCAGCAGCGGCGGCAACCGCCTCCCCAATCCAGGTCCTGACCGTTCTGTCCGTCACTTCCCAGATCCGCGCTTTCTCTGTCCTTCCTGTGCGACGGTTACGCCGCTCCATGAGCTTATCGGGTCCACTCGCGAACGCAGAAAGGCCCACCCGAAGGTGAGCCAGTGTGATTACATTTGCGGCCTAACTGTGGCCAGTCCAGTTACGCTGGAGTCACTAGTATTTAGGTGACACTATAGAAGCGGCCGCGACAACTTGTCCACGTGGAATTCTAAGCTTAGGATCCCAATGTGCTGGAAAGTCAGAACCTTACCGGTAAGAAAATGAAATTTGCTGACCGGCTGATGTTCAAAATGGGCCAGGGGAAATTGAAAAGGAGTATTAATCACGATGGCACTATCACTTCCGATAAGATAACAAAGCTCGTATCAGCAAAAGGAACCGATATGACTTCAGGATTTCACCTGGGCGGCTTTGCTCTCGGTCTCTTATTAAGCCTGATCGGCGTCCTGATAGCTTACCTGATAAATGATGACCTCAAACCATCTCGTGTAAAATGGGCCTGGATCGGCGCAGCGATTGGGCTCGTGATCTGGTTGATAATCGCATTGATTTAAGCGATGAACAGCCGTACCCGCAGCTGATCGGCCACCTTAGTGGCCTGACCAGCTGCTAAATAGCCAGGCAGCCAGCAATCCGCCCATTATTGGGCCGACCACTGGTATCCAGGAATAAGTCCAGTCGCTGTTTCCCTTATTCTTCATCGGTAAAATGAAATGAGCAATGCGCGGGCCGAGATCCCTTGCAGGGTTGATGGCATACCCGGTGGGTCCACCAAGTGAAAGGCCTATTGCCAGTACAAGCAACGCAACCGGTAATGCGTCTAAAGAGCCAAGCGTCTGTGCAGACTTCGACATAGATAGTGCTCCGAATATCAAGACAAATGTCCCTATTGTTTCGGTGAGAACGTTGAACACCGGGTTGCGAATGGCTGGTGCGGTACAAAAAACGGCCAGCTTCAGATCCCTGTCCTGGGTTTCATCGAAGTGTTGTTTATAGGCAAGCCACACAATGATCGCCCCGCTAATGGCCCCCGTTAATTGTGCGATAATATAGGTTCCTGTCAATGACGAATCAAAATCTCCAACCTTAAAAGCCGCCGCCGCCAGTGTTACCGCAGGATTCAAATGACCGCTGCCCCCGAAACGCGTAGAAGCATAAACGCCGATAAACACAGCCATCGCCCAACCAAACGTGATAACGATCCAGCCGCTGTTATTTCCCTTGGTCTTATTTAATACTACGTTCGCGACCACCCCATCGCCCATAACGATAAGCAAAGCGGTGCCAATAAATTCTCCAACGAATGGTGACATAAGCAATCAGTTTAGCGCGGGAAGATAGTTGTTTGCGACTAATTTGAAATTATCGACTTGTTCCTTTATCCAACGTTCATCTTTTCTCATTTCACCTGCCATCAACGAAGCCACTGAGGCGGCTTTGTCTATTGTTGCTCTTGCATTCAGCAACAGGCTTCGTGTCCTCCTTGCCAGAAAATCTTCGATCGTCATACACAGCTCACTCCCCACCGATCGATGGATCACATTTTTCAGCTGTTCGGTTGTCAATGAAAAAATATCAGGAGGCATCAGGGGCAGATCGTGGCCGTATAAAACAAGTTCTTTTGTAATACAGGGCCTGACCGCCAATTTGTTTTTTTCAATTGCAATATTAATTACATCTTCAGCCATTCGCCGGTAGGTGGTCCATTTACCACCCGTAATTGTGATGAGCCCGGAGTCAGATACTGTCACTAGGTGATCCCTCGACAGCGCTGCAGTTCTTTTACCGCTGGCTTTCACGAGCGGTCGTAAACCGGCAAACATGCTTTTGATGTCGCGCCGCTGCGGATCCTTGGTCAGGTATCTCCCAATATGTTTTAAAATGAAATCAATTTCCGCTTCGAGCGGTACCGGTTCCAGTAAAGCAGCGGTATTTTTGGTTTTGATCGGGGTATCAGTCGTGCCCAGTACGATCTTATTATGCCAGGGCACTGCAAACAGCACGCGGCCATCATCCGTTCGCGGGATCATGATGGCCGTGTCACCGGGTAAGAACTCTTCGTCCACTACCAGGTGAATTCCTTGGCTGGGGGCAATCATTTGATTATGTCTCGGATTGTCCATGTTCATCACTGCGTCCGTGAAAACGCCGGTTGCATTAATTACAACTTTGGACTTGATGTTGTATTCTTTACCGGTAAAAACGTCTTTAACCTGGACACCTTTGATTTTTTTCCCGGACTTAATTATTCCCCGGACCGGGAAATAGTTTAACAATGTTGCATGGTATTGCGCGGCTGTTTGAGCCATGTCTATCGCCAACCTGGCATCATCGAATTGCCCGTCGTGATAGACAATTCCCCCGCGTAAACCTTCGGGATCGAGTGTGGGGGCCAGCGCCAGCGTTTCCTCCCGCGACAGGAATTCGGAAGGACCAAGGCCGAATTTACCGGCCATCCAATCGTAGATCTTCAGGCCAATGCCATACAAAGGACCTTCCCACCATTTATAATTCGGAACTACGAACTTTTGATTATGAACAAGGTGAGGTGCATTCTTTAAGAGAAGTCCCCTTTCTTTGAGCGCTTCCAAAACAAGTTTGATATTGCCCTGTTGCAAATATCTCACGCCTCCATGTACCAGTTTTGTGCTTCTTGAAGAAGTGCCTTTGGCGAAATCATGCTGTTCAAATAATACAGTTTTGAATCCACGCGAGGCGGCATCAATCGCAGTTCCCAGCCCTGTTGCTCCGCCTCCAATGATACAGATGTCCCATTCAGAAGGGGATTCAAGCTGTTGTATCATCTGGTCGCGATTCAAATCCGCAGCGTTTAAATAGATATTCGATAGTATTTCCCGGCTAAAATTGTTTTCAACTATCCATATTCGTTAATCATTATTGGCCCAGCTAATCGTTGCTTTAACCGCTCTTTGCCATCCTTTGACCAGTTCATTCCGTTTTTGTTCGTTTGACGAGGGAGAAAAGGTTGTATCTACCTGCCATTGATGCTGGATTTCTTCCACATTTTTCCAGTAGCCCACCGCCAGCCCAGCGAGGTAGGCAGCGCCGAGCGCAGTGGTCTCGGTAATTTTTGGACGAACGACCTTGCAACCGAGGATATCACTCTGGAATTGCATCAGCTGGTTGTTGACAGTGGCCCCGCCGTCTACTCTCAGCTCTTTTATCTGTATCCCGGCGTCGGCCTCCATCGCTTTCAGTACGTCGTAGGTCTGGTAGGCGATGCTATCCAGTGCTGCCCTTGCAATATGCGCATTGCTGCTTCCTCTCGTTAACCCAAAGATCGTCCCTCTGGCATACGGGTTCCAATGGGGTGTTCCCAGGCCGGCGAATGCGGGAACAATATAAACGCCATTTGTATGTTCAACCTGCTGCGATAATTTTTCGATTTCTGCAGAACTTCGAATGATCTTTAGCTCGTCCCTGAGCCATTGAACAACAGCGCCCGCTATAAATACACTTCCTTCGAGAGCATATTCTACCTTATCATTGATCTTCCAGGCGATAGTCGTCAACAGGCTATTCCTGGACGTGATTGCTTTTTCGCCTGTATTCATGAGCATAAAGCAGCCTGTACCATAGGTATTCTTTACCATTCCCGGCTGGGTGCATTGCTGGCCAAACAAAGCGGCTTGCTGGTCACCGGCAATGCCGGCAATAGGCATGCGCGAATCGGGAACAAAGCTTCCGGTCACACCATATACCTTGCTCGAGGCCTTGACTTCAGGAAGGATGGTCCTGGGGATATCGAATAATTGCAGCAAGTCACTATCCCATTCACAGGTATGAATATTAAGTAGCATGGTGCGTGAAGCATTCGAAACGTCTGTGATGTGCAGTTCGCCGCCAGATAATTTCCATGCGAGCCAGGTATCGACGGTACCGAACGCGAGTTCACCATTAGCGGCTTTCTTTCTTGCGTCCTTTACATGGTCGAGGATCCACTTCAGTTTTGTCGCGGAGAAATAGGCATCGATGATGAGCCCTGTTCTTTGTTGGATCAGACCTGCATGCCCGGCGGATTTTAATTCATCGCAATAGGATGCTGTTCTCCTGTCCTGCCAGACAATCGCATTATAAACCGGTTTACCAGAGCTTTTTTCCCAAACGACAGTTGTTTCCCGTTGGTTCGTAATGCCAATGCCCACAACCTGCCGCATGGTTATATTCGCTTTCGCCACCGCTTCAGCCATGGTGCCGTATTGAGTGCTCCATATTTCCTCGGCGTCGTGTTCAACCCAGCCGGGGTTAGGAAAGATCTGCCTGAATTCTTTTTGTGCAAGGCTGACAATGTTGCCCTGTTTATCAAACAACATGCTTCGGCTGCTGGTTGTTCCCTGGTCCAGGGCCAGAATGTATTGTGACATGCCCAATGTATTTATGAAGGTAAAGTAAGAAAAAAGATTGAGTTGGATAGGACGTGGGCCACGAAGCGATCAAGCGTGCTGCGAATAAGATATTGCCAGGTTTTATTTTTAAAAGCTCAGCCTGAAACTTCCAAACACGCCAAAGCGCCTGGTTGATTCTGCAATATTCCTGACGGGTAATAACCGCCAGATAAAATCAATTCGGAAAAGTCTCAGGATATTATCGACGCCGGTCCCAACTTCCAGGTACGTCTTACCATCGAGTGTTTGAAATAGGGTTCCATCCCTGAAGTTAAGGGCTTTATTCGCATCGGATAAACTCCCCCAAATAGCTTTGGCAGTCCAGAATTGCCGGCATTTCAGCTTTGGGAAAAGACGGAAAATCCCGTTCCCAATATTGTGTTCTACATTAACCCCAAAATACTGGTCTAGTATGAACTCATACCGGTTCATCATGTTGAACGCATATTTGTTGTAATAATAAAGTTCATTGCCCGGCACTATATCGAGAAATGTATATGGCATGGTCCCGAACGTTTTTCCCGCAAAGATCATCCAGCTAATGCTTCCCACTGGTGGTATCTTAATAAAATCGGATAAACTACCGGATAGCTTGACATAGTCGTAACTGCTGCCCCCTACTCCCGAAAAGCCTTTCTTAAAATTGAACTCGGCGATCGGGTAGGGACTGCCGATGCTCAGACGGTAGAACTGGCCATCAATAAATTTTTCAAGGTAAGCGAAACGTACGCGGAATGCCACTTCAAAACTGGTCATGGGATCGTTGCTGGCCGTCGTTTTGAACGAATCGATCGACATCAAATTTTGAAGCGGCAGAAAAGATTTGTGGGTAAAGGTGATGCGGTGCGACATCCAGGGCGTAACTTCTTTAAAAAACTCAAGCTGGACCTGTTGCGATTTAATGATCTTAACGGGGACGTTATTCTTACGAATGGCAACGGCGAAAATGTTGTCTGACGTTACTTCACCATAATAATTCTGTCCGTGATCGAGATCATTTAGATAACCTGCATAGATGTAAGAGCGCGGGTACGTTTTCTTGGTCAGGTAAAACATTTCTGCCTGGCCTTTCAATTTTTTATCGGTGAAACCGTAAGCAAGGTAAGTATGAAGCCATATTTTACGGTTAAAGTACTTGTTGGTACCCAGGTCAAATCTTACGCGAAAGCCTTCCCAGCTGTTGTAAGTAGCCCAATAGTACCAGGGACCTATTTCATAGTTACCGATGTTTTTGTAGCCGGCACCGATGAAATACATGGTATTGGTGAATTTCTTAAAACTGGGTGCATTCATCAATGTGTCGATCATTTTGATGATCCCTGTTTCAGTGGTGCTCAATTCTTCATGACGGGCCGTGTCCCAAAATGACCTGTCCATATTATTGGCAGCGGGAAGCGTGATGATCTCTTCCATGCTTTTATTGTACTGCAACGCTTTTGTCACGGAGGAATCATTGACAATGATATGGCGGTAGGTCGTTGTTTTGCGGCCAATGAACCCGGCTTTTTGGGCACCAAGGGGCGAAACATCCGCCACAAATTTATCTTTTGAAAGGAACCAGGTGCTGTCGCTGATCATCTTGTATTCCTGTATGAGGCTGAGTTTATCCAGGAAATTGACGTTGGCATCTTTTCCGAGCCGCAGGTTCATTTTTTGTATGGCAAATGTGCCTGCATGGACCCAACAGTCGCCCTCAAACGTGTTGGTGCCTTTGTGCTTTGGTGTAAATACAAAGTGATAGAAGCGCTGGCTCCCCATTTGCTGCGTATCTACAACATTATAGCGGTAATAGCTGTCACCGTTATCGCTGATGGGACTAATGAACTGCTTGTCAAAGACGGCTATAAAATTGTTATAGATATTTACGACCTGGTCCATTCCGCCAAGGAATTTCAGGAAGCTTTCGTTCTTTACGCCATTTGTATTGGCGCCTTTAATAATCTCTCTTCTTCTCTTTGGGTCCTTTTGGTAATAGTAGTCTGAGACGGCTTCCGTAAGATAGGTCGGCAGGTACCTGACTCCTTCCGCCGTGTCAAGGTTCTGGTTAATGAGGCCGGTTATTGGGCGAAACGGTTTTAACTTAGAGAATTTACTGAAATTGATGTTTTTTATATCAATCTCGAGTTTGTTGTATAATTCGTAGGAAAAATTATCAAAGCGATAGCGGTTGTTTTGTGGTTTATGTTCAACGATCTTTCGCCATAGCAGTAAGCCTTTATTCACTTTCGTCCTTACCTGTACACCTTCATTGAACGTCCCTCTTTGCAAAAGGATAGTAATGGAAGAGGAATCTTTATTCCTGTTGATGACAAACAGCAGCGGTTGATAGCCGACGCAGGTAATTTGTAGTGTATCGGAAGGCCAGTTGTCGAGATGGAAAAGAAAATGGCCGGCCGAATCCGTGAATTGCCCAACTGTAGATCCTTTGAATTGAATGGAAGCAAATGGCACGGGCTCTTCGCTGTGTTCATCCTGTATCGTTCCTGCAATGATCTTTTTTTGCGCGAATGAAGGAAGCGCAGCAAGGCACAGGACCAGGAACAACAAGGGACAGAATCTCATGATGGATAATATACAAATCTACGGCTGGCCAGGCGAATTATGGATAGGTGACTACCAGTTTTTAACATATTATGGGGAAAATACATTTGGAAATATTGGATTATCCTACTTACTTTGTACTACAAAGTGCTTTTTATGAGCGAACAAAACCAACAACAAGACACTATCCGGGACGTCAGGGATATCCGCCAGATGATGGAAAGATCCAGCCGGTTTATTTCTTTAAGCGGGCTAAGCGGGGTAGCCGCCGGCTTTTTTGCTCTTGTCGGAGCTGCCATTGCCCGGTTTGGGATCTTTAGCGACTATTACACCAGGTACGACGACCTTGGACACTGGAGTGAGGATGAATTCAGGCAGCTTAAGATCAAACTTCTGCTGCTCGCTGCCGGCGTTTTTCTGGCCGCTTTCCTTTCTGCATTTTATTTCACGTGGCGCAAATCAAATGAACAGGGTGTGTCACTATGGAACCATACCTCGCGCCGGCTGTTCTGGAATACGCTGATCCCCGTAGCTACAGGCGGATTTTTTATTCTCGGGATGTTGCGATATAACGATTGGGACTACGTGGCCCCGGCCTGTCTTATATTTTATGGCCTGGCACTGGTCAACGCCAGCAAGTATACGCTCACTGACATCCGTTATCTTGGATACTGCGAAATCGTTGTTGGATTGATCAGCATGAAATGGATCGGCTTCGGGCTTTACTTTTGGGCGGCTGGTTTTGGGATCCTGCATATTATTTATGGCATCGTGATGTGGTGGAAATATGAAAGAAGTTAACGTCAATAATGTTTTAAAAATTCAGGGTTTGAAAAATCCGATAACAGGACTAAATAAAGTTTTTGATAATCGCATCCGGCTCGGTGTGATGAGCATACTCGTGGTAAACCAGGAGGTCAACTTTAATGACCTCAAGCAAATGCTCGAAGTGACTGACGGTAATTTGGCTACCCACCTGGTCAGCCTGGAAGAGAATGGCTACATAAAGGTTCATAAGGGATTCATCGGGCGAAAGACGAACACGACATATTCGGTGACCAGGAGCGGGGAGAAGGCTTTTTCAGATCATATCACGGCGTTGGAAAACATGATCAAAGGAGTGAAGTAAATTTTTTTTGATTTTTTACTTTGAAATACAAAGTGCTTTTAAAATGAAAAAACAAATGAAGACCATTAGAGGCTGGATCATCTTCTTCATGATCACGCTTTTTCTCAGCGGGCTGACCGCCATCCCCGCAGAGACGGAACTCCGGTTCCTTTCGCGCTGTTTTTCCCCCGACACTACCATCGGCGCGTGGATAGAGAAAGTCTATCTCGGTGTAGCCAACACAAATAAGAACTATCCTTTTATTGCCTACGGCTACGACTGGCTGGCCTTCGCCCATTTTGTACTCGCCATTCTTTTTATTGGACCCCTGCGTCACCCGGTAAGAAATAAATGGGTGCTCGAATTCGGGATCATCGCCTGTATCCTGATCATTCCTTTCGCCCTGGTAGCAGGCCAGTTTAGGGACATACCAATAGGGTGGCGGCTCATCGACTGTTCTTTTGGAGTGGTCGGTCTTCTGCCATTGATCATTTGTTATCGCCGTGTACAGGTACTCGAAAAAATCACCACACAGGAACAACCAGGAAATAATTGAATATGAAAGCTGCATTTATTATTTATTGCCGTGCTGTAGGTCTTTATGCAATACTAACCCTCGTCATGCTGGCCCGACCGGAGGTTTACCTGATCTCGATGGGCTATGTGCTGATCTATGGATGGTTTGCATGGCTTGCATTTACGTTGATCTACCTGCTGCTGAACAGGATCCTTTTCGACTTTGTACTTAAGCTCGTAGTCCTTTTTGTTGCAGTGATCGGCGCCGTGCTGTTTGCTTACTATATGATCGGCCTGTTTTCGCTTAGCCACGAAATATGGGTCTCGGAATTCTTTGTTTTCCCTTTTTTAGCCATTATCGCCGGTTGGATCAGCGTGTGCGTATCGCGGGAAAGGATCAGGCGCTCATGCTACGCTCCTGAAAACGGGCCGGCGGTCTAATTAAACCCAATTTATGAAACAGACAAACATCTATACTCACCTGGCGGCAGCCATCATCACGACGATTCTGGTTGCCTTCATTTATGGCGCGGTTCAACAAGTGCATCGGTCTATCGCCAACGACCCCCAATTGCAGGTAAGCCGGGACATGAGCGACAGAATCAACCATGGCGACTCGATCAGTAAATGGTTTACTACCGACACCGTTGACATATCGCAAAGCCTTTGTGTGTTCAAAACCCTTTACAACTACAACGCGGAACCGGTCATGAGTACGGGTCTGTTGAATGGAAAAAAGCCGTCGTTGCCCAGTGGCGTTTTCGAATTGGCAAGAACGAGGGGCGAGAATCGGTTCACGTGGCAGCCGGAGGGCGGAGTGAGAGTGGCCATGGTGCTCAAATCGGTTCAATCACCTGCTTACTCGTTCCTGGCGGTAGGGAGATCCTTACTCGAAGTCGAAAAAAGGGAACGCTCCCTGCTTACAATGGCGGTCGTAAGCTGGCTGTTGTGCGTCGGAATTATCATGCTTCACTGGCTGATCCTGTTTATTGAAACAAAAACACATCATGAATAGTGCAATGAAAACGAAACAATTTTCACTCCGTGCAAGAGCTAACAGCTTTCGCTACGCCTGGGCAGGGGTCTACAGGTTTTTCGCCCAGGAACACAACACCTGGATACACCTTGTTGCCACGGCGGGTGTGTTTGTTGGAGCATGGCGACTTGAGGTGTCACGAAATGAAATGATCGTGCTGGTAATCGTTACGGGGTTTGTGTGGGTCGCAGAAATATTTAATACTGCTATTGAAAACGCGATGGATCTTGTTTCGCCCGGTTATCATCCCCAGGTAAAGCTGGTAAAAGACCTTTCCGCAGGGGCCGTGCTGGTATCAGCAATTATTTCGGTGATCACAGGCTCTCTCATTTTCATCCCTAAAATTTTCTAGATGGTACACGGATCAGTTGTAAAAAAATATTTCCCGCTCCCGTTCCGAATTAGCGGTTGGCTGGTAGCATCCTGCTGCTTCAGTTTCCTGTTGCTGTGTGCCAGGGTATTCATTACCGGCTATATCACTTACGTGTTCCTGCTGTGGAACTTATTTCTTGCGTTTATCCCGTACGTGATCAGTGACTGGCTCTATGACAATATAGCCTCGATTAAAAGCAGGTTGAAACTGGCAGCGGGCATAATAACATGGCTTTTATTTATACCGAACTCGTTTTACATCCTGACCGATCTATTTCACCTGGATGAGATCAACTCGGCACCTAAATGGTTTGACCTGCTCTTGCTGTTATCCTTTGCCTGGAATGGCTTGCTTCTCGGAATTATTTCACTTCGAAGTATGGAAACGATACTTTATCGGTGGAGCGGTAAAGGATTTTCAGTAGCGGTAATCTTCATAGTCATGTGGCTGAATGCGTATGGCATTTACATTGGGCGGTTCCTTCGCTATAACAGCTGGGATGTATTAACACAGCCTTTATCTCTTGCCGGGGAAATGCTGGAAATGCTGTTCCATCCTTTCCGGAACAAGATGGAATGGGGAATGATATTCTGTTATGCGGTGTTCATGACATTACTGTATGTCACCGTAAAAAAAACGGCCGAGAATTTTATTGAACTAAACAAGTCATCAAATCAAAATCAATAATAACAATGGAAACAGTAGTGTCCAACATATGGCAAAAAAGCAAGGTCTTTGTCAAAGGGTTGATGATAGCGGGCCTGGTGCTCCTGCTAATGATACCCGCCTATTTTGTTCAGCAACTTATTAAGGAGCGCGAGAACCGTCAGAAGGATGCGTTTATCGAGGTTAGTAGCAAATGGGCCGGCAAGCAGGTCATCACCGGCCCTGTGCTGGTGCTTCCTTTCTGGCAGACGGATTCCGAAGGAACAACCCAGCGGCTACGAAGTAAGCACTATGCATATTTTCTGCCTGACAATTTGCAGGTGACTGCGGCGGTAAGCCCGCAGGAAAAATACAGGGGTATATACAAGGTCATGTTGTATAGCTCAAAAGTTCAGCTAAAAGGTTCTTTTAACGAGATATCCTCTTCGCAGCTTACTATTGTTCCCGAGGACATTATCTGGAATGAAGCCTTTGTGAAAGTTCATATTTCAGACAACAAAGGATTAAATGATGAGGTAAAGCTGACGTGGAAGGACAGTATTTTTTCCCTGTCGCCGAAAAGCAGGCCTGACCGCGTATCGAGCGATGCATTAAGCGCATCGCTGAATATCAGTTCTGCAGCAGACCTGAACAATGTAAGTTTTTCATTGAACATTGACCTGAACGGTTCAGAGGAGCTTTTATTTACGCCTATCGGCCGAATGACTACGGTCGATCTCACTTCCTCGTGGCCTCATCCAAGTTTTATCGGTAATGCATTGCCGCAGACTTCGAGCATCACAGGCAATGGCTTCAGGGGATCCTGGAAAAGCATGGCACAAAGCCGGCATTTCCCCCAGCAATGGAGGGACGGTGAGTTTGTTATTGCCGATTACTTCCCGAATCATGCCGGGGATAGCGATTATGCTTCTGTAATTAAGAACGGACCTATTACGTCGGAGGCCTTCGGCACCGATCTGTATGTTCCGGTGAACGGATATCAAAAAACTATGCGTTCGGTTAAGTATGCAGTGCTTTGCATATTGCTGACATTCGTTGCGTTCTTTCTCATCGAAACGGTCAACAAAAAATCTGTCCATCCGATACACTACGCGCTGATAGGACTGGCGCTGATCTTGTTTTATACCCTCCTCTTATCCTTTTCAGAATATACTGGTTTTAACCTTGCCTATGTTATTGCATCAGTGGCCACGGTTGGACTGATAGCATGGTTTGTCAAAGGCATTCTGCAATCATCAAGACTCACGACGGTTTTGTCTGTAGTGCTCGTATTGCTGTATGCTTATGTATTTACGATACTTCGCCTGCAGGACTATGCATTGATATTAGGTAGCATTGGATTATTTCTCACGCTGGCTGTTATCATGCATTTTTCCAAAAGGATACAATGGTGACCGTTAACTCTGTTGGTTGGTTTCTTGTTCCTCCTATGAAGCAAAGTCCCGCTTGTTGGCGGGACTTTTTATATTCAATTTAATTATGTGCAGGAGATCAGAAGTCAAGCCCCATGGCTACGTACCATATCGGTTTTCCCCTAAAGAACCCATTCATTTGCCATGCTGCATCCACCCTGAGGAAGTAGCCAAGCAGTGTGCTCCTGGCGCCAAAACCATAGCCGCCGGCAAGGGGCCCAATACCACCCGCCTTGATGCGAACCGTTACGGGCGGGGTACCATAGATAACGGAAGGTCTTTCCATCCCCTTGAACTTGCCGTTCCAGGCGTTGCCCAGATCAAAGAACTGTACTAACTGGAAATTTCGAAGAAAGGCGTTATTCACCGGTTTATTGAAGAAAGTAGAGAACACAGGCAGTCTTACTTCGCTATTGATGACGATGGCATTATTCCCATTGGCCACATTTTGCTTAAATCCACGCATATTGACAGCCAGTGACTGGTACGTATAATCGACGTCATTCGCTGGCCTGTTGGCGTCGTTGAATTTTGGCGAGAACCAGTTGTCGACGCCACCCAGGTAATACACTACTTTCTGGTTGCCCCAGGAAAAATCACCGGCTACTCTCATTGCCCATATGAGGTTACGATAGATAGGCAGGTAATGTCGGGCATCGAAGCCGGCATTGAAGAGATATCTTCCTTCTTTGCTTCCAACATGGTCCAGTTGGGTAAACCAGTCAACAAAGGCCTTATACCGGAGACCATGCCATATGTTGGTAGCAGGATTGATGGAATTGTCATAGACATATTCAAGGCTAACCTGGCCGAATGTATGTTTTTCGTCTTCCTTTTGAAGGGAGCCGGGTCCGCGGGAAGTTGTTACAAGGTTATCAAAGCGCGGGCCGATCGTTGCTCTCAGGCTTCTTGTCCTGTCAAACGGATATTTTAAACGAGCCAGGTAATAATTATTGAATTCTCTTTGAAGCAACTGTGGATTTTCGACGGGAGTTATCTGGTTGCTGCTACGATAATAGAGAAAACCCCAATCAAGCCTTCGGCGGAGGTTGGTGAATTCAAACAAAACATCATTGTCACGCAGGTTAGGGGCGAGGCGAACGCCGCCAGAGAATTTGACATCTTCCATAAGATCGGAAGTTCCCATGCGGATGAGTCCATTGAAATCACTTCCATTGGCCAGGTAGACAGGTCCGGCACCATTTGCATATGGCTGGAATTTATTTACAGGGAACACCGAGTTGCTGAATCCAGTGACCACGTAGTCAGCAAAGAATTTCGGTGGACGGTATTCATACAATTTGGCCTTGCGTAAGACCGGTTGCCGGCTCATTTGTTCGGCCTCTATGACCTGTCCTTTTTTGCTGCCTGTATCGGTCTTTTCATTCTGGAATTCATTGAGGAAAAAATCATTCTGTTTTTTAGCCGTGTCCAGCGCATTCTGTTCTTCCGTTTGGGCATTCTTTAATTGCTGTCGCCGTTCGGCATCCATCACCTGTTTCATGTATTCGGTGGGCCTGGCGTTTACTTTGCGCTGGCGAAGAGCGACCTCGTCTACCTTTAGCCGGTATAACAATTTCACATCACCCAGTTTTACCACTTCACTTACCTGTTGGTTGTCGCCGGCAGTTCTTGTTTCCAATAAGCTGCTCTGGTAATTGGTCAATGGGAACACATAGGACGAATCACTGGTGATCGAAACAAAACCGACTGAATCGATATCGTTTTTATTATATTCTTTTAGTACACTGTCGACTTCGTTAGCTGGCGGGTTGCGTAAGATCTCATCCCCGATAAAAACAAGTGTGTCAAGCCCCGCCCTTTCCGTCTTGAAAAACCCTGCATACCGGTTATTCACCCCGTTTTCATCACTTACAAACGTGAAGTGAGTTGTATTGTATTGGGAAGGGAATCGTGCATTTCCAAACTTCAATGCGGTCAACTGAGAGATTTGTTTGAACTCTGACTGGTTCCAGTTGTCAACTAAGAAGATATTGAAACGTTTGGAAGGCAGTGAATCCTCGCTTGTGGCTGCGGCTGCAGAGGGGCGATTACTTGCATAGATGATGCCTGTTTTATTGGGAAAAGCTACGAACGAAGGGTCGAGATCATCGTAGACATCGTTGGTGACCTGTTCGTACGTTTGTTTGTCGATTTTGAAAGTATAGATATCTGTCTGCCCGCTGCGGATGGCGCTCAGGACAAGCGTATTTGCGTCAAGCATGAATTTCATGTCCTGCACCTGGTCAAACATGGGCCATTCCTGTTTGACCATTTTAACTCTCGTGTTGAGGTCGTAGACAAAGAATTTTAGTTTTCCTTCCTGGCTGTAGAGACAGGCTAACCGGGTACCTTTCGGATCCCAGGCAAGAATGGGATAGTTGGGATTTTTTTCATCTTCCCTGGAGCGTGTTCCAAACTTCACGAGCACTTTGCGGCTAACAAAATTCTCCATTAGCACGACAGAGTAGATACCTTGTTTAAATTCCACGACGGCATAGGTAAAACTTCTCGGTATGGGATTCGCATTAAAACGGATAAAATCTTTCTTTCCTATGACTTCGCTAATGGAGAGTTGTCCTTTTGGAGTATTGCGGCGCCCGCGGAGATCTTTATAATAGGCCTGGGGCACTTCCAGCATAAAGTCCTTGAGAATTTCCTTGAATTTTTTCTTTGCGACTTTGACCGAGGCGGAATTCAGGTTGCGATATACCCGGGAAAGATAAAGCAGGTAAGTGGTCTTGCTTTTACCATATTTATCGGCAATATACTTCCAGAAGGCATGACCTGCCAGGTCTGGCTTCTCAAATGCAAACTGGTAGAAATTGGTATACTTGCCAGAAAGCATGATACCCCTGAGATCGTCGTCGAGGGCGGGACTCCAGTTTTCGGCGGCATAGGCAATATAACCGTCGGTTAACCACTTGGGCAGATCAAGTAGTGCCTGGTTGGCAGCGAACTCGCCGAGGTCGTCTCCAAAGAGGATGTTCTCTACCAGCACCCTTGCTATACCCTGGCGTATCTGGCGGCGGAGGTTATCATGGTTGCCATCAAAATACACCAGCATTTTATTATTCACCAGCTTGGTGATACCACCGGTGTTTTGCCAGTCGATGCCGAGGCCGATATTTGATTGTTGGAGCTCATCAAAATTATTGTAGACGACGATATTTGTACGGCGCTGTAATCCGTATTCAACAAATTCTTCGATACCGGGGAGCTGATCTTCGGCGATCTGTGCCACATATTTTCCAAGACCCAGGCCGTCCTGGCTAAAATAGGTATTGAAGTTTTCAGTCTGGTAATATTTCCACTTGAATTTTTGGTACTGAACCCTGTTTTTGCCGAACTCTACTGTGCTAACCTGCGCATGGGACTCCATCCACCAAAAGAGAGAAAGGCAGGCAATCAGGCTTGAAAGTTTCTTCATAAATCGTGTACTGTTTCTGTCTCTTAATTTAATCGTTACAGTTATCCCTAATGTTGCCGGTTTTGGTTGTTGTGCGTCAAAAAAGTGGGTTGGTCGGACCAGGTGTCCAATTCCTCTTCAAATTACGATGAATTGGGCAATGCCGTTGTACCTTTATTTCAGAAGCCGCACCGTGAAATATATTTAAAAATACAAAATTCGTCCATGTTAAGCGTCAAGGCCTTCATATTTAGCCCTGTGCAGGAGAACACCTATGTTTTGTATAACGAAAAAGGGGAGTGCTGCATTATAGACCCGGGCTGTTATTTTGAAGAGGAGCGACAGGAGCTAAAAGCGACCATTGAAAGAGCAGGATGGAAGCCAGTGCTTTTGTTAAATACCCATTGCCATCTCGATCATGTATTTGGGAACCAGTTTGTGTATGAGACCTGGGGCCTGACCCTGCACATTCATGAAAAGGAAAAGCCGGTCCTGGATTTTGCTCCGCAGAGTGGCCTGATGTGGGAATTGCCCTTTAAGAATTATGAAGGACCCCTCGAATATATAAAGGAAAACACGACTATCGGCGTCGGAGAAGAGCAACTCGATGTAAGATTCACCCCGGGACATTCGCCGGGCAGTGTTTCTTTTTACCACGAAAAGGGAAATTTTGTGATGGGCGGCGACGTGTTGTTTAACCTGGGTATTGGACGAACGGATCTGCCTGGGGGCAATTTCGAAGTACTGTTCAACAGCATCCAGACCGAGTTCTTTACGCTGCCGGATGATACAAAGGTGTATTCCGGTCATGGCCCTGTGACGACGGTTGGATTTGAGAAAATGAATAATCCGTTTGTGAAATTGTACTAAGTTCCTTTGGGCTTTAGGAATTTTCCAAGTACAGGCATTCTCGCCAATTCTTTCCGCTCGATTTTTGCTATGAACGCAGCGAACAGCAGCAGCAGCAAGGTTGCAGAAATTGCGCTAAACCAGCGATTGTCCCAAAGCCGGACGAGGCCACGATGAGTTAAATAGAGCAAGCTGACGACCACGAGATAAGAGACCAGCTTTTTCCGGGCGTAAGGGACAGGATAATATTTTTGTCCAAGGATGTAGCTGGAGATCATCATAAAAAGGTAACAGGAAATGGTGGCGATTGCCGCCCCGAGATAATGATATTTCGGTATTAGTAGAACGTTCAATACAATTGTAATGATGGCGCCGGAAAATGTAATGATGGCGCCATACATATTCTTATTGGTTAGTTTGTACCAGATGCTCAGGTTGTAATAAATGCCTAAAAAGATATTGCCCATGGCGAGCATAGGTACAATGTATATTCCTTCGCCCCATTCCTTTGATTTGATGGTGATGACCCATTCAAGCACATCGCGGTAGAGCGCGATGAACAAAAACATAAAACAGCAGGCGATAACAAAGAATTTCATCACCCTGGCGTATGTTTTTGGGGCTTCTTCATTTTTTGACTGGTTGAAAAAGAAAGGTTCCGCTGCCATGCGAAATGCCTGTATCATTACGGTGACCATTACGGCGAGACGATACAAATTTCCAAAAATGCCAAGTTCTTTGTCGGCTTGCGCCGGGGAAACATCGACGACGTGGCGATAAACAAGCCGGCTGAGCATATCATTTATCATGCCTCCCAGCCCGACAATGATAAGGGGATAGCTGTACTTCATCACGTTTTTCCAGAGTGCTGTGTCAAATTGAAGACGAATGTCCTTGAATTCCTTCCATAGCAGCAGGAATGTAAAGATGCTTCCACACAGGTTACCGAGGAGGTAATAGCTGATTGGGTCCTCGTCATTATAGATGACCGATGCGAAGCTATTCGGGTGAGTTTTTGCGTAGCGGCCGATAATCCCCAGGAAAAGGATGACCACGAGGATGTTCAAAACAATTCCCGCTACGCGGACAAACGCGTATTTGCGGGGCCTGTTTTCCTGTCTTAGTCTTGCAAAGGGTAAACTGGCGAGGGTATCAAAGAAGATGATGCCGCACATCCAGGTAAAGTAGTGTGGATGTCGTTCGAGGCCAGCCGCGTCTACGATATTGGAGCGGAAGAGGTATAGTACGATGGTAAATGCCAATGTTGTGCTCAAAAGCGAAATGCATAACGTGCTATAGAGCCTGGTGCGGTCTTCGAGTTGGGAAAACCGGAAATAGGCTGTTTCAAGCCCGTAGGTAAATAGGACACTAAGGAAAGGAACGATGGCATATACCTGCGTAAGGTCTGCCGTTACCCGGGCGTGAGAAAACAGAAACGGTATTGAAAGATTCATCAGGTAACCGAGGAAACGGCTTGCAATGGTGGGTAGACCATACCATAGAGTTTGTCCGGCCAGTTGTTTTATCCCGCTCAAAAGGATTGGATATTTATTCGCAAATGTAATCGATGGTGTCCATAATACGAACCTATCGAAATGATATCCTCCTTCAATGAACAGTTAAAAACTGGAAAGCTGAGTTGCGTGATCGCAGTTAAGCAGGGTATCCAGGCAATCCGTGAGGCTATTGAACCGAGATTTGCGTTGAGTATTTCTGGCGTCCTGTGTTAACGGAAACGATATAGTTTCCTTTTTGCAACCGGTCAATATCCGTTACCAGAAAGCTATTACTTCCTTCTTGTAATGCGACGGGCATTTGTTTTACGAGCCTACCGGCCATGTCAGAGATCAACAGTACACCATTTTGTTTTTCGGTCATGTTGATATTGATGGTCGCGGTTGTCTGGACGACAGTTGGACTAACAGTTAATCCATTCTCGTTGGTTCCGCCAACTTGGAAATGCAGAACGTTGCTATATTGGGTCTTGCCATCGGCGTCGGTGATCTTTAAACGGTAGAACACAGGTCCTTTTTGTTTCCGGTTGTCTGTGTATGCGAAGTCCAGCTGTTTATTTCCGTCTTGGCTGGCGAATTCTGCGGCGGTATAGAAATCGTTCGCTGTAGAGCTCCTTTCAAGAACAACGTTGCGAACGGTATTGCCTTCCCACAGCGACCATTTAAGTTTCACTTCGCTGTTTTGGGAAACCCCGGTAAAGGCTGCAAGGTTACTGGCTGCAAGAACGGCGGTAGCTGGGTAGGTGAATCTTTTAAAGTATAAGCTTGCATAACGGGGAATTAGGCCTGGTAAGAGGTTATTAGCGCCGACGCGGTAGTAAAAAGTATCGACCTTCTGGTTCCTTACCGAGTACATGACCTGTGTTGCCGCAGTATCGACGAGTGTTCCAAATAAATTTCCCGTCACATTGGTTGCAAGGAAGCCTGAACCATTTTGTGCAACGGCAATTTCACTGTTGAGTAAGTTAAATGTGCAAACACCACCGCGCAAATCGATCGAGTTATATTCTTTTAACGTCAGGCCGGAAAAGACGCTGCCGTCAATGTCCAGGCCACTGCAATCGACGAGCGCTTGTTCTTTGGGAGTGCTGTTACCAGGTGCGACGAATATAATTCTGAAGTCTATGTATCCATTCGATAAGGCAGGAACCTGGTATTCGGGCTGAAATGCCTCTGCATAACCGTCCGCTGTGCGGTCGATATTCACGAGCGTTATACCACCAGCCATGTTTGTTATTTTGACTAAAGCATCAACGCCGGGAGCTACGCTGGGAAAGCGATAAGTTGCGTTGACCTGTCCACCAGTGCCTGAAACAAGCGTGGGGTTTTGAAATTTATAGATCGGGGGAGCTTGTGCTGCGGCCTTACATGCGAGAAACGATAAGATAAGAACAGACAAACAATTTGTCAGGTTACTTCGGTTAAAGGTTGTTCTCATAGTACGGTTGTTTTAAAGGGTCAGATTACATCAAAAGGTTTTTTCAGGATTTAGGTGTTTACTCTAATAAACTCCTCTGTCGTTTCGGGAAATCCACTCTAACAATACGTCGTAAAAAAACCAGCTTGATAGGGTAAAAGTAAACAGACAGGTTCTACCATGCAAATGTCCGAGATGGGGTTTATACGATCATTATTAAAAAGGCTGTTGAAACTCAATGTAGTGAAGCGAGGATTTTTTTTGAAAACTTACTGGTCACCCCGGGGATATTACGAATGTGGACTGAGAAGGAACATGGCCGGCGTCTTTGTTGCAAAAGTCAGCTGTGTACCCTGAATCAGGTTGCCAGTATAAATAAGATGCTCGTTGATCGGATGTAGGTTGAATGAAAGAGGCATGCAAACCGGCAGACCGTCGATAGTTGACATCAAAAATTCCCTTTATATCTTTGTACAAAGCCACATTTATGAGAAATTACATCCTTCTTTCTGCTATTTTATTTTTTTCTTCAACAGCTTTTTCCCAGTCGTATGAAGGGAAGATCGAATACGACAAGAAGAAGCAGGATGCCTTTGTGATTGAATATTCCTATCCCGCTGAGGCGGTTGAAAATGCGTTGGTCAAGAAAATGGAGCAATTAGGTTATAAGGGCAGGGAAGAGAAAGGTCTTTTTAATAAGGACAAGGGTTTCCGTGTTTACAATAACGCCTATGTTACTGACATTAATTCGGGTAGTATGGATTATGCCTTTAAAGTTGAGACGAAGGGTAAAAAGGACCAGGAGTCAATCGTTTATATGGTCATTTTGAGTAAAGATGGGGTAAATGCCAAGTCGATGTTTGAGTCAAGGGATATTGAGAAGGCGAAATCATTCCTGGAGAAGCTGGAGCCGATGGTGGAGACAGCTAACCTTGAGCTACAAATAGCTAAGCAGGAGGATGAGTTGTCGAAGGCGGAGAAGAAGTTGAAGAGTTTGAGAAATCAACAGGAGGATATGGAGAAAAGGATCAAAAAATTGCAGGATGATCTTAAGGATAATGTGAAGGAGCAGGATGATCAGCAGAAGGCGGTGGATTCGCAGGCGAAGGCATTGGAGGCGATGAAGGCGAGGAGAAAGGATTCGTAGGGGTTGGAAATGGGGCGTAGGAGATGGCTGATTGATGTCGTTGTTGATTTCTTACGGACGAGGTGATGGTTCGTTTATGTGGGGATGTGTGGCGAGAGATGTGTTTGTTTTTTTGCCGCAAGGAGCCACTGGTGGCCCGTTTCGGGCCCTCCCCGATGGCTCATCCGATCGCACCCTCCCCCACCGACCAGCACGCCAAATGTTGGGACCCCTGGTGTAATAGTCAACTGATTCCTGGTAGATCAGGATCATTCATTGACCCACACCGGCCCCCCACCGTGTTTGACGAGCAAACACTTACAGTCTTCATCAGGGTATCGTGATTATGATCTCAGATCAGAATGTAAATATCATTCAAGGCATGGCCAGCACCAAGAGAAAAACACCGGTATTTACGTGAAAAAAAGGAAACCGACAGTATAACAAACGAAGTTTGATGGTTGAATCATCTAATACTCCCCCGGCCGGAATTTTCTCCTTCCCGACTTAGTTTCTGATTGTTTCTTTTTTGATTCCAGCCTTCTTTCCTTAGAAGCCTTACTCATCCTGGTCGGTATGCGAAGCTTTTTCTTTCTTACTGCATCATTCACCAGTTGGTTGATCTTTTCGACCACCTCTTCTTTATTAGCCAACTGTGTTCTGTGCACCTGTGATTTTACCTGCAGATAACCGTCTGATGTAATGCGATTCGACAGTTTTTCCTTAATGATCGCTTTTTGCTCATCGGTCAGCAATGACGAGGTTTCGATCATCAGGGAACCTATCACTGCTGTTTCTACTTTATTTACATTTTGACCGCCCTTGCCGCCGCTGCGGGTGGTTTGAAACCGGATTTCAGAGGAAACGTTGATCATAGTCCTTGATTTTGTAATTGGGCGACTAAGGTAATACGAATCGGGCATCCGGTCGGCAGGACGAATGGCCACTAAAATAACCACAGTAGTCCTCGCGTTATTGCATCCTGCTCTCTGCGGTCCTCTGTGTCTACTCCGTGGTTCTCTGTACTAAAAAAATATCACAGAGAGCCCCAGAGTTTCTGTATCTATTCTAACTTATTTGCATCGTCAATATTTCCTGTGCGATCCGTTCCGGGTAAACCCTAAATAGAGAGCCGCAGAGCTATTTGCATCCCTCTCTCTGCGGTCCTCTGTGTCTCCTCCGTGGTCCTCTGTGTACTAAACAAATGTCACAGAGAGCCCAGAGTTTCTGCACCTATTCTAATCATTTGCACTGTCTATATTTCCCGTGCGATCCGTTCGGGGTAAACCCTGATTAGAGAGCCCCAGAGTTATTTGTAATCTCCTCTCTGCGGCCCTCTGTGTCGTCTCCGTGGTTCTCTGTGTACTAAACAAATGTCACAGAGAACCTCAGAGTTTCTGCATCTATTCTAATCATTCCACTGTGTATATTTCCCGTGCGATCCGTTCCGGGTAAACCCTAAATAGAGAGCCGCAGAGTTATTTGCATCCCTCTCTGCGGTCCTCAGTGTCTTCTCCGTGGTCCTCTGTGTGCTAAAAAAATGTCACAGAGAGCCCCAGAGTTTCTGCACCTATTCTAATCATTTGCACTGTCTATATTTCCTGTGCGATCCGTTCCGGGTAAACCCTGATTAGAGAGCCACAGAGTTATTTGCGATCTCCTCTCTGCGGCCCTCTGTGTCTCCTCCGTGGTCCTCTGTGTGCTAAACAAAAAATGTCACAGAGAGCCCCAGAGTTCCTGTATCTATTCTAACTATTTGCATTGTCTATATTTCCTGTGCGATCCGTTCCGTGTAAACCCTGATTAGAGAGCCACAGAGTTATTTGCGATCTCCTCTCTGCGGCCCTCTGTGTCTCCTCCGTGGTCCTCTGTGTGCTAAACAAAAAATGTCACAGAGAGCCCCAGAGTTCCTGTATCTATTCTAACTATTTGCATTGTCTATATTTCCTGTGCGATCCGTTCCGTGTAAACCCTGATTAGAGAGCCACAGAGTTATTTGCGATCTCCTCTCTGCGGCCCTCTGTGTCTCCTCCGTGGTCCTCTGTGTACTAAAAAAAATGTCACAGAGAGCCCCAGAGTTTCTGTATCAATTCTAATTATTTGCACTGTCAATATTTCCTGTGCGATACGTTCCGGGTAAACCCGATTAGAGAGACACTGAGTTATTTGCATCCCTCTCCGCGGCCCTCTGTGTCTCCTCCGTGGTCCTCTGTGTACTAAAAAAATGTCACAGAGAGCCCCAGAGTGATTTGCATTCATCTTGTGTCCTGTCCGTGTCCGGCAACAATGACGCTACCAAGCATACGGAATCCACCATCCCGCTGTATCTTGCCTTTATGCGCGCCGTCATACAGAGAGTCAGCAAAGCAAGCGTCACCATCGATGGAAATGTCTATTCGCAGATCGGAGTGGGGTTACTGGTGCTGGTGGGGATCGAAGATTCAGACACCACCAACGATATTGAATGGCTGAGCGGAAAAATTGTTAACCTCCGCGTGTTCAATGACGACAACGGGATCATGAATGTTTCGGTAATTGATAACAACGGCGAAATATTGATCGTTAGTCAATTCACCCTCCATGCATCCACGAAGAAAGGCAACAGGCCGAGCTATATCAGGGCAAGCAAACCTGATTTTGCCATTCCTATGTATGAAAAAATGATAGTGCAGGTGTCAAAAGACCTTGGCCGGCCGATAAAAACCGGGGTATTTGCAGCCGATATGAAAGTAGATCTTTGCAACGACGGACCGGTAACTATTATCATCGATACTAAAAACAAAGAGTAATGTCCCTTCCCGCCAAACGCTCTTTTGTGTTTTTGGCCCTCTCCATCGGTCTTTAAATGGGCCGGTCCGTGTCGGGTTGATCGATAGTTGGTGAGGTGATGAGTGTTCAGGTCATAAAGATCACTGGACCCCGATCTTTTCCGTAAAAGGCTTCATTCCATCCAGGTGGATCATGACAAAAAAATACTTTTCACTGACATTAACATTGAAGGTATAAGTGGATGCATTTATTTCCTGCTGCTCAACTATTCGGTGGCCGCTGGCGGTCCAGACCATCACGCTTTTGATATTTTTCCCACTCTTAACTGTTACTTGTTTGCCGGAAGTAAGAATCTTGTAGGGCTTAGGCTCTTTTTGACCTGCAGGCAGGGCTTGCGAATACGACGATGCAGACAAACTGGCGACAAGAATAATGATCAGGAGTCTACGGACTACAGTCATAGAATACCAAATTTGGATTTAAATGAATTGGTTTATCTGTTCAAAGGGTGATCGGAATGGGGACGGGTCGCTAAAACGACAATAATCATGCTATATTGCAAGCATTCTCAAAAAAGTTTGTTATGACTATTGCCAATGCCCAGCAACAGGTGGATCAATGGATCAAGACCGTTGGTGTCCGCTATTTCAGTGAGCTGACGAATATGGCTATACTTACCGAAGAGGTAGGTGAGCTGGCTCGGATCATGGCTCGCAAATATGGTGACCAGTCGTTCAAAGAGTCAGATAAAGACAAAGACCTTGGAGACGAAATGGCTGATGTGTTATGGGTATTGATCTGCCTGGCTAACCAGACAGGCGTTGATCTGACCAATGCCCTCCAAAAGAACTTTGAAAAGAAGAGCAGCAGGGATTCAGAGAGACATAAGCAGAATGAAAAGCTAAAGTAACAACAGGCGCCCGGTCACGTGGATGAACGGCGAGCACTACATGCCATTGTAATTAGGCGCCGGGCGGATTGTCATGGTTTTTGCCATTATCAATAACAAGGAACTTTATGGCCACCCCGACGACACCCACGATGAGAAAGACATATCCGAAGAAGTAGATCCACAGCCCGGGGACAGAAAGAATGGCAATTCCTAAAATGATAAAACAAATACTCGCCATATACCACAATGGAAACTCTCTTGCATCACTTCCCGGTTTGCTCCCTTGAATTTGGAATAATGCATCATTGATTTCACCTGGCTCATATCCCTCTTTGATCAGGTCATTGATCATTTCTCCCTGCGGATAACCCTTCTTCAGGTTCTTTTTTATTTCACTCATTTTTTGCGTGGATATCATGGATTTTTGCCGGGTTTAACTAGAAGATAATAAAGTTTCTCCTCCGGCCATAAATTCCAGTTCTGTTATCTTTGCCGCCTATGGCAACCGATAGCAATAAATTCCAGGCGATAATTTCCCATTGCAAAGAATACGGCTTTATTTTCCCTTCCAGTGAGATATATGATGGCCTGCAAGCGGTCTATGACTATGGCCAGTGGGGCAGCGAGCTAAAAAGGAATATCCGGGACTACTGGTGGGAAAGCATGACCCGAATGCATGAAAATATCGTCGGTATCGACGCCGCCATTTTTATGCACCCGGCGACGTGGAAAGCCAGTGGGCATGTTGACAACTTCAACGACCCCATGATCGACAACAAGGACAGCAAGAAAAGATACCGCGTCGACCATTTGATTGAAAGTCATGCTGAAAATATGGAGAAGGACGGCCGCGTTGACGAGTCGAAGGCTTTACTGGACTCTATGGACAAGCTTTTGGCGAAAGACGATTTTGTAGGGCTGAAGCAACTGATCGCGGACTATGGTATTAAATGTCCCATCAGCGGAACCGGCAACTGGACAGATATCCGGCAATTTAATTTGATGTTCTCAACCGAGTTCGGCTCAACCGTTTCTTCAGATGACGAAGAAAACAAGGTTTATCTGAGACCCGAAACAGCCCAGGGGATTTTTGTGAATTTTCTCAATGTCCAAAAGACAGGAAGGATGAAAATTCCCTTCGGTATTGCCCAGGTCGGTAAAGCCTTCCGCAATGAGATCGTGGCGAGGCAATTTATTTTTCGCATGCGCGAATTTGAACAAATGGAAATGCAGTTCTTCTGCAGGCCCGGGACCCAAAAAGAATGGTTTGAATTCTGGAAAACAGAACGATTAAAATGGCATCTCAGCCTGGGAACGCCAGAATCAAAATACCGCTATCATCCCCATCTTAAACCGGCTTTTTATGCAGACAATGCCGGTGATATTGAATATGAATTTCCCATGGGCTTTAAGGAGGTCGAAGGAATACACAGCCGCACCGACTATGACCTGACCCAGCACCAGCAGTTCAGCAAAAAGAAAATGCAATATTTCGATAATGATATCGATCCTGCTACGGGCAAACCCTATGGCAATTATATCCCTTACGTGATTGAAACTTCGATCGGTCTTGACCGGATGTTCCTGCTGGTGATGAGCAATGCGTACACGGAAGAAGATCTGAGCACTGCCGAAAAGCAGGACAGCCGGATCGTTTTAAAATTTCCCCCCAGGCTGGCTCCCATGAAACTCGCCGTATTACCATTGGTAAAAAAAGATGGCCTCCCGGAGATTGCCCGGAAGGTCATGGATGATTGCAAAAAACATTTCCGCTGTTTCTACGAAGAAAAGGATACGATCGGGAAACGGTATCGCCGCATGGATGCCATTGGAACTCCATTTTGTGTTACCGTCGACCAGCAGACAAAAGAAGATAATACGGTTACCATTCGCTACAGGGACACTATGCAGCAGGAGCGGGTGACCCTGGAAAAGATCAAAGACATTGTCCTGAAAGAAATAAACCGCTGATAGCTTACTTGATTTGGAGGTTCTTTACAAGAGTTGTTTGATTGGGTTTTTGGTGTATGTTATCTTTGTTCAAGTTTTCCTTATGACAGCAGAAGAAATAGCCCGGCTACGCAAAGATTATTCCTTGCATTCATTAAGTGAACACGAAGTGGCTTCGTCACCAATCGAGCAATTTAAGCGATGGTGGAGCGACGCAGAACGTTCAGAGATCATCGAAATGAACGCGATGACACTTGCGACGACCGGTGATGATAATTTCGCCGATGCACGAACCGTTCTCTTAAAGGGTTTTGATGACCGTGGTTTCGTGTTTTTTACCAACTACAACAGCACCAAGGGTCGCGAGATCGGCTTTAATCCTGCCTGCTGCCTTTTATTTTTTTGGAAAGAACTGGAACGGCAGGTGCGCATCAAGGGCATTGCGACGAAGGTCGCCCCGCAGGAAAGTGATGATTATTTTCGCACACGCCCCGAAGGGAGCAAGATCGGAGCCTGGTCTTCGCCGCAAAGCGAAGTAGTGCAAAATAAAACCTGGCTTGAACAGGCATTCAATCATTATTCGGAGAAATTCAAAAAGGAAAAGCTTCGCCGGCCGCCACACTGGGGCGGGTTTCGTGTAAAACCTGTGAAGGTTGAATTTTGGCAGGGTCGTCCCAACCGCATGCACGATCGCATCCTTTACACAGAGTTAAGTTCGGGGAATTGGAAGATTGAACGTTTGGCCCCTTAAATAAAAGGCAAAAGTGGCAGTGAAAATTGATGTCGAATGGCAGTTGCCCGATACTCGATGTCGACTAGTTATAGAAAATCCATTTGTGCATCCAGCATCCAGCATCGAGTATCCAGTATCCAGCATCGAGTATCCAGTATCGGCCACCTATATGCAAAATGACCTTTTCAATATTCCCGTAGGACTTTTCAAAACGATCATCCTACACACCGAACTGGCATAAATGATGATCGAGGTGTTTCCAGGTGCCTTTGCTCCACTGCTCTTTGGTTAACCTTCCGAAGAACGTATGGGTTTCGTTTACAATACTGGCCTCACTAAAGTTGCTGACAATGTTCAACAGTCTTTGTTTTTCTATTTCAAAATCCCTTTCACTGCCTGTCATGACAAACGAAGGATCGGTGGGCAGGTTGCGCTTAAACGGCTTCTCATTATAGATCATCGACTTCACCATTGGGCCGACTATCCTTCCAAACATTGTCCTTTTTAATTTCTGGCTGCCATCGGCGACGCCTATCGGGACCTGCACATGGGCAAGCATCTGACTGACGTTCATCTTACCCCAGAGACGTTTTGAATCCGGGGTAAGCCTGTTTATGCGTGCCATGATCTCCTGTTTAACAGCAGGCTCAAACAAATTCTTGATAATCATTTAAACGGCTTATCGTTATTCGAAATAGGGAATATCATCATTGCTTACATTGTCTTTTTGTTCCCAATAGGCCAGCGTTACAACTTTCCCGTTTTTTGTCCGCAGCAATCTCCCGAATATGGCGTTGGTAGGATTAAATGCCAGGTTTGTTACTCCCACGGTAAACGTTTCAGGCGTGGCCGCAACCGGTTCGGGCGCTGGTGCCGGGGGTTCGCCTTCAGCAACTGGCGCCGGTTTTGGCGCAGGCGCCGGTTTTGCGGGTGGAGTAGGCATCACCACAACCGTAAAATGGTTGAACTCGAGTAACTGCTTTAAAAACTCAGCTCTTTCCTTGCTCGCATTCTTTTCGACAATGGAGCATTTTACTCCATTCAGTTCATCGAATTCATGATTTTTATTAATTGCCATGATTGTTAAAAATACGATATCAACTCCCGCAGTCCGGCCTGGAGATATCTAATCTTATTTCAATAGCGAATGAATATAGTTGTAAGCGCCGCTCAACAGTCCTGTAAGAATTATACCTCCCATGCAAATCAACATAGCAATCTTCGGTGGCAAAGATGCATGAATTTTTTCTATGGGGTTTTCATTTTGGTCCATGAAGATCGCTTTAACTACTTTCAGGTAATAATAAAGTGATACCACCATATTCAGCGCAGCAATAGTTATCAGCCAATAATTTCCCTTCCCTGCACCGGCAAGCAACAGGAAGAATTTGCCAAAGAAACCAGCTGTGGGTGGAATGCCTGCTAAAGAGAACAGCGCGATCGTCAATACCCAGCCAAGCAAAGGATTTGTTTTATAAAACCCTTTGTAATCATCCACTTTTTCTTTTCCTGTAGCCGCACTGACGAGCGAGATAACACCAAAAGCGGCGAGGTTGGAGAAAACATACACCAGGATAAAATATATCACAGAAGTGCTGCCTTCGACGGATTGACCCGTTATACCGATAAGGATAAACCCAACCTGGGCGATGGAAGAAAAGGCAAGGAAGCGTTTCATGTTTTGCTGGCGCAACGCAAATAAGTTGCCGATCATCATGGTCAATACTGAAACGAGGAACAATATATTATACCAGCCCGCATCCAGCTCCCGGAACATGTTATACAAGACTGAAACAAGAACGAATAAAACAGACCCTTTGGAAACAACCGACAGGTAAGATGTAACAGCTACCGGCGAACCTTCGTATACATCCGCTGTCCACAAATGAAAAGGCACAGCCGATATTTTAAAGCCAAAGCCTGCCAGTACAAGAATAAATGAAAATAGCTGCAGTGAATTTTCAGTCGTCAATTGACCGGCTATTTCACTAAAGTTTAAGGTCCCCGTTGCTCCATACAGCAGGGAAATGCCAAACAATAGCAACCCTGACGAAAACGCGGATGACATGATGTACTTCATTGCCGCTTCGGAAGAATGCTTCTTCTCCAGGTCGAAATTTGCCATCGCTGCCAATGGGATGCTGGAGAGTTCAAGTCCCAGGTAGAACATCAGCAGGTTGTCGCTCGAGATCATAAAGAACATGCCGAGCAACGTGGAGAGCATCAGCATAAAAAATTCCGGCACATGTTTATGTTGTTTCAGCCAGTTATGTGACTGGAGGGAGATGATGAATGTGGCGAGGTTCAGGATATTTTTTTCAAACGCGATCAGGTCACTGGTCCGGAACATGTCTCCAAAAAGTGCTCCCTGCCTGATGTAAAAGAAGCCGGAGGCAAGGTTGATAAAAAGAAGTACATTAATAATGGTCAGCAGTGTTTCATTCCTCCATTCTCTCCCGGATAATTTGATAAAGAGAAGTATAAAGATGATTGCTGTGATCACCCATTCCTGTTTCATTAATATCAGAAGGTCTTTTGCCATGCTACTTGCTTCCGGTTTATTTAGCTGCTGCCTTATTGATGGTTGTCATTATAATATCAGTTCCGGGGTTGATCAATTCAGTCAGATAAAAGGGGAGAATGCCGATGGCCACAATTCCGGCGATCAGTAATGCAGCTGCCAGTTTTTCATTCCATCCCGCATCCCTTAAGTGCGCGTAAGCATTGTTCTTTACCGGTCCCATTATTGTTGAACCCACGGCCCTGAGGATATAAACGGCCGTCACCACGATAGAGGCACAGGCAATAATGGTAGCGATGCGGTAGAACATATCGCTTTTTTCCCAGGAACCCATAAAAACGGTCATTTCGGCTACAAACCCGCTCAACCCCGGTAAACCAAGTGAACAAAGACCAGCAATGACAAACACGGTCGAGATGAACGGCATCATTTTCAGCAACCCTCCCAATTGCGCTACCTGTCGCGAATGCGTTCGATCATATATCATTCCTATGGCGGCAAAGAATAAAGCTGTCATCAACCCATGCGACACCATTTGTATCACGGCACCATTGATTGCGGTCTTTGTCAAGATGCCAATGCCTAATAAAATAAATCCGCAATGGCTGACGGATGAATAAGCGTTAATATATTTCAAATCCGTCTGCATCATCGTAGCGAATGCGCCATACAGGATGGCGATGCAGGCCAGGATGATAATTATCGTGGAATATTCCTTCGCCGCGTCGGGCATCAGGAAAGCAGCCACGCGGAGACATCCATAGCCACCCAGCTTCATCGAAATGCCGGCAAGAAACATGGAGGCAGCTGTAGGCGCCGAAGAATGGCCATCAGGCACCCAGGTATGGAATGGAAATAAGGCAGTGAATATCCCAAAACCCACGAAAGCAAAAGGAAAAAACACCTTTTGCACACCAACCGGTATTTGTTGATTGGCCACATCAAAGAGATCGAATGAGTGAACGCCATGAACCGAGGTGTTAAAATATAGACCTGCCAGGCCTACAAATACGAGTGCAGACCCAGCCATGAGCATCAGGGCGAGCTTCATCGCACTGTATTCTTTTTTCCCACTTCCCCAGATACCAATCAGGAGGAATTTTGGAATGACCGCCAGTTCAAGAAAGAAGAACAGTGTAAAAAGGTCAAGCGAGATAAAGAATCCATAAGCACCCAGGCTGAGGAAGATCAAGAGAAAGAAAAATTCTTTAGACATCTTTTCTACCTTCCACGATACCAACACACCCGCTATCACCACAAAAGCGGTCATCAGGATCATAGCGACCGAAATGCCGTCGACACCTATATGGTAATTGAATCCCAGCGGGCGATACCAGATATAGCCATCTTCAAAGATGAAGGCAGCATTGTTACCCAAGGCCCGTTCTTCCCGGTAGAGATAAAACAACACCAGGCACAAAATCAATTGAAGGGCCGACCCCGCAAGCGCAATTGTCCTGACGGGTTTCAATCCTTTCGCCAACAGGATTCCCAGTAATGTGATAAAGGGTAGTATGATTAGCAGGGATAAGTTCATTGGATAGTCGCCTGTTTCATTTTCTTATTCAATTTGGTTTTATTGACCCGCGTTTATTTCCATATATAAAGAAAGATCATTGCCAATACCATGATCCCACCAAAAAAATACAATGCATAACCCTGCACTTTGCCGGATTGTATCCCTTTTATCATTGCCGATATTTTCCCGGTAGTCCACGCTATGCCATTCATTGTACCGTCGACAATATTCCGGTCAATCCACGCGGCCGGTCGGCCTATGAGATTGAAAATAACTTTCTTCGTAATGAACAGGTACAACTCGTCAATATAGAATTTCCTGCAGGCAATTTTGTACAAACCGCCCATTGCTGTCGATATTTTTGCAGGCCTATCACTTTTATTCTTATACATCCACATCGCCGATAAAATGCCGCCAATGCCTAAAACAACCGGTGCGATTGAAAATGCGGGATCAAAATGTGATTCGAGCAAACTGCCATCGGCCGATACAAATTTTCCGAAAGGGATAAAACCAGCAATGACAGTACAGGCACCCAGGATGATTAAAGGAAGTTTCATCGAGGCCGTTCCTTCATGTTGATGGACCGCCATTTCCGGGCTTTTTACCTTCCAGAAAATGGAAAAGTATAATCGAAACATATAAAATGCGGTCAGACCCGAAGTAAATAGCGCAATTCCATACACGAGCTTATTGGAGTGATAGGCTGCCAGTAAGATCTCTTCTTTGCTAAAAAACCCGGCAAAAGGTGGAATGCCGGCAATAGCAAGGCACGCGATGAGGAATGTGATATGGGTGACCGGCATATATTTTCTCAACCCGCCCATATCATTCATCTCGTTACTATGAACCAGATGAATAACGGCGCCTGCCCCCAAAAACAATAAAGATTTAAAGAATGCATGCGTGAAGAGATGAAACATAGATGCTGTATATCCCAATTCGGCCTCGCCGGTGTAACCCGACACGCCGAGTGCAAACATCATATACCCGATCTGCGACATCGTTGAATAAGCAAGCACCCTCTTGATATCCGTTTGCGTGCAGGCAATGATAGCAGCAAAAAGCGCGGAGACCAGGCCCACAAACGTTACGATGTTCAGGGCTGCCTGGGTGAGCGTGAACAACGGGAATAACCTCGCAACAAGGTAAACACCCGCTACCACCATCGTAGCGGCATGGATCAATGCCGAAACGGGAGTGGGGCCTTCCATGGCATCTGGTAACCAAATATGCAAAGGAAACATGGCCGATTTACCAGCACCACCGATAAACACAAGTGTCAAACCCCAGGTTAATGCACTGATGCCAAAGAATGAAGCGGTTGTTATCGCAGTTAATTCAGTCGAATGAATGTTTTCGATCAGCGTCCTGATATCGAGAGACTGGCCGTAATACGCCAGGATAAGAATGCCGACAAGGAAGCCGAGGTCGGCAAACCGGGTAACTATAAATGCTTTCTTCGACGCGGCAACGGCGCCAGGTTTGTCGTAGTAAAAGCCGATGAGCAGGTACGACGAAACGCCCACCAGTTCCCAGAATATGTAAACCTGGAAAAGGTTGGTGGAGATCACCAGGCCCAGCATGGAAAAGGTAAATAGGGCCAGAAAGGCATAATAGGTAGCAAAACGTTCTTCACCTTTCATATAACCCAGGCTAAACACGTGCACCATCAGTGAAACAAATGTCACCACCACTAACATCATTACCGAGATCGGGTCGAGGACGATCCCCATGTCAATAGAAACATTGCCGGCAAAAGAGAGCCAGGTGTATTTTATTGCGGTGACGGGCTGATAGACACCGTCGATCTTACCATTCATAAAAAAATACTGGTAAGCTGTGTACAGGGCGAGGCCGGTCGAGATCAATAACAGGAGCGTGGCAATGATGCCGGACGATTGTCTAAAATATTTTCTTCCAAACAAACCAAGTAATACAAACCCGGCCAGTGGGAGCAGTGGTATCAGTGCTATGTATGACGAATAGTTCATTTTTAAGTCGCAATCCCGATCCTTTTCGGATGTGGGGTTAATATCTCATCTCGCTGGCATCCTCTACATCAATGGACCTGTGGCTGCGGTAAAGATTGATGATGATCGCTATGGCGATCGCCGCTTCTGCAGCCGCTATGGTGATAATGAATATGGTAAAAAAGATGCCGTCCAGTTTTTCGGGGTAGAGATATTTGTTAAAGACCACGAAGTTGATGTTCACGCTGTTCAGGATAAGTTCGATCGACATCAGCATAGTAATGAGGTTCCGGCGCGTAAACAGGCCATACATGCCGATAAAGAACAAGGCAATGCTGACAAAGAGAATATTGCTTACAGGAATTTCACTCATTAGTTTCGGGTTTTGATTTCATCGCAATGACTATACAGCCGATCATAGCTGCCAGCAACAGGATACTGACTACCTCAAACGGTAAAGCAAATCCTCCTTCCTTCGTCCCCATCATCTGTGCTCCGATCTTTCCTACTGACCAGTCAAATTTTTTATTACCTGCCTGGAAGCCATAATCACGGATCAACAACCAGGTAAAGGCGAAGCCAAATACAACAGCCAGTGAAGCCGAAACGGTCCTCACTAACGGGGCCGTTGGCATTTCTTTTCCCGATTGCTGGGTAAGGAAAATAGAAAATATAATTAGTACTACGATGCCGCCGACATAGACGACGATCTGGACAGCGGCAATAAACTCAACTTCCAGCCAAAAATAGAGGCCAGCGATGCCTATCAGGGAAAATAACAGCCAGATAGCCGAACGGAATATTTTCCGGGTGGTAACCGAAAGAATTGCGGTCCCTAAAATAAAGGCTGATAAAATGTAGAATATGATTTGAGTTGCAGTCATTTTGGTTGTCTAAATTCGAAATAACAAAAGCGCTAAGCTAAGAGTCTAATTTTCTAAATCATAAAACCGCGTCCAACAAGTAATTTTTCGGTTCCCGATCCTCTTGATTTCTTTGCCTTTCGTCGTTTGATCCTTGTTATTGACTCTTGTTTCTTTTACTCAACTCCTTCGCGGATCTTGGACCCCGGGTTATTCAGGATCTTAGTCAGCTGGTTCCTGTCATACACGCTATGTTCAAAGCTCTGCGCCATCTTTATCGCATCTGTCGGACAGGCCACGATACAGAGATTGCACATGGTACACAATTCAAGGTGATAGATAAATTTATCGAGCGCCTTTTTTTTCTTGCCTTCCGGTGTCACATCAAATTTGGTAATGATCTTGATGGTTGCATTCGGGCATGCCAGTTCGCAGGCGGTGCAACCGGTGCACGCGTGCTCATTGTGCTCGTCATGAAGCATTACCACTTCGCCGCGGAAGCGTTCCGGCAACACCTGTTTTGTGTCGGGGTATTGCTGCGTGATCTTTTCCTTGCGATGACGCAAGGCATACCTGCCGGTCAATTTCATGCCGGTCAGCAGGGATTTAACCCCGTTGAAAACGTCTTTTATGTACTTAATGATGAACATTTAAATATTTACAGTCAGGATATGCCTGCTGTTGACCATTAAATTTTCATATGTTTCACTACCGTTATCCATCGAACGCTGACCCGTTAGACCCGGTACCCGGCATCAAAAATGCCATCCAAGGATCGCGATCAATGTTACCAATAGCAAATTAAACATGCTTATCGGCAACAAATACTTCCATTCTAAATTCAGCAATTGATCTACTCGCAATCTGGGGAACGTCCAGCGAAACCACATGATCACGAAGATCAGGAAAAATGTTTTGCCAATGAACCATATACTTGACGGTATATAATCCATGATGTGATTGAACTGCGTACCACTGCCGAAATGCAAAGGTTGCCAGCCTCCCAAAAACAATGTAGCTCCAAGAGCGCAGGCCACAAAAATGTTGACGTATTCAGCGAGAAAGAACAATGCGAACTTCATCCCCGAGTACTCAGTATGGAAACCGGCCGTCAACTCCGATTCAGCTTCCGCAAGATCAAAGGGCGCGCGGTTTGTTTCGGCGGTGACCGCTATCAAAAACGTGACAAAGGCGATCCACACAGGAATATGGCCCTTGAAGATCCACCAGCCGCTTTCCTGCGCATTCACGATATCCGAGATCTTCAAACTCCCCGTAAGGATGACTATGGTCAGGATCGCAAAACCGGCAGATAGCTCATAGCTTACGATCTGCGCACCGCTTCGCATAGCGCCAAGCAGTGAATATTTGTTATTGCTGGCCCAACCGGCCATTAAGATGCCAATAACAGAAACAGATGAAACGGCAGCCACAAACAATACCCCTATATTGATATCCCAGATCTGGAAGTTCTTTGCAAACATTAAAGGCGCCATGATCACCATGGCGATGATCATAACAATGAATGGTGCAAGGTTAAATAACAGCTTGTCGACACCGTTGGGCGTCATTCCTTCTTTCACGATCAACTTCAAGGTGTCGGCTGCGGTTTGGAACATCCCACCCGGCCCCACACGGTTAGGCCCCAGGCGCAGTTGCATCCAGGCAGACACCTTTCGCTCCATCATGATGAGCACGAGTCCAAGCACCGCGAATAACGCGATGATGCAAGTGCCCACGATGACGAATTCCAACAAAGTAGCCCAAAATGAACTAAACGTGGTGTTCAGCCAGTCGTGAATGCCGTTTGCTATGTGTTCTAATGATGGCATGATGATGTTCCTTTGCTGCTGTTTTTGTTTGTTCTTATTTGTTGTCGCCCAGCTGCGCTCGTTTACCGGTCCTGGGCCGGCCGGCGCTCAACTTCATGGTTCATTAACCATACTTTCGATCTATCTGTCTATATCCGGTATCACCAGGTCCAGGGTACCCATCATCGCTACAAGATCCCCGATCTTACCACCCCTGGCCATATGATCCAATGCACTCAGGTTGCTAAAGCCGGGAGACCGGAATTTGATCCTGTACGGTGTGGCGCCTCCTTCGCTGACAATATATACCCCGAATTCACCTCTTGCTGTCTCAACCCGTGAATAGAATTCACCTTTGGGCAGTTTCAACACCGCTTTTGTCTTTGCCTGGAAGTCGCCCCCTGGAATATTGTCTATTAATTGCTCAACGATAGATAGCGATTCTCTTAGTTCCTTCATCCGCACCATGTATCGTGCATAGGAATCGCCGGCCGATTCAATGATCTCGCTGAACTGAACTTTATCATAGATTTCGTAAGGCGCTATTTTCCTGATATCACATTGCACGCCGCTTCCCCGGGCAGCCGGACCACTCATGCCAAATGAAATGGCATCTTCCTTTGAAATATATCCAACCCCCTTTGTCCGGTTTTGAAAGATCACATTGCCCGTTACCAACTCGTCGTATTCATCGATCTTTTGTTTGAAGTGGGTGATGAAATCCCTGACCCTGGTCGGGAAGTTTGGATGAAGATCATACATTACTCCCCCCGGTACAAAATAGTTCATAGTAAGTCGCGCACCACAGGTTTCTTCCATGATGTCATTGATCATCTCTCTCTCCCGGAATGCCAGGAAGAAGGGAGTTAAGGCACCTACATCCATGGCCATCGCTCCCCACCAAAGCTGGTGGGATGCGAGTCTTGTCAATTCATCCATCAACACCCTTATCGTTTGTGCTCTTGCCGGTACCTCGATTTGCAATCCTTTTTCAACACAGAGACAACATCCATGGTTATTGATATGCGCTGACAAATAATCCATCCGGCTTGTGCTATAAATGAATTGCCGGTAGCTCAGGCTTTCATCCATTTTTTCAATGGAACGGTGAATATATCCAAGGTGTGGGTCGACTTTTTTAATTGTCTCACCATTGAGCGTAATAAGCAGGTGTAGTACTCCATGCGTGGCGGGGTGCTGAGGACCTATATTGATCACCAGGTCACCGAAGGCGTCCGGTTCGGTCGTCGTTGATGCTTTTACTATTTCTGTTTCCCTGTACATCCTGTTTTGTTTGGCCCGCAATCGTAACAGTTGTTCCAATTCGCCTCGCCTCTTCGTTTCGTAAAGGCGTTATGAAAGCCGGTCTTTTATTTACTCAATCAAATTTTTATTTCAGCGACTCTTAAACCTGGACATGTCAGACCCATTCCCTGAAGGCTTCAATATCTTTATAGTTTAATCATATTTACCGGGTCCTCGAAATCTTTACGCATCGGGTTCTTTCCTTCCCATCCATCAGGCAGTATCAAAAGGCGCAGGTCCGGGTGGTTTAGGAAATTCACTCCAAACAATTCGTATACTTCACGTTCGTGAAACTCAGCTGTTCGCCAAATAGGAGATACCGTTTCTATTTCCGGCTTATTTCGATCAAGATTTACTTTAATCACCAGTGGCTGACGATGACCTGTCGAGGTAAGATGATAGACCATGGTCAAATGAGTTTTCCAGTCGACGCACGTAAGACAAAACAGGTAGTCCATTCTTAAGATGGGATCGTTACGAAGCAACTCGGCCGTCTTCAAAAAATCGGCAACAGGTATGTTCAGGTTCAGCCATTCGCCGGTTTCATCGGGGGGGGCGGCTGGAATTAATTCCTGGAGTCTTATTTTGAGTTCTTCTTTTGTCATCATTCTTTGCCTTTACAGGCCGGGAATTTCGGGCTTTTGCATTTTAATTTGCTCTCGTGTCATTCCACTCTTGATTTTTTCCTGTAATGTTATCAGTGCATGTAACAATGCCTCAGGTCTTGGTGGGCAGCCGGCAATATAAACATCCACCGGTATCACATGATCTGCGCCCTTAACCACCGAGTAAGTATTATAAAAAAAGGGTCCGCCACTCGTTGCACACGCACCCATTGCGATCACATATTTGGGGTCAGCCATCTGGTCGTATAATCTCTTTAATACGGGGGCCATCTTATTTACAATGGTGCCTGCGATAATGATAACATCCGCCTGTCTTGGCGTAGCCCGTGCAACTTCAAATCCAAACCGCGACCAGTCATATTTAGCTGCAGCGGTGCTCATCATTTCAATTGCGCAGCAACTGGTACCAAAAACCAGCGGCCACAACGAATTTGACCGGGCCCAGTTGATGACATCGTCCAGCTTGCTCACGAGTATTCCGCCAGAAGGGGTAGGATGGACTTCTCCGGGAAAAGCGGCATGACCATTCCCCGGAGGGAGAACAGATGAGTCACTATGATTTGACGTGTCGCTCATTTTTCGGAGTCGTTTATTGTCATCAAAGTCGGATTTAGAAGCCTGTTATTGCCATTTCAATGCCCCTTTTTTGTGGGCATATAAAAATCCCATAAACAGGATAAAAAAGAAGATCACAATTTCCCCCAACGCCAGCCAACCCACGCTCTTAACTACAACAGCCCAGGGATATAAAAAGATCAGCTCGACATCGAATATCAGGAAGATCAGCGCAAACAGATAATAACCTACATTAAATTGTATCCAACTGGGACCCTGTGTCGGAATTCCGCATTCGTACGGTTCGCCCTTTTGTTTATTGGTCGTAGCCTTTAACACAAATTTTGAAACAAGGATGGCGATGCCCGAGAAGGCAACGGCTGCGATCATCAGGAGAATGAGTGAAGCGGCACCCATAGAAATTGATTTTTACGAATATAGGTTAGAATTGCGAATGATAAAGTAGGAATTATCAATGGATGTGCGTTGCCTTTTTTCGCTCCGGCAATGGTCCATTGTCGTTACATTCAGCGATTGCCGATCAACCGTACAATTCCTGGTGAATCGATTTTTTCTCGTATCCCATGTCGGTAATTCTCTTCTTTGATTCATCGATCATGTTTTTCCAGCCACAGAGAAAAAAACTGGCGGGTTGCCTGCCTGCGCAAAGCTCCTCGTAGATCGAATGGACATATCCTTTACGCCCCTCCCAGTCTTCGCGGGAAAGGGTCGGCATATAATGAAAACCCGGCATGTCTTTGTCCAGCTGCGTCAACTCATCGAAGTAGAGCAGGTCTGTTTTAGTCCGCGTGCCGAATATGAGGTAGATATTCTTATGGGGTATGTTATGCAGCTTGATATACTGCGCCATGCTGCGAAAAGGGGCAATGCCCGTGCCGGTACAAATAAGGAAAATATCTTTTTGCAGATCGTCTTCAGTCAGCGTAAACACGCCGAGCGGTCCCCGAAAAGTAAGCTCACTGCCGATGTTCACTTCTTTAAAAAGGTAATGAGTGCCGGCGCCGCCTTCGAGATATACGATCACCAGTTCAAAAACGTTTCCCCCGTCTGGCCAGCTGGCAATGGAATAGCTTCTGACCCGTTTATTGATTTTCTCATGGATAGGCAGGTCGAAGGTCACAAATTGACCGGGGGTGAAGTCGAATGCGCTGACCTCCGGAACTTCAATCCAGAATCGTTTGGTAGAGGGGGTGTGATCGTCAATACGAATAACTTTTCCTTTGCGCCAGGGTTGAAGGGCCATGCAGTTAATTTAAGCGGTAAATTACTAAACTGTGTGTTAATAGCCGAAATATATAGAAAGTTGAGGCAGTTCAACTAATCAATGCCGAGTGATTGGCATATAACTTGGACGGTTGTTTGAAACCCTGGTTATGAAAAAAGGAATTCTTGCCTGTTTCATTGCCGCCCTGATCGTTAGTGACCCCTTTGCATTTCGCATCGAACCCTACCCCCGATCACAGCAAACTACGATCGCCGGAAAGATCTTCCCTGCCGATGCTTCCGAGACCATCCTGATCATTCACCAAAAAGATACGATCAAATCGCCTGTTGTCTGGGGCAATTTCTCCCGGCAGGTGAGGCCAGGCGTGTATAAGCTGCTGGTGTGTGCAAGATCGCCTTTTAAAAATGTTCTCGTCGGAAACCTCCTGGTAAAGGAGGATCATATCCTTGATGTAGGCGAGTTGATACTTCAATGAGCGAATGCCGATGCCCATCCAACATCCATCTGGCCACATCTTCGTATTTTTGCCCTTCGGATTTTATGAGCCAGGATTTGTTGACGCAGTTTCAGAATAACCCCCGCCTCTTTCAACTGGCGGACAGGCTTACTTTTTCCCAACCGCAAAAGATCTATCTCAAGAACCTCAAAGGAAGCTCTTCGCAATTCACTGTGGGAGCGAGTTTCTTGCACCCCGCGTGCGCCCAGCTCAATCACCTGATCGTTCTCAATGACGCTGAAGAGGCTGCCTATTTCCATAACACGCTGGAAAATCTTACTGAAGCCCTCGACATTTTTTATTTTCCCTCTTCTTTTAAAAACCGGAAAAATTACAAGCTGCTGAATTCGTCGCATGTGATGCTGCGCACAGAAGCGCTTACGAAGATCGCAGGAGGGAGTTCAACTTCTATCGTTGTCAGCAAAAAGGTCATTGTAACTTATCCCGAAGCTCTTTTTGAAAAAGTGGTAGTCCCCAATGTCCTTTCTTCCAATATTATCCAGATAAAGACGGGCGATGTTTTGAAAGTGGAGGATATTTTATTGAAGCTGGCCGATTATGGTTTCGAAAGGACAGATTTTGTTTATGAACCCGGTCAGTTCGCCATCCGCGGTGGTATCCTCGATATTTATTCATTTGGAAACGAAAAACCTTACCGCATCGAGTTGTTTGGTAACGATGTCGATTCCATTCGCATTGTAGATCCCGAAACACAGCTGAGTGAGCGAAAACTCCTTCAGGTAAGCATCATTCCTAATGTAGACACCCAGTTTACCGATGAAGAAAAGATCTCTTTGCTCGATTTCCTTCCGCAGAATACGGTGGTCTGGCTCCAGGACCAGGACTGGTGCAAGGAGAGGCTAAAGGATTGCGAGGAAGATCTTTCGGTATTTATTAAAATTGAAAAAGAGGCCGGTGACCGGCAGGCAGGGCAGAAAACCCGTCCGGGCGGCTATAAAGCCCAGGAAGAGGACGATAACGTGCTGAAGAAAGCCGTAAAAAGCGAGGACTTTATCACGGCAGAGAATTTTCTCCGGCAACTGGCTGCTCGTCACGTGGTCGAGTTTGGGTACCAACGTTCACATGATGCCAGCCAGTTCGAGATCGAGTTTCATACAAAAGAACAGCCCGCGTTTAACCGGCAGTTTGATTTACTGATCAGGGACCTCAGGAGCTGGGAAAATAAGAAATACCGTCTCTACATATTTGCCGAAAATCCCCGACAGCTGGAACGACTGCGCACCATTTTCGAAGACCTGAAAGCCGATATCGTTTTCGAGCCAGTGGCCACTTCAATCCACGAGGGCTTTATCGATGAGGACCTGAAAATCGTTTGTTATACCGATCACCAGGTTTTTCAGCGTTATCATAAATACAGGATAAAACAGGCTTATAATAAAAATAAAGCGCTTACGCTCCGCACGCTTCGTGAACTGCAACCCGGCGATTTCGTAACGCATATCGATCATGGCGTAGGTGTTTATAGTGGACTTCAAAAAATTGATGTTAACGGGAGATTGCAGGAGGCCGTGCGGATCATTTATAAAGACAGCGACATACTTTATGTCAATATCAATTCGCTTCACAAGATCGCCAAGTATACCGGGAAAGAAGGAAGTGTACCTAAAGTCAATAAGCTTGGCAGCGATGTTTGGAATAAACTTAAGGATAAGACAAAGGCTAAAGTCAAAGAGATCGCTTTCGACCTGATAAAACTGTATGCAAAGCGAAAGGCTCAGCAGGGATTTGCTCACACTCCCGACAACTATATGCAGACGGAGCTGGAAGCCTCATTTATTTATGAGGATACGCCGGATCAGAGCAAGGCAAGTGCAGATGTAAAGAAAGATATGGAGTCGACCTCGCCAATGGATCGCCTGGTGTGCGGCGACGTTGGTTTTGGGAAAACGGAAGTTGCTATCCGTGCGGCATTTAAGACCAATATCGATGGCAAGCAGGCGGCAGTACTGGTACCAACGACCATCCTTGCCTTTCAGCATTACCAGACCTTTAAAGAAAGATTAAAGGACTTCCCTGTTGTGGTCGATTATATCAATCGCTTTAAATCGACGAAAGAGAAAAAAGAAGTATTTAAAAAACTCGAAGAAGGAAAGATCGATATCATCATCGGCACCCATGCCTTGCTGGGAAAGGATGCCAGGTTCAGGGATCTTGGATTGCTGGTGATCGATGAAGAGCAAAAATTCGGTGTTGGACACAAAGAAAAGATCAAGACACTTAAGACTACCGTTGATTGTCTTACATTGACAGCTACGCCGATCCCGCGAACGTTGCAATTTTCTTTGATGGGTGCCCGTGACCTGAGCATTATCAATACGCCGCCGCCAAACAGGCAGCCGATACAAACCGAGATCCAGCTATACAACGAAGATTTTATCCGTGAAGCCATTTATTTCGAGGCGGAACGTGGGGGCCAGGTATTCTTCATCTACAATCGGATAAGTGGTCTTGCCGAGATGGCTTCAATTATCCAGGCGTTATGCCCTGATCTCAGCATCGGTTATGCGCATGGCCAGATGGAAGGGCACGTGCTCGAAGAAAGGATACTTGATTTTATCGACAGAAAATATGATGTGCTGGTGTGCACCAACATTGTTGAAAGCGGTGTAGATATTCCCAATGTCAATACCATCATTATTAATAATGCCCACCAGTTTGGCCTGAGCGATCTTCACCAGTTGAGGGGAAGAGTTGGCCGGAGCAATAAAAAAGCATTCTGTTATTTGCTGGCACCTTCGTTGAGCACGTTACCGTCGGATTCAAAAAAGAGATTGCAGACACTGGAACAGCATAGTGATCTTGGAAGTGGTTTCCAGATTGCGATGAGAGATCTGGATATCCGCGGCGCCGGCAACCTGTTAGGTGGTGAGCAAAGCGGGTTTATGGCCGAGATCGGGTTCGAGATGTACCAGAAGATCCTGGACGAGTCGATCCGTGAATTGAAGCGCACCGACTTTAAGGAGCTGTTTAAAGAGGAGATATCGAAGCAGGATGATTTTGTGCAGGATTGTACCATCGATACCGACCTTGAAATATTGATACCGGACGAATACGTCGAAAGCATCACAGAAAGACTATCATTGTATCAACGGCTGGATAATAGCGAAACCGATGAGGAATTGGCGGAAATGAAGACCGAACTGGCCGACCGGTTCGGACCGATTCCACCACAGGTGGAAGATCTTTTCGTGACGGTCAAATCAAGAAAGCTTGCAGTTGATCTTGGTTTTGAGAAAATGTCGCTGAAAAATAATGTGCTTCGCTGTCATTTTATTAATCGACCCGACTCACCCTATTTCGAGTCAAATCTTTTCAACCGCATCATTCAGTACCTGCAGGCCGGAACTAATAAAGGACGACTGAAGCAAACCGGCCGTCTCTTTTTGCTAGTCGTCGAACCGGTCAATTCGATGGAGGAGGTACATCGTTTCCTCTCGGGATTGCATAGGGCCTGCTTCGGCAAAGCTAATATACCAGCTTGATCGAAAGCGGGTTATACCGCTTGTGATGATTTCAAGAGACGCACTGCCCGGAATGATCACGGAGGCTGGTTCGGGGCTTTCCGGTATGGTATCCTGTATCGAAATTCATTTATGATTCGGCCGTAAATGCGTGCTAAAAAAGGGGCTTACCACCGTTCGCCTTTTAGGGATATTTGTTATATTTTTATTCTCCATTCCTTTTGATATGAGATTCAATCCAGTTCCTGTGATAGCTGCTTTGCTGCTATTGTCCATTGCCGCTGCCGCCCAGCAGGATCCCCGCTTTCGACTATTTCTTCAGACGGGTCCAATCATCCCCGAAAAAAATATTGTCGCAGCTGGAATTGACGAGTTGAATCGTAAAGCGCCCCAGACAAACGGCAAGTCTTTTTTGATCATTCAGTTTGAAGCCATCCCTTCAGATGCGGAACGCAAACAATTGGCACAGGCCGGCATTGACCTTCTTGATTATATCCCCAACAACGCTTACACGGCTACCGTCAAAGGGGCATTAAATACTTCTTCTCTCTTGCAGGCAAAGGCAAGATCCGTGATCGCATTAACACCCGAACAAAAAATGCAGCCTGATATTGCCGCCGGGAATTATCCTTCCAGGTCCGTAAAGGTTGCCGGCACTTTGGATGTACTGATCAGCTTTCCCCGTTCATTTTCCTACGAGGAAGTAAGTTCCGTCATCAGGCAAATGAATTTTGAGGTGATCGCCAGTGACAGGGCTGCCTATCGCATCATCGGCTTGAGAGTGGCACAAAACCGTCTCAAAGAACTGGCTGCACTGCCCTGTGTTGAATTTGTCCAGGCCATGCCTTCGCCGGAGAAGGAGCTCAATAATCGCAGTGTTAGTGATTCACGTGCGAACATTCTTAATTCTTCCGTGCCTGGCGGCAGGAATTTAAAAGGCCAGGGCATGGTGCTTGGCGTCGGTGATAATAATGACCCGCAAACACATATAGATTTTGCAAACCGCCTTATCAATCATTCAGCCCTTCCTTATGTAAATGGCGGCAGTCGTCACGGCACGCATGTAGCCGGCACAGCTGCCGGTGCAGGTAATGCCTATGAGCTATATACAGGATATGCCCCAAAGGCACGGGTCATCACGCAAAACATGGCAGGCATCATAAAATATGCAGCAGCCTATGTAAGGGATGACAGCATGATGATCACTAACAACTCCTATGGTAACATTGAAGATGATTGTAAGACCTTTGGTGTGTATGACCTTTATTCGAGGATGATCGATGACCTCGCCTTTGATCTTCCCAAATTGTCGAATGTATTTGCATCGGGTAATAGCGGAAATTTTACCTGTGCACCCTTCGCGCTGCGGTTTCACACGGTGCTTGGAAGTTACCAGTCGGCTAAAAACGATATCGTGGTCGGTAATACTTCAAACGATGGCACCAATTTTCATACCTCGAGCCGGGGTCCTGTAAATGATGGACGTATCAAACCCGAGATATCGGCATTGGGCGATGGGGTTGTTTCTTCAGTAGGTCCAACGGGTACCGGTTATGATTTTGCCTGGGGCACAAGCATGGCCTCACCTGCGGTGGCTGGCGGATTAACCCTTTTATACCAGCGATACAAACAGCTTAGCGGAAATAATAGCAATCCCAAAAGCGGCCTGATGAAGGCGTTGATCTGCAATGGAGCAACAGACCTGGGTAATCCCGGACCCGATTACACATTTGGCTTTGGATGGATGAACCTTCTTAGGTCTGTCGATATGCTCGAGAATAATCGTTATGTCATTTCATCGATAGCCACGGGCGGAAATAATACCCATAATATCACGGTCCCCTCCAATACCGCCCAATTAAAAGTGATGCTGTACTGGCATGACCCTGCCGCCTCTTTATTGTCCAGCCATACATTGGTTAATGACCTTGATCTTGAGGTGGCTGATCCTTCATCGGTCATTTCCCTTCCCTTTATACTCGATACGATTCCGGCGAACATTACCAGTAATGCCACGACAGGCGCGGATCATATTAATAATATCGAGCAGGTAGTTGTTTCAAACCCTTCAAATGGCACTTATACGATTACAGTGAAAGGAACGGCCGTTCCGATGGGCTCGCCACAGGAATATTTTCTCGTATATGATATCGTGCCCATTCAAACGATCATCACTTATCCTTCCGGTGGTGAAAAACTATTGCCAGGGGAAAATGTAGTCATTCAATGGGAATCGTACGGGAACCCTGCAAATACATTTACTGTTCAATACTCAACTGATGGCGGGAGCAACTGGACAGACATAAATACAAGCGTGGCAGCAGACCTGAGACAACTCTCCTGGACAGTGCCTTCGATAAATACCGCCCAGGCAATGGTGAGGGTTACGCGGAATAGTACTGCTTTCACTTCCACCAGCCAGGCTTTTACCATTGTCGGTTTACCAGGCGTTTCCCTATCGGCTATTCAATGCGAAGGATACATTGCGCTTCAATGGCCGGCAGTTACTGGTGCCACGGATTACGAGGTAATGGTGCTCCGGGGTGATGAAATGGTGCCGATAGGTACAACAGGCCTTACCAATTTTACGATCGCAGGTCTCTCCAAAGATTCTCTTTACTGGGTTGCGGTCAGAGCAAGGGTAAGCGGCAGTCCCGGCAGAAGATCAGTGGCGATCTCCCGGCAACCTAACGGGGGAACATGTGCCGGGGATATTTCCAACAATGATCTGAAAGTGGACGCGATACTGGCCCCCAGGTCAGGGCGACTATTTACTTCGTCCCAGCTGGGTGCGGCGACAACTGTCAGTGTGAGGATAAAGAACCTGAATGATACTGCTGTCAACAGTTATGATGTACGATGCTCGGTCAATAATGGTCCTTTCACTACCGCCGAATCAGACGGGCCTGTGGCGGCAGGAGGCACTTCCGTGCATAATTTCACCACGACGTATGATTTTTCTGCTGTGGGAACCTATATCCTCCGGGTGGTAGTCACGAATACATCCGCGGTCGACCCGGTCGCGGCCAATGATACCATGACCATGATCGTAAAACAATTACCCAATGACCCGATCACCCTGACGAATAGTACGGGCTTTCTGGATGATCTTGAAACAGCGGCTGATTCAACTTATTACAATGGGCAAATTGGTTTAAGTGGTGCCGACCGTTACGATTTTAGCAGTTCGACAGTTTATGGAAGGGTAAGGCCTTTTATCAATTCAGGAATTGCTTATTCGGGCGATAGAGCTCTCACGCTGGATGGCTATGTCGTCAATGCTGGTACTGCCGATTCACTAAAAGCCACATTCAATCTAACCCCGCATTTTAATACACCTGATGATATCCGCCTCGATTTTGTTTACAAAAATCATGGACAGGGTCCGGACAATGCCAATAAAGTGTGGATCCGGGGAGATGATCAGAAGCCATGGATAGAAGTATACGACCTGTACGATAACCAACTCGATCTCGGTCTATTTAAGAAATCGATCAGTATCGAAGTAGGGGACATTCTCGCCACCAACTCCCAGGATTTCTCAAGCAGCTTCCAGGTTCGGTTTGGCCAGTTCGGCTCTAATATGGCAGCGGATAATGACGGCGGGGAGGGTTATACGTTTGATAATATTCATTTGTATAAGGTCGATAACGATATCCAGGCTATCAAGTTAGATACACCGGTCGTTGCCAGTTGTGGGCTCAGCAATGCCGTGCCGGTACGAGTTACCATTCGCAATAGCGCAGACACTACTGTCAATAACATCCCGGTCAAGTTCACGATCGACGATGGCCCCGAAACCATCGACACCATCGCGACGATCCCCGGTAATACCAATATTTCATTCCTTTTCACCGGGACTGCGGATGTTTCGGTCACGGGAGTTCATACAATAAAAGTATGGGTCGATTACCCCGGCGATTCGTTCCGGGAAAATGACACGGTGACGGTAATTATTCGTAATTCGCCGACGATAACTTCTTTCCCTTACCTCGAAAATTTTGAAGCCGGTGACGGGTATTGGTATACAGGGGGTAAAAATAATACCTGGGAATACGGCACGCCCTCGGCCACCAAGATCTCGAGAGCAGCCAGTGGAAGCAAAGCCTGGAAGACGAATCTTGCAGGCACCTACAAGGATCAAACGCTTTCTTACCTGTATTCTCCCTGTTTTAATATCACGGGCATGACGAATCCAACGTTGAGCCTGAGCATTGCCCTCGACCTGGAAGATTGTGGTGGTACTCTTTGCGACGGCGCCTACATGGAATATTCTACCGATGGGAGCAGTTGGACACGTCTTGGTGCTGCCGGACAGGGAACCAACTGGTATAATAAAAGCTATGCAGGGAATAATCTCTGGAGCGTGCAGAACTATACGCGCTGGCATGTGGCGACAATTCCGCTGCCGAGCGGCCCGGCGTATGATCATCTTCGCCTCCGGTTTGTCATTACTTCCGATCCGTTTGTCAACAGGGAAGGTATTGCCATCGATGACATTCACATTTACGATAATATTTATGGCATTTATGATGGGGCGCCCTATACAAGCAATACGGTCAACCAGGCTACGGTCAATGGAACCAACTGGATCGATTTCACGGATGGTGGGAAATTGATTGCCTCGGTAAATCCGAATGGGCGCGACCTCGGTAGCACTAATGCGAGGGCCTATATTTATACGGGGCCTGTACGGACGAACAGCTCACAGTACTACCATAACCGTAACATCACGATCAAACCCACCAATAGAACGCATGCCACCGACTCCGCCAGTGTCAGATTCTATTTCCTCGATACAGAAACCGAGGCGCTGATCAATGCAACGGGCTGCCCGGGGTGTATTAAGCCATCCATGGCATATGAACTTGGGGTTTCAAAGTATAATGACGCGGATACATCGAAAGAGAATGGTACACTGGCGGATAATAATTCAATGGATTGGTTATTTATCAATTCAGCTAAAGCAGTGAAGGTTCCGTTTGACAGGGGATATTATGCAGAATTCAAAGTAAAAGACTTCTCTGAATTCTGGCTCAACAATGGAGGGATCGACAACAACACTTCATTACCGCTACAGCTTGTCAGTTTTACGGCAAAGAAAACCGGGAGGGATGTAGTGACCTCGTGGAAGACAGCGGCCGAGGTAAATGTCTCCCGTTTTGACATTGAGCTGGCAAAGGGCAACGCTGAATTTAGTCAGAACCATTTCATCAAGATCGGCGAGGTGGCCAGCCAGGGCAATTCGGCTTCAGGCTTCCAATATAGCTTCACCGATGTGGAACTCCATAAAACCGGTGTCCGCTACTATCGTTTAAAGGTCATCGATATCGATGGCAGGTTTACTTATTCCGCTGTACGGCCGGTGGTGTTTGACGATGAGATCCAGTGGGTGGTCTATCCAAATCCTTCAAAAGGTCTATTCAATCTTGTTTTCCAGGCTAACCTGGGTGAGTCGGTAAAAATGAAGCTATATGATGTCAACGGCAAGCTGGTGCAGCAGAATGCGGCAGTCGCAAACGGATTTGTGCAAAAGCTCGGTGTTGATCTGCAGTCTTCAAAATTTGCTTCCGGCCTTTACCTGCTTGAAATGAAGGCAGGAGAAAAAACGCAGGCGTTCAGGCTGATAAAGCAGTGACGGGTTACGTTATTGATAAAGAAACCCCGACTACTTATGTGTCGGGGTTAATTATTTAGAAGATACCTTGTATCTCAGGATCAATCCCATCCTTGTTTGGCGATTCCGGCTTTAATTGCGGCGAGGGCTTTTTCTCCATTCAACAACGTCGTCAGCTTGTTGCCTTTACCATCATGACCCTGTGCCATATAAGCACCTTTCGCTGTTTTGGTGATCACGGCGTCCAGGATAGGAACACCTTTCTCCTTGGTTTTTACATTATAGGCTGTAAGTGTTACTTCAGACATGGGTATTAGTTTTTGAGTTAGTGATTAGTAAAATTAGGCAATTCAGGGGTTTTCCCTGTCCGGATTTTCAGGAACAGATTGTTAAAGGAAGGTTCCGGAAATACAAGCAACTAACTACCAGCCTGTTATATTTTCGGGTCTAAGTTTTCCACCAGGCGGGGAAAAGGGTTAGACATCGAGCCTGGCGTATTTTGCATGACTTTCGATAAACTCACGCCTGGGCGCGACTTCATCACCCATGAGCATACTGAAGATCCGGTCAGCCTCTGCGGCGCTTTCTATAGTAACTTTTTTTAATGTTCTCGAGTCGGGGTTCATCGTCGTTTCCCAAAGCTGCCCTGCATTCATTTCTCCCAAACCTTTATACCGTTGAATATTTACTGAATCCTCTTTACCTCCGCCGAGGCGTTCTACAAGGGCCCGCCTCTGTTCTTCGTTGTAGGCATATTCCTGTTCTTTTCCTTTCTTGATAAGGTAAAGAGGCGGTTGAGCAATATAAACGTAGCCCTGTTCTACCAGCTCTTTCATATAGCGATAAACGAAGGTGAGGATAAGGGTAGCGATGTGGCTTCCGTCAACGTCGGCATCGGTCATGATGATAAGCTTGTGGTACCTGAGCTTGCTAAGATCAAGGGCCTTTGGATCTTCGGGGGTGCCCATTTTGACTCCCAATGCAGTAAACATATTCCTGATCTCCTCGTTGTCGTAGATCTTATGCTCCATGGCTTTTTCTACGTTAAGGATCTTACCTCTCAAAGGAAGAATTGCCTGGAAGCTGCGGTCTCTTCCCTGCTTGGCAGTGCCACCCGCAGAATCACCCTCGACCAGGAACAGTTCGCAACGTTCGGGATCGCGATCCGAGCAGTCAGCAAGTTTACCCGGGAGACCTCCGCCGGTCAATACTGATTTACGCTGAACGAGCTCCCTCGCTTTTCGTGCAGCAGCCCTTGCCTGGGCGGCAAGGATCACCTTACTGATGATATTCTTTGCGTCTCTAGGATTTTCTTCGAGGAAAGCTTCCAGTGACTTGGAAACGGTGCTATCGACCACTCCCATCACTTCATTATTGCCCAGCTTTGTCTTGGTTTGGCCTTCAAACTGGGGTTCTGGCACTTTCACTGAAATGATCGCGCTAAGGCCTTCACGGAAATCATCGCCTTCGATCTCCACTTTCGCTTTTTCAAACAAGCTGTTCTTGTCGCCATAGCTTTTAAAGACCCTGGTCAGGGCGCGCCGAAAACCGGCTACATGGGTTCCGCCCTCGATCGTATTAATGTTGTTTACGTAAGAATAAATATGCTCGTTGAAACTTTCATTATAGTTCAAAGCTACTTCGACTACGACGTTGGTAGCACTGTCCCTGCCTTCAACAAAGAGAACTTTGGGCAGTAGCGAATTACGACCGGCATTGGAATCGAGCATTTCGACGAACTCTACTATACCTCCTTCACTATAAAAACTTTTGCTGTAGGTCGTGCCGTCCTCTTCTTTTTCCCGCAGGTCGTTCAGGGTGATGCGGACACCACGATTGAGATAAGCGAGTTCACGTAAGCGGCTTTCAAGTATTTCCTTATTATAATTTGTTGTAATGAATATCGTTTCATCGGGCCAGAAATGAACGAGGGTGCCGGTGGCCTGGCTGGTACCGATCTCTCGTACCGAATATTGCGGAATGCCGATTACGTATTCCTGTTCAAAAATTTTTCCGTCGCGGTTAACTGTAACGTGCAGTCTTTTACTCAACGCGTTAACGCAGCTTACACCGACGCCATGTAACCCACCTGAAACCTTGTACGAGTCTTTGTCGAATTTACCGCCGGCATGTAGCACCGTCATAACGATCTCGAGGGCGCTGCGTTTTTCTTTTGTATTCATCCCTGTAGGAATACCGCGGCCATCATCTTCGACTGAAATGGAGTTATCTTCATGAATACTTACGTGTATGTTCTTACAAAAACCGCCAAGGGCCTCATCAATTGAATTGTCCACGACTTCATACACCAGGTGATGCAAACCTTTTACACCCACGTCGCCTATGTACATCGCCGGGCGTTTCCTAACTGCTTCCAAACCTTCCAAAACCTGGATACTGTCTGCGCCATACACATTGCTGACGGCAGGCATTTTTTCTGTTGTTTCTGTACTCATAAATAGGGGAAAAATCGTCGTTAAAAGTAAAAATTGAAATGCCTACAAATGTACGAAAATTAGGGGGCTTAACAGGGTTTAAAACGCTAAATAAACGCTGTTTTTTTATGCACTTTTAGGGGCTAAAGTGGATAAAAAATGAAGGCCGCGAATTCCATGATCCGAGGCCTTTAAATTAGTTTTTTCCGAAGTGATTTTACGTCATTTTTTGACGATCTGCGCCACCAGGTCGCCCTCGGCGCACACCTTATTGCCTACGTAAACTGTACCTCGCATTTCACAGATGCCGCGACGAATAGGTGCAGAGAGCTCCATCTTCAAAAGCATGGTGTCACCGGGCCTGACCATTTGTTTGAACTTGCAATTATCTATTTTGATGAAGTAAGTGTCGTGTTGTCCACCGCCATTGAGCTGAATAGCCAGAATGCCCCCGCATTGCGCCAGGGCCTCGATCTGCAATACGCCAGGCATGACCGGGTTGCCGGGAAAATGTCCCTGGAAAAACCATTCATTAAAAGTGACATTCTTGATGCCGACAATGGTTGTATCGGTCATTTCAATGATCTTATCAACGAGTGCAAACGGAAAGCGATGAGGCAATACTTTTTCAATGTATTGCTGATCATAGATCGCGGGCTTGGTCGGATCATAAACCGGGACACCTTTATTCTGTTTATTCTTCTTTATGTATTGCTTGATCTTTTTAGCGAATTCGACATTGCTGCTGTGACCGGGCCTGTTAGCAATAAGCCTTGCCTTGATCGGGTATCCTACCAATGCGAGATCTCCTACAACATCCAGTAATTTGTGCCTTGCCGGTTCATTCGGGAAACGCAACTCCAGATTATTCAGGTAACCTTCGCTTTTTACCTCAATCTTCTCTTTCCTGAACATCTGGTTAAGACGCTTCATTTCTTTATCGTCAACCTGTTTGTCTACAATGACGATCGCATTGTTGATGTCACCGCCTTTGATCAGGTTATTGTCAAGCAGCATTTCCAGCTCGTGCAGGAAAACGAATGTGCGACAGGGGGCGATCTCCGATTTGAAATCTGTAATATGTTTCAGACTGGCATGCTGGGTACCCAGCACCGGTGAATTAAAGTCGATAAGCGTGGTGACATTATATTCCCTGGAAGGCATAGCAATCAGCTCTACACGTTTTACCTCGTCATAGTGATAAATATTTTCATCTATTGTATACCAGGTTTTTTCGGCATCCTGTTCGAGCACGCCCGCTTCTTCGATAAGTTCGACAAATGGTTCGGAGCTTCCATCCATGATTGGCATTTCCGGTCCGTTCACCTGTATGAGGCAATTATCGATACCCATTCCTACAAGCGCCGCCAGGACATGTTCTACCGTATTGATCCTTGCCCCGTTGGCTTCCAGTGTCGTACCCCTGCTGGTGTCAGTCACCAGGTCGCAGTCTGCTTTGATGATAGGTTGTTCGGGAAGATCGACCCGTTGTATCTGCAACCCAAACCCCGGATTTGCCGGTTTAAAGGTCAGCTCTGCCACTACTCCCGTATGCAGGCCCGTGCCGGAAATACTCACCGCAGATTTTAAAGTGTGTTGTTTATCAGGATTAAACGCCGCGGTAGCAGCTTCCCCGGAATAAGGTTTCTTTTCGATTGCAGGATTCATAACAACAAATATAAGAGAAAACTGTTGAGTCCTTCGTTGATAGTGTTTGGTTGAAAGTCGGGGCCAGAGGGAGAAATTTACCTCCCGAGCAAGAGCAATGAGTAAAGACCAATGACAGGGAACCGTTGGTGTATTTGATTTTTTTAGCGCTCTGAATAATCTTACCTTCTGCAGACTAAAAACCTTTGTTATGAGAAATGCAGCGTTACTCCTCTGCTTCGTTGCGTTCGGATATGCGGCGAGGTCACAAAAATTCAGCTTACTTCCACAGGTTGGGTTTGAAAATTCAAAAACAAAAATCAGTTACAATGACGGCAAATCCTTTTCGCCGCTCGGCGTAAGATTTTCCCCGCAGGCCAGCCTTCGCTTAACTTATTCTTCCAAAAAAGGCCATGGTTTTTTCGTAGGCGCTGCCACCAGCCGTACGATCGTTTCCTTCAATTTTGCTGATCCTGAAACAGGGCAAAACAGCTATACGGCAACGACTGGCAACATGCAGGTCAGGCTCGAAGGAGGGTACCGGTTTAATACAAAACCGTTAGCCCTGGGCAAATCAAAGCAAACCACAGCAAACAATCTTTCTAAAAAAAATTGTAGCCGGTCTTCGCACTGTTGCGCGCGAAATGCCAGCCGGACCGCGGCCCCAGCAGCTCCTCGCGCAAAGTCATGGCTTCGCATCCAGCCTTCGATCGGTATGGGATGGATGCCAGGGATCAAATCGGATGTGCTGTCAGAGACAAAAAATGGGCAAACGACCTACCAGTATAACGCGGGTAACTGGAACACGGCGTTCATTGCAGGGACAGATGTTGAGTTCGGAAAGGGGAGCACGAGACAGTTTACTATTGGGATCAATTATCTCAAGGGTATTGGTAACCTCGATCAAAAAACATTTTCGACCGTTTCCTCTGGGAAACTCGTCAATACAAGTGTTTCTTCCGCGGTGTCGGCCTGGAACCTGCGGATTGGAATACCCTTTGGATTGAAAGCAAAAACGAAGACCAAAACAGAAAGAAAGCCGGAACACAGAAATTCAGGCTGTAGCCAATACCGAATGATGTATCGATGCAATCGAATGAACTAATTCAAAAAAAGAAGAAGCCACGCATTACGTGGCTTCTTCTTTTATGGGTGCCTGGCGTCGTTAGTATTCGTCTTCATTGAACAGGAAATCATCCTGGGTAGGATAATCGGGCCAGATATCTTCAATAGTTTCATAAACATCGCCTTCGTCTTCGAGCTCCTGCAAATTCTCTACTACTTCAATGGGTGCGCCCGAGCGGATCGAATAGTCGATCAATTCATCCTTGGTGGCGGGCCATGGTGCGTCTTCAAGGTACGAGGCCAGTTCTAGCGTCCAAAACATATCGCTGCGATGGTTTAAAGATTACTGGAATCAGGTTTACGGAAATCAAGCAACTTCCAAATTTTCCGCAAATGTAGCTGTATTAACGAATTTTCCAAATACAGAGTTGCGGGGATGGTTTTTAAGTATTTCTTAAATCTCCACACATTTACTGTTTTGATCGTGAACGCTATTTGCAGATATTTGATTTCTCAAACTTTTATTTGGTTGCATGTTAAGTGGAAGAAATATACATAAACGGTTTGGACCCGTCCAGGTACTAAAGGGTGTGGATATCGATGTTCAGCAGGGGGAAGTGGTGTCTATTGCCGGACCTTCCGGTTCAGGAAAAAGCACGCTACTCCACATCCTGGGAACTCTTGACAAGGCAGATGCAGGAGCTATAAAAATGAATAATACCGAGCTCAGCCAGCTATCCCCGAACAAAATGGCTGCCTTCCGGAACCGGCATATTGGGTTTGTTTTCCAGTTCCATCACCTGCTGCCTGAATTCACAGCGCTGGAAAATGTTTGTATCCCGGGCTGGCTGGCAGGGAGAAAAAAGAACGAAGTAAGGGAAGAAGCCGAAAAGCTGCTCAAATTGCTCGGTCTATCCCACCGGCTCGAGAATAAACCAAACCAGTTATCGGGCGGCGAACAGCAAAGAGTAGCCGTTGCGCGGGCGCTGATCAACCGGCCTGGAATAATCATGGCTGATGAGCCCACCGGAAACCTGGATTCAGCTAATGCAAGAGAATTGCACCAACTTTTTTTCGATCTGCGCAGGCAATTCAATCAAACGTTCCTGATCGTTACCCACAATGAAGAACTGGCCCAGCTCAGCGACCGCGTTCTGCACATGAAAGATGGAAAAATAGCCTGAAATCAATGCCCTACCAGGGCCGCAATCGCCTTGAAATCGACCTCTTTCAGGATCTTTTCCAGCAGTTGATCATTGCATTCAATTCGGATCGAAATATTTTGGACGGTGAGATGCGATACGTTCTTTGGGAAATTATTTAACTGGTAAAGACTCGAACCTCCACCAGGATCTTCTTTTAATTCCGGTTTTTGATTGCCGAACAATATGAGGCCTGCGTCTATCGCATTTTCTTCACCGCCGCCAGTGAGAGCCGCGACCTTAGGTCCCCGGACAGCATATGCAGCGCCAGGGATCGTTAGTACCTGCTGTCCGCCGTTTATGAAGTAAAAGGAATGACTAACCGTGTTTACCTGTACAAAAAACCTGATGTGTATGGCATTGTTCATGCGATAGAGGAAGTCAGCAAATTTTTTGTGACTGTCGTCCTTTGGATTTTTCATTTCGTCCAACTGGACCTGGTATTTTTCATACCATTCTCGATAGGCGGAAGACTGGGGTGACAGGTCGATCTTGAAATTATAACTTATGCGAAAGAATGCCTGTTCGGTGCCTTTGGCAACTTCTTTAAGTTCTTCCACAGCGGTGTCGCTGATGATCCAGTCCTTCGCGGGAAAGTTCGACATGGTTTTTTGAAAGGCATTAAGCAAAGCCGTTTTCACTTTCCGGTCAAATTCTATTTCGCATTCAGATGGCGAGCGATCAGTGGCATCTGGGGATATCTTATTTTCTACAGTATTGTTGCAGTTGGTACCAGGTAATTTGTCAGTAACAGGTTTTTTTGTAGCGGTTTGTGCTGCCAGTTGAAGACCTAAGAACAGGGCAAGGCTTGTTGAGGCAATTTTCATATCAACCAGGTTTGATGTTTGGCAGGAGAATGGAAGAGAATGGCTCTGTCATTTGCGCGGGGTTAGTATCACTGTTTCTTTACAAACTCTACGCGCCTGTTGTTGGCCTTCCCTTCAAGCGAATTGTTATCGCTGATGGGTTTCGTTTCGCCATACCCTTTGGCAGTTAGTCTTGATGCATCGATTCCCATTTTTACCAGTTGGTCGCGGACAGCTTCGGCCCGTTGCTGTGAAAGTTTCATGTTGTAATCATCGGCTCCATCGCCATCGGTATGACCACCAACCTCGAATTTTATCTCTGGGTTGTCTTTCAGGATGCCGGCAATCATGTTCAATGTTCCCATGCTTTCGGGTTTGATCGTGGCTTTGTTGACGTCGAAGTTGATGCCATGGGTAACGATCTTTGAATCGGTGAATTTCTTTCCTATCATGTTCATATTACCCCCCGACGCGATCCGGACATTCTTGAATACGATGGGATTTTCCTCCGAGCCGATTCCCCCGAAGCCAACGGCATAGAATTCCGCTTTTGTGTCAGGAACGACAAGCATGCGGTACTGATCGACATAAATTTTCAGCTGGTGATTTTTGTAGGCAATGGCAACATGATGCCATTTGTTGTCGAAATTGGCTGGCTCAGCAACTTCATTTGTGTATGATTTGGAAAAGGAGACCTGTCCTTCAAACGTCACTTCACCTGGCATGATGCCTGCGTATGCGCTGCTTTCACAATCGCATTCTTTGTTTAGGAATCTGAACATTGAAAGGATCCCATAAGCGCCGGGTACATGATAGTAGTCGAACTCGACCGTAAAGGGATCGGTGAGGTATTTTTCTGTCTTCATGCGGGGATATACTTCTACGTAGTTTCCTTCGGTAAGAAAAAATGCCGGTTCGTTATTTAGTTTATTCAAGAGCGCCTGTCCTTTTTTAAGTTCCCAATGGGCGGGGAATTCGCCATCCTGGTCATCATTGAAATGATCTTCGAACAGGATCTTATCACCCGGTACAAAATCGTAGTTGGCATAAACTTTCATTACAGGTGCCGCATCCGGCGTGTCGGCAACTGCAGTTGTTTTTTGTTCTTTTTGGTTAGGCTCGTCGGTACCGGCCTCCTTCTTTTTTGAGGATTCTTCTGCCTTATCCAGTCCTTTGTCGATAGCCCGGTCGACCTTCTGGTCGGCCCTTTGTTCCGTTTTGTCCTTTACTTTATCGCCAAGCTTTTTTAGCAACTGGCTATTTGCGGTAAGACAAAAAGCGGGGCTGAGAAGCAGTATGGCAAACAACTTTTTCATGATTAGTAGTTTTATGTAAAGTTCTTTGAGACGGGCAGAAAAGTCAATCACAAAAAAGTGTTACGGGAAAACCTCGAAATTCTTCAGGAAGAGGCCTAAAAATGATGAGCTATTCGATACGTCGAGGGGGGTTATCTGCCATATACCTTGTTCAACGCTTCCGTGCGGCTCTGTACATGCAACTTCTCGTAGATCTTTCTCGCATGACTTCGCACGGTTTCGATGCTGATATTCATTTCGTCGGCAATCTCTTTATAACGGAGCCCTTTGGCAAGAGCCTTTAATATTTCCTTTTCCTTCGGCGTGAGTATGTTGACTTCGTCAATGGAACTTTTTTGCTGAAAAGAGGCAATGACCTTCCTCGCGATCTGGCTGCTCATAGGCGATCCGCCATTAAACACTTCGGTTATTGCGTCGAGGATCTTGGATGGAGCCGTCTTCTTGAGGAGGTAACCGCTGGCGCCCGCCTTGAGCGATTCAAAAATGTTATCATCATCCTCATAGATGGTGCTCATTATGAACTGGGTGGTGGCACACTGCGTTTTTAATTTTCTGACGGCTTCGATACCACTCATGCCAGGAAGATGGATGTCCATCAGCACGACGTCGGCGCAATGGCCCGGTAGTTCCGCAAGAGCCTGCTCTGCAGTGGCGAACGTCCTATTGCAGGAGAATCCTTCACTGGTATCGATCAGGATCTGCAATCCTTCTCTTATTTCCCGGATATCTTCTATAATCACAACGTGTATCATGGACTTTCAAAAATAAAGAAGCTTTAACACTAAGGACTAACAAAAAAGTGTTAGAGGGAACAGGTCGAATTTAGACCCGGGGAATTTCGATTGCTGTTTTAGTTCCTCTGCCCAACGATGATTCTATGGTATAAATCCCTGCCACCTGTTCGATCCGGGTTTTTATGTTGAACAGCCCATTGCCAAATTTTCTCACCTGCGTGGTTTCAAACCCTTTGCCATCGTCTCTTATTTCCAGGCGAACGAGATTATCCCTGTTGCTGATCGTGATATAAACATTGTTGCACCAGGCATGTTTGGCAATATTGTTAAAGGATTCTTTGACAGCAAGAAAAAGGTTTCTTCGTGTTTCCTCTGACAGGCGCGTATTGTCAAATGCCCGGGGATAGTCGAAATGAACGTCAATCTCAAAAGGCTCGAAAAACTTTAAGCCATATTCCCTGATATAGGCTGCCAGGCTTTCGAGGGTGTCGTTTTTGGGGTTCAGTACCCAGATAATATCCTGCAGGTTATCGACGAGCTCACGGGATGATTCAGAGATGTTTTCCAATTGTTGCCGGGCTTTTTCGGGATCATGGATCTGTTTTTTTACAACTTCACTCATGATTGCGATCTTAGTCAGCCCGCTTCCGAGATCATCATGCATATCCCTGCTTATACGGTTTCGTTCTCTCTCAACCGCCTGTTCCCTTTCGAGCACCAATAGTTTTTCTTTCAGATTGCGTTGGGAGATATACCGGACGACAATAATGAATGCTGTCACCAGTACTGACGAGAGCAAAGCGATGAACCAGGGCCTTTTCCATAATGGAGGATGAATGACGAACTGCAGGTAATTTATGTTCTGCGCGGCGACCCCATTAGCCGTCGTTGCTTTCAGCTGGATGGAATAATTGCCAGGGGAGAGGTTGGCATATTGCACTTCACCGGAATTGCCAATATATCTCCAGTCTTCGTCTATACCCTTCAGCCTGACATAGTACTGATTGCGAAATGGACTGCCATAGTCCGGGAGGGCCCATTTTATTACCACGTTGTTTTCACGGTAGGAAAGTGATACAGGAGCGTGGATGTTCCATTCGATGGGTTTGTTGTTGATGAGCAGCGCAGTGATCAATGTCTTCTGTTTACTGACCGAGGAAGGGACGAGGGCTTTTGGATCAAAGAAGGTAAAATACCCGGGAGTACCGATAACCATGTTGCCATCACCCGTACAAAACAGCGTTCCGTTGATATCATTTTGGACGAGTCCATCGGCAACAGTAAAGCGATTGAACACGTTTTCTTTTTCATTGAAGACGATGAGCCCATTCCTGGACGTCATCCACCAGTTACCCATTTTGTCCGGGAACATATCTGTGAGGCCTTTGTCCATTTCGGCGGGAGCGTTGATCTTCCGCAGAACCGGGTTATCAACGTTCCATGTCAATATCGAATTGCTGGTAAATGAATGGGCAACGCGGTTCCTGATAAAAATGCGGCTGGTTCCGTAGCGGGCCCCAAGTATTTTTTCAAAAGGTTTGGAGAATTGTCGGGTCTTTGCGTTGTAAAAAACGATCCCTTCATCGAGGTCACACATCCAGAGGTTGCCATTTTCATCTTCTGCAACGTCAGAGATCAGCAGTCGTTTGGTTCCATTCACATCCTGGATAAATCCGTCCAACAGTCTTTTGCAACGTCCTGTTTTTTTATCCATTTGCCAGATACCTTCTCTCCATGGAAAAACCCAGAGGGAGCCTTTTGAATCGATGAACAGGCAGGTGATAAAGTTCCTGGGAATTGTTGCCGTGTCCCCGTCCTTATGACTAAACCATTTTTTATTCCCGGAAGTAAGATCTGTATGGAGAATACCTTCAGTAGTGCCTATCCAAAAATCGCCTGGTCTTTCTTCGCTAATGCAAAGTGATGTTGACTTGATGCCTAAAAAACTGTAGTCTTTCCTCATCTCGCCGTTATTGTCAAACCATTTCAGGAAATGATGGTTCTCGGCCGCGGCTAATACACCAGATCCATAGTTGTGAAAGCTTATGCCCTGGGTGGTAATGGCAGATGCAAATAAAAAATGCCGGAACAGCTGCCGTTGCGGGTTGTAAATGTAAAGTCCGTTGTCGCTACCCAGCCAGACCCATCCATCCGGGGACCGGTATAGAGGATTCAAGCTGGGCAGTTTTTTCCCCGATAAAGGTTGTTGGAAATTAAAGTAGGTGTTAGTGCGTTCATCGAAAGCCTGCAGGTCTCCGTTGATCCATAATACATAGGTACCATCTGTTTGTTTTATTTCATTAATGCAGGAGATGGTGTGAAAAGCGGCTTCATTTTTTTCAACGCCGGTCACTTTTCCCGTAGACCGATCATATTTTTTCAATCCTGCATTCCAAAAGCCAGCCCAAATATTTTGTTCGTGGTCAACGTAGACGTAGAGGCAGAGAGGATGATAGCTGGGGCCACTGTTTTTATGAATGATCTTCTTGAATGTTGTCGACTTTGGGTCGAAGCTCCAGAGACCGTCGTTACTGGCAATCCAAAGCAAGCCGCTGGCGTCGGCGGTCATACAGGTAAGTTTATTGCTGTAACGGGGCTCTGTTTGTTCTTCGAGGCTATTGTTGTAATAAGAAGTGAAGGTGTGTTCCTTTTTGTGAAAAAGGAAGAGGCCGCCATCGGTCGCGCACCAGATAGTTTCAGCAGGTTGAACAATGATACTTTCAATGTCAAGCGATGCTCCATAAGGGCTGGGCGGCGGAAAGGCGGATCTGAACGTTTTTTTCTTTTTATCAAACCAGCAAAGGCCTTTGGTCGTGCCGATGTAGATGATATTGTTGGCGCTGTCTTCGGTGAGGGTTAGTATATTGCTGGAAGGAAGTGAAGTGCTATCCCCTTCTATGTGGCGGAAAATTTTTATTGTACTGCCATCCATCAGGTTTAATCCGTCGGTGGTGCCAATCCAGATAAAATTGTCCCTGTCTTTTATTACGGATAGAACGTGGTCATCGCTGAGGCCGTTTTGTTCAGATATGTTCGATAAAACCAATGGTTTCTCGGGACTCTGGCTATGGCAGGAGAGAGAGAGCAATAAAAGGATAATGCAGGCGGGCGATCTCATCGTATCAGAAAATTACGATTTCCGGGGATAGGCTGATCAATGATACCGGCGATTTAGGTGCATGAGCTATTGAAGGGGCTGTGGGCGAAGGGAGTTTGGTAGAATATTTTTTGAAGGTGCGCATTAGCAGATAAAATCCGGCATTTGCAGGTGGGGAAGTAAGTACGATTGTTTTCATTGGTGGGGCTTTAACGCATCGCACTTCGATCGCCGGAGCCCGTTGCGGGCCCGCCCCGCCCCCGCCTTACGCCATCCAAATCGAATAGGACCTCCAAAGCGTTATGGCCAACAGACCCTGGTAGATCAGGATCGTTCATTGACCCAACACTGGCCCCCACCGTGTTTGACGAACAAACACCCATGGTCTTCAAAGGATATCGCGATTCTCTAATCTGAGATCAGGTTGTAAATATCGGATGGCCCTTAGCCAGGACCTTGGGAAAAACAACATTATTTATGGGAAAATTCTGAGGGGAACGGGTGTTATAAACAAAAATGCCGCGTTAAACCTCAACAATTGACACCCAAAGCTTTTCTTCCTGTGAACGCTGGTAGGCCGACAATGGGAGAAAGCTCATCGAATTCATCCCCATCATAATCTTGCCCGCCAGGGTATTTCTTCCGCGTTTAACTGGAGGGAGGTATACCTGGCCAGCACAAACAAATAATCACTAAGTCGATTCAGATATTTAATGACTATGGGTTCAACTTCTTCTTTTTCCGTTTCCAGCCTGACGCAACCTCTTTCTGCGCGGCGGCAAACACAACGGGCAACATGAAGGTGAGAAACGGTAGGATGTCCACCCGGGAGAACAAAATTTTTCATGGGAGGCAACAGTTCATTCATCCGATCCATCTCTTTCTCTAGTGCCGTCACGTCATTTTCATGAAGATCCGGGATCTTCATCTTCGGTTCTTTCTCGGGATCGCAGGCAAGTGATGAGCCCATCGTAAACAGTCGGTCCTGTACTTCCTGTAATATTGCTTTTCCATGCCTTTCGGTCAATAAGTCTTTGCACAGGCCGACATAGGAATTCAATTCGTCGACCGTTCCATATGCCTCGATCCGCAAATGCGATTTGGGAACCTTGGTACCTCCAATTAATGAAGTGTTCCCCTTGTCGCCCGTCTTTGTATAAATCTTTAATGACATAGCTGGTATTTTATTGACTAATGTAAGAGCGAGAAAATAACAGAAACCATTATTAAACCAATGGAGTAGCAACAGCATCCTTACGCTTATCGCTTTCAATGATACCATCTCTTAATCTTACGATCCTGCGGGCATGGTTGGCGATATCTTCTTCATGTGTGACCAGCACCACCGTATTCCCTTCGGAATGTATCTTGCCGAAGATGTCCATGATCTCGTAAGAGGTTTTGGTATCGAGGTTCCCGGTAGGCTCATCTGCAAGAATAATAGAGGGATCATTGACGAGAGCTCGTGCGATAGCTACTCGCTGAGACTGGCCGCCGCTCAGCTCATTTGGTTTATGATGGCTGCGATCGGAAAGGTTGACCAGGTCGAGGACATGTAATGCCCGTTCATTGCGGAGCTTGCGCGACATACCTGCGTACACCAGCGGTAAGGCTACATTTTCGAGGGCTGTCAGCCGGGGCAGCAAATTGAATTGCTGGAACACAAAACCGATCTCCTTATTTCGCACTTCTGCCAGTGCATTGTCCTCCATTTTGCTCACATCCTGGCCGTTCAATATATAGACGCCGGCGGTGGGAGTGTCCAGGCAACCCAGGATGTTCATCAGGGTACTTTTCCCTGAACCAGAAGGGCCCATTAAAGCAACATACTCGTTTATATTAATGTCCAGGGAAATGCCTTTAAGCACCTGCAGTTGGTGCTTCCCCATGATATAGTGCTTTCTTATCTGTTCGAGATGGATTACCGCATTCATATTGTCGCTTTGATTCGGGTAGCAATGTTTACCAGGTGCGGGCGCTAGTCTTTTTTTATCACTTTCGGTACTTCAAAAAATTGTCCATCATGTGCGGGTGCATTTTTTAACGCCTCTTCTCGGCTGATGGATCCGCTTATAATATCTTCCCTTAATACATTCACTTCGTCTGTCATATGCATTAAAGGTTCAACGCCTTCCAGGTCCAGTTCATTTAATTTTTCCACGAAAGCGATCATCCGTTGCAGGTCATTCCTGATCTCCGCTTTTTCGGCATCATCAAACTTTAGCCTTGCCAGGTGAGCCAGCTTATCAACCAACGCATCGTTCACTTCCATCCTACAAATATAACCCGAAAGTCCGGAGACCGAAGATCGATGGCGGAAGGCCGAGCCTGGGGACATACCATGAAATTTCTGTAGGCCGTCTGACTGAAAACTCCGGACTCAGTATCTTCGCCGTCTTGCAGCTACTATTAGCGGCAACTGAATTTGTATGCCTGGAAAGAGACCTATAGTAATGAGCGGTATTCGTCCTACGGGTTTTTTACACCTGGGGAACTACTTCGGCGCAGTGCGCAACTATGTACGCATGCAGGAGGAGTACGAATGTTTTTTCATGGTGGCCGATCTGCACTCGCTGACCACCCATCCTGACACAAAAGACCTGAAGTTGAATGTCCACAGGGTATTGTCCGAGAACATAGCGAGCGGGTTGGACCCTGAAAAAGTGACTTTGTTTTGCCAAAGCCATGTGTATGAAACCTCCGAGCTATACCTGTATCTCAATATGCTTGCCTATAAGGGTGAGCTGGAAAAGACAGTGACGTTTAAGGAAAAAGCAAGACAGCATCCCGATAATATTAATGCAGGCCTGCTCACCTATCCCGTTTTGCAGGCAGCGGATATTCTCTTACATCGTGCTTCACTGGTGCCGGTAGGCAAGGACCAGGAACAACACCTTGAGATGGCCAGGAATTTCGTCCAGCGTTTCAATCATCGTTACGGGAAAGTCTTTCCCGAGCCACAGGCTTTTAACTATGGAGATGAATTGGTTAAAGTACCCAGCCTCGACGGCACTGGAAAAATGAGCAAAAGTGTAAACGAGCTGGCTACCCTGTATCTTAGCGACGATGATGATCTTATCCGCAAGAAAGTGAGGAAAGCAAAGACCGATAGTGGTCCAACCGAAAACAATTCACAGAAGCCTGATTACATTCAAAACATTTTCCTGCTGATGAGGCTGGTTAGTGACGCATCGACGGTTGAGAAATTTGAAGCTGATTACAGCAACTGCACAATACGGTATGGGGACATGAAGGAGCAGCTGGCCGAGGATATGGTAAAGTTCATCGCCCCCATTCGCCAAAAAGCCATAGATATCCGGAATGACGAAAACTATCTTAAACAAGTAATGGAAACGGGGGCCGAAAAAGCCCGCCGGAGCGCAAAAGCGACGATAGAACTGGTTCGGCAAGCCATGGGGTTGATTTATTACTAAAAAGCTTCAAATTGCAAAAAGAATCCTTACTTTGAAAATTGCTGAATACCGAATTAGTAAATTGGATTTTTCTTTATCATGGCTAAATTAAAAAAACCAAAACATATAGCCGTTGCGGGCAATATCGGGGCGGGTAAGACAACGTTGACGGAAATGCTGAGCAAACATTATAAATGGATACCGCATTTCGAAGACGTCGATCATAATCCCTACCTGATGGATTTTTATGAAGACATGCCCCGATGGAGCTTTAACCTGCAGATCTATTTTTTGAACAGCCGCTTAAAACAGTTGGTCGAAATACAGAAAGGAACAGAAACCGTGATACAGGACAGGACGATTTATGAAGACGCCAACATCTTTGCTCCCAACCTGCACGAAATGGGATTGATGAGTAAACGGGATTTTGATAACTACTATCATTTCTTCCAGACCCTCAAATCCATGGTGCAGCCGCCGGACCTGCTGATCTATCTTAATGCGTCTGTGCCGACCCTGGTTGGGCAAATTCAGAAAAGAGGAAGAGAATACGAGGAAAATATCCGGCTCGATTATCTCAAACGCCTAAATGATTATTACAATAAGTGGATCGATTCTTACAAAGAAGGTCCTTTGCTCGTTATAGATATAGATAAAATCAAATTTGGAGAGCAAACAGAACATTTCGGGGAGATTATCCAACGGGTCGACAGGGAACTGTACGGCTTGTTTTGATAAAATAATGTTACAATAAAATTTCTGCTGCCACACAGGCGTTACTGGTGCATCCTGGCCGGTCAACTTCATTAATCCTTAATTTCAATAACATGAAAGCATACTTCCTGGTATTTGGTGCGTTGTTAGCGATACAATCGATGGGGCAGTCGCGTCTCAGAGATTCACTGTATGGTGGTAAAATAAAGGCAGATACAGGCAAAACATTTGTATCAAAAGATACAAGCAGGTACGTCGCACCGTTGAGGAATGAAGCCGTTTCTTCCCAGCCGCAGCCGGGGGAGCAGAATAAGCCGGCAGGCAATAATTCCAATAATACTGCCGGGATGATCAAACTGGATGAGTCAATGCCCGACTCATTGAACAAATTGTTTTATTCAAAGCAAAAACTCTGGAAACGCTTCATCGAATCAAATACGCAGATCATATCACAGGCGGCCGACGATACAAAGAAAGTAAAGAAAGGCAGTTACCAGGTGGATGTCGAATACGAGATCGGCATAAATGGAAGGATCACCACAAAAAGTGTTACGTGCAACCCGCCTAATGAGTTCCTGACCGAACAGGTGACTGATTTGATGAAACGGGCACCTGTATTATCTCCCCCTATTTACAGTGATGGCAAACCACGACCGCTTCCCGCAACACAACCTATAACGATCGTTAAAAAATAAGGGAGGCACGGCAATTCAGTTAAGGCATTATCCAACATTTCTCACGTTGGCTGATCCTGGTGTGGATGCTATTCCAGAGGATCAAAAGTGTATTCGCGACGAAGGGGGACACCAGTATAATTAATCACAAACGGATAGAAGGGTATTTTGACACGAGGCATTCGCTTTTTCTAACTGTAGTTGGCGAAACTCTTTAACTCCTCTAACATCGCCTCAATTTTCTTCAGCCATTTCTCCTGCACATCCTTTTTCCGGCTATGGTCCGTTTCACTGTCATACTGATCCTGGAAAGCTTCTTTTTCCGCAGTGATGGAAGTGTAAATATCTTTTAGATCAGTTTGGTAGCTTGAAGGGTTGAAACGATATTCTTTCATTCGCTTATGCAGTTTGCGGGCAAATATTTCGGCAATATCGAAATGTCCTTGCTCATGCCTTAAGACAAAATCAGTTTTCGTTCTTCCCCAGGATTTTGTCAATGAAAACCGGCACTGGATCTTCCAGCTAAAACTCCTGTCTTCCATTCTATATTCGATCCCGAGATACGTCGTGGTAGAAGCCGCTGCTTCGGAGTTCGCATCAGGTTTTCCTTTGTAATCGCTCCAGGTAAGTTGCCGGGAAGACTGCCAGTTGATCGTTTCTTCATCTTTGGACTGGGCAAAAGCTATTGAAGGCAATAATAGCAGGATGAAAATATTTCCCGGTAGGCGCGCCATGGTGACTTAAACGGCAAATTGTCCCAAAACTTACAAAAGAAAAACTAAAACAGCATTACCTTTTATCAAGAAAGTAATGCTGTTCTTACCAGCATGCGAATCTCTGCATTTCTACGCCCTTGGCGCTGCTTCCAGCACTTCGCTGGAGACCCCGTCCTTATATTTTTCGAAATTCTTGATGAACAATCCGGCCAGGAATTTGGCCTTATCATCATAGGCGTTTTTATCAGCCCAGGTATTTCGCGGGTTCAAAATTTCAGAAGGCACACCCGGGCATTCGGTAGGGATCAGCATTCCGAAGACGGGATGCTGATCAAATTCGATCATGTTGAGCTTTCCTTCTAGAGCGGCCGTGATCATGGCTCGGGTATATTTTAATTGCATGCGACGACCCACTCCATAGGGGCCACCGGTCCAGCCTGTGTTGATCATCCACACATTCACCTGGTTCTCCCTCATTTTTTGTCCCAGCATGCTTGCATATTTACCTGGATGCAACGGCAGGAATGGCGCGCCAAAACACGCGCTGAACGTCGATTTGGGTTCTGTTACACCCGTTTCTGTCCCGGCAACTTTTGCGGTGTACCCGGAAATGAATTGGTACATCGCCTGTCCGGGGCTTAATTTGGAAATCGGGGGCAAAACACCAAATGCATCACATGTAAGGAAGAAAATGTTTTTTGGCAGTCTGCCGATGGAAGGTTCCAGGGCATTGCTGATATAGTCGAGAGGATAAGATACTCTTGTATTTTCTGTAATGCTGCCGTCATCGAAGTTGATCCTGTTTGTGCCCGGGAAGAAGCTCACATTTTCAACCAGCGCTCCCGGTCTGAGAGCGCGGAATATTTCTGGTTCCTTGTCTTCGCTGAGGCCGATGGTCTTTGCATAGCAACCGCCTTCGAAATTGAAGATCGTATCGCTCGCCCATCCATGCTCATCATCGCCAATAAGTTTGCGATTCGGGTCTGCACTGAGCGTCGTTTTACCGGTGCCGCTCAATCCAAAGAAAATGGCTGTATCACCGTCATGACCCACATTCGCGCTGCAATGCATGCTCAAAACATTCTTTTCATGCGGCAAAACATAATTGAGAATGGTAAAGATGCCTTTCTTCATTTCTCCCGTATATCCCGAACCTGCGATAAGTATCATCTTATGTTTAAAGGATACAAGGGAAACATTATGCTGGCGTGTCCCGCATTTTTCAGGATCCAGCTTAAGCCCGGGGGCAGCGATTATCTGCCAGTCAGGAACAAAATTCTCCAGTTCGTCCTCGGTCGGGCGAAGGAACATATTATACGCAAAAAGATTGCTCGATGGCCTTTCAGTGATCACCCTGACATTCATACGAAACCGGTGGTCTGCGCAGGCATAACAATCGCGGATCCAGATTTCCTGGCGGCGATCGAGATAGTTCATTATCTCCCTGTAGATGACATCGAAATATTTTGATTCGATGGGAAGGTTGAACTCATTCCAGTTGACTGTTTTCTCGGTGATCTCATCTTTTACAATGAACTTGTCTTTAGGTGACCTCCCGGTAAACTCACCTGTCTTAATGACCAGGGCACCGGTATCATTCAAAACGCCTTCGCCAAGACGAAGCGTGTCCTGCGTTAATTCTTCTGGCGATAATTGATAGTGAATGTTTTCTGTTTTGATAAGGCCTAAACGGATTAAGGCCTTTTTGGGAAAGGTGAAAGTAGGTACTGCCATAAATCGAGCAAAGCATTTGTTGAAGCGACAAAAATAATCAAAGCTTTGGCAGATACAAACAAGTGTTAGTGCTACACATTGAAATGATCATAATATTTGCAGGAGACCTTGAAATGCGTTAAACAGGGGTAACGGACTTCTTTGAATGGTATTTAAAAATTGCCTTTTATTTTTAATAAATCTTTATTTCAGGCTGAAAAAGCAATAAAAAGCATTTGTTTATCTAAAAAATTTGAGTAGCGGGTCCCGTGACCTGTCACCATAAGACAGTCCCGCACCGGCAGTTGAGACAGAACCATTTATCTTTAGCCCTCTAAAATACACGAATGAAGAATTTGCCCCTCAACCCGGAATTGTTTATCAAGAACCGTGAACGGTTCATCGGTCGCATGCAAAAAAACTCGATCGCCATCTTCGTCAGCAACGATGAATCGCCCAGCAATGGGGATGCCCTTTACCGGTATAGAACGAACAGTGATCTGTACTGGTTGAGCGGTATAACCCAGGAAGACAGCATGGTCATTCTTTTCCCCGACAACCCTGACGAAAAATATCGCGAAGTGCTCGTACTTGTAAGACCGAACGAACTAAAAGAGAAATGGGATGGAAAAAGACTGCGGATGAATGAGGCGCAACAAATGAGCGGCATCAAAACAATAGTCTGGCTCGACAGTCTGGATGGCCTCTTGCAGCCCTGGATCCATCTTGCCGATAACATTTATCTTGATACAAATGAAAACGATCGGAAAGCAAGCCTGGTAAGAACAAGAGATTACCGGTTTGTTGACGAAATGAGGAGTCGCTATCCGCTGCACAACTATGAGCGGGCCGCTAAAATAATGAAGGAGCTTCGCGCCATCAAAACTCCCCTGGAGATTGAAGTGCTGCAGCAGGCCATTGACATCACCGAAAACACCTTTCGCCGGCTGCTTAAGTTTATCAGGCCGGGTGTGATGGAATATGAGATTGAAGCGGAGATCGTCCATTCATTCCTTAGCCAGCGCGCGACCGGTGAAGCATATGGCAGCATCCTTGCCAGTGGCGACAGGGCACGGACGCTTCATTATGTTTCCAACAACCAGGAATGCAAAGATGGAGAACTGATACTAATGGACTTCGGTGCCGAATATGGAGGCTATAATGCTGATCTTACCAGGACAGTCCCTGTCAATGGAAGATTCACCCGCCGTCAGAGAACAGTTTATAACGCCTGTCTTCATCTTCATGATTACGCAAAGAGTCTCCTTAAACCCGGTATTACTATTGCCGGCTATACCGACAAAGTAGGAGAGGAAGCCACTCTACAATTCCTGAAAATTGGATTGCTGAAGAAATCCGATGTAAAGAACGAGGATCCTGAGAACAGGGCCTATCGTAAATATTTATATCACGGCATCTCTCATCATTTAGGTATCGATGTGCATGATCTCGGCACCAGGACGGAACCGATAAAAGCGGGAATGGTCTTTACCGTGGAACCCGGTATCTATATCGAGGAAGAACACATGGGGGTGCGTATTGAGAACAACGTTTGGATAACGAAAAATGGCAATAAAGACCTCATGAAGAATATCCCTATCACTGCAGAAGAGATAGAATCCATCATGAAAAAATAAAATTATCTTGCCTGCATGAAGCAGATCCCCAATTTATTTACACTCCTTAATCTGGTTTTTGGATGCATAGCCATCGTTTATATGCTGGAACCGGGTTTACTCCTTTTGCCGTTGGATGGCGAAGGGAATATCCTCATTCCGCCGCAGAAATTGGAGTACACTCCCGAGAAGATATTGTGGGCTTCTGCTTTTATCGGTCTTGCTGCTGCCGTTGACTTCCTGGATGGGTTTATCGCTCGTGCATTTAAGGCAGGTTCCGAGCTCGGAAAACAGCTCGATTCTCTGGCTGATGTTGTCAGCTTTTGTGTTGCACCATCGATCATTGTTTACCAATTCCTGAAGCTTAGTTATGCCCAGCACAGCGGCGGGCTGGATGTGTCCTTTTTCTGGCTTACACCTGCTTTTATCATTGCTGCAGCCGGTGCCTATCGCCTCGGTAAATTTAACCTCGATATGACGCAGTCGTACAATTTTAAAGGGGTCCCCACACCCGCCGTGGGACTATTGATCGCCTCGTTTCCATTGATCTATTGGTATACATCAAATACAACCGTTGTCAATCTGTTTCTCAACAAATGGTTCTGGTATGGATTCATTCTTGTTGTCAGTTACCTGATGGTTTCCCGCCTGCCTGTCATGAGCCTAAAGTTTAAAGACTTTTCGCTGAAAAATAATATGCCGAAGATCATCCTGGCCATTATCGCTATTGTGTCGGCCTTACTTTTGAAGTGGCTGGCAGTTCCCATCGTTTTCGTCATTTACATTGCTGTATCTTTGGCCTTCAAAAAAAGATTTTCATGACCTATACCGTCCAGATCAAAGTGATGCCTCTGAAAGAATTATTGGACCCGCAGGGTAAAGCTATTGCCGGCGGCCTGCAAAACCTTGGGTTATCCGGTATCGAAGATGTAAGAGTAGGCAAGAACATCAGCTTGCAAATAAATGCCGATTCTTCAGGCCAGGCAAAACAGATCGCGGAAGAGGCCACCAAGAAATTACTGGCCAACCCGGTGATGGAATATTTTGAGATCGCTGTTAACTAGCCCGTTTAACTTATCAACCGGCCATGCTCTACCTGGTGCCTTCCCCGATCGGTAATCTGAAAGATATTACGTTAAGAGCCCTGGAAATTTTGAAGGAAGTGGACCTGATACTGGCAGAAGACACCCGCACGTCTTCTCATTTGCTCAAACATTATGAAATCAACCGGCCACTATCCCCATATCACCAGCATAACGAACATAAAATAGTAAAACATCTAACTGATCAGCTGGCAGCCGGTAAGAAAATTGCTTTGATCACCGATGCCGGTACACCTGGCATTTCGGACCCTGCGTATCTACTGGTGAGAGAATGTATACGGGAAGGAATAAAGGTAGAATGCCTTCCCGGTGCGACGGCTTTTGTGCCTGCCCTGGTAAACAGCGGTATCCCGACTAACCGCTTTTGCTTCGAGGGTTTTTTGCCGTTGAAGAAAGGAAGGCAAACGCTCTTGAAACAGCTAGCCGGAGAAGACCGCACCATGATATTTTACGAATCACCTGTTCGACTACTGAAGACGCTGGAAGAGTTTATTACATATTTTGGCGAAAACAGGATGTGTTGTGTAAGCCGGGAGCTTACCAAGGTTTTTGAAGAAAATCAGCGGGGAACGTTAACAGAAGTTCTGGACCATTTTAAGAGCAAGCCAGTCAGGGGTGAGATCGTGATCACCGTAGCCGGAAGAGAACCCGGTAAAAATACATAAGGACTCTTCCTTATTCTTTCAAAGCTTCCAGGTAAGGGGTCGATTTTGATTTTCAATAACAACTGATTTGACGAAATTTGCGTCTTTCTAATCATTTACAGTCCCATAGTATCACCAACCATTCATTATGAAGAAGACTACGTTTCTAATACTGCTATTTATCGGCAATTACTGTTTTTCACAAGACCTTTCTTTTGGAAGAAAGATTGTCGATACACTCACGTCGCCGGTATTTTGGGGAAGAGGGTATACAAAAGACGGGATGAAAAAAGCAGCTGAATACCTGTCATCGCAGTTCCAGTCCTATGGCCTAAAACCGATGGATGGGTCCGATTTTGCGCAAAAATTTTCATACCCTGTCAATACATTTCCGGGCAAGATGGATGTTACTATCAATGATAAAGACCTGGTTCCGGGAAAAGACTATATCGTTGCTGCTGAAAGCAGGGGTGTCAAAGGAAAGGGTGAACTGGAAAAGATCGATAGTGTTCAATTCGTTAACAGGCAAAACAGGCTGCTGGTAAAACTGGTGGACAAGCTTACCATGGATGTAGCGCCCGAAGAAGCAAATTACACGCTGGTGCTCGTTGACAGGAACGCATTCCGCGAAACACCGGCAACCATCAAGGTGAATATCGAGAATGAACTGGTCAAAAATTTCAAGGCGTCGAATATCTGCGGCATTGTCCGGGGAACGGTTAAGCCTGATTCGGTCATCCTGATTACCGCACACTATGATCACCTCGGTGGGCTGGGTAAGGACACCTATTTCCCGGGCGCCAACGACAATGCGAGCGGCGTTTCTTTGTTGCTTAACCTGGCGCATTATTATGCCACACATCCTCAACCATATTCCATCGGGTTTATACTTTTTGCAGGAGAGGAGCCAGGACTTATCGGCTCTAAATATTTTACCGAACACCCGCTCGTACCCCTGAAAAGTATCCGGTTCCTGATCAATACCGATCTTGCCGGCACGGGAGACGAAGGCATAACCGTTGTTAACGCTACCGAATTCCCCAGGGAGTTCGCCATGATGAACGCAGTAAACGACGAGAATAAATTGTTGGTGAAGATCAATTCGCGCGGCAAAGCCGCCAATAGTGACCACTACTTCTTCACTGAAAAAGGCGTTCCCTCCTTCTTCTTTTATACAATGGGCGGGATCAAAGCTTACCACGATGTGTTTGACAAACCAGAAACATTACCGCTCAATGAGCATGAGGATCTTTTCAGGCTTGTTGTAAAGTTCAACGAGAAATTAATGGGTAAATAAAATAGAAGTTATCGATGAAAAATTTAATCATTGCCTTTTTAGCCACAGCACCGTTATTCAGCGCCGCCCAATCGTCTCCGGGTTACTGGCAGCAGCGGGTCAAATATGTGATGGACGTCAACCTTGATGTAAATACCAATAAGATCACCGGAAAACAGACGATCAGTTATACGAACAACTCACCCGACACATTGAGTAAGATATTCATTCACATGTACTGGAACGCGTTTCAGGCTAACAGCATGATGGATGTTGTAAGTCGAAACACGGAGACGCTTGTTACAGGCAGGGCTAATGGCCGTGACCTTGTTGATTTTGACCGGCGTTTCAAGAAAAAGATCAATGAGCTTAGACCTGAAGAACAGGGATATTGCAAAATGATCCGGTTCATGTATAATGGCAGGCAACAGCAGACAAAACTTTACGAGACGATACTGGAAGTGATGCTGGATAAAAAAATATTGCCTGGTGCTACCGCTGTTTTTAATACGGAATTTGAATGCATGGTTCCCAAATTATCCCGTCGTAGTGGCAGGGATAATGCAGAAGGCGTTAGGTACAGCCTGGGTCAATGGTATCCAAAACTCGCGGAATATGATAGGCAGGGTTGGCATGCGGATCAATATATCCGGGGAGAGTTCTATGGTATCTGGGGAGATTTTACAGTCAACCTTACTCTTGACAAGAGATATAAAGTGGGGGCTACCGGCGAACTTCAAAACGCGGCTGAGATCGGGTGGGGATACGATAAGGAAGGAACTGCACTCAAGGACATCCCCGGCAACACCAGGACGTGGAAGTTTGCAGCCAGGAATGTTCACGATTTTGTGTGGGCCGCTGATCCAGACTACAAACACATCATAAGGAAGGTGCCAAACGGGCCTTTGCTTCATTTCATTTATCGTAATAATGGCGATGATGACAGGAATTGGGCAGCAACTGCCGATACGTGCGTAATGATCTACCCGTTCATGGCCAAAACCCTTGGCCCGTATCCCTATACGACGTATTCATTCCTGCACGGTGGCGGCGGTGGCACCGAATATTCCATGGCGACACTGGTGCGGAATTATTCGCTGGGAACGGCAGTTCATGAATGGTGCCATAGCTGGTACCAGATGATGATGGGTTCTAACGAGGAGGAGTATGGCTGGATGGACGAAGGGTTTACAAGTTATGCCGAGTCGCGGGTGCTGGCATGGCTTCATAACCAACCTTTTTCTTTTGACGAAGGCGCCTACCGCGCTTATTTCAACATGGTAAAAAGTCCCCTGCATGAACCCATGAGCATACCGGCTAATTTCTTTAATACCAATTATGCCTATAACAACAATGCTTACAACAAAGGTTCGTTGTTTATGTGCCAGTTGGCCTATGTGGTGGGTGCGCAGGCGCTGGATAAGACCCTGCTGGAATATTATCGCCAATGGCGTTTCAAGCATCCCGATCCCGATGATTTTATTCATGTAGCTGAAAAAGCAAGCGGGCTGCAGTTAAGATGGTATAAAGAGTTTATGATGTATACGCTAAAGACGATCGATTATAAGATCGATAGTTTGTGGGAAGATGGCGGGAAGACAAATATCCGCATAAGGAGGCTGGGACAGATGCCAATGCCCCTGGATGTACAGATCAGTTTTGCGGACAGCACCAGCGAGATACATTATGTACCGATTGACCTGATGTTTGGTGAGAAACCGGCCGAGAATGGTATCCCGCGGAAAGTATATCCCGCATGGCGATGGACACACGACACTTTCGTAATAGAAACCGATAAGCGGCTTGGGCAGATTGCGTTGGTGGAAATAGATCCCACCCAACGGTTGGCAGATGTGGACAGGGGAAATAACAAGCTAAAATTGAGGTAATCAGTAACTTATCTAAACGACGAAACCACCGCGCGAAGCAAGTGGTTCCTTATCGTTGATTAGGCCCCTTTATTTGATCGGGAATCGTGGTCAGGCCACTATAGTGGCCTGACCACGAAAAAACGAATATAGATGTAATGACCTGGTTTTCAAATACCACTTTCGTGGTATAATTAACTCTAATGGGAAATTAACGTCCGAAGAACCGGTTCACCGCCTCGACCCGGTTATTAACATGCAGTTTTTCGTAGATATGGTACACATGTTTCCGAACCGTTTCCGCGCTCAGAAAGAGTTGCGCGGCAATTTCTTTGTACATGAGACCTTTTGAAAGTTGTTCAAGTATTTCCTTTTCCCGGTTCGTCAATTGATCAAGCCCTGATGCTTCATTAGAAGGAGGCTTATTCTGGAATGCAGCAACCACCTTGCGGGCGATCTGGCTGCTCATGGGTGCACCCCCCTGGTATAGCTCACGTATGGCCTCTAACAGTTTTGCCGGTGCGGTTTTTTTCAATATGTAACCACTTGCCCCGGCACTCAGCGCTTCAAATATCTTTTCATCCTCTTCATACACTGTACACATCATGAAATTGGTGGCGGGCATTTGCGGTTTTAATATTCTCACGCAATCAATTCCGCTTTCTGTTCCTCCAAGATTGATGTCCATCAGCACCACATCAGGCTTTATCCTCGGAAGGCTTTCAATAGCTTCTTCGGCAGTACCCATTGTACCGATACACTTATATCCATCAGACATGATAATGATCTCTTCGAGAGTGGTCCGAAGTTGCTTGTTGTCGTCGACAATACAGACAGAAATTTCCTGCATCCTTCAAAGGTCCGCTTTCGAGCACATAACGCCAATACCACGAAGAGGTATTTTTAACGCGGAACATACAGGATATATTTTTCCTGGAAATACTCAAGCGGAAAAATATCGTGAATATCAGTAATATAGGGTCTCAACCCACTTTGCTGAACTTCTTCAGCCAAATCTCCACCCTTTAAACAAATAAGCCCCGGGCGCATACCCGTTGCTGATCCCCGATCGACGCCTGATTCAATATTTACTTCCATGGGCTGACGTTTGAGAAGCGGTTTCGACCATCTCCAAAGATCTTTTAGCGGTGCGACAGCGCGGGAAACCACAAAATCGAATTTGCGATCCTTTATTTCTTCAGCCCTTGTGTGTTGCATGGTAACGTTGGTCAGACCTGTTGCGGTGACGACTGCTTCTACCACCTTCAGTTTTTTTGCAATGCTGTCGACAAGATGAAATTTTACTTCCGGAAAAAAAATCGCCAGCGCTATCCCTGGGAAACCACCCCCCGTCCCCAGGTCCAGTATTTGAGATCCCGGCTTAAATTCGAAAGCTGCGGCAATGCTCAAAGAGTGAAGTACATGTTTTTCGTAAAGACCTTCGATATCTTTCCTGGAAATGACGTTTATCTTCTCATTCCATTCGCTGTATACCGGTCCCAATGCCTGTAACTGCTCAAGCTGGCGGGAAGTAAATTCAGAAAAATATTTTAGAATGATCTCCATTGCTGCGGTACAGATGCTTTCCACTCAGTTCCACGTCTTCCGCGGTTTTTTCCATAGTGATGGAAAGAAGATGATATAATACAGGAATGTCCATAGATCAAGCGCAAGGAACCAGGGCCAAAGATCCTGTTCTTCCATTTTTTTCATCGCCTTATACAGAACATAACCCTGCACGATTGCCCTTAACCCAAATAATCCTAAGGCAAATCTCCAGTCATAAAAAACGATTGTCGCTGCCAGTAAAGGATAAAACATAAACTGGGTTGTCACATACAGGCCAAGCAAGAATTTATGTTTTCGCTTATAAAACTTGGCGGTAGTATAATGCCTTGCTTTTTGTTTGCGCCAATCCCGCCAGGTCTTCTTTGGAAGAGAACGGGTGATAGCTTCCGGGTCAATGATCACTGCTGTATTTTTCGACGTCGCTACCTTATTGATAAAAAGATCGTCGTCGCCACTGGGTATATGATTGATTGAAGAAAAACCTTTGTTGCGCAGGAACAGGTCCTTTTTGTAGGATAAGTTTCTCCCCACACCCATGTAAGGAATCCCCGCCAGGGCATACGAAAGATATTGCAGACCAGTATGGAATGATTCAAAGCGGATCAGCTTATTGAGGAGTCCCGGCCGTTTGTGATAAGCGCCGTAACCCAGCACTATTTCGATATTATCATCGTAGGCATCCTGCATTTTCTGGATCCAGAATTCGCTTGCTGGCACACAGTCGGCATCGGTCAGCAGCAATACCTCATGCTTTGATTCTTTGATACCGATTGACAGCGGATATTTTTTCCCCGAGATCAGTTTCGCTTCTTGCGTAAGCTCAATAACATTTAGCGACTTGAATGTCTTTTTTAATTCCTGTAAAATGTATTTTGAATCGTCTACAGAGTTATCGTTTACGGCAATCACCTCGTACGTACTCCGGTAAGTTTGAACCAGCACACCGGGAAGATTACGAGCCAGGTTTTCATCTTCATCCCGGGCGCAAACAATGACAGAAACCGGATGTTGCTGGCTTTTGTTTTTTTGTTTTTGTTTATAGAAAGCAACGCGGCTGAAAAACCAGGCATAGTAGAAGACCTGGATGGCGGTTACAGCAGCGAAACAATAAAAAATTATTGGTTCCCAGTTAGTAAGTGGCATAACCGCGAAGGTACAGGGAAAACCAGCTCCAATAAACCAAATTCCAGGACGTAATGAGCTTAATTATTTAAAAATAAAAAGACACCCCATGATCGGGTCTTTAGGTTTCCCGGATCTTATATTTCGTCATTATTTGATTCCAGGTGCTTGGTTCTTGATACTTAGGAGGCTACCTTGCACCATTTATGGCGGCATTAAGCTTTCAGCTACAACAAAATGATACGGACTCCAAAGCAAGGGCGGGAAAAATAACGACCGACCACGGCGAAATATTGACCCCGATCTTCATGCCGGTGGGGACCGTGGGGAGTGTGAAAGCCGTCAGCCAACAACAGTTGCTCGATGATGTAAAGGCGCAGATCATTCTCGGCAACACCTACCATCTTTACCTGCGGCCGGGCCTCGAGGTACTGGAAAAAGCCGGCGGACTGCATCGCTTCACTGGATGGAATAAACCCATCCTCACCGACAGCGGCGGCTACCAGGTTTTTTCATTGGCCGGTACACGTAAAATAAAGGAAGAAGGAGTCACTTTTCAATCACATATCGACGGGTCAAAGCATTTGTTCACGCCGGAAAGTGTAATGGATATCCAGCGGACCATTGGAGGCGATATCGTCATGGCATTTGACGAGTGTCCCCCCGGCGGATGTGAAATGAAGTACGCTGCATCGTCTCTTAAATTGACAAACCGATGGCTCGATCGCTGCTTTGAGCGGTTTACTTCTACTTCTGACAAATATGGCTATACGCAAAACCTTTTTCCCATTGTCCAGGGAGGTACGTACAAGGACCTGCGGAAGGAATCATGCGAATATGTTGCATCCTGGCAGGCGACAGGCAACGCGATTGGAGGTTTGAGTGTAGGCGAGCCCGAACCGGTAATGTATGAGATCTGCGACTGGTGCTGCGATCATTTGCCGAAAGACAAACCGCGTTACCTGATGGGTGTAGGTACGCCCTGGAATATTCTCGAATGTATCGGCATGGGCGTAGACATGTTTGATTGCGTAATGCCTACCCGAAATGGTCGCAATGCCATGCTTTTTACAACAGAGGGAGTGATAAATATTGACAATAAAAAATGGGAATTCGATTTTTCGCCGATTGATACAGGGTTACCGTGCGAGGTCAGCAACTATTATTCAAAAAGCTATCTTCGGCATTTGATAAAATCGCAGGAAATCCTTGGCCTGACGATCGCCAGCGTACACAATCTTGCTTTTTATCTTTGGCTGGTAGGGGAAGCGAGAAGCAGGATCCTACAGGGCAATTTTGCAGCCTGGAAAAACCAGGTGACAGAAGTATTCAGGTGCAGGTTATAACTTATAAAGGCCATACTTAATTGCGAAGATCACCAGTCCAACACGCGACTGTACATTCAGCTTCTTTAAAAGATGGTCGCGGTAGCCATCGATCGTACGGGGACTGACCTTCATTTTCTCCGCGATCTCTTTGTAGGTCATTTCGGTGCAGGACAATTGCAGGAAGGTGATCTCATTGTCGGTTAATTGCGAAATAAGATGTGCTTTTGTAGCATTATCCTCGTCATTGGTGACATAATTCAGCATTTTATTACTGACAAGCTCATTCATATAAAAGCCGGAATCGCGGATGTTATCCAGCGCCTGTTTGAAAATGGCCGGCTTGCTGTCTTTAAGAATATATCCCCTCGCGCCATGTTTCAGCATGCTAATGATGACAGAATCTGTATCCATTACACTTAACACGAGTATTTTGGCAAATGGCAGGTTCTTTTTTATCCAGATAGCCGTTTCAATGCCGTTCATTTCAGGCATATTGATATCCAGCAGCACGATATCAGGTGCCGCCGAAGTTTTTAATTGCTCGATAAAATCTTTCCCATTATCGGCTTCCAGCAGCACAGAATATCCTTCGAATGTTTTAACAATCGATGCCAGCCCATTGCGAAGCAGTGTATGGTCATCAACTAATGCAATTTGAGTTTTCTTAGCCACCAGCATCGGTTTTGATTGAAATGGTTACCAAGGTCCCTTGTGCGGGCTGGCTGTTGATCGCCAGTTCGGCATTGATCATCTTTGCCCGGTTGTGAAGATTGTTCAGCCCGGCACCTTCAGAGATCATGTTCCCGGCAAACCCTTTTCCGTCGTCTTTTATTGTGATAACCAGTTTATTGTTTTCTTTTTTCCCTTTCAAATATATTGTTTTTGCATTTGCATGCTTCATAATATTATTGATCACTTCCTGGACCATGCGAAACAGGATGATCGGTTTTTCAGTTCCCAGTGAAGGCAGTTCTTCGTCCAATTCCACGCTGGTGTTGAATTTCCCGGTGGCCTCGAGATTATTTAGCAGTTTTATGACCAACCCGGTCCAGCCATTATTCCGGATGTAGTCGGCATCGAGTGAATGACTGAGATTTCGCAGATCGGTGAGGGCCTTGCCAAGCAATTCATCCATCTTGGCGATCTTATCTGTTTCCTGCGGGGCATTCAGCGTGTTGAGATTAATGCTTACAAGGCTCAGCATCTGGCCAATATTGTCGTGAAGCTCCTGGCTGATGTCTCTGAATGTTTGTTCCTGTATCTCCAGCTTGGATTGTAGCAGTGTTTGTTCGAACTGGATACCCATCAATTCTTTCTCCAATAACAGCTTGTTCTTTCTTTTCAGGTAAATGCGGAACAGCAACACTACTGCGATCACCAGCATCAACATGAGAAAACTGACGCCGGTTATCAATATAACAAAGTCTATTTTATCTTTTGGCATAGATAAAAAGCGTAACTGAAGCAATTATACATGAAAATACTCATTACCCGGGGAATGAGCCGGTATAGTTTGAATCCCCAAAGCGTAGCGTCCTGGAGGGCCAGGTATTTTTGAAACGCCAGTGAGGTCGTTACCACCGGGTAGAAGATTGCAATGGCAGCCGTGATCCAAATGAGAGGTCTCCAGTATCGTTCTTCGTTAATATTATTTAGGTCGAAATACTTGAACAGGAATAATACCGCGCAAAATGTGATAAGGAACCCTCTTGCTATTGGCTGATAGCTGCTGGTAGTGGCGATAAATTCAAAGAGCGAATAGTTGAGCAACACCAACAACAGGTAAGCGATGGTCAACCCCGCAATTAATTTCCGCAGGGAAGCCATGAATGGAATGCTGAAATAGACATATGCAAAGACAACGGCACTGACCGGCTGATAAATATTATATACGATGGCCGACGATTTGAATAAATGGAACCAGCTGCCCATGGCCAGTACCGTTTCCTGGATAAAGACGGCAAATAGGTAAGGTATCAGGATCGTAAGCTTCCTGCCACCAAGAGATTTCCTGTAAGTAAAGGCAAAGATGGCACTGGCAAGCAAACTGGCCAGGTAGATAAGATTTATTACTGTATCCATTAAGGCATTCCTTGACCGTCATTAAAAGGATCATGCCCTTCATCATCTCCGCCTTTTCCCTGGATGGGCTTTTGGGCCGGACTTCCATCTTTGTAAGGCCATATAATTGCGGTAACCCGGCCGGCCTTGAGGGAATCATCCGGGTAAACGCCGAGGTAAACTCTTAACTCATCGCTCGAGGGGCTGACTTCGTTCAGCCATGCCTGTACTTCCGAGAGGGTAAATGACACATACTGAGTTTTCTTTTTGGGATCGACCGGGAGGGTCTTAAGATACTGATCATAGTTGGTGATCATTGTCTTAGCTGTGCTTATCGCTATAGGTTTTCCTGCCATAGTTTGGGGTTTTGGTGATTTGTGTGGGAAAAGTAAAACACTATTGGCTAATAACAATCGCACGCCTTCAGAATGGGTGAAAAAACACAGGGTATGCTGGTGAAAACACTGTGGCAAAATTGGGTCAAAGAACTCTTTTCCACGCATCGTAATTACTTCAACTTTACACCGGGTTTGATTTAAAATCATTCGCCATTAGACCAGAAAATTCAAAAGTGAATACCTGTCACTGCCCTCGTTCGTGACAGGTATTTTAGTTTTCTATATCAAACTTTCACAATCTTATTCCTGATAATTCTTTTCCTTTGTAGAATAATGGTGCGGCGACAACCGGCCATTAAACTTTTCGCATTCAATGAATAAGATAGACTGGTACATTCTCAGGAAATTCGTCGTTACTTTCTTTTTCTGCATGGTCCTGTTCACACTGATTGCGGTGGCTGTTGATACCAGTGAAAAAACCGATGATTTTGTGAAAACCGGGTTATCGACCGCCCAGATCATTCGCCAGTATTACTTTGGCTTTGTTCCTTTCATTTGGGGCTTACTATTCCCTTTGTTCGTTTTCATTGCCGTGATCTTCTTTACGAGCCGGATGGCCACCCGGTCAGAGATCATAGCCGTGCTTGCGAGCGGGGCGAGCTACAACCGGCTGTTAAGACCCTATATTATCGGGGGATTGTTCTTTGCAGGGCTTTTATGGCTGGGGAATAGTTACGTCATCCCGAAAGCGAATAAGATAAAAGCGAGCTTCCAGGCCAATTATTTTGACAAGAATGATCCAATGAAAAACAGGCAGAGTTCCAACTCCTTTTATCTCCGGATAGACCCTGTCACTTATATCGGCCTGAAATACTACGATACGACCAGCAAGTCCGCGAGCTCGTTTTTTATGGAACGTGTGAAAGATGACAAGGTCGTATATAATATGCGGTCCAACTCTATCAGGTGGGATACAGCGGTAAAAAAATGGAGAGTGTTGAATGTGACTGAAAGAACGATTTCAGGGTTGAAGGAAGTTATAAAGCAGCACCCGGATACGACGATCAATATCAGCCTGAAGCCGGAAGAGCTCAGAAAGGATGCCTATCTAAAAGACAAGCTAACTACGCCCGAGCTGGTTGCCTATATCAGGCGCGAAGAGGCAAGAGGACGGGAAGGTCTTGCTCCTGCAAAAGTCGAACGTTACCGCCGCACGGCAACGCCGGCCACCGTGTTATTGCTGACGATCATCGGCGTAGTGATCGCAAGTCGCAAAACTCGCGGAGGTAGCGGAATGCACCTTGCATTGGGAATCGTTATCGCAGCCATTTTCATAATTTCGGACAGGTTTTCAACGGTCTTTGCTATCAACAGCCATTTTCCTCCGCTTATTGCAGCCTGGCTGCCCAATGTTGTTTTTTCTTTTGTCGCTTACTGGATGTACAGGAAAACTCCCAAGTAGTGTAGGTTTTCATTGGATTATAACCGCTGACGCCTTTCGAATTTTTTGCCGGGCAGACAGTCTTGATTACCTTTAGCCTTCATTATTCAGTATTCTTTAAACAGTTTTCATGGGCATAGTTAAAGACAGGTTCAGGGAAAAATCAGAACAGACAGCCGGGGATATTAAAGACTTACTTAAAGAACATGGTAGCAAGGTAATTGGAGAGGTCCAATTATCGCAGATATACCAGGGAATGCGCGGAATGACAGGTCTTGTCACTGAAACCTCTTTATTGGACGCCCAGGAAGGTATTCGCTTCCGGGGCTATTCTATTCCTGAATTAAGAGAAAAGCTGCCCAAAGCTCCCGGCGGTTCGGAGCCTTTGCCGGAAGGGCTGTTTTATTTAATGTTGATCGGCGAACTACCGACCGAGGAAGATGTGCAGCATATTACATCTGTTCTGCAACGCCGAAGTCATGTGCCTACTCATGTATTTCATACGATCGAGGCTTTACCACTGAACACACACCCCATGACCCAGTTCGTGGTCGCCATTATGGCGCTGCAAACAGAAAGTCAGTTTTCCAAGAAATATGCTTCCGGGCTCAATAAAAAGGACTATTGGGATTCAATATTCGATGATTGCATGGACCTCATCGCCCGCCTGCCCCGCGTAGCCGCTTATATCTATCGCCGTAAATATAAATTCGGCGATCATATTCAGCCGAATGGCCTATTGGATTGGGCAGGCAACTTTGCTCACATGCTTGGTTATGAAGATGATACCTTCAAAGAGCTCATGCGTCTTTATATGACTATCCATGCGGATCATGAAGGAGGAAATGTGTCAGCGCATGCGACGCATCTTGTCGGTTCGGCCCTGAGTGATCCTTACCTGAGCTTTGCGGCGGGAATGAATGGCCTGGCAGGACCCCTTCATGGACTTGCCAACCAGGAAGTGATAAAGTGGATATTTGAGATGCAGGCCGAGCTGAAGACGGAGACCCCGACAAAAGAACAGATATCCGAGTATGTGAAAAAAACGCTCAGTGAAGGGAAAGTTGTACCGGGTTATGGTCATGCTGTATTACGTAAGACGGATCCCCGTTTCCTGGCACAAATGGAATTTGGGAAAAAGCATATGGCTGATGATAAGTTGGTGCAGACGGTTTGGAATGTATACGAGGTTGTGCCACCAATCTTACAATCGATTGCCAAAATAAAAAATCCGTGGCCCAATGTTGATGCACACAGCGGGGCTTTACTGGTGCACTTTGGTATGAAAGAATATGAGTATTACACCGTATTGTTTGGCGTCAGCAGGGCATTGGGAGTTTTAGCAAGCTTGTGTTGGGACAGGGCATTAGGTTATGCGCTCGAAAGACCGAAATCGGTAACAACGGAACAGGTAAAAAAATGGCTGGCGGGGAAGGATGAGATTTGGGGAGAATAATCCACAAGCTGCAAAGAAATATTTTAGACAGTCCCGGATATCCGGGACTGTTTTTTTATTTAAGGCAGGTTATTCATTAAATGACCCTGCCCGGATACAGTCCGGTGTGCAAATTTCATATGCCTGCTTTTGGTATGATTTTTTATACTTGTTATAAGCATTTCTATTCCTTAAACTTAAAATAACTTTTATATGAACACTAAAAGCAAAGTACTGCTGGGCATTCTTGGAGCTGCAGCCGCCGGTGTAGTAATCGGATTATTGGTGGCACCTGAAAAGGGAAAGGACATGCGTAAGAAGCTCCGGAAGACAGTAGGTGATTGGACCGATGAATTAGGTAATCTATGGGCAAAAGGAAGATCAGCAGCCGAGGATGGCGTTGGAGAGCTGAAAGAAAGGGTTAGACAAGCCAGGGCATCCGCAGAAGACAAAGCTGGCAAAATGAAAGAAAGTGTTTAGCTAAACAAGCGGTAAAAATAAAGCAGGCTGTACTGGTCTGCTTTATTTTGCTTTTAAATGAACTGTCTATGGAAGGACTAAAAGATAAAACTGCAAACCTGGTTGATCACGTTGAAGACATCGCAGACACCTTTTATCAACTTGCAGTTGTCAATGCGGCGCAAAAAGCAACAAACCTTGCTTCCTCTTTTCTCCTGGTGCTTGCCTTTTCTGTTTTTGGAATTATCGGGCTCATATTTGGTGGTGTGGCCCTTTCTCTCTGGTTAGGTGACCTGGTAAACAGCACCGCGGGTGGTTTTTTGATAGGCGCGGGGATCTTTCTTGTTTTCCTAACCGTAGTAGTATTGTTGCGCAAGAAAATAATTTTTCCATTCATCCGTGACACACTAATTCGTAAAATGTATGATTAAGCGGATAAGCACATATGACGAGTTGTTGGAAGAAAAGGCAAGGCTGGAAGCATTGCTCAGAGAACAAAAAGCAACTATTCGAAATGATATCAATGGTATAGGCGAGGAGTTTAAGCCTGTAACTTCAGCAGCATCCTTTCTAGGCAAGATGGTTACCAGGGAAGGCGGTAATTTTTTCCTGAATGCCAGCGCCAACAAACTGATAGACGTAATATTCAAAAAGCTTATTCTTTCACGTAGCGGCTGGATAACCAAACTAATCGTACCGTTCCTGCTTAAGAATTACTCTTCCCATGTTATCCAGGAAAATAAAGGTACGATCTGGAGCAAGTTGTTTTCACTGGTCACCCGGAAGCATGCAAATGGCCGGGAAGAAGTGCACGAGAGTTAAGTCCATTTTTCGAGGTATGAACCAGAGCTAGAGCCTCCAGCCAGATTTCTCCATATTCATCTTTAATCTTTGCAGGGCATCTATATATTTTTGAGGCACCAGGCCATGTTTATCGGGTGGCACATCCAATAACAGGTTAGCGCCCCTCGAACGGCAAATCAAAAACATTCCTAATAATTCGGCGTCACTGCGCGGCTCATCCTTTTCTTTATAAAACCATTCTTTTCCTATCGTGTCACATACTTCGCCGGGCATGTAGTATCTCTTCTTTTCTATCTCCCTCCACGGAACATGGCCGTTGGCGCTATTGGGAAGAAAACGTTCGATAGTGATCACGTCTGTGGGCCACGCTGTATTTATCTTAAATTCTGATCCGTCGCCGATGCCATGATTAAACAGTATGATGGCACCTGGTTGCCATTTGGCTATCTGGTCATATAATTTTTGCCGGTAGTCCCTTGGAAGAAAATGCGGGATGTCCAGCCACACTTCCCCAATGGGTCCATATTCGGTTAGTAGCTCTTCCAGCTGTTTCCATTGGAACTCGCGGTACTCTTCGGTGGTATAGGCGGTAGCCCAGCTTAGGTTAGTGGGTGTACCGGAGCCAAATAGGTTATGATTATCCCAGGCACAATAATAAAGCCCCGGGATTATTCCCTTTAGCCGGCATGCCTTAACGAATGCTTCCACCACATCTGTTTTATTACCGCTATTGCCCACATGATAGTCGGTATACCGGGTTGGCCATAAACAATGGCCTGCCACATGTTTTGCAGTGAGCACCGCATACTTCATTCCGGCATCACGCGCCACGCCTACCCATTGGGTTGGATCCAGCTTGTCGGGATTATAGAGAGAAGCGCTCTGATCTCCTTTTGAAAAATCATCGCCATCGAAGGTGCTCATGCCAAAATGAATGAACATACCATATCCCAAGCGTTCCCAGCGCGTGAGTGTTTCTATCGACAATCGCTGGTCTCCTTTTTCATCATCATTCGTGTTCGCAGGCGCTTGTTTATCCGCATCGCGCACTACGGGAAGAAGGGAAGCGACAACTCCGCCACTAGTGAGGTGCATGAAATCACGTCGGGACAGTATTGACATAGCAAGAGGTTTGTCATAGCTAATATAGTTAATAAAAAGAAAGGTGCAGGTGCCAGCCGGCATGTCAAACGGATCTGCGGGACATTAAGGTGAAACGTCGAAAAGTGCATCATTTTGTTGTTATCTTCATCTCCGGTTTTTCAGGACAGTGGTTCCGCCGGGTATTGTGAATGATCAGCAAAGGAGCACGCCCTCAGCGTTTGCACTCATTCTTTTAACATAAATAAATGGCCAATAAATTTTTATTCTTCCTGGTATTCTTTTCGTTTTCCTTTTGTAACGCGCAGGATAAGAAAGAAAAGAAGACAATTCTATTCATTGGAGCACATCCTGATGATGAGACAGCCATCAGTGAAGCCCTAAGCAATTTTGCCCGGCTTGGCAACAGAGTTTTTGTAATCATAGCAACGGATGGCAAGGATGGCACGAGAGTCACAAAAATTCCTGCCGGCGATTCTTTGGGAAGTTTAAGAAAAAAAGAATCGATCTGCGGTTGCCGGGTTTTAGGCCTCGAACTACCCATATTTATAGGCATAGAAAGACTGGACACAAAAATTGGTGTTGGAAAATATTTCAAGGCGCATCAACAATTCAGGGATTCATTGAGAGTAAAGATCCCCCTTATTAATCCTGATGTGATCATTACTGCCGGAGCGGACGGCGACACCCATCATGCCGAGCATATCGTTGCGGGGGCGGCTGTAACAGAATTGTTACTTGCTGAAGGTTGGGTAAGCAAATATCCCCTGTATTATTTTGCGTGGGAAAAGGGAGCGGAATCAGTAGATGATTTGGGCTATACCGATAAGCAATATTTTAATGTCCAGGTCAATTATTCATTAGAAGACGAGGCCAAAGCAATAGAAGCACTGCACTGTTATGTCACACAGTATACACCCGAGGAATTCAAGGAAGAATCAGAGAGAAAATTAAAAGACTCCAGCAAGATTATTTATTTTAGAAAGTTCGTGGTAGCAAAAGGGTTGAAAAACGATTTCGAATAGTTGACCATTTGAGGGCTATGCCCGGGATCATCGTTTACACAATCCTATTAATGGCCTTTCTCGGCAATTGGCAAATTGAACCCAAACTGGCTACCCGATCCAATCTCGCTTTTTAACCAAATCTGTCCGCCCATTGCTTCTATAAATTCTTTGCAAATAGCCAGTCCTATTCCCGAGCCTTTCTTATCGGAACGCCCCGGCACCTGGAAGTACCTGTCAAATATCTTGCTGACATAAGGTTCCGCAATGCCCGGCCCACCGTCAGCGACAGAAAAGATGACCTGGTCATCCTGTTGTTCCACGGATACGGTTATCGTTCCATTCTCCGGTGAAAATTTGATAGCATTTGTGAGGAGATTAATAATTACCCAGCCTAGCTTGTCGGGATCAACTTTGATTATGGGAAGGCTCTTTTTTACATTTTGTTCGATAGTTATTTGTTTTTCTCTTGCCGAACTGACAATGGAATTGATCGAATGCTGAACAATAGCATCCGGGCTGACATCCTGCTTATTCAATTGAAGTTTGCCAGCTTCTACCTGCGACATGTTAAGGAGCTCGCTCAATATTTTCAGCATTCGCTGGTTATCATTTTTAAGCTGTCGAATTAATTCCTTTTGTTCATTGCTCAATTCTCCGATGCGGGGGTCTTCCAATAATTTCAGGCTAAAATCGGAAGAAGCCAGTGGTGTTTTCAGTTCATGGGAAACGGTCGCAATGAAATTTGTCTTTGCCACATCAAGCTCTTTAAATGAAGTAATGTTCTTCAACACAATGACATTTCCCGCCTTTTCATTTCCCTGGTTAATATCAATGATCTCCTTAATGAAATAGTTTTCTTTGCCGTCCACCACTATCTTAAACGGTGTGCTATTTTGTTCTTTTAGCAGGAAGCGGAACAGGTCATTTTTCTTTTGCACTCCTTCCTGCGATTGACCGACAATTTCCAGCTCTTTGAGGTTAAGCAGTTGTAGCGCCTGTTCGTTGGCAAAAAGGACCACGCCTTTGTCATCTATCCCGATGCTGGCATCCTGTAAGGAATTGATCACCGTTTCCGCTCGTTTTTTCTCAAATAGTATTTTAGATAAATTGCTGTGCTCATAGCCGTTAAGTTTCTCCGCCATACTGTTAAAAGCATCCGCCAACTGCCCGAATTCGTCTTTCCGGTTAAGGTGTATCCTTTCGCTGTAATTTTTGTTGGCGATGGCTTTTATGCCCTGGGTGAGCTTGGCAACAGGGGATGCGATTAAAGAAGGAAAATTATAAAGGAAGGTCAGGCCCAACAACGTACACAGTGTCAGCATTAATGTGATAATTGTTTTTGCTTTCTCAGCGGAAGCTTTGGCGGCCTCGTTTTTTTTATTGATAGCCTGCAGGTTCAGTTGCATAATGCCACTAATATTTTTTCGTATCAGTGCCCTGAATGAATCCGGTATTATTTCCTGCTTCAGGGCTTCAAAATTTTTGCGCAGTGAATCGGTTAACTCCCTTTCCCCCGGCTCAGTGATATTCTTTTCCTGGGCCTGAAGATTCTGCTCGAACTTGTTTAATGCCCCTGTACTATCTCGGCCCCTGAATTCATCCAGCTCTTTCAACATATCTCTGGAATAGTTGAGCGTTTCATAGTTGTCTTTTACAATGCCTCTTGCTTCCTCGGTGATCCGGTTAAAATAATAAACGCTTAGGGCACCTACCAGGATCAGCAGGGCAAAAAGGAAAATGCCACCCAGTGCAACTTTTGTTTTTAGTCTGACTGCCATCAGGATAAGATAATCAGGTCCACATCGTTTTTGGACAATGTTTTTAATAATTGGTTAAACACATTGGTTCGCAGTATGACCTGGAATAATTTTAAATGGGGCTTGCCTATACACACTGTTGTTATCCGTTTTGCTTCTACCGTATCCATTATCGCTCTGGCTACATTGTTGCTCTTTACCTGCAATACCTCCGCCCCGGATTCGGTAGCATCTTTGAAATTATTGATGAGGTGACGCTGGGCCGCTAATGGAATTTTTTCCAGTGATTCTTTTGGTGTTTGCACATACAGCACAAACCATTTGCTATTGTAATAGGAAGCAAGGCGGGCCGTTTTACGGATGATGTTCTGTGCCATTTCACGGTTGGAAGAAATACATGCAAGGAAATGCTCATGACGCCAGGGCCTTTCTTTAGCCGTTACTTCGTAATCCACTTTCCTTTCCACCTGGCCCGCTACTTCTTTGAGAGCCAGTTCCCTTAGTTGCAAGATCTTTTCGGGCTGAAAAAAATTGGTCAGCGCCTGCTGCACCTTAGTGTGATCATAGATCTTTCCTTCCTTTAACCGTGTGATCAGCTCCTGCGCCGTCAGATCGATATTCACTACTTCGTCTGCCACTTGCAGTATCTTGTCCGGGACTCTTTCTTTCACTTCTACTCCCGTGATCGCTTTCACATCTTCATTGATGCTTTCTATGTGCTGGATATTGATGGCAGAGATCACATCAATGCCTGCATCCAGTATATCCAATACGTCCTGCCATCTTTTTTCATTCTTGCTGCCTGGAATATTGGTATGCGCCAGTTCGTCCACTATCACTACATCGGGATGTAATAATAGAACGGCCTGTACGTCCAGTTCATCTAATTCTTTCCCTTTATAAAAGGCTTTTCTTCTCGGAATCACCGGCAACCCCTCTATTAGCGCTTCGGTTTCTTTTCGATTGTGGGTTTCGATATACCCAATCTTTATATTGACCCCGTTTCGCAACAGGGCATGTGCTTCCTGGAGCATACGATAACTCTTGCCCACACCGGCGCTCATGCCAATGTATATCTTCAGCTTGCCTTTTTTCTGCTGCTGGATCTTATTCAGCCATTTTTCTGCTTCCGTTACCGGCATACATTATCACATTATTTGTTGAACTGAATACTTAAAGGTATAAACATTGCCTGTCAAAAATGGTAGACCACCGCTAAAATAAATGTACCAGTGCCCTTAGCGGACGGTGAAAATGTATCAGCATTTTTATAAAATATCGCATCTCTTGCTCCATCAAGCCGGAACTCGGGGATAATGGTCAGATTATCTATATGTATGTTACCGGATAAAGTAAAATCATACAGGTTGGTACCAAAACCCATCACGCTATTTTCATCTCCAATATATTCCCCTCTTGCGGTCAGTCCAAATGAAGAACATGGATCATAATTAAGATACAGTGCAGATCCCCACCATGAATCGCTGCTGCCACCAACTGGTTTTACCATTTTTATTGTACCGTTATACCCGATACTAAATTTGCCGGAGACAGATCCTGTGGCGACTAGATCGAATTGATTAACAGAAGCGCCGGCCATATCTTTTCCGCCAATATAATTCAGGTACGCACTTATTTTACTGTTTGAACTTGCAGCATGTATTTGTGCAATGAAGTTTTTCTTTGCAAAGCTGGCAGTTGAAAAATCGGTCGGGTTAACTATGCCTGCCATAAAACTGAAATTGCTACTGGCCGCTACATCCATTTTCAGGCCTGTGTGAAAGAAAGGACCATAAGAAAACATATAGTCCATACTATAATTGCGGTTCAGGTATGCGTCAGGCACTTCATAGCCAACATGCGTAAACCATTTACCCATTGTAAATTTTACTTTTGCGGAAGGAGAATAGGATACATAGACCTGTTTAATAGCGGCTAATGTTCCGGCATCATTATAAGAAAATTCTTCCGCTCTTTTTCCAAAGCCAAGATCGGCAACAGCTTCTACTTTGCCAATTGTATAGTCAGCTTTCAGTGAGGCCATACCGAGCTCAAATGAATTCTGCGAATTGGTGAAGCTTGTATAGTTGTTGGTGCGGCCGGAATCTTTGCCATTATAGAAATTGTAACGGTAATATGCGTCAACAGATCCTGTAATAGACAACCTGCCATTCTTTGCTGAATCCTGGGCATTTGCGATATTGCTTGTTGATAGCACTGCCAATCCCAATAAGAGATTTGTAATTTTCATGTTACGATAATTTTAAAATTTCTTATAACTGCCCCGCCCTGGAAAGGGAAGGACTTTACCTAATCATTAAGACTGGAAAAGACTTGAACTACTTTTATTTTAAGTTGTCGAGGTCGATATTGAGTTTTAATACGTTTACCTTCTCAGGTCCCAGTCCCATAAAAGGCTGGTCAACATGTTGGTCAACCAATGCCTTTACTTTTTCTTCCGGCAGATTACGGATCGCCGCAATACGTTTTACCTGTACATATGCAGAAGCGGGAGAGATATCGGGATCGAGCCCACTGCCGCTTGCTGTTACCAGGTCTGCCGGTATTTCCTCTTTCTTTACTCCCGGGTTATGAACAAGGAAACTGTCAATTCTATCCTTTACAATTTGTAAGTAGTCGGGATTGGATGGTCCTTTATTGCTCCCTGCTGAACCCGCAGCATTATAGTCGACAGCAGAGGGGCGACCCCAGAAATATTTATCGTCAGTAAACCTTTGTCCGACCAATTCATATCCCACGACTTTCCCATTTACTGATAAAGTTTTCCCTTTTCCTCCACCAGGGGTTGCTTTACCAATGGCGGCAATCAACAAGGGATACAATATTGCACACAAGATGATCATTACCAGTGTCAGCTTAACGGATATTAATAAATTCTTTTTCATGATTGTAAGATGAAAGATGTAAAATGTTAGATGTAAATGTTTATATTCAACAGAACTTTATTTTATGAATGATAAGCCACAGGAAAACCTTGATGCATGGAAGTTGAGCTTTGAATTCACTAAAGAAATATATTCAGCAACCGCCTCCTTCCCAACAGATGAAAAATTTGGACTCACGTTGCAGTTGAGAAGAGCAGCCGTTTCTATGCCTGCTGATATTGCAGAGGGAGCTGGTCGGAAATCAACGGAAGAGCTCATAAATTTCCTGAGCATTGCATTAGGCTCCGTGGCAGAGCCTGACACATTATTATTGCTCTCGAAGGAATTAAAATATCTTAAAGAAGAAACCTGTTCTATCTTATTGCAAAAACTTGATATCATGGGTAAAATCATTTACGGGTTAATGAAAAAGCTCGGCTACAAGAGCGAATCTTCAAAATGAGGAACATTCCTCTCATCTTACCTCTCACATCTCACATAAACAGACCAAGTAGCAAATCAATCAACTTGATTCCGATAAATGGGACAATAATTCCTCCCAATCCATAAACCAACAGATTTCTTCTCAACAATGCCGATGCTCCTATTGCCCTGTATTGCACTCCCCGTAATGCCAGCGGTATCAACATAGGAATAATGATTGCATTGAAAATGATCGCTGACAGGATTGCTGATTCAGGACTTTTCAGGTTCATTATATTCAATGCCTGCAGCGCAGGGATAGAAGTAATGAACAATGCCGGAACAATAGCAAAGTATTTAGCTACGTCATTGGCAATAGAGAAAGTTGTCAGTGTACCTCTTGTTATCAACAGTTGTTTTCCTATTTCGACGACTTCAATCAGTTTCGTTGGATCATTATCCAGGTCCACCATATTACCAGCTTCCTTGGCAGCCTGCGTTCCGCTATTCATGGATACACCTACATCTGCCTGGGCCAATGCAGGAGCATCGTTGGTACCATCACCCATCATGGCTACCAGTTTACCATTTGCTTGTTCCTGGCGGATGTAATTCATCTTATCTTGCGGTTTTGCCTCGGCAATGAAATCATCCACACCGGCTGCATTGGCAATGTATTTTGCTGTAAGCGGATTATCGCCCGTTACCATTACCGTTTTCACACCCATCTTATGTAAACGTTGAAAACGTTCCTGTATACCGGGTTTAATAATGTCCTGTAGTTCTATTACACCTTTCACTTCATTGTTGACAGCAACTACCAGCGGAGTGCCCCCATTGGCTGCAATGCTCTTTACTCTTTCTGAAGTGGCTGCAGGCACTGTATTCCCTCCCCTGGTCACCATATTACTGATAGCATCAAAAGCTCCTTTGCGAATTCTTAATCCCGCAGGTGTATCTACTCCGCTGCTTCTTGTTTCGGCGGTAAACTTTATGAATTCTGAGCCGGATTCGGCTTTTGCATTTACTCCTTTTTGCAATGCCAGTTCTACAATTGATTTTCCTTCCGGTGTGTCATCGGATAAAGAACTTAATGCGCTTAGCTGGATAAATTCATTTTCACTCAATCCATCTACAGAATAAAAGCCGGTGGCCTTCCTGTTACCAATGGTGATGGTGCCGGTTTTATCCAATAACAATACATCTACATCGCCTGCAGTTTCAACAGCCTTACCGCTCTTGGCAATAACATTTGCTCTTAAAGCTCTGTCCATCCCTGCGATACCGATAGCCGATAATAAGCCTCCAATGGTTGTGGGTATCAAACAAACAAACAAAGAAACAAAGGCAGCAATGGTTATCGGTGTATTAGCGTAATCAGAATACGGTTTCAACGTGACGCAAACAATAGTAAAAATCATGGTGAATGCTGCCAATAAAATAGTCAGCGCAATTTCATTGGGGGTCTTTTGCCTGGATGCGCCTTCCACCAATGCGATCATTTTGTCAAGGAAAGTTTCGCCGGGAGGCGTTGTCACTTCTACTACGATGTGATCCGATAATACTTTTGTTCCCCCGGTTACAGATGATTTGTCACCACCGGCTTCCCGGATCACCGGCGCTGACTCCCCGGTAATAGCCGATTCATCAATAGTAGCAATCCCTTCAATGATCTCCCCATCCATAGGAATGACATCACCTGCTTCACAAACAAAATGGTCATGTAAACGCAACTGTGAGGAAGGAACAATTTGTATTTTATTATCGACGAGTCTTTTTGCCGGGGTATCTTGTCTTGTTTTACGCAAACTCTCTGCCTGCGCCTTACCTCTTGCTTCAGCCAGGGCTTCAGCAAAGTTGGCAAACAATACAGTGATAAGCAGGATAAAGAATACAACAGCATTGTACCATATGGCTCCCTGCGTTTTGTCGCCTGTAGCTGCCTGGTAAATACATACGGCCAGCATCACCGCAGTTACAATCTCTACGGTAAACATGACCGGGTTTTTTATCATCAAACGCGGGTTGAGTTTTACAAAAGATTGTTGGATGGATATACCTACCAGCTCCGGGTCAAATAATTTTATATAGCGTTTTCTTTTTGCCATGATCAGTTATGATTAATAAAGTGAAAAATATTCAGCTAATGGTCCTAATGCCATCGGGGGAAAGAACGATAATGCAGTTACAATTACTATTACCGCTATCGTCATTATTCCGAAAGTGACTGAATCGGTCCTTAATGTACCCGGCGATTCCGGGATATACTTTTTATTAGCCAGCAGGCCGACAATTGCAATGGGCCCGATGATGGGCAGGTACCTTCCCAATATCAATACAAGGCCGGTTGTCACATTCCAGAATATATTGTTATCGCCCAGGCCTTCGAACCCGCTTCCATTATTGGCGTTGGCTGATGAATACTCATACAATATTTCAGAAAAACCGTGGTAAGATGGATTGTTTAACCATGCAGACGGTTTGACCGCCCATCCTATTTCCGGGTGATGCACATACATATAGGCTGCATACGCTGTAAACCCTTTAACGAGGAAGGCAGAAAGCAACGTCACAATCATGGCGATCTTTACTTCTCTTGCCTCTATCTTATGCCCCATGAATTCCGGCGTTCGCCCCACCATCAATCCTGCAATGAATACGGCGATAATGATAAAGATGAAATAGTTCAACAATCCTACACCGACACCCCCATACAATGAATTAATCCACATATCAATCATCACTACAGCTCCGGATATGGGTGTAAGGCTGTCATGCATACCATTTACTGAACCATTGGAAGTAGACGTGGTGAGAACACTCCATAATGCTGTGGCAGCGGATCCGAGTCGTACTTCTTTTCCTTCCATGCTGCCGAGCGTCTGGGAAACTCCCATCCTGTCAATGGCCGGATTGCCTTTTGTTTCATAATAAATATTAATGACCAGGAATATCACACAGAAGAAAGTCATGACGCCAAAGATGATCCTGGCCAGTTTTTTCCTGTTGAGATAAAAGCCTAATGAAAATACCAGTGCGGCAGAAATCAGGAATATAGAAATTGTTTCTATTGCGTTGGTTAAGTAATTCGGATTTTCCAGGGGATGTGATGAGTTTACACCAAACCAACCGCCACCATTTGTACCTAATTGTTTAATGGCGATCATTCCTGCTGCCGGACCTCTTGATACCTGTACACTGTCACCTTGTAAAGTGACCAGGCTGTCTTTGCCGTCATAACTTGTCGGTGTACCGCTGAAAGCAAGAATAACGGCGACGATGATGGATAAGGGCAATAGTATCCTGGTAGTACTTTTCACCAAATAATTCCAGAAGTTGCCAAGGTCGTTGGTGGTTTTTTCCTTTAACCCATTAAACAACGCGATCAAACAGGCAATACCTGTAGCGGCGCTCAAGAATTGCAAAAAAGTAATAACCAATAGTTGCGTTAAATAAGTTAAGCCAGACTCGCCTGAGTAATGCTGGAGATTACAGTTTACCAAAAAGCTGATAGCTGTATTAAATGCCAGATCAGGCGTTTGTCCGGGATTGCCATCAGGATTCAATGGCAATTTATCCTGGAAGATCAGCATCAACATGGCGTATACCAACCATAAAAGATTAATGGTGAGCATGGCTTTCAGGAATTGCTTCCAGTTCATACTTTCGTTGGGATTAATGCCACTGATACGGAAAATGAACTTTTCTACCGGGTTCATAAAATCCATAAAGTTCTTTTCTCCCTTAAATACCTTTGTGATGTACTTTCCTAATGGCCAGGCGAGCAGTACCGTCACCAAAAAAATAATCGCGGCGCCTAAAATTTCTCCGGTCATACAATTAGAATTTTTCAGGTTTGATTAATACGTACAGCAGGTAGATAAATACTGCTATCGATAGAATAAATAAGGCTATCATCATAAAAAATGAGTTTTACTTTGTTTGGTGGACTGATTGTGAGTCTGACCGGAGCAAGGCTAGATTTTTTCGAACCAGTCGACGGCTTTAAAAAAAAGCCAGAAGCAGATGAACCCGGCCGCTAATAAGAGAATTGTGAGCATGTCGTTTGTTTTATTTGTGAAAAAATATTTTGAACTTAATAAGCGCCAGGTATATCATCGCTGCCACTATCAACCATATCAGCGCGATAACCACAAAATCCTTTACAAGTCTCTTGTCGAACATATAACCAGGGCAGTTTTAAACGTATAAGACACTTGTACTCCAAAGGCAATACACTAATCTAATTTCATCATCTTACAAAATCGTTGATTGATATCATAAGCATAGTTGATGGATATCATAAACGCCGTGACGCTTATTTTAATGGAACCATCCGAATTTGAACCACGCCAGCCAGGAGAAGGCAATGAGCAGCGCTGCCACAACAATCACCAGGAGAAAATCTTTCCAGCGCGGTGCTTCATCCCCTAATCTTGGTTTATGATCATCTGTCATATTGAATCGGGTTATCACTGTAATTTATTTAGCAACGGATGGCATGTGTCAAATGAGGTGCCCTGCTTGTTTAAATGTGCCATTAGATCTGAAATGTCTGCAAGACAGGGGTTTGTAGAAGCCGGCCCAGAGTGTAGGGCCATACCGAAAATAAAAACCCTTTCAAAATGAAAGGGTAGCTTTTCAAATTGAAAAAAAATCATTTGGCAATATGGTATTCATCCATCTTCCGGTAAAGCGTGGTTAATCCGATTCCCAGGTATTCGGCTGCCCTGGTCTTGTTCCCTTTTGTGTGCAGCAATACTTTCTCAATATGTTTCTTTTCTATTGAAGAAAGCGTGAGACTATCAGGCGACGACGTATCGCTTTGCTTTTGTATTTCGTATGGGAGGTGTTCGGGGAGTATGATATTCCCATCAGTCAATATTACCGCCCGTTCGATCACGTTTCTTAATTCCCGGATATTTCCCGGCCAGCCGTAATGTTGCATCAGCTGCAACGACTCTTTACTCAGTGATAAACCTGTTTTATTTTCCCGGGATGTAAACAACGACAGGAAATGTTCACCCAGGACAGGGATATCTTCAACCCGGTCGCGCAATGGCGGTAATTCAATAGAAAAAACATTGAGCCTGTAATAGAGGTCCTGCCTGAAATGTCCCTGTTCAATCTCTTTCTTTATATCCCGGTTACCTGCAGCGATGATCCGTACATTTACTTTACTTGTCCTTTCATCACCCACCTTAATAAATTCACCGGTCTCTATTACCCGCAACAGTTTTGCCTGCAAATCAATATTCATTTCGCTGATCTCATCAAGAAACAAGGTGCCGTTGTCGGCAAGCTCAATCAATCCCTTTTTATCTTTGGCGGCACCTGTATAAGCACCAGCTTTGTGACCAAATAATTCACTTTCCAATAATTCTCTGGGGAATGCGCTGCAATTAATAGCTACAAAAGAATTCTTAGAGCGTTTACTGCCGGTATGGATAGCATTGGCGAAAACTTCTTTTCCCGTACCGGTCTCACCCAACAGCAAAACGTTCGTTTCAGTGGATGAAATTTTCTGAGCTATCTTAACTGCTTTTTTGATAGCGGGGCTATCGCCGAGGATGTTTTCAAAACTAAACGAGTTCTTTTCTTTGATCTTAATAGCCGATCTTTTATTTTCTTTTACTTTATCAATAGCCTGGTACAGCAATGGAATGATTTTGTCGTTGTCGTTCCCTTTTACAATGTAATCAAACGCTCCGTTCTTCATCGCCTGTACGCCATCCGGTATATTTCCATATGCTGTAAGCAAAATCATTTCAACGGATGGAAACAACTTTTTAGCTATTTTGACAAATTCGACTCCGTTACCGTCGGGTAACCTGACATCACAGAGGACCACTTCAAAAGGCTCGCGACTCAATAGTTCTATTGCTGACTTTAAGGTGCGTGCACCTGAAACGGTAAAGCCTTCCAGTGAAATTATTCTTGTCAGCAGATTGCGGAGCTGATCTTCATCATCTATAATTAAAATATGTGCTGGCATGGCAAAGACGTTTAGTCTTCTACTCGTTTAAGCTTCAATTTGGCAGGAACACCGACGACCAACGGGAATTTTTCAACTGTCACATTAGCCGGATCAAGACCAAACCCTTTTTCTTCAGAAAGGCTGAAGTCTTTGAGCCAGAAGTGAAGCTTCATAATGATCCGTTCGATAAATGGAAGCTCGGTATCCTGGCTTATGTACTTTTCCATTACCATAAATTGGAAATCACCGACGGTATTGCTACTGGCCAGGCTTTCATAACGGCTTTTGACATTGACTTCTTTGTTGGCAACGAGGTCCTCCACAACCTTTCGGAACATCAGGTTGATCCGGGTCTCCAGCCTGAACCCCAACCTAAAATCGATTCTTATGATGTCATTGGGAATAATATGTTCCACTTTGTATTCAGATGTGTAGGGGTCATCCATCGTGTCAACATGAACAAACCAATAGATATCGGCACGTTTCGGTCTTTTGTTTAGAATCGAATAAATGATCTTATGTTCAATTTCCTTTGGAGTATCTGCGCTCGTGAGGTAGACCAGGTGAGTGGCATATTTTGGCACAGCCCGGTCATTGCTTAGTTCCTGGATCTTGGGAATATAATGTTCGAGCCGTACAAACTCGATATACCTGTTCTTGATCTTTCTGGCTTTAAACCAGGTGTACATCACAAGAAAAAGCAAGCCACCTACTATCAATGCCACATAGCCGCCATGGGAAAATTTTTGAATGTTGGCAAAGAGGAAACTCGCCTCAATGGTGAGAAAGACTATTAAATAGAGGTAAATAAGGGCAGGCGTTGCTCTTCGCAACACCAGGTAGTTGGAGAATAATATTGAAGTCGCGATCATGCATAAAGTGATAGCAAGCCCATAAGCCGCTTCCATATTGGAAGCTTTTTGAAAATAAAGCACGACGCCGAGGCAGCCCGCGAAGAGCACCAGGTTTAGGGCTGGAATATATAATTGTCCTCTTGCTTCTGTGGGGTATTGTATGCGCAGTTTTGGCCATAGATTCAACCTCATCGCCTCACTTATTAATGTAAACGAACCAGAGATTAAAGCCTGGCTGGCGATAATTGCAGCAGCAGTAGCAATGACAATTCCGAAATACAGGAACCAGTCAGGCATGACACCATAAAATGGATTGAACCCGGAATTGATCAGGTCGGCGGTGATAAGTTTCCCTTTATAGTGACTGAGCAGCCATGCTCCCTGTCCCAGGTAATTGATGATTAAACAGGTTTTTACAAAGATCCAGGAGTAACGAATGTTCCATTTACCACAATGACCCAGGTCCGAATACAGGGCTTCAGCGCCGGTAGTGCAAAGGAAAACGCCGCCCAGGATATAAAACCCCCTGGGATAGTCGATCAATAATCTTATCCCGTAATAAGGATTAAAGGCTTTTAAAATCTGCAGGTCATCCGCCAAATGAAACATACCCAGGACGGCCAGCATAATAAACCAGCAGGCCATGATCGGCCCGAAGAATTTTCCAATAAATGCAGTCCCAAATTGCTGGATAAAAAAAAGGACGCTCAGTATTCCAATTACTATATAAACAATGGTAGACTGGCTCGTAGCCGAAAGAAAAGGGATTTGTTTCAATCCTTCTACAGCCGATGTAACAGAAATCGGGGGGGTTATCATTCCATCCGCCAGCAGGGCCGCACCACCCAGCATAGCCGGTATAATCAGCCATTTTTTTCTCCGCCGGACCAGTGCGAACAAAGAAAAAATGCCTCCTTCACCCCGATTGTCGGCTTTAAGGGTCAGTATAACGTATTTAATCGTTGTTTGGAGGGTCAGCGTCCATATGATCAGAGATAAAACGCCTATAACGAGCTCATCTGTAATGATCTTACCGCTGATAACCGCATTTAAGACATATAATGGAGAAGTCCCGATATCGCCGTAAATAATCCCGAGTGCTATGAGGAGTCCTGCAAAGGATACTTTGTTGGTTGAAAGCATTGAATAAAAAAAATTGCCGGCAACAAATGTATATCGCCGGTCACCAAAATATCAGTAACGGAACTTAAGTGCGTCAAATCTTTATAAAATCTTTATGTGGCGGTCGGTCCTTTTTATCTTTTCATGACAAGAGTCAACTTACATTTGTAGCCTTATTTTGTTCAATGGCCGGTTTTTTGCCCAAACGGATCAATAAACAAGAGCAGTATCTATTCAGCTTCATGCTGATATTGGCTGTTTCAGGCATTTGCTATGGCATTGCGCCTTTCCTGGGATATCGTGTCATTGCCTTCCTACTGCTGCTGACAGTTTCACTCATTGCCATTTTGTTTGACATATTCCCAGTGCTTTTTTCTGCTGTGTTAAGTGCTTTTATCTGGAACTTTTTCTTTATTCCGCCACGGTTTACCTTTCATGTCAGCGGAACAGAGGATGTCATATTGTTCGTGATGTATTTTGTGATCGCCCTGATCAATGCTGCTTTGACCTATAAGATCAGGCAGGTGGAAAAGCTGTCGAGAAAAAAAGAAGAAAAGGAAAATACGCTAAAGCTTTACGATACATTGCTGCACTCGTTATCCCATGAGCTTCGAACGCCTATTTCGACTATTATAGCCGCCACGGACAATTTGCAGTTGAACAATGAGAACCTCACAAAAGAAAATAAAGATCAGCTGGTCACCGAGATCTCAAAAGCTTCTTTCCGTTTGAATCAGCAGGTAGAAAACCTGTTAAATATGTCGAGACTTGAGTCAGGATTTATCAAACCCAGGCGAGACTGGTGTGATATAAACGAACTGGTCTACTCCACGGTGAAAAAGATCGAGGAATTCAAAGTTGCACAAAAGATCATCATCAATGTAAATCCGAATATTCCCCTTGTCAGGACCGATAAAATAATGCTCGAACAGATCATTTATAATTTGCTCAATAATGCCTGTCTTTATACAAAGCCGGACAGCACGATCAATATATCGGCTATCAACCATGCCGATATATTGCAGCTTATTATCGAGGATGACGGGAGTGGCTTTCCGGAGAAAGAAATAGAAAATGTGTTTGATAAATTTTACCGGCTCGAACAATCAAAAACAGGTGGAACGGGGTTGGGCCTGTCCATTGTTAAGGGTTTTGCAGAAGCATTAAAAGGGAAGGTCGGCCTGAGAAACATATCAACAGGCGGGGCACGGTTTACGATCGAAATTCCATGCGAGACTTCATACCTTAAAGCGTAGCAGATGAACAAAGCGGAAATATTGATTGTTGATGATGAAGAGCAAATACGAAAGCTACTTGATATTACACTCAGGGCAAATAATTACACCGTCAGGCATGCGGCAACCGCAAAAGAAGGTATCATTATGGCGTCCAATCATCCTCCCGACCTGATGATCCTTGATCTTGGGTTGCCTGACAAGGACGGTCTTACATTCCTGCAGGAGCTCAGGCAATGGTATACAAATCCTGTAATAATTCTATCTGTTCAGAACCGCGAGGAAACGATGGTCAGGGCGCTGGATAGCGGGGCCAATGATTATCTTTCCAAACCGTGGCGCACGGGAGAGTTGTTGGCCAGAATTCGATCAGCGCTAAGAAGTTCAATCCAGGAAGACAATGAACCTATTATCAATTCAGATGAGTTGCAAATTGACCTGCAGTCAAGAACGGTAAAGAAAAAAGGGGAGCTTGTTAAACTTACCATGACGGAATATAGCTTGCTCGCATTGTTTGCAAAGAACGATGGCAAAGTATTGACCCATCAATTTCTTTTGAGGGCAATCTGGGGTCCTGGTTTTATCAATCAATCGCAATACCTGCGGGTATTCATCGCGCAGATCCGGAAAAAGATCGAAGACGATCCCAACAGGCCCGAGTATCTTCTTACTGAATCGGGGGTAGGGTATCGGTTTATCAGTAAGCAAACCTGATAGCTTTCATCGTTGTAGGGTATCAAATGCCCCTACCCATTTTAATGTCTCTATCGGCCGGCTGCCTATACCTGTTGTGTAGCTATTGGACACAATGGTCCTCCGTATTGTTCGTCAGCAAAACCTGCAATCAGGCACGGTTGGCCTCGTTTTATCGATGATGTAATTTTCCGACAAACTATTTTCGTTTGATCGCCACCGGTACCAGTTAATATTAATTAATCTTCATTAATATAGAACCGAAATAACTTCAAGCTTCAACTAAAATATAATTTATGAAAAAGTTATTGTTTCTGAGCTTAGTCTTTGCTTTATTATTCGCAACTACTACACATGCGCAAGGTGGTGGTCCTGCAACTTCCCAGCCACCGGCTATGCAGCAACCTACTCCGGAACAGCAGGCAAAAATGCTGGAACAGGCGAAAGAAAAACAACGGCCAATGTTGGTGGAGAAAGCCGGGCTGACCGCTGCGCAGGCAGAAAGGGTTATAGAGATCAATTTTGAAATCCGCCAGCAGGCCGGTGCTGCCATGCAGGGCCTTAACGAAACTGAGCGTGCCGCAAAACTTGCAGAATTCAAAGCTGCAAAAGAGAAAAAATACAGTGAGATTCCCCTGACAGCTGACCAAATAAAAGCAGTATACGCTGCTTACGAGGAGATGGGCAAGACTATGCAGAAAAAAGAAGGAAACTAATTCTCCTTGCGAAGTTAGAAGCTGCTGAGAAGCAGCTTTTTTTTATTTCAGCTAAAGCCGGCGCATCAGTGATTGCGTTCGATGAGTTTATATCCAAATCCCCGGATGGTAAGGATCTCCACAGACTTATCGCTATCCAGGTAGTTTCGCAACCTGTTTATGTATACATTCATTGTTTTGCTATTGAATACATTGTCGCTGCCCCATAATTCCACTAACAGCTCCTGGCGATCAACAACGGTTGATTTCGCTTCGCACAATTTTTTCAGTAGTTCCACTTCTTTATAAGAAAGTTGAAACCTGTTCGAATCATTAACCAGTTCCTGTGTGGATGCGTTCAGGCTGAAGCTGCCCAATCGATAGATATTCTGCACGGCACCCGTAGCATTCCCCGGCACCTTCGCAAAGGACCTGATCCTTGCTATTAATTCTTCCATCACGAATGGTTTTCTAACAAAGTCATTGCAGCCAAGATTAAATGCCTTTACCAAGTCTTCTGTTAGCGGTTTAGCTGTCAGCATAATGATAGGAACTTCTTTGTTGAGCGCCCTGATCTTCTTTACCGCACTGAACCCGTCACTCCCGGGCATCATGATATCAATAATAACGAGCCTCGGATCAAGCGAAGTGAATGTCTTGTAGCCATCGTCACCATTCAGCGCATAGGTGACATCAAAGCCATAGAGGGCGAGTGTGTCTTTTAAGATCTCGCAAAGCTCAACCTGGTCCTCTATCAATAAGAGCCGTATCATAGTTATTTTGGTAGTGTTATGATAAATTCAGTTCCTGATTGCAATTTGGAATGCGCGCTGATGCTGCCCGAATGTTTTTTAACAATGTTGCTCACATAGTACAAGCCAAGTCCAAATCCTTTTATGGATTGAGCATCACCCTGCGGCACACGGAAAAATTTGTCAAATATATTTTTAATGTATTGCGGTGGAATTCCGATTCCATTGTCACGGATTGTTACGGAACAATCGTGGTTGTTTTCACAATATCGATATGAATTTCTACAGGACCGAGTGAATACTTGATGGCATTATCTATAAGGTTATGAAAGGCCGTTTCCAAATGGAGCCGGTCAGCCAATATAAACGCAGGACCCTGGCCGGTTAACCGGAAGCTAACTTTCTTTTTAGTAAGAACCGAATGGCTTTGTATCAACTCATCGAAGATCGCATACAGATCTATTTTTTCTTTTTTCAAGCTGAAGTCGGGGATATCCTGTACCGCTGCATCCAGGATCCTTTCCACGAAATCATTGAGCAGGCGCAGCTGGTTCTTGCTTGTATGCAAATAAAAACCGGTGCGTTCGGTCGATGGTATGTGATGTTCCAGCGCTTCCAACCCTGCTGTGGCAATCGTGATCGGCGTTTTCATTTCATGGGTCATATTGTTGATGAAGTCTGTCTTTACTTCATTAATGCGTTTTTGCCTTCGGATCGTCTTATACACAAAAACGAGAGCGGTATTACTGATAAGCAGGATGAAGAAGAATGCCAGCATCGGCCATAACAGATCATTCGTAAAAAACGTGTAGTCGTAGGTAAGTTCGGCAAAGACCAAAGCGGTCCGGTAAAAAAATATGCGCTGGGGATTGGTGGCGTATGGGTATGCTTTTGTCCTTTTCGTTTTCCAGGCATTGTTGATCCGGTCAGGGAGGGCTATCCTGCTGTTTCCTGTTCTGAAAGGTATAGGAAACGTATCAAGACGATAACTCGAATGGACGTTAAACGAATCCAATGCGTTTTTGTAAATACTGCCAAGTAAAGCCAGGTCGAGCGAAACTGCTTTTGGTTTATTTAGAATGGGTTCAATCGATGCCGGTTCGACCCGGATGGCATAAAGTCTGGAAGAAGGAGAGCTTACTGTTATGTTTTGCGAATCGAGGCGGTTTACAGCCATCTGATCGAGCGAATAAGTGATCAATGCATTTTTTGGTTTGGAAGCAGTATCGTTTCCTTTTATTTTATTGTATTCAAAAAGGGTCGTGAGCAAGGCATTGGTACAGGCCTCATTGAATTTTGCTTTTGTCCCTGCAATGCGTTGGGTGATCAGGTAGACTTGTACACCATTAAAAAATAGAAAGAGAAAAAAGATAAACAGCGTAGCATTCCGGGCAGATGTTTTCATCCAATGAAATTGATAAAGTAAGATAAGGCGAGATGCAGCATCACTCCAACCCGTTTGTCCTTTGATAGGGCTTCAGTTGTTAAGGTTGCTTACCGTCCATCCGACATTTATTTTCATTTACCTTAATTAAGTTGAATTATCCATTTCTGCAGCAAGCAGGTCAGCAAAATCATTCAGGTCCATTTCGTGGTATTCATGCGCCTGGGGAGGGGATCGATAACAATGGGGAAAGTGTTGTCTACAACAGCGAATCGCTGAATAGAAGTTTTGGCAATCCCTTTTTTGGCTTAGGTTGCTGAATTTTGGTCTGCAGATCTATCGGCGTATTTAAGGGTCCAGCCGCGCGGCTTGGAGTAAACGATGAAATTCTTCTACGGTGTTCCAAAAAACACTTTGCAAGCTGTGATGTGACCGATTGGCACGGGTTCCGGGTGCTGACTTTTTCCCGAAAGGGGTCGGGATAGGCGGGGGGTCATGGCCGGCCTGGGAAATCAAAAAAAGGGCTTCATTCGTCATCTGGATAGTGTATTGGAAATCAGGTGATTGTTTCTGAGTGGTCAGGCCACTATAGTGGCCTGACCAGTTTTGCAGACTTTAGCAATAAAAAAAGGGTCTCTGAATGCATCAGAACCCTTCTTGTGGAGGTTACCGGGGTCGAACCGGTGACCTTTTGCATGCCATGCAAACGCTCTAGCCAACTGAGCTAAACCCCCTCCCTATTGGGGCAGCAAAAATAAGAGATTTGAAGTTTTCCGGTGGGAAAGCCTGTAATTATTTACCCAAAATTATTTGACCCGTTTTCATTTTTACCAGCTGTTATTTTCGTCCATTGTCGCCATTAAAATGCCTTCTTCTCCAGTCCCATATGTTTCAACATCGCATCAATTTTTGCATCTCTTCCCCGGAATTTTTTATAAAGCGCTTTGTAATCAACCGTCATTCCCTGCGATAAGATCATATCGCGGAAACGCTGGCCATTGGCACGCGTTAATCCGCCATTTTCTACAAACCATTCGAACGCGTCTTCAGAAAGCATCTTTGTCCATTGATAAGAATAATAGCCGGATGCATATCCTCCTGCCCAGATATGCTGAAAATAGCTGGACCGGTAGCGCGGTGGTACTGCTTTCAGATCAATTCCCGTCGACTTCAATGCGGCCAATTCAAATGCGTCAACATCTTTCACTGAATCTGCTGTCTTCAGGTGATGCCAGTGCAAATCGAGTAATGAGGCTTCGATCGCCTCGGTAAGAGCATAGCCTCCATTGAAGTTCGAAGCTTTTTGAATCTTGTCCATCAACGCCTGTGGAATCGGTTCGCCCGTTTTGTAATGAACCGCATAGTTTTTCAATACGGCGGGATCCATTGCCCAGTGCTCGTTGAACTGTGAAGGAAACTCCACGAAATCACGCGGCACACGTCTTCCCGGATATTTCTGCTGCGCAAACAGGTAGTGCAATGCATGGCCGAATTCATGGAACATCGTGCGCACATTGTCGAAATCCAGCAACGCCGGCTCACCAGGCGCAGGCTTTGGCAGGTTTGCCACATTGACTATCACCGGCTGCGTATGCTGTATCGTTGATTTGCTTACATACGAAGAATTCCAGGCACCCCCATTTTTATTATCACGCTTGAAGTAATCGCAATACCAAAGTGCAAACGCTTTACCGTCTTTGTCAAACACTTCAAACACACGCACGTCGGGATGATAAACCGGCAGATCTTTGCGTTCCCTGAAAGAAATGCCATACAGTAAATTGGCCGCATAGAAAACACCTTTTTCTAAAACCGTATTCAATTCAAAATAAGGTTTTACCTCTTTGGCATCGATGGAATACTTAGCCTTCCGCACCTGCTCTGCATAAAAATCCCAGTCCCAGGCTTCAAGTGTAAATGATCCTCCCTGCTGCTCAATCTGCTCCTGTATCTCTTTCGCTTCGTCTTTTGCTTTGGCGGCAACTGCTGGCGCCAGTTCACCGAAAAACTTATCAACCGTTTCGGGCGTTGCTGCCATCTGGGTCTTTAGTTTCCAGGCAGCATAACTCGGAAAACCCATCAACTTTGCTTTTTCTGCTCTGATCGCGGCAAGTCTTGTCAGGATAGGACGGGTATCGTTTGAATCAGACCTTTCAGTCCGCGTCCAGCTTGCTTCAAACAGTTTTTGCCTCGTCTCACGATTTGATAGCGATTTAAGTGCAGGTTGTTGAGTTGTATTTTGCAATGGAACTACCCATTTACCATTGAGCCCGCGACCCTTTGCTGCCTGTGAAGCGGCAGCGATCTCTCCTGGTGACATACCGGACAACAGGGCACTGTCATCCACCACGAGTGCTGCATTCTTCGTGCCGGTGACCAGCAGGTTGCCGAACTTTGCGCTCAGCGCAGCTTCTTCCCCGTTTAGCTTCTTCATTTGTTCTTTGGCTTTGGCATCGAGCTTTGCTCCCGCAAGAACAAAATTTTGATAAATCAGTTCGAGTAAGGCCGCTGATTCTGTATCCAGGTGCAATGAGGCTCTCTTGTTATAAACAACCTGTACACGCTGGAACAATTTATCATTGAGATAGATCTCATCGTTATTTGCTGCCAGTTTCGGAGCCATTTCCTCTCTGAGTTTTTGCAGGACCGGGTTGGCATTGGCACTTACCTGTGAGAAGAAGGCAGTACCTGCACGTGTGAGCAACTCGCCACTAAGTTCCAGGGCAACCACCGTATTTTCAAATGTGGGTGGAGCAGGGTCATTGGCGATCCTTTTCACTTCTTCGAGGTGCAGTCTCAATCCCTCCAGTAATGCAGGTTTGAAGTGCTCGTCTTTGATCTTATCAAAAGGAATCGCCTGGTAAGGAAGAGTGCTTTTATGTTTTAACGGATTATCTTCCGGTAATTGGTTGTCCTGGCCGAACACGATGTTGACGGACAGGCTGCAACTCAAAATTAGCAGGAGGCAGGATGAAGTACGCATAGTTTTATTTGTGAGTGAAAACTAAAGATAAGGAGGAGATTTAATACGGATGTTGACAAAATTCTCTGCAAGCGCTCAAGGTATTAGCTACTGAAGATTGACGCGTCTGCACCTCGTAAGACGCCTGACTCGAAGTAAAAAACGGGCGTCGGCGGAAGTGGTGAAACCAGTTGTCCTCAGGGCTATCAGAATAGGGATCATTGGCCGCGCGACCGAACACACAGTGGAATGAGCTGGGGAAACTTGTCAAAAGAACCCAATAGGAGGTTCCGGTAATAACTCGCAAAATTCAATTTTTTCTCCATCAGCGGGTATTAAAATTTCCTCTTGTAATCCTGCATGTGCAAGTTCCTTTACCAGGTCAGCCCGCGTAACAAAACAATGGTTGACCGTATCCATATGCACTGCAATGATTTTTGTTGCAGGTAATTTTTGATGGACTTTAATAATGTCGGCAGGTGTCATCGTGATCGGGTCTCCGACCAGGAACCTGGCACCCCCGGCATTTAGAAGCGTGACCGCGGGCTTAAACTCCTCTAAGGCTTTCTCCAGCTCTCCACACCAGATCGTATCGCCTGCAATATATATTGAATGCCTGCTATCGTCCAATACAAAACCGGATACCTTTCCCATCTTTTCCCCGATCATCCCCGTGCCATGTTGACCGCCGGTGCGGCTGATCATAATCCCATTCCAGTTCGTTGACCGCTCTATGGGGATAACATTGTTAAATCCCTGCGCTTTTATTTTTAATTCATCAGCAGGCTGGCAAAAAATCACCGTGTCCTTACTGATGAGATCCTGCGCTGCTACATCCCAGTGGTCCCGGTGAATATGCGTGACAAGTACAGCGTCGGTTTCGTTTGTGAGCCTGTCTAATTCATGGCGGTCGAATGGAAGGTCTGTCATTGGAATGCGCCAGTCATTTCCACAGTCCTGGACCGGGTCCATTTCTCCTTTTTGGGCCAGCATTGGGTCCACCAGCAATTTTACTCCATTGATCTCAAGGTATAACGTTGCATGTCTTACCAGGAGGATACTGTTGTTAGATTTCATTATTTCTTTGATCTATCGTTTTTATAAGAGAACTAACCACCTTCTTTACCTGTTCAAGAGTTCCCGGATCGACGATCTTGTCGTCCTTTACTTTCGTTTTTACGAATGATATCAGTAACTGTGATTCTTCGGGGAAGGCCGATTCAATGACCTTTAATGTTTCCAATAATGAATAATGCGCTTTATGTCCCGAAGACGAAGCAGTGATCAATGCTACCGGTTTGTGCGAGAATTCCATTGAAGACACTGTCCAGTCGATCGCATTCTTGAGTGAACCTGGAACACCCATGGCATATTCTGGGGTGCAAATTAGAATCCCGTCCGCTTCTTTCAATTGCTCCCGGAAGTCTGCAACTGCTGCTGGTGGTGTTTCTGTATCAAGATCGGGATTGAAATGGGGAATGTCCGAGAGTCCCCGGAATATTTTCATAACGAGTTGTTCGTGGAAAAGATCTTCAATTGCGTGTAGCAGGCTTTGATTGGTCGAAAACTGGCGTGTACTACCCGGGATCGCCAGTATCTTTTTCCGGTTATTATTATCGTCTACCATACATCTGTGTTTTCTTTATCGAACACTAACCCAAAGAAAAGTAAAAAACCCAATGTAGAAACATCAGGTTGTATATCACATAGAAAAATCACTGAATTGAGAAAGCTCGTTTATTATTTTAGCAATTGCACGGTTTTTATTAGCTGTCCGCTATTCCATTCAGCCCTTAATGAATACACGCCACGGGCCAGCGATCCGAGATATAGTTTAAAATAATTGTCACCGGATACCAGGGACAGGTTCATTTGCCTCACCAGCGCCCCCTTTTGATCAAACACTCTTATAGTTGCGTTTGACGGGCGAACTGCGTTAATACTGATGTTCAGCAGATCAATGACCGGGTTTGGCCATATTCCAACTACTGTTTCGGAGTCTATTGTGATGGACCTGACTGAGGTGTAAAAGGGCTGGCCACTAATATCAACCGCTTTAATACGGTAGTAGTTGGTGCCCATTACCGGTGATGCATCGATAAACTCGTACTGGTTGGATAACCGCGGACGAATGGTCGTCTGCGCGGTCCAATGAACTCTGTCTTTACTTCTTTCTACTTCGTAGTGATCAATGTCAATTCCGTCGGCGGTTTCCCAATTGACCGCGACGGTTTTGTTTCCACTCAGCTCAACGTTAAAAGAAATGAACCGAACAGGCAGGGGCATAAGCGTGGTCGAATCATCCACGGCAGTAATCCCCGGTAAATCCGACAATGGCTTAAAGAAAAGCCCCTTATTACTGGCATCCCAAAGCTTATTGCCGATGATCTTCAGACCATATGTAAAATGGTCATCGAGGACATCAAAGGCCACAAATGGCTTATCAAGCGAATCCTTTTTAAGGTAAAAGAAAATCGTGTGCGTCCCGATATCAATAAAGTTCCTTGCAACCAGGAAAGCCTGCCTGGCATTCGTTGCAACGTTCGATATCAAAGCCTGAATGCCTCCAAACCGCGTCCAGCTAAGACCGTTGTCTGTACTCAGGTAAAACCGGCCGGTGCTACCTGCAATAAATAAACTGTCGTGTGCCATGATGATATCATTAGCTGCTTCATTCGGGCTGATTTGACCGGTAAGCAACCGTTCTTCCCATGTTTGAGAACCGGGGGCGAGATAATCATAGATACCGTTCGCCAGCGTTCCGGCGACTAGCGTGGTATGAGTGGCGGCGATGGCCGTGGCATTCACGCTAAAATCGGAGAGGCCGTTACTAAACGGTATCCAGGTGGTGCGGTTCGCCGGATTAAGCTTGAAGAGGGAGTTACCCATCGTCGCCGCATAGAGGTCCTCATTCCATTCGAGGAAGTCGGAGATAACGGGAGCAATGCCAGCTCCGATATTTTGCCAGCTAAGTCCATTGTCGGGACTTTTAAAGACTCCCCGTCCGAACGATGACGCATAAATCTCATTCTTGAAGACGATAATGTTATCGACGAATGTCAACTGCGGAATGGGTGCGGTCGAATCCCAGGTCTGGCCTTTATCCAAACTGAAGTAGACGATCTTCCTACCGCCGGCAAAAATTGTATTGTCTTTGGTGTACAATGCGGAAATATCGGTACCGGGTAATTGTTCCACTCTTGTCCATTGAGAATAGGATGTATTTAGATCCAGCAGGAGTAATAGTGTAAAAAATTGTTTCATCGTTTCGCTTTTGAAAAAATTAAATTCTTAAAAGAACCAAGTGTAGAGACACCCGGTCTTAACCAAAACCATCCACTGTCATGGAGGGAAAACATTATGTCCAAATGGGGACAAGACCTTTTTTGTCAGTGCCATTAGTAATAACTATATACACAGCTCAAAAAAATGTGCTGACCCACATTATTCACGCCGCCGGTGTATACAAAGTCACCTGTTCTGGTCAATGGCGCTCCGCTTCCGTTATAAGTATAGGAGTAGTCAAGGCTAAAGCTGACCGGGCCCGTCCGTACCACCCGCCGGGGATTATTTTTTTGTAAGTCCACACCGGGCAATAGAAACAGGTGGTCAAAAAAATCGTTGTGGAGTAAGCCAAACGCATCCACATTGATCTTGTCGTCGTAGTTGTCAAACCTGTCAACAAACATCCGGTCGGGCTGGCCATTGACAGGAAAATAATGATAGGTGAGGTCCATTAGGTTGCCATCGGGGTAATAAGTCATCGTCATCACCTTGTCGGTCATGAAGCCCGTGTTTATTTTTCTTATCCTTCTTTCGAGCCTTACAAGTTTTGATCGCTCGTAGCTCAGAGCGACTGCTTCAAATGGGAAACCGGCCGAATCCTCCATAATAACGGTGTTGACCCTTCCCTGATCGTCATACACATAGCTGATCCTGTCTTTGTTAACGAGGATATTATTTCTCAACTCAGCTATCCTGTCTTCGTCATACGAAACATCGTATCGTGTAAAGCTGGAAGCAAAGGACACAAAAGACACTTTGTTATCCTGGCCATATTCAAAATGATAATACGGGGATGGTAACGAGGATATAACGATATCCTTTAAGAAAACTACGGGGGCAGGATCCGTGGGAAATTGAGGTGGATCGGCTGTAACAGCTTTTTCCTTCCTGCACGAGAACATAACAACTGTTGCTATTAAAAGCATTAAATACCTGAAGCGCATAATTTTTTTCCTCCCTGGATATTGAAACCTTTTGCAAAGCTTACTATAGAATAGTTTTTTTTCACTGGATGGTTTCCCGATCGGCGCGAATTATTTTTTTATTGGCGGTAGTTCAGTAACATTTTTTTAACAGCCTGGCAAGTCCGCACTTAACCAGGCTGCGGTTACTGTTACTGTCCTTGTCTGACCTTAAAGACTTTAGAAGGTAATAGACCATGTGCTTCTTTATGGGTCTTGATAAGTGCCGCCGAATCTTTCGCTTCTGCGAGACACATGATCACGCCATCACGTTCGCTGACCCAGTAATTGATAAGATTGACACCGTATTTATTTTGTACAGCAAGATCTTTTTCATGTGCACCTGCTACATCTTTTGCATTTACATTACCTGCGCCGAGATAATGAATATCGAGGAATAGATTTCGGTTGCCTTTCAACATGGCTTCTGTACCTTCTGTCACGGGGAAAATCCTTTCGGGCAATAAACCATGCGCTTCCTTGTGCGTTTTACGAATAGATAGTGAGTCAGGCGCTGATGCGAGACAAAAGATCAGCCCTTCTTTTTTGTCGATCCAGTACTGCTGGATATCTACATTGTATTTGCTCTGGATAGCGAGATCTTTTGCATGAGCCTCTGCAACAGCTTTATAATCTATTTTGCCGGGTTGCAGCCGGTGAACATCAATAAAAAGATGTGTTGGCGTTGATGCCGACTTCAGAACGGTTGTTTGTGCGGGCAGATACGTCGTACCTAAACTGGAAACCGCCAGTGATAGAATTTTAAGAAAATGTTTCACGGTAGATGATTTTAATTTTGATAGAATAAATAATACTGCAAAGCACGTTTTAGTTAAACTGTGTGCGGTAAGATGTTTTCCCTATTTTAAAATAACCTGATACCCATTTTAAAAAACCTGAGCATATGGAGCTGATTGAACGGGATGAATATTTAGAAGTATTACAATCGAGGTTTGATAATCTCAATAGCGGTGAAGGACATTGTATTCTCATTAGTGGTGAAGCTGGTATCGGCAAAACATCGCTTGTGAAATCTTTCAGTAAGAGAAAGAAGGCCTATAGCGATATTTATGCTGGCAGCTGTGACGCTTTATTTGCACCGAGGCCACTGGCGCCTGTGTATGATGTGTTGCTGCAACTGGGAAGTGAATTTCCGCAGATGAATACCATTGCCGAAGATCGTACTGCGTTCTTTACGCACATCTTTCAATTGTTGAAACAAAAAGGAAGACCCAGCCTGCTCATCTTTGAAGATATACATTGGGCGGATGAGGCGACCCTCGACTTTATTAAGTTCTTTGCCAGGCGAATCAGCTTTCTTAATTGTTTGTTCATCCTCACCTACCGCGACAATGAGATACATGCTTCGCATCCCTTGCGGAACGTGATTGGGCAGCTAAACCCGGATACATTCAGTCGCATAAACCTGCAACCCCTTTCGAGGAAAGCAGTAGCTGCCATGGCGACCGAGAGAGGATACAATGGGGAGGACGTGTACAGTATTTCCGGCGGTAATCCATTTTATGTAAGTGAGATCCTGGCCAGCTACAGCGTAGGAATACCGGATAACATTCGCGATTCGGTTTTGTCGGCGTACAACCGGCTTGACGATGACACCAGGTGTCTTTGGGCCACCCTATCGGTCTTGCCAACGGCTTTCGAGGTGAGTTATCTTGAAAAGATGGAGCCTGCCTACGCGATGGCGGCGGAGAATTGCCTGCATTTGAAGATCCTTGTCATTGAAAAAGGGTTGATTTCCTTCAAGCATGAATTGTTCCGACGGACCATTGAAGCTTCATTGTCTCCATTGGTCCGAATCGATATTCACAAAAAAATACTGCAGATGTTCCGGGAGAGTTTTGAAAGAAGCGGCGAGATCGAACGGATCGTTCATCATGCGAAGAACGCAAATGATTATGACTCGGTCGTGCGGTATGCTCCTGTGGCGGCAAAACAGGCCGCCTGTGTTGGTGCACATATCCAGGCGTCGAAGTTGTACCTGACGGCGATTGAATATTACCAGGGAAATGATAACGACGTTCTAATCCCGCTGTATGAAGCCTATGCGTATGAATGTTATCTCACCTACCAGATCAATGATGCGATCATTTACGCGTCAAGGTCACTGGATGTATGGAAAGAAAAAGGCGAAAGTGAAAAGATCGGCGACTGTTCACGCTTTTTATCAAGATTGTGGTGGCTCGCCGGTAACCGCGCAAAGGCAGAACAGTTTGGTGAGCAGGCCATAGAAGTTCTATTGAATCGGCCACCTTCAAAAGCGAAGGCAATGGCATTTAGCAACCTGTCGCAATTGAAGATGCTGTACCATGAATTGATCCAATGTATATTTTGGGGAGAGAAGGCCATTTCAATGGCAAATGATCTGGGCGACCAGGAGACACTTGCTCATGCGCTCAACAATGTTGGTACAGCGAGGCTGTGGTTACAAACCTCGAAGCAGGACGGGATCCGCCTACTGCAAAAAAGTCTGGATATCGCCTTGAAAAATTCTTACCACGAACATGCAGCCAGGGCCTATACCAATGTGGGTAGCAATAGCGTGCTGGCCAGGGATTTTGTCACCGCAGAGGAATTTATCGAAAAGGGCATACAATATTGCGAGGAACGCGATCTTGATTCATGGAAAACCTATCTGCTTACATGGAAGGCAAGACTGAAAATGGATAAAGGGCACTGGAAGGATGCCGCGCAGATCGCGGGCGATATAATTAAAAATGAACGACACGCCCCATACGTCAAAGTAGGTGCGTTGTCAGTAGCAGGAACAATAAAAATGCGTAAAGGGATGTTTGAAGAAGCCCTTCCATTGTTGCTTGAAGCAAAAACGAAGGCCATTGAAACGAGGGAACTGCAAAGGATCATCCCGGCATTGTCCGCCCTGCTGGAATACGAATGGCTTACAGGGAAAAATATCGTTGAGCAGCGTGCCATCGATATTGCTACGGGTATGCTTAATGATCTTGCTATTTATTATGACTATAATGAGCTTTCCTTCTGGCTTCGAAAAATGCGAAGTCAAAAATCAGGAGTTAAGGAGATCGATGATATTTATGACACGTCGACCCCTGCGAAGGCACTGAAGCTTGCCGATCGGTGGGAAGCCTGCGGCTGTTTCTACGAACAAGCGATCGCACTATTCGATGGCGAGGAAGAACATAAAAAGAAAGCGATCTCGATCGTGCAGTCAATCGGTGCAGACGGGGTATATGACAAGATGAAATTGGAAATGCGAAGCGCAGGCATTAAAAGCATTCCCCGGGGTATCCGCAAAACGACCCAGTCAAATCCCGCTCTTTTGACAGATAGGGAATTAGATGTGTTACAGTTGCTGGGTGAAGGTTTGCAAAACAAAGAGATCGCAGGGCGCCTGTTTATTTCTGCAAAGACAGTTGATCATCATATTTCTTCTATATTGTACAAACTGGAAGTCAAAACACGCACCAAAGCAGTGTATGAAGCAACTCGTATGGGCATCTTAAAATAGGGAATCGGTTTACGTTAAATAGGGAATAATCCTGTCATCCCTCGACAACAATCATCTGAATTTTGTGATCATTGATCATCATAAAATTTTGTTATGAAGAAATTTGTTGTTGAAAGAAATCTGCCGGGAGCAGGTAGCCTTTCGCCCCAGGAGCTACAGGCCATTTCCCAAACCTCCTGCGAAGCCATTATCGAGGTGGGCCAGCCGTATCATTGGATTCAGTCCTTTATTACCCAAGACAAGATCTATTGCGTTCACATCGCGGAAAGCGAAGAAGTGGTGAGGCAGCATGCAAAGACAGGCAGGTTCCCTATCAATTCGATCAGTGAAGTGAAAGCGATCATCGATCCAGTCACGGCTAATCCATCCTGAAGGGCTGTCACCGATAATGGTGATCGAATCACATGTTTTGGCGATTGTTTTGTAATAGGCACAACCGCATTTTTGCACAACTATCTAAAATCTTTATTTAATTATTAAACTCTTATTCATGAAGCAGAAATTCATTTTGATGGCAATACTTGCCCTGTCGATACAGGTTGGCGGTTTTGCCCAGGTAAAGGCTCCGGGGAGCAAGCTGGCTCTTCCGCTGATAGCCGAAGAAGGAATAACCAGTATTGTTATCTCCGACAACATTGATGTGGTGCTGATCCCCGAAAGCCCGGAGAATGTAAAAGTGAAAGCGGCGGACGATGTGATCGCTAAACTGAGGGTTTCCTATTCCGAGGGACGATTATTCCTCGATGCAGCTAAAGGAGTGTTGAAGGGTGAACGCCTGGTAGTTTACGTATGGGTAAACAACCTCGAGAACCTGACGCTGAGAGGTGACTCTTATGCGATCTCGCAGGGAATATTGCCAGGGAATAACCTTCATTTGTCGCTGGGCAGGGACGCGAGTGTTGCTCTGAAATCGAAAGGCAATGTGTGGTTTGATGAACCGACTAACCACCAGGTCTTGAAACAGAAAGGGTACTTTATGGTAACATCATTATAAACACAGCAACGGTTATGTGGATGACTATGAAAAACAGGAAGAAGAAATCTTCGCATTTCAGTGCAGCGATGTCAGCCGCGGTCAGTGATTTTGCAAAGGAAATGAGCGGTGGATCAGCGGGAAAAATAAAACCGGCTGAAGTGAAAAAAGGAACACTGGCCGCTGGTGACAAACATGGCTGGGATGTAAAGAGGGCCTAAAGAATAGCGTTGCCAGACAGAGGAGTTAAGATTCATACGACGAGGGGTTTGATTGAAAGTCTTCTTTAAAAGGAAGACTTTTTTTATGTACCAGGAATTGTATTTCGTTCATCATCCTCCTCTCCCAATTATGGTGATTTAATTCACCCTGTTCGGCGATTGTTATGTCTGGAGTATGATCACATATTTGTAGCGTTAACTAATCAATGAACTTAAATCAGAAACAATGAAAAATGTAATTCCTTTAATCGTTGCAATAGCTTCGGCAACTATTATAATCGCGAGTTGCTCGAAAGACAAGAGTAATGCTACGCCGGCCGTCAACATTAATAAGACCGTGGTTTCAGCAGCTGGTGACAGCGCAGGAATTGTTCCAAAGCTGAACGAATTCCGTGCGCTTGCAGGCGATCCTTTAAACGGCGCGCCAGGTGCTGCGGCCGGTCGGCGTGAAGTCAACTGGGACGGTGTGCCTGCCAACCTTACGAACAACAACAATTTTCCGATTGATTTTTTTGGATCGTCGGATCCTAACCTTGGCAATGGGCGCAAGCGCGGATTGATCACTGGAACGGGAGCCAGCTTTCGTGTGGACAGCAGCCAGTTTTCAGAGATCGATCCATCTTATGCAACGCAATTCAAAGCATTCAGCCCCAAAAGGCTTTTTGCCTACATGGGCAACGTGGTAACAACAGTGACGTTTAAGGTGCCTGGTACAAATACAGATGCTTTTGTCAAGAGTTTTGCCGTGATCTTCTCCGACGTTGATGTGACTAACTCAACGTATGTGGAATATTTCAACGGTGATAAAAGCCTGGGTGTGTTTTATGCTGCAACAGCCGCACAGGGCTTTTCCCTCGTGGGTGTGGCATTTCCAGACGAAAAGATCACCAAGGTAAAGATCACCTCGGGTAACGGTTTACTGGCGACGGGTGTGAAGGACGTAAGTAACGGCGGCACCAAGGACCTGGTGGTAATGGACGACTTCCTGTACAGCGAGCCACAGGCGCTGCAGTAAGGATCGTGAATGAGCAGGGGATAAATGATCAAGGCAAAGATCTCGCAGCAGTAGTTGGATGGATATGGAGTTTCCCGCATCATGCGGGACTCCTTTCCAATTTGAGAGCCGGTATTGAAAGAGTGACACGAGATGGCAGAATATAAAATGAGGTATATGATAAGAATTAAGGTGATAATTTCCGCGCTAGTGATAGCGACGGGCTTTTCGGTTGGGTGTAGCAAGGGAAGCAGTTCTGGAGGCAATGGCCAGGTGAGTCAACCGCCCGTGAATTGTGAAGCGATCCAGGCGACATTTTCCGGGAATGTAGCTGCAATTATACAAACCCAATGTGCCGTCGCCGGTTGTCATGCCGCAGGCAGCATCAATGGTCCTGGTCCGCTGACCAATTTTAACCAGATAAAAGCGGCGTCCCTCCAGGTAAAAGATGCAGTTGTATCCAGGCGCATGCCTGCAGGAGGAGCGCTTAGCCAGGCGCAGATCAACCAGATCGTTTGCTGGGTGGATAGCGGGGCTCCTGCCAATTAAACCAATATTCGCAACAGAGAAAAAGGCCACCCCGGGGGATGGCCTTCCTATTGTACCAGTTTATATGAACCGGATTGCCGGTGTGTATCCTATCAATTGAATGAGCGGGTTCTCCAGGATTTCCCATCACCGGGCAGGGAAAGCACATTCTTCATCAACTATATTCTTACCATCATTTGCTTTTCCCCGCCCAAATCCGGGAATAACGGAACCGCCCTGTTACTGTATTTGCTTTACCTGGCGAATAACCTGGCTCCTAACAAAAGGAACAAGACCCCTTTTACCACACACCAGCATAAATAAGCGATCACGGCTTTTTTGCCATATTGCCTGAAAAAGGGTTTTGCCAGAATCGTTTTCATATACGCACTATTTATTTTCGGTTTTTCTTTTACTAAATGGAATGATCATGGGTACCCATCTTTTGTAGTTCCTGTATTTCTCGCCAAAGACTTCCAGCAGGTCACGTTCCTCGAGGTGGATAGCCGTGAGTATATAGCCTGTGGTCAACCCGGCGAATACCAGGTGAGTGACAGTCATGACAGGCGTAGACCAAAACGCTATGAGAAAGCCGAGATACAAGGGATGGCGGACCAGTTTGTAAAATGCCGGCACCCTGAAGGGTAATTGAGCATAAGGCTTCCCGATCGCGTAAAACCATACCTGTCTCAACCCAAACAGATCAAAATGATTGATCAGGAAAGTGCTGAAGAAAACAATTGCCCAACCGCTGAGGTAACTGATCAAAAGAATTGTTTTGGCGGTGTCATTGTCGGTTGACCAGACGATTCCACCTACCGGCTGCCACTGCCACATCACCAGGATCAGGCAAAGACTTGCGAGCAAAACAAAAGTGCTGCGTTCAAGATGAGCCGGAACGAACCTTGTCCACCAGCGTTTAAAGGCCGGTCGCGCCATGATGCTATGCTGCAAGGCGAACAGCAGCAACAATACAGCGTCTGTGAGTATGGCATTGACCAACGGAAGCTTTGGCTCTCCGTCGATTCTTTCCAGCACAGTGGGATCCGAAGCTTGGAATTCACGTGACTTGAAGTCGCGGC
>JADMIO010792683.1_pt1 | contig 123595 bp, 99 predicted proteins | sample 8958161 | NCBI WGS metagenome assembly JADMIO01 (sample SAMN16585339, study PRJNA669376) | soil metagenome | isolation source: Crop rotation soil | place: USA: Cullars Rotation, Alabama | collected 2011 | reverse complement strand
CGCGACAACTTGTCCACGTGGAATTCTAAGCTTAGGATCCCAATGTGCTGGAAAGCTAAACGTGTAAACTGAACGGCCATCTTGGCCCAACGCTTAAATTTTCTCTCTTTACGGAATTCGAATGCTCTTCCCATTTGCAGTATTATTAGAATTTGCTCTACCTGCAAATGTAAAAAAATACCTAATCATCTCAGTTTAGTTTGGTGGCAAGAACACAATTTTTACGATATTTCTTTACTGTCCCGTCAAGGTTAAAAACTTCCATGTAAATCATATAAATGCCCACGGGCGGCCTGACGCTGGTTTCTGTCAATCCGTCCCAGATAAGTACCCCTTCAGCAGCAAGCGTTTGGTTTTTGGCTATCTTTCTGATCAATACTCCTCTGTTGTCATATACCGATACATTGGCAATAAAACCAGGTTTATCAAAATGATAATTCAACACCAGCAGATCTTCAAATCCATCATTATCCGGGGAAAAGGTTTTTGACAAAAATTCCACTTCTTCCTTTCCGGTTGGCACATCCTCAACATATTGCGAATTCTTGGCACCCGGTGTTGCATAGCCCGCTGACGCAGCAGCAGACCGGAAGTTGCCTGCCTCATTAGCAGGGTGCACAAAACTACTCCTCTCCAGAGAAACCCCTTCCGGATTTTTGATAAGCTGAAAATGCATTTTCTCTGAATAGCTGAACTGATCTATCCTCGTATCGCCACTAACTAAAACAACGGTACCGGCATCATCATTAAAAGAAGGCAATGATGCGAGCTTTATAATTGTTGCAGATTGAATTACGCTATATTCTTTTTTAATATTATCGGGATCGGTAGTCAATACCACATACTGATGAGGTTGGATCAGGAACTGCATAAGACTTAATTGCTTTTTGCTTACAACACTGTCTTTTTCATTGATCGTAGCGAGATGCAGATCCTTCAAGTCAAGAGCATTATCGGTACGGTTATAAATTTCGACAAAATCTGCGCCACCTGACCTGGGGTTAAACAATACTTCGTTGATAATGATACTATTCTTAACAATCTTTTCGGGATAGAAAAACTCAGCCGAATTGGATGTTGAAGAAATGATTGTTCCTGAACAATCTGTTAATTCGCTCGCTGAAACTTTATATTTTTTACCACGTGCGATAGGCGAAGAAAACGTCAATCTCACTTTTTCAAAATCAGGCCCAACAGGCATTACAGATGTGGGATTTCCCAAGCCATTATTTAAACTGAAACGAAGCTGATCAGACGCAGATAAACTATCCACTGGCCGGTTAAAGCTTAGCTCTACTGTTACACTATCTATGAGGACCGCACTGATCATTTTAAGCGGATCATTTGTAGCAAACATTCTGTAAACTGAATTCTGTTTTCCGGGTGTACCTCCCGAGGGATCAGTACTTGCTATCCAGTTTTGAGAACCCGAACAAATAGTCTGAGGATCAATTAATTCCAGACTCCACCCTCCAGTCGCCTTATCTTTATTTTTGTACCATGAGCTGTTGTACGTAACCCTATTTATTTCTTTGCCCTTATTGTTTTTGAGTGTCAAAATATCTCTATCATTATTCAAATTAGGCCATGTAGAAATGCCCAGTGTTTTTCCAAAAGATTTGTATGCACTGGTATCTTTTTCAGCGCAAACAATTAAATACCCCTTCGCCTCTATCTCTCCTTTTTTAAATGTAAATCTCGATCCGCTTTCATCTTCATAGATCATCCCCTTTAAGCTTACCGGATCATCTGAGGTATTATATAATTCTATGAATTCTGTATCCGGTAAACCTATCTGCGGCGATGGGTCCGCAAAGATTTCGTTAATGATTACTGAATAATTTTTCTCAGGTACACCGGGGATAAAAATTGATTTTTGATTGGCTAAAGCATCTATTATTTGACCTGTGTAATTTCTGATTGAATCGGCTGTAAGCAAATACTTTTTATCCTCTTTAAGATGTCCCTGCAACACAATATTAATTTCCCTGAAGCTACTGCTAAAGCTTGCCTTCGATATCGGAATTTCGGGACTTAGTTTGAAATATGATCCTTTCACAAAAGCTGTATCAGGGGTTTCATTCAGATAAACCTGAAATGTGGAATCGGAAGTCATCTTAACTGAATCTATGACTAGTGATTTATTATTCCGGCCTGTTAAGATACTGTTTGCTTTTCCCGGTGTGCCACCTGCGGTATTTTCTGATGCTGACCATGAATAAAAATTATTTTGATTGCTTAGCAAGTCTGCTTTTTCAAGCGTCCAGCCGCCAGATTTTTTTACTGTGTTTTTATACCAGGTATCTGAATATGAAACGGAATCAACAAGCCGGTTTTTGAAACTTTTCAGAACTATCTGATCAGATGAATTATTCAGCGAAGGCCAGGGTGAAACTCCAACGGTTTTGCCAAAGGGTTTATATAAAAGGGTATCTGCTGCGGGACAAAGAATAACATATTCATCGGGCGCGATATTGGTCTTCTTAATGGTGGCTTTTGTCCCCGGGTCATTCAACATCCATCCACTAAGATCAACAGTTTCCTTACCGGGATTATAAATTTCTACAAATTCTACGAGTGGCAAGCCGACTTCAGGTGAGGGATCAGCAAAAATTTCAGTAATGTATAATCTGGCAGTATCAGTCCTCACCGTAGCCGGAAGAGGTGTTATAGGAAGTGCCGGAGTTTCAAAAGATAGTATCCTCGAGGTTTCAGAAATATTATTTCCGCTGCAATCTTTAATCTCAGAAATATTCAACTGATATTTTTTAGCAGAATTAAATTTCGAGCTATATGTTAAAATGGCCTGTTTGTAATCGATATCGAAAGTTGCTGATACAATTTTTCCATTAGTGGGACTTATATTGAACTTGTCCGGTTGGGCAGCACTTCCATCGATATGTTTATTAAAGAAGATCAATAACGTAGAATCAGACAATTGCTTAAGACTGTCTGCTGTTAAAAGAATTTGGTCGTAATTTTCCTGATAAACAGAGTTTTTCCTGCCGGGAGTTCCTCCGATCTTATCTGTGCTGGCAGTCCAGTTAAACAATCCCTGGCAAACAGAAAGAGCATCAATCCGCTCAAGCGTCCAACCTCCCAGCTTTTTAGAAGAATCTTTATACCATGTATCAGCATATGAGATAGAATCAACACTGCGGTTTTTGAAACTTTTCAGAACTATGTGATCAGATGTATTATTCAGAGAGGGCCAGGGCGAAATCCCAATAGTTTTCCCAAATGGTTTATATTGAGCAGTATCAGCAAGCGGACAAAGAATGACATATTCCTTTGATAAAATGGAGGCTTTCCTAATCGTGGCTTTTGTTCCCGGATCACTGAACATCCAGCCTTCCAGATCAACCGGATCCTTACCTGGATTATAGATTTCTACAAATTCAACAAGGGGTAAGCCAACTTCGGGTGAAGGATCTGCAAAGATTTCAGTTATTAATATTTTAGCTGTATCCTCTCTCACAACAGGAACATCTGTTTCAGGTGGTTTTTGAGGTAAAATTGCAGGAGTCAAGAAAGACATGGGCAGATTCGCCGTTTCAATCAGATTCCCAAGCGGGTCTGTAATACCCGAAACAGACAATTTATACAATGTGGCTGGAGCGAACTTAGAGCTGTACGATAATATTACCTGGTTTAATCCGTCATTAAGATTTACCGCAACTGTCCCTTTTACGGCAGGCTCTGTCACAAACTTACCAGCGGATAAGCTGGGTCTGTCAATTGGTCTATTAAAAAAGACTTTTATTGTAGAATCCGACAGTTGTTTTAAGCTGTCGGCGATGAGTGAGACAGCTTGATAATTTGCCTGATAAATCGAATTCTTCCGTCCCGGCGTACCACCAGTAGTGTCAACAGATGAATTCCAGTTCGATTCTCCCGTGCAGCTGCATTTCGGATCAATCCTTTCAAGCGACCAGCCACCCTGCTTTTTTGATGCGAGACGATGCCAGGTATCACTATAAGACACAGAATCTATTACTTTACCTTCAGGGCTGCTAAGTTTAATCTTGTCGCTGCTGTTGTTCAAAGATGGCCATGGCGAGATTCCCAAAACTTTACCGAAGATTTTAAATTCACTCGTATCCGCCTTAGCGCTAAGAATTAAATACTGCCCCGATTTGATACTATCAGCAGGTAGGGAAACGGATGTAGAAGCATCCGAATAACTCCAATTCTTTAGAGAAATAGTGTGATCAGTTGTATTAAAAAGTTCGATAAATTCAACGCTCGGTAAGTCTATCTGTGGTGCAGGATCGGCAAATATTTCATTGATCACCAGATCATTTTTTTGAGCTATATAAGGTTTGACATAGCTAAATGCTGCAGTTTTGTTTGTTGAAATTATGTTGCTGGCTAGGTCCCTGACGTTTTTTACAGACAGCGTATAACTACCTGTAATAAAACCTTTTGCAAATGTTAGCTGGTATTTCAACGGATTGGCTGTAGTTTTTACAGTCAGCGGTGAATTGTATCCTTTATCAAGAGAATAATTAGCCGGCACTTTCGCCGACATAGTATCCAAAGGCTCATCAAAAACAGCTTCAAGAATTAGACTATCAATAACATTTACAGACAGCAGGCTTGGCGCTTGCATATCAGCAACAAGAGTCTCAACCTTAAAATCATCAAAGAAAAATTTGTCCGAATTTGTTGTGGTGTATTTACAGTGAACACCAAACCAGGAAGTGCTTAGAAAAGTATTATCCGTTACTGTGCCTTCAGAAGCAAAGTTTGTGCCTCCAGTAATATCCGTTTTCAAATCCCAAACATTGGCTGCACTCCGTGTAACTTGAATTCTCGCCAGCAAAACATTGGTATTTGCTCTTGTTTTAGCGGACCCGTCAATGATCTTTGTAATAGAGGTTCCATTTTGGCGGTACAGATCATAAGAATCTGTACTACCGGTTTCGCCAATCTGTATGAAATATCCATTTAAAGAGCCCTTTAAATTTTCATTGTCGGAGGTCAGATAAATCCTCACCTGGTTATTGGTGGAAGGATCAAAATTAAGTTGTACAAAAAACTCCCACCGCACATTATTCGCTAAAGAATTTGCTGAAGACAATGAAAATGTCTGTGCGGCTGCATTCTGAACTGTCTGAAGCTGCTTAGCTATGTTTACTGTGAATGCCGCAACATCACCCCGCCATTCGGGCGAAGCAGTAAGGTTTCCGTCAGCAAAATTATCATTAAGCTGTGCGAATGCTGGTTTTACAAAGAAGAGCGTCAATAAAATGAAATACTTTCCCATATTGACTAATGCCTTATACGCAGGCCGCAGAAAATAGTTGCAATTATTTTCATTTTTTTGTCTGGCGACACTTCGCGCAGAACTAAAAATGTCATTTCAATACTAAAAACCTCGATTTCGGCAGGCCGTGGCGGGAAAAACAAAAGAATTTCTCATCTTTGCAGAAGATTTGCAAGCAAATCACTATCAATTAATTAAATAATAATAAAATCAAAAAATGAAAGTTGCAGTTGTAGGCGCTACCGGACTAGTGGGTTCGGTGATGTTAAAAGTTTTAGCAGAGCGCAATTTCCCGGTTACCGAATTAATTCCTGTCGCATCAGCAAAAAGTGCTGGTAAAGAGCTTGATTTTAAGGGAAAGAAGTATAAGGTGGTGACCGTGGATGATGCAATAGCAATGAAACCTGATATAGCTTTATTTTCTGCCGGCGGAAGCACTTCTTTAGAGCAGGCACCGCGTTTCGCAGAAGTTGGAACTACTGTAATTGACAATTCTTCTGCGTGGAGAATGGATGCAACTAAGAAATTAGTTGTTCCTGAAGTAAATGCACATGTTCTGACTGCTGATGATAAGATCATTGCTAATCCCAATTGCTCAACCATTCAGATGGTTGTAGTACTCGAGCCTTTACATAAAAAATATGGTATCAAAAGGGTTGTTGTTTCTACCTATCAGTCTGTTACTGGGACTGGCGTGAAGGCCGTTGAGCAAATGATGAATGAGCGTAAAGGCGTTGAAGGCCCAATGGCTTATGCTTATCCTATCGATCTTAACGTAATTCCTCAAATAGATATTTTCCAGGATAACGGATATACAAAAGAGGAAATGAAAATGATCCTTGAAACCAAGAAGATCATGGGTGATGATAGCATTCGTGTAACAGCTACTACTGTGAGAATTCCTGTAATGGGAGGTCACTCTGAATCTGTAAATATCGAATTCGAAAAAGATTTTGATCTTGCGGACGTACGTAGCATACTGGAAAAAGAAGCAGGAATTATTGTTGTTGATGATCCTGCGAATCTTAAATATCCAATGCCAAAAGATGCACATGAAAAAGACGAAGTGTTTGTAGGCAGAATTCGTAGAGATGAATCTCAGCCCAATACATTGAATCTTTGGATCGTTGCAGATAATCTTCGCAAAGGAGCGGCAACAAATGCTGTGCAGATTGCAGAGTATCTGATGAAAAACGGCTTATTGTAAAATCATAACAATCTTAATATCAATAGCGAAGAGAATCTCTTCGCTATTTTTTTGTGCTTTATTTTTGTTTAGTGAGCAATCCGGTGTGCCGGATTTTTGTATTTTTACTACATGAGATTATCCGCCATTCTTTTTTGCATTTGCATCACATTTACTGCTTCGGCGCAATCGCTTACTGAAAAGATCCAGAAAGCATACGATAAATTTGAAAATGATCCTCAGACCAAATACGGGATCAGCTCTATCACTATTTTGAACTCAGAAACTGGAGAAGTTCTTTTTTCAAAAAATCCTGAGATAGGCCTTACACCCGCTTCGACACTAAAAACTGTCACCTCAATTACAGCTTTTAACCTTCTCGGGAAAGATTTTACATGGAATACTTACCTGGGCTATTCAGGCACAATCAGTTCTAATGGCACCCTTGACGGGGATATTATCCTTCGCGGTGAAGGAGATCCAACCCTCGGTAGCTTCAGGTACGAACAGGCTAAGCCCGAAGTGTTGATGGAGCGCTGGACGAAGGCTATCCGCAATGCAGGAATAAAAAGAATTACAGGAAGCGTTATTTCCGATGATCGCCTTTTTGGTACAGCAGGACTGCCAACGGGATGGATCTGGCAGGATATCGGTAGTTATTACGGTGCCGGCGCTTCGGCATTAACATGGACTGAGAATCAATACGGTCTAATTTTCAAGGCAGGTGCAAAAGTTGGCGATCCCACTACACTCGTTCGTTCAATCCCGAAAATGGACTATATCAAAATGTCCAATGAAAGCACTACGGGAAGTCCCGGCAGTGGTGATAACACTTACATTTATGCTGCGCCGTATACTGAAATCATGTATATCCGCGGCACTTATGGCATAGATCTCCAAAAAACAGTTTATGCCTCAATTCCTGATCCGGCATTTGAAGTGGCTTACCGCTTACAGGATACACTTCAACGCATTGGCATCGCCTCAAAAAAACAGCCAAACACTTACCGCAAACTTTCATTCGAGAATCAGGCATTGCCCGCTGAGCCTAAAATAATTGACACCTACACATCAGTTACTCTTGAAAAAGCAGTTTATTGGTTTAATCAGAAAAGTATAAACCTTTACGGCGAGCAAATTCTGAAAACAATGACGCTTAAACAAGGAAAAAATATAAACACATCCGGCGCAGATGTTGTTAAGGAATATTGGTCAAAGCGCCTTTCAATAGATCCAAATTCTATGAAGATCCTGGATGGAAGCGGCTTATCTCCCGAAACACGTATTACTACTTCAACCCTTGCCCGCATCCTTCAGACCGCACGAAAAGAGACCTGGTTTCCAGGATTTTATGAGAGTCTGCCGACTTACAATAACATGAAAATGAAAAGCGGCAGTATTAAAGATGTGATCGCTTACGCCGGATATCAAACGTCTTCATCCGGAGTACCGCTTACCTTCTCATTCATTATGAGTAATTATAATGGAGGATCCGGCGCGATGAGACAAAAGATCTTTACGCTTCTTGATGCCTTGAAATAAATTTTACCACCGTTGCGTTATTACGAATACTGATGAACTATTTCGTAATTTTGTATAAATGAGCAAAAACCTGCAAGTTACTATTGATACCGATTCCGGATTCTGCTTCGGTGTAGTGTATGCTATAGATATGGCTGAAGAAATTTTGGAGGAGCAGGGATATTTGTATTGCCTTGGCGATATTGTTCATAATGACGAAGAGGTTGACCGGTTGAAAGCAAAAGGCTTAAAGATCATTTCACATGAAGATCTAAAGGGGCTAAAAAATGAAATGGTGCTCATCCGCGCTCATGGAGAAGCCCCTGACACATATAAGCTGGCTCTCGAAAATAATATTACTCTAATTGATGCCTCTTGCCCGGTTGTGTTAAAGCTCCAAAACAGGATTAAGAACTCACATGACAACGATGAAAAAATCCTGATTTTCGGAAAGCACGGACATGCTGAAGTTATCGGGCTTGAAGGTCAGACTAACAACGAAGCACTTGTATTTCAGGATATTAAAGAACTAGAAGCAGTTGAACTGCCCGAGAAATTTACTTTATATAGCCAGACAACAAAGAGCACTGACAAATTTTATAGCATAAAAGATCAGTTAATTAGCCAGGGACACGAAGTACGTGCTTACGATACTATCTGCCGTCAGGTGTCAAACCGCGATGAAGAATTGAGAAAGTTTGTTGTGAATTTTGACAAAATCGTGTTCGTTTCGGGTGTGAAATCATCAAATGGGAAAGTACTTTATGAAGTATGCCGGAAATACAACCCTAACACCTATTTCATTTCAAGCAGCAAAGAGCTGGATGAAAAGATATTTTCTGAAGGTGATAAAGTTGGAATTTGCGGGGCTACCTCTACTCCTATGTGGCTCATGCAGGAAGTCAAGGCGACACTCGATGCTTTTTAGCTTATCGTCACCCCAAATTCACATTTAGCAGAATTTCTGATATTAGTTCAGCATTATTTTATTTTTGCGCCACTGAAAGTATGAGCAGAAAAGGCATTTTATTGATCAATCTCGGCACACCAGACAGTCCGTCTGTTGCCGATGTAAGAAAATATCTGAACGAATTCCTGATGGATAAGCGGGTGATCGATATAAATCCTGTATCGCGTGCTGTTTTAGTCCGCGGTGTAATTGTGCCGTTCAGGGCGCCCAAATCTGCAAAACTCTATCAAAAGATTTGGTCTGAAAAAGGTTCTCCCTTACTTTATCACAGTGTTCGTCAGCAAGAACTACTTCAGGAAGCGTTGGGAAAAGATTTCCAGGTAGAGCTTGCGATGAGATACCAGAGCCCATCGATTGAGTCTGCACTTCAAAGGCTCAGGGTTGCCAACGTAAAGAGCATCCGGGTAATCCCTATGTTTCCGCAATATGCCTCTGCAAGTACAGGATCGGTGATCGACAAAGTAATGGAACTTGTAAAAGAATGGGAGACAATCCCTGATATATCTTTTGTCAATTCATTTCATAACAACGACTTAATGATCACCACTTTTGCAGAAAATGCAAAAAGGTATCAGCCTGAAACTTACGATCATATTCTGTTTAGCTTTCACGGGCTTCCGCAAAGACAGCTTAAAAAATCCGACCCGACAAAAAAATATTGTCTCCAGGTAAAAGATTGCTGTTCAAGGCTTAATGATGCAAATAAATCCTGTTATTCTGCTCAATCGCATGATACGGCGCGATTAATCGCCGAAAAAATGGGGATCACCAAAGAGCAGTACTCGGTTTGTTTTCAATCGCGTCTGGGCAGCGATCCGTGGGTAAAACCTTACACCAGCGATGTTATTGCAGAACTGGCAAAACAAGGTAAAAAACGATTGCTTGTTTTATGCCCGGCATTTGTTGCCGACTGTCTGGAAACTGTCTATGAAGTGACGGAGGAATATCACGAAGAATTCAGAGCCCTTGGCGGGGAGAAGGTACAGCTTGTTGAAAGCCTGAACGATGAACCGACGTGGATACAAGCGTTGGAACAGCTTTCACTGAACTAATTCAGCAAAATATTTTTTAAAATTATATCTGTTGCACCGATATGTTGTCTGACATATTCCCCTGCTTTTTTTCCTGAGGTATTGAGGAAATTTGAATCCTGCAACAAAGTCATAATTGCCTTTAGCTCATCTTCCTCTTTGATGCTGAACGCAGCTTCAATATTTACCAGATCTCTGGCTTCTCTAAATCTGCTAAAATTCGGCCCGAATATCACGGGCAAATTAAATACAGCAGCTTCAAGGGTATTGTGAATGCCAACTCCAAAACCTCCGCCAATAAAGGCTACATCGGCAAACTGATATAATGAAGAAAGAAGGCCAATATTATCAATAATCAAAACTTGTGAGTCGGCAAGCTTAGTATTCTCTTTCAATGCCGAATATTTGGTCGCTCCCGGGAACAACTTTTCAACGGCATTTATTCTCGACTCAGAAATTTCATGCGGGGCTATAATAAACTTCCATTGAGGAAATTTTGTCGTGAGTTGTGCGATCAGCTTCTCATCATGGGACCATGTACTGCCTGCTATAAAAACTTTCAATTCTGAACAGAATTCCTTTATTTCAGGAATTACTTTCGGGTCTCGGGCATTTTCAGCAACCCTGTCAAAACGGGTGTCTCCGCTTACCGTTACATTGAGAATATTTATCTTTTCTAACAGATCCTTACTCTCATTATCCTGAACAAACAAAACACTAACATAGGATAGTGTCCGCCGCTGAAATGCCCCGTACCACTTAAAAAAGACCTGATTCTCTCTAAAAATTGCTGAAATTACGTACAGTGGAATTTTTTTTCTATTCAATTCTTTAAAATAATGATACCAATAATCGTACTTAGTGAAAATTGCTATTTCCGGATTAACAACCCTTATAAATTCACCGGCGTTTTTCGCTGTATCTAAGGGCAGATAAAAAATATGATCTGCAAGCGGATAATTTTTTCTTATCTCAAACCCTGAAGGAGAAAAGAATGTAACTACAATTATCTTATTAGGATATCTAGATTTAACTTGCTCTAAAACAGGTCTTCCCTGCTCAAATTCTCCCAACGATGGGAAGTGGAACCAGACTTTTTTCTGATCGGCATCAAGCCTTTGGGAGATTGAGAACAGAAGGCCTTTGCGACCCTTAATCCATAGTTTAGCTTTCGGATTAACCAATGATACAAGGCTTATCAACAGGTAATAAATTCTTATACTTAGGTTATATACTAGTAACATTTTAGTCGTTAATTTTTTATCTTAGCCGAAAGTAATACTTAATCTACCAAAACGAATACAGAACTATGAAAATTGCTGTCGTTGGAACCGGATATGTGGGTCTTGTAACAGGCACCTGCCTTGCAGAAACTGGTAATTCCGTTATATGCGTCGATATTAATGAAGAAAAAGTTAAAATGATGCAAAACGGGCAAATTCCTATCTATGAACCCGGATTAGACATCCTTTTTAATCGAAATATTGCTCAAAAGAGATTACAATTTACAAGCAATCTTGAGGAAGCTGTAGACGATGCGAAAATAATATTTCTTGCGCTTCCAACCCCTCCGGGTGAAGGCGGAGCGGCGGACCTAAGTTATGTTTTGGGTGCTGCAGAAAGTCTTGCAAAAATCATAAAAGATTATAAAGTAATCGTAACTAAATCAACTGTACCGGTTGGCACTGCTGATAAAGTAAAGGCTGTTTTTGACAACCATTTGAAACATGCCGGAGCAAGCGCAGATATCGTTTCAAATCCCGAATTTTTACGCGAAGGAGTTGCTGTCGATGATTTCATGAAACCAGATCGTGTAGTAATTGGAACGAGAAGTGAACGTGCGCAAAAATTAATGACAGAGCTTTACTCCCCATATGTTCGCCAGGGAAATCCTATTATTTTTATGGATGAACGCTCATCAGAACTAACTAAGTACGCTGCTAATTCATTTCTGGCGATGAAGATTTCCTTTATGAACGAAATTGCCAATCTTTGCGAACTTGTAGGAGCGGATGTAGATTCTATTCGCCGCGGTATTGGTTCCGACGATCGGATTGGCAAACGATTTCTTTTCCCTGGGGTGGGATACGGCGGAAGCTGTTTTCCAAAGGATGTGCAGGCTCTTGTAAAATCGTCTGTTGAATATAACTACGACTTCAAAATATTAAATTCAGTACTGGAGGTTAACAGTATTCAGAAAAAAATATTGGTAGAGAAGATGTCTAAATATTACAAAAACGATCTAAAAGGCAAGAAATTCGCAATTTGGGGATTAGCCTTTAAGCCTGAAACAGACGACATCAGAGAAGCTCCAGCACTTGATATCATTGATAGTTTATTAGCTAAAGGTGCGGAAGTTAGTGCCTTCGATCCTGAAGCTATGAATCATGTTAAAAAGATTTACGGTGACAAAGTTTCTTTCGCAACTGACCACTACGAAGCGCTGGAAGGTGCTGACGCTCTTGTCATTGTTACAGAATGGTCACTCTTCCGAAATCCGGATTTCGAAAAGATGGAGGGCTTGTTGAAAAACAAGGTAATTTTCGATGGCCGTAATTTATATGATCTGCAAAAGATGATAGATCTAGGCTATTTTTACAGCAGTATCGGACGTAAAATCGTAAAGGCATGAAATCAAGAAAACGTATCCTGATCACCGGAGCGGCCGGTTTTTTAGGTTCTCACCTTTGTGATAGATTCATCAAAGAAGATTATCACGTTATTGCAATGGATAACCTGATCACAGGAGATCTGCGCAACATTGAACATCACTTTAAGCTTGAAAATTTCGAATTCTACCAGCACGATGTTTCAAAATTTGTTCATGTTCCGGGGGAGCTGGATTATATTTTACACTTTGCGTCTCCCGCCAGTCCGATTGATTATCTAAAAATTCCTATCCAAACATTAAAAGTTGGATCTCTGGGCACTCATAACCTACTGGGACTAGCAAAAGCTAAAAATGCGCGTATTCTTGTGGCTTCAACATCAGAGGTATATGGCGACCCAGCGGTAAATCCACAGCCTGAAGAATATTGGGGAAATGTTAACCCGGTCGGCCCTCGTGGGGTATATGACGAAGCGAAACGTTTCCAGGAAGCTATCACCATGGCATATCATACGTTCCATGGAGTGGAAACAAGGATCATTCGAATCTTTAATACTTATGGACCAAGAATGCGACTAAATGACGGACGGGTTTTACCGGCATTTATAGGGCAAGCGCTTAGAGGCGAAGATCTTACTGTATTTGGCGACGGATCTCAAACCCGTTCATTCTGCTATGTAGACGATTTGGTAGAAGGTATTTATCGATTGTTGATGAGTGATTATGTGCAGCCGATGAATATTGGGAATCCGGATGAGATTACAATCAAACAGTTCGGTGATGAGATCATTAAATTGACAGGAACAAAACAAAAGCTGATCCTTAAACCATTGCCAATTGATGATCCAAAACAGCGGAGGCCGGATATAACAAAGGCGAAAGCAATTCTGGGATGGGAACCAAAAGTAAATAGAGAAGAAGGCCTGAAGATCACATACGAGTATTTCAAATCTCTTCCCGATAAGGAGATTGCCCACAAAGACTTTACATATTACAATAAATAAATGGCATCGAAAATTTTAGTGACAGGCGGAACCGGATACATCGGCTCGCATACCGTAGTAGAATTGCAAAATGCTGGATATGATGTTGTTATTGTAGATAACTTGTGCAATTCTAATATTGGTATCTTAGATCAAATCACAAAAATCTCGGGTATACGTCCTGAATTTGTTGAACTGGATCTGGCTAAAGAGGATGATGTAATTAGCTTCATTAATAATCACCCTGAAATTTCAGGTGTGATCCATTTCGCCGCCTACAAAGCAGTCGGCGAATCGGTAAAACTTCCGCTAAAATATTATAAAAACAACTTCTACTCCCTGATCAATCTTTTGAATGCCTTTTCGGAAAGAGAAATTAATTTCGTTTTTTCTTCTTCATGTACTGTTTACGGACAGCCGGACAAATTACCCGTAACTGAAGATGCGCCGGTTAAACGAGCAGAATCGCCGTATGGCAACACCAAACAGGTTGCCGAAGAAATATTAGTCGAAACCGCTGCAGTAAATGATAATTACCATATTATATCCTTGCGATATTTCAATCCGGTAGGTGCTCACGAATCCGCTTTAATTGGTGAGTTACCAATAGGTGTGCCGCAAAATCTGGTGCCTTTTATTACTCAAAGCGCTATTGGGAAGCGTGGTCCGCTCACAGTGCACGGAAATGATTATAACACTCCCGACGGCAGCTGTATCCGCGATTATATCCATGTAGTAGATCTGGCCAAAGCGCACGTGGCGGCGATTAAGCGTATGGAAGAAAAGAGAATGAAGGCATCTTATGAATTTTTCAATGCTGGCACTGGCGTTGGCAGTTCTGTGCTTGAAGTAATCAATGCTTTCCAGAATGCTACAGGAGTAAAGCTCAATTATACTATTGGCCCGAGACGTGAGGGAGATGTGGAACAGGTATGGGGTGCCGTAGATAAAGCCTCAAAAGATCTTAACTGGAAGACCGCGCTCAGCCTCGAGGATATGATGCGTTCGGCGTGGGCCTGGGAACAATACATCAACAAGAATCCTTTTAAATGAAGAAAATATTAATCACAGGCGGGGCTGGATTTATCGGCTCTCATGTTGTGCGACGTTTTGTAAGTGAGTATCCTGATTATCAGATTGTTAATCTTGACAAACTAACCTATGCCGGCAATCTGGCAAATCTGGTTGATATAGATAAAAAACCAAATTACAGTTTTGTTAAAGGCGATATCGTTGACGCTGCATTTATAGACAGTCTTTTCGAAAAAGAAAATTTCGACGCAGTTATTCATCTCGCAGCAGAGTCACATGTAGACAGATCTATTACCAGTCCGTTGGATTTTGTAATGACCAATGTTCTTGGAACTGTCAATCTCTTAAACGCTGCACGTAGATACTGGAAAGTCGATTACTCATCAAAACGTTTTTATCATATTTCGACTGATGAAGTTTATGGTGCGTTAGGCGATGAGGGGATGTTTACTGAGGAAACTTCATATGATCCCCACAGTCCTTACTCTGCATCAAAAGCCAGCTCTGATCACTTTGTAAGAGCTTACCATGATACTTACGGAATAAATACAGTTATTTCCAATTGCTCAAACAACTACGGGTCTCACCATTTCCCGGAAAAACTAATCCCGCTGGCTATCAATAATATTAAGCATCACTGGCCTGTTCCGGTATATGGTAAAGGCGAGAATATCCGCGACTGGCTTTGGGTTGAAGATCATGCACGAGCTATTGATGTTATATTCCACAAGGGAGTAACCGGCGAAACGTACAATATCGGAGGACATAACGAATGGAAAAACATCGATCTGATCTATTTCCTGTGCCGCCTAATGGATAAAAAACTAAACCGTGAGCCCGGAGAATCTGAACGATTGATCACCTTTGTAACCGACAGGGCCGGACATGATCTGCGTTATGCGATCGATTCAACAAAGTTGCAGCGCGAGCTTGACTGGACACCAAGTCTTCAATTTGAAGAAGGCCTGGAAAAGACTGTTGACTGGTATCTTACTAACCAGGAATGGCTTACAGATGTAACTTCAGGAAATTATCAATCGTACTACGAAAAGCAATACGGCAACCGCTAATTCTTACTTCTTGATGTGACCCTGTTCTTTCAGAATCTCTTTGATCTGGAATCGTGTGCTTAAAAGTCTGCCCAAAGTAACACCAGAAGCTATACTGAAGCAAAACGCACTTAACGCCGGCCCATGGATCCAATGACCAAACATCCATCTTCTGGAGATTGAAAATGCAATGTAGATGACCAGTATAATAATCCCATCCCTGTCAATCTTTGCAATTACTTTATTGGTTTCCTCATGCCAGATGATATTCGAAAGATGCCCGACGGTAAATCCGATGATAAGCCCAAGAGCAATACCAGCAATGGCTAAAGGTATAGGTACTACGCCCGCAACAATATCGTAGATGATGACACCCGTCATGATGACAAACAACACGGCAAATTTCCGTAGCCGGAAAATCAGCTTTTTATGAACGAATTCTTTGGACACTATTATCCGGTGTTGTTTTGCCATTCAATCGAAATTGACTAGCATAAAGATACTTATTCGTACCGTAAGGATTCAACCGGATCCAGCTTGGAAGCCTTTGAAGCGGGATAAAATCCCGATACCAACCCCACACCCACACATATTCCAATACCTATCGCCATCCAGTCCCAAGGCACAATAAAGCTCGCGCCAAGCAGCATCGCAACAAGATTTCCTATCAGAATACCAAGTATAATACCTGTTACGCCTCCCATCAGGCAGATTACAATAGCTTCGATCAGGAATTGTCGTCGTATTACTGTTGGTGTAGCCCCGATTGCCTTCCTAATGCCAATCTCACGGGTTCTTTCGGTTACCGATACAAGCATAATATTCATAAGACCAATAGATGCCCCAACAAGTGTAATGAGCCCAATGACAACCGCCCCAACGGTTACCCATCTCAAATTTTGAAGGAGGGTTTGTGCTATGGCGTCACTTTTGGTAATCTCAAAATTATCTTCCAATCCGGCTTTCAAACCGCGAATATTTCTGAATAATGCCGTAGCCTCTCCTGATGCCATGTCCGATTCGCTCGCACTGTTTGTCATCACAGAAATAGTATACGAGGGATTGGTGCTGGTCATGATCTGACGAGCTTTTGCAATCGGAATTACACATACTTTGTCTCCCCCAAATCCAACGCTAGCCCCCTTCTCGGCATACAGGCCGATTATCCTGAACCTGTCACTGCCAATGCTTATAATTTTATCAATCGGATCAATATTCGGGAAGAGCTTGGTTTTCATCTCATAGCCAATAATCACCACATTACTTCCAAATTCCATTTCCCTCTGGGAAAAATTACGGCCTTCTAAAATTTTATACCCGCCTGTAAGCGTATAATTATCATCAGCTCCCAATACCTGAATGTTAGGATTTGTTTTTGCCGTAGCGTTCTTGACTGTGGCATTTTGAGAGGCAAATGCATTGATAGATACGATAGCCGGGAAGGTAAATCTGCTCTTAAACGCAGTGGCTTCATCATATGTAATGGATCTGAATTGCTTTGGGCGTCTGCCCGCTCCACCAATACGGATACCGATTCCGCGGTTACGGATCGTAAATGAATTAGACCCCATACTGGCAAACGTATTATTCAGAGAACTCTTTATAGCATCGATTGAGGTCAGAATTCCTACCAGTGCGGTAAGGCCTATTGCGATGATCAAAGCAGTTAAAAATGTGCGTAGTTTGTTACTGCTGATCGATTGCATCGCCAGTTTCACATTTTCCTTGTAACTCATTTTAACTGCCATAGTATAAAAATAAAAAAGTCCGGGTGATTTGACATCCGGACTTGTTATAATGTTACATATTTATTTATACTGAAAATGAAGTGCCGCATCCGCAGGTACTGGCAGCATTCGGATTGTTGAAGGTAAACCCACGTGCATTCAGGCCGTCCTGAAAATCAACAACCATCCCGGCAAGGTATAATCCATGTGCTTTATGCATATACACCTTAATTCCATCTATACTATACTCCTGATCTCCGTCTTTCTTCTGGTCAAAGCCTAATACATAGCTCATCCCTGAACACCCGCCGCCTTCAACACCCAGACGCAGGCCAAAATCATCCCCTAATTCCTGCTGGCGCATTAATTTAACGATTTCGCTTTTCGCTCCGTCACTTAAAGAAACAGGTGCAACAAGACTAACTGTATCTGTACTCATAATTCTTTATTTTAAACATACAAATATACGTGAAATTGTACATTTTTGTTCGGCAGGGGAGTCACCCTATTGTTAAAATTGCCTCAATGAATACAACACTTTTCCTTCTGGATGTTCTTAAATATACAATTGCAGGACTCATAGTGGTGTTTGCAGCCTTTTATATAGGCGTACCATATCTTGAGCAATCAAAACCTGTCAAGACTGCGCGCGGCAAAAAAAGGTTCCTGACGCATACTATGCCTCTTCGCTTACAGGCATATGAAAGGATCATCCTGTTTATAGAGCGTGTAAACCCTGCCAGTATGTTATTAAGGGTGCATGTCTCTGAGATCAGTGCTTCCGAAATGCATCATCTCATAATTTCTGAGATCCGGAATGAGTTTCAGCATAATATTGCCCAGCAGCTCTACCTCAGCAACCAGGCCTGGGCGGTTGTGAAGCGAATAAAGGACGATACCATTGTTCTTATAAACAGTGCCGCCCGAAGCCTGCCCGAAAACGCATCTTCCCTTGATTTAAACAAAGCGATTTTGGTTCACCTGACCAATCTTGAGCAGAACCCCTACGATGTTGCTCTGACCATCATCAAACAAGATGTGCAGGAATGGTTTTAGCTCTCCGAAAGGCAGCTGTATTTTTAACTTTATAACACGCAATTAAATTGGGCAGATGTGACCTTTTTCTTCCGTTAATTTTGCTTAAAAAAATCATTAACTAGGTGTTAACAGAGTAAATTAGAACGATCAATTCGCGATCATTTACAAGCGATTTTTGAATTGAAAAAAGCGTCCTTAAAATAAGTTAAGTAATTGACAATCAATTTGGTAATATTAATTTCAAAAAAAACTTCATTTTAGTTTTTTTAATAAAAAAAAATTAGAATATTCGATGTACCGAACGGCGCTCTCGATTTCATGCGCCATTAGTTGTAAATCAGATTATTAGCAATCATCAATGGAAAAAACTAGTACCGACGTATGGAATAATTGTCTCCAGATCATCCGGGATAACATCCCAGCTCAGAGCTTCAAAACCTGGTTCGAGCCGATCAAAGCATTGCGACTGGAAGGCAATATCCTCACCATACAGGTGCCGAGTTTATTCTTTTACGAGTGGCTGGAAGAGCACTATGTAGGCTTATTGCGAAAGACAGTAAAAAAGCAGCTTGGCGAAGAAGGAAGACTGGAATATAATATAGTTGTTGAGAAGTCGTCCAACAGCAAACCTTTCACTACTAACATGCCGTCTAACGGCAATGGTGCAGAAGGAAAGAGCCAGTCAATGCCAATGCCTGTATCCTTAAATAAGGATATCAAAAACCCCTTTGTTATTCCAGGATTAAAGAAACTGCAGGTTGATCCCCAGCTTAATCCTAACTATAGCTTTGAAAATTTTATTGAAGGTGATTGTAACCGCTTAGCCAGATCTGCAGGATATGCAGTGGCGGGCAAACCGGGTGGGACGTCTTTCAACCCTTTAATGATCTACGGTGGTGTTGGACTTGGAAAAACACACCTTGCCCAGGCCATCGGAAACGAAGTTAAACGCACTATTCCGGACAAACTGGTATTATATGTATCCTGCGAAAAGTTTACTCAGCAGTTTGTGGATGCATTAAAGAATAACAATATCAATGATTTTGTGAATTTCTATCAGGCAATGGACATCCTGATCATGGATGACGTTCATAATTTTGCCGGCAAAGAAAAAACACAGGATATATTTTTCCATATTTTCAATCATCTTCACCAATCGGGCAAGCAGCTGATCATTACATCAGATAAAGCTCCTAAAGACCTTTCGGGATTAGAGGAACGCCTGCTTAGCCGTTTCAAATGGGGATTATCTGCTGATCTTCAGGTTCCTGACCTCGAAACCAGAATGGCGATCCTGAAAAAGAAAATGTATACAGACGGAATTGAATTACCAACTGAGGTTATTGAATACGTGGCACATAATATTGATAATAATGTGCGTGAGCTGGAAGGTGCAATGATCTCTCTGTTGGCACAATCGACCCTGAACAAAAAAGAGATCGATCTTAACCTGGCAAAGTCTATGCTTAAGAATTTCATTAAGAACTCTTCAAAAGAGATCTCAATGGAATATATCCAGAAATTGGTTTGCGAGTATTTTGAAGTACCTGTTGAAATGGTTAAATCAAAAACCCGTAAACGTGAGATCGTTCAGGCGAGGCAGATCTCTATGTATCTATCGAAGAGCCATACTAAAACTTCTCTGAAATCTATTGGGGCATTCTTTGGCGGCCGTGATCACTCAACAGTGATCTATGCATGCCAGACTGTTGAAGATCTGATCGATACGGATAAAAAATTCAAAGCATACGTTGCTGACATTCAGAAGAAACTGAAAATGAGCTAAAAAGCTTCTCACAAAAAAGCTCCGTTAATTTAATTAACGGAGCTTTTTTATTTATGAGTTTGGCTGTTATTCGACCTGCCTGTTGTTCAGGTATTTGTCGATCATTTCCCGTTTGTTCAGATTCTCGAATGATTGAATATGGTGTTCTTCTTCCAATAAACGAAATATTACCAACACCTTATGCAACATGTTATCGGTTTCAGGCACATCCTCGAAAGGGTAAACACTCTCAAAAAGAAATTGGCCCAACATATCCAGTTTCTGAGAAGAATAATCCTGGCTATTCAAAAACGCTTCAAAATTCTTGCTTGATAAACCATTAATTTCATCAAAGCTTAAACCAAATTCTTCGGATAGAGTCTTTTTTACAAGTTCTTCGGCTTCATGCCCTTGTCCTTCGCTTTTCAATCCTAAAATCCGGGCTAAAACCTGAGCCAGCTTCTCAATTTCTGCCATTAAAATATCTCTTCGTTCCATATATCTTTTTGATTACCAGCTGCCGCTTGCACCGCCGCCACCAAAGCTTCCACCGCCGAATCCTCCGAATCCGCCGCCACCTCCGCCGCCGCCAAATCCACCACCACTGCTTCTTCCACCACTGCCAAGTGCATTTCCCAAAAGCATCCACCAAAGCGGACTTGATCCCCCCCGGCCGATGACCTGATTCCCACCCCCACCACGCGAAATAAAGCTAATGATGATGATAACGATCAGTATAATTAATCCAACAGGGATTCCTTTAGATTGTTTACCCTTTTTTGGCTCTTCGTTAACATATTCACCTTTGGTATAAGCTATGATCGCATCAGTGCCTCTGTCTATCCCGCCATAGTAATCGCCTGCTTTGAAGGCGGGTTTTACTTCGTTTTCAATTATCCGTCTCGCTATTGCATCCGGTACAGCTCCTTCAAGTCCGTAGCCGGTTTGAAGGGTAACTTTCCGATCTTCAATAGCGACAAGGAATACCAGGCCGTTATTCTTTTTATCGCGGCCAACTCCCCACTTCTCTCCCAGGCGGGCGCCATATTCTGATATATCGTATCCGTTGAGCGATTTAATAATAACTACCGCAACCTGAATAGATGTTGAATCGTCAAATGCTACCAGCTTTTGTTCCAGTGCGTTAACCTGATCAGGAGAAAGAGTATTCGTATAGTCATTGACCAGCGTTGAAGGCTTTTCGGGAAAGTCCTGCGCAAACGTACACAGTGCAAAAACTGAAAAGCAAAAAGCCAGTAATATTCTTCTTATCTGCACAATTTGTGAGTTTAAGGCGCGCGCGTTAATTGCCATCACCGTAATTGATATCATTTGACAGCTCATCCTTATCATCGTCAAGACAAGGGAAAAAAGTTGCCAGCTGTTCGCCGGCCAGCCTTATTCCGGTAATAATGCCTTCGGCTAATTGCCCGGATTTAAAATGACCCAGCATTTGATCTTTAGCGATATCCCAGAAATTTGCCGGAACAACCTGATTGATGCCCGCATCGCCGATAATAGCAAATTTATGGTCATCAGTTGCCATATAAATCAGCACCCCATTTCTGAGGGCTGTTTTATCCATGCCAAGCTTAGCAAAGTAATTAGCAGCGCGATCCAGCACATCTTCCGAACAGGTTTTCTCTACACAGATCCTGATCTCGCCCGACGTGACTTTCTCTGCTATCTCAATGGCCTCGCTGATACGCTTTTGTTCGTCTGAACTAAAGATAGACATCTTAGAATTCTACTTTTGGTGCTTTTTCAGTCCCGGCTTCTGCCTGGAAATATCCTTTCGGAGTAAATCCGAACATAGAAGCAGTCAGGTTATTAGGGAAACTTCTGATCTTTGAATTATACTGTTGTGTAGTTTCGTTGAAATTCTGACGTGCAATAGTAATTCTGTTCTCAGTACCTTCCAGCTGCGACTGAAGCTCAAGGAAGTTCTGATTAGCTTTCAGGTCAGGATATTTTTCAACGCTGACCAATAGTCTTCCAAGTGATTGTGTCAACTGGCCCTGAGCAGCCTGAAACTGCTGAATTGATTCAGGAGTTAATTTTGCCGGGTCAACATTAACTGAAGTAGCCTTTGCACGGGCTTCAATTACCTTTGTTAAAGTCTCCTGTTCAAAATTTGCATATCCTTTTACGGTGCTAACCAGATTCGGGATAAGATCTGAACGGCGCTGATACTGATTTTGTACCTGTGCCCATTGCTGTTTAACACTTTCATCAAGACTAACCATGCTGTTGTATCCGCATGAGCTTAACGTCGTTACACCAATTATTAATGCTATACTGTAAATTAACTTTTTCATGTTTGTTCGTTTTTGATTTGAATTTACATCTTAGAAGTCAATTTTCATACCTTTGTTACATCCCGGGATAAAAACCCGGCAAGAATTATGACTTCCGAAATTGAAATTGCCCTTCTTCCCGAACAGGCATTTGATGATAGCTTCATCTTAAAGGCTGCAGCAAAGCAGCTCAAAATCAGCCCTGATCGCATCAGTTATGTGCATTTATTAAAAAGATCCATCGATGCGCGCGGCAGGCAGGTGGTGTATAGGGCCAGATTTAAAGTCTATATAGACGAGCAACCTGAGCTAACTATTTTTTCAAAATCCTATCCAAATGTCACTGACAAAACGCCAGTATTAATTGTTGGAGCGGGGCCGGCCGGACTATTTGCTGCACTAAGATGTATAGAAATTGGGTTAAAACCCATTATCATTGAACGCGGAAAAGATGTGAAGCAACGCAGGCGCGATCTGGCAGCTATTAATAAAGAAGGTATCATCAATCCCGAATCGAACTATTGTTTCGGAGAGGGTGGCGCAGGGACCTATTCAGACGGAAAGCTTTACACCCGTTCAAATAAACGCGGCGATGTTCAGGCGGTACTCAAAACCTTTGTGGCACATGGCGCTGCCGAAGATATCATGGTTGATGCCCGTCCTCATATCGGGACAAACAAGCTTCCCGGCATTATCACGTCCATCCGCGAAAGAATTGAAAATGCAGGTGGTGAAGTTCATTTTGATTGTAAATTAACCGGATTCATCCTAGAATCTAACGGCATAAAAGGAATCAAAACCAGTAAGCGAAACTTTACAGCAAACGCTCTAATTTTGGCCACAGGGCATTCTGCAAGGGATATTTTGTATCTGTTAAACGACAATGGCATTCTGCTCGAGCCTAAGCCATTTGCCCTTGGAGTGCGGATCGAGCATCCTCAGGAAATTATAGATCAGGCGCAGTATCATTGTAAAACACGCGATCCGTTTTTGCCCCCTTCTTACTATAGTCTCGTGGAGCAGGTGGATGGCCGTGGTGTATTTTCATTTTGCATGTGCCCAGGTGGGATTATTGCTCCCTGCGCTACAAACGACGAGGAAATTGTGGTAAATGGCTGGTCGCCTTCTAAGCGAAATAATCCCTTTGCCAATTCAGGAACTGTGGTTCAGATCAATTTAGATGATGCGCAGGGCCCTGACAATGATCCATTTAAGCTGTTAAATTTTCAGGAGAATATTGAAAAGATGGCGTATGCGGCGGGCGGCGGGAAGCAGGTGGCTCCCGCACAGCGGATGATCGATTTTGTAAACGGGAAAATATCAGCAAGCTTACCCGAAAATTCTTACCTGCCGGGAACAAAAAGCGCTGAATTAAAAGATATACTCCCTCAATTCGTAACCGAACGGTTACGCAAAGCATTGCCGGTCTTCGGAAAGAAAATGCCTGGCTACTTCACAAATGAGGCAATTTTGGTTGGAGTAGAGTCCCGGACATCCTCTCCTGTTAGAATCCCAAGAGATAATGAAACATTGCAGCATCCGCAGGTAAAGGGATTATTTCCATGCGGGGAGGGTGCGGGCTATGCGGGCGGAATTGTGTCGGCCGCAATAGATGGCATGAATTGTGCAGAAGCAGTACATAAAATGCTTAACTAATCGATATGAAAAAGACTCTCGTGCTGGGCGCAACTCCAAATTCTGATCGTTACGCCTATCTGGCTTCCAATAAATTAGTGAAATACGGGCACGAAATTGTGAACGTTGGAATGAAAACCGGCGAAGTGGCGGGTGTTCCTATTGAAAAACCCGAAACGATCCATTCAGATATTGATACGGTTACGATGTATGTTGGTCCGCAGAATCAACCTCCGTTGTATGATTATATCCTGAAAACAAAGCCGAAGCGTGTGATTTTCAATCCCGGTTCCGAAAACGAGGAGTTTGAGCAGATGCTGAATGAGCGTGGGATCCAGACAGAAGAGGCCTGTACACTGGTTCTATTGTCGATAGGGCAATATTAGAACTCTTTCAGAATGCGCAGCTCTTTTGGAAAGTAATTATTGATCCTGTTTGGCAGTACTTTTACCCATCCCAGGGCAAAACCCTGATAAGTAATTAATGCCCAGCCTGTTTCCTGCTGCTGATCCAATTTTAACTCATCTTTACGGAGATATTTTAACGCTTCGTGAGTTGTTACTTCAATTTTAGTAATATCTGAATTGACTATCAGGCTCAAGGCAAGCTCATGGTCGGGAATCAGATCTTTACCGGCGATTTTTCCAAGTCGGACGCCTGATTTTTTGAGATACAATTTGGCCTGCAGAATGGACAGGTCAGTAGCATGACGCGAATCTATTGCGGCATATTCATCTCCTACAGGAACGATATAGAGATCAAGTCCGGGATTAGTCCATCCTTTTACGATCTCAAGATCCTTTCTACCCATTGAAGGCACTTTCTCTTTATATAAACGTGTGTCTGCTGTAATTCCCGTTTTCCTGAAACAAGCAATAAAAAAGCCTTCGCCCTTCACTTTATTGGGATAAAACCGGTATCCAAAGCATTTATTTTTATCCGACTGTGTTTCCACGATACCCCAGTTTGCATTCAGCTGAAGCTTAATAGATTCCATGCCGAATTCATCCGATAACCAATCGGCAATAACTTCATTTTCTTCTTTTGAATAAGAACAGGTAGAATAGATCAGAATCCCGTCTTCCTTCAGAGACGGATAAACATCCGCCAGGATCCGCTGCTGCCGCTCGCTGCAGAGCTGAACCGCCCCCTCCGACCATTGATTGATCGTTTCAGGATCTTTCCTGAACATTCCCGAGCCTGAGCATGGCGCATCCACCACCATCACATCAAAATAACCTTCCAGCCGTTTAAAGTCCTTTGGATCATTATTGGTAACAACGGTATTTAGTGTACCCCATTTTGTAAGATTATCAGCAAGGACATTGGCGCGGGCCTTGATGATTTCATTGGAAACGAGCAGACTTTCTTCGGAAATTAGAGAATTGATAAGTGTACTTTTCCCTCCCGGTGAAGCGCACAGGTCGAGCACGCGCAGAGAAGAATTAAGATCTATGATTTGCTTCAATGCCTGTTCCAGAAACATCGATGACGCTTCCTGTACATAATAACATCCCGCATGGAAAAGTGGGTCAGCAATAAAAGAGGGGCGTTTTTCCAGATACCGGCCATCCGAGCACCATGGAACATTCTCATTATCAGAAAATTGCGAAGCAGGTTTAAAAGGGTTAAGCCTGATGGATGCTACCGGGCCTTCGCTGCTCCGGAACAGATCTTCGCCCTCGATATCAAAATCCTTTTTAAGGGACCGTAAAAATGCAGAAGGAAAGATATTGCTCATCGCCGGAGATTAGACAGCAGTTATTTTAAATGCTTCGTTCTGGTAAGAGACTTTCCCGAGCGGCCCCCGCGTAGCATGATAAAACATGCAGGTCCAGTTACCTTCTGCGGCCCGTTTACCATACTCCTCACGCAATTCCATCGCTCTGCGTGCATTAAAATCATACTTAGCCATGAATTTTCGAAGTAATTGCTCCGGCTCAGGCATTTCATCCCCGCCAAAGAAATAGCTTTCACCATCTTCTCCTTTTACCAGAAAAACCTGGTGAAATTCGGTGTGTCCGCCGCTCAGTTCATAGCTGATCTCATCATTCAGCATGCCGTTTCCTTCCACAAAATTAATATTGCCGCTTCTCTGAACCACGTCAAAGATCTCGGTCTTATATGATCCGGAAGGTTTGCTGTAGGCCTTCTCCCATTCGCTCTGCTGGATCACATATTCTGCTGAAGGAAATGCAAGCTCTAATCGGTCATCTTTCATCTGCACCATCCCACCCGAGTGGTCAGAATGTAAATGCGACATCAATACCAGAGTGACATCTTCGGGCCTAAATCCCGCTTTGCGGATGTTATCATGCAGGATCAATCCACCGCTTTCATTTGTATAACCCAGTCCTGTATCCAGTATCACCAGATCATTAGCTGTTTTAACCATAAAAGGCTGAATATGAATAAACAGGGAGCCCGGACGATCTTTCGGGTTATGAATAGCCGGATCAAAAGGCACAAATTTCTTTGAACTATCTACAGAAAAAGATCCTTCTTGTAATGGAAAAGCGCTCAAAATAGTATGATTATGTTAGCAATAAACCTCCTGAGTGATAACAAGGATAATGCCGATTTACTGTATATTTACGATTAAAATCCGCACAAAGATATGCAAAAAAGGTGGGCCCAACATCCCGTTAAGAACCAGCAGGTTATAGCAGATCTTCAGGCCGCCCTGCAGGTGGATGAAGTAATTGCCACCATGCTTGTAAACCGGGGTATCACCGATTTCGATCAGGCTAAGTACTTTTTTCGCCCGGATATAAGCCATCTTCACGATCCGTTTTTGATGAAGGATATGGAGAAGGCGGTGCTAAGGATCGAGAGTGCCATTGCCCGCGACGAAAAGATGCTGATCTACGGGGATTACGATGTTGATGGTACTACTTCCGTTGCATTAACCTATAGCTTTTTCCGAAAATATCATAAAAATATTGAGTTCTACATCCCCGACAGATACAAAGAAGGATACGGAATTTCAACTCAGGGTATTAATTATGCCGCAGAGAATGGTTTTACACTGATCATCGCACTGGATTGCGGGATAAAATCGGTCGACAAAATTGCTTACGCTAATTCCCTTGGAATTGATTTCATTATCTGTGATCACCATAATCCAGGCGAAATATTACCTGATGCGGTGGCTGTCCTTGATCCAAAACGGGCCGACTGCGAATACCCCTATAAAGAGCTTTCGGGCTGCGGAATTGGCTTTAAGCTAATCCAGGCGTATTCTCAAAAGAATGATATTCCATTTGAGGATATTAGCTGTTACCTGGATCTGGTGGTAGTGAGTATTGCATCTGATATTGTGCCAATAACCGGCGAGAACAGGGTTTTAGCCTGGTACGGACTGAAACGTTTAAATGCTGAGCCCTGCGCGGGTATGTCGGCGCTGATGGATGTGTCGGGAAGACGAGAATCCTATACGGTTACCGATATTGTGTTTACGATAGGTCCAAGGATCAACGCTGCAGGAAGAATAGACGATGCCAAACATGCTGTAAATCTGCTTATTGCGGATGATTACCACTCGGCACGGGATAAAGGTTTCGCCATCAACGAGAAAAACACGGAGCGAAAAGAGCATGATTCTTCGATCACGGAACAGGCGCTGGCCATGATCGATGGAGATCCGGCACTGATCTCTAAAAAAACAACCGTTGTGTTTAATGAGGGCTGGCATAAAGGAGTGATAGGGATTGTGGCATCCCGCCTGACGGAAAAATATTACCGCCCGACCATTGTACTTACTCAATCAAACGGGCATGTGGCCGGCTCTGCTCGATCAGTGCTGGGCTTTGATCTTTACGAGGCCCTGAGTGCCTGTAGTGATCTGCTTGAGCAGTTTGGGGGACATAAATACGCTGCCGGCTTAACAATGAAGGCTGAGAATATACCCGCTTTCCAGGCACGGTTTGAAAATGTGGTATCAGAAACGATCACCGAGGAATCACTCACGCAGGAGATTCCGATTGAGGCTACAATAGAGCTGAATCAGATCACACCGAAATTTTTGAGGATCTTAAAGCAGTTCGAGCCTTTTGGTCCGATGAACATGGCTCCCATATTTTTGACAAAAAATGTTTATACTTACGGCAGTGCATCTGTTGTTGGGACTAACCACCTCAAAATGGTTGTTCGTCAGGAAGATTCTTTACTATTTGAATGCATCGGCTTTGGGCTGGGGCATCATCTCACTCAAATAAAAAAAGAAATACCCTTCGATATTTGTTATACGGTTGAAGAAAAGGTTTGGAGAGAGAAGCACACTATCCAGCTGAACGTTAAAGGTGTGCGGCCGAGTCAACAGTGATATTATGATACTGAGAGCAGAAAATCTCGTTAAAAAATACAAACAACGCACCGTGGTGAACGATGTGTCCTTCCATGTTTCGCAGGGAGAGATCGTGGGATTGCTTGGGCCAAACGGTGCCGGCAAAACAACTTCATTTTACATGATCGTAGGGTTGATCAAGCCCAACGATGGACATGTTTTCCTTGAGGATGAGGAGATTACGGAAGATCCAATGTATCGCAGAGCTCAAAAAGGTATTGGCTACCTCGCGCAGGAAGCATCGGTTTTCAGGAAGCTATCCGTCGAGGATAATATTCTGGCTATTCTGGAAATGAGGTTCAAAAGCAAGGACGAGCAGCAGAAGCATCTTGAAGAATTGCTTGACGAATTCAGCCTCCATAAAGTACGCAAGAATCGGGGGGATCTATTATCAGGTGGCGAGCGCCGTCGTACGGAAATTGCCAGAGCATTAGCTGCCAACCCAAATTTTATTCTCCTGGATGAGCCATTTGCGGGGGTTGACCCGATAGCTGTGGAAGAGATCCAGACAATAGTTGCGAAGCTAAAAACACGAAATATCGGCATTCTGATCACCGACCATAACGTTCAGGAAACATTATCCATTACCGACCGAGCATACCTCCTGACAGAAGGAAAAATTATGTTAACGGGCACTCCAACAGAAATTGCAAGCAATGAAATGGCCCGTAAATTTTATCTGGGTCAGCACTTCGAACTTCGTAAAAAGAAACTTTAAGCCATTATATGACTTTAGTTAATTCGATTTTTACCTGGATAATGAAGAAACGGATTCATCAGATTGAACTGTTTATTAAATATCCCCATGAGGTACAGGAAGAATGGTTCCACAATCTGATCGATACAGCTAAAGCAACCGAGTGGGGCAGGCTTTACGATTATGACTCCATTTATACACCCGAACAATTCCGCGAGCGGGTGCCAATACAAACCTATGATACGCTGAAACCTTATATTGAACGGATGCTGACAGGCGAGCAGAACATTCTTTGGCCTTCGGAAATTAAATGGTTTGCGAAATCTTCGGGAACCACAAACGACAGAAGCAAATTCATTCCGGTAAGCGAAGAATCTCTGGAAGAATGCCATTTTAAAGGCGGGAAGGATCTTCTTTCCATTTATTGCACCAACAAACCTGACACCAAGATCTTTACAGGAAAAGGACTTGTGCTTGGCGGAAGCCATCAGATCAACTCGTTAAATCAGGAGATTTATTACGGCGACCTCTCGGCGGTTCTGATCAAAAACCTGCCATATTGGGCTGAATTTTATAGAACCCCTGAAATTGCCATCACCCTGATGGAGAATTTTGAAGAGAAGGTAGAGCAGATCGCGCGCGCTACCATTGATGTGAACGTAACAAATATTTCAGGAGTACCTACCTGGAATATCGTTTTAGCAAAACGGATTCTGGAGATTACTGGGAAAGATAATTTGCTTGAAGTATGGCCAAATCTTGAATTCTATTTCCACGGAGCTGTAAACTTCGAGCCTTATCGTGAGCAGTTTAAGAAATTGATCCCGTCGGATAATATGTATTATCTGGAAACCTACAATGCGTCGGAAGGCTTTTTCGGGATTCAGGACCAATCAGACTCGACCGAATTATTACTGATGCTGGATTATGGGATTTACTATGAGTTCATTCCGATGGAGCATTTTGGAGAAGAAAATCCTGAAACAATTGGATTGGAGGATGTAGAGATTGGCAAGAATTACGCAATTGTGATCTCGACAAATGGCGGACTATGGCGATACATGATTGGGGATACCGTCAAGTTTACCAATCTTTCTCCGTTTAGAATTAAGATCACCGGCCGCACAAGCCACTTCATCAACGCGTTTGGAGAAGAAGTGATAGTGGATAATGCCGAGAAGGCCCTTAGCGTGGCCTGCAGTGAAACGGGAGCCATTATACGGGATTATACCGCCTGCCCTATCTATTTTGAAGGGAACGAAGCAGGAGGTCATGAGTGGATCATTGAATTTGAACATCCACCCAAAAGTATCGATCAATTTTCTGAGCTTATGGACAATACCTTGCGCCAGATTAACTCGGATTATGATGCGAAGCGATTCAAAGATATGGCGCTTAAAAAACCGCTTGTACATGTTGCGCATGAAGGAACTTTTTACCAGTGGATGAAGAGCAGAGGCAAACTGGGTGGCCAGCATAAGGTTCCGCGATTGGCCAATGACCGCAAATACGTAGATGATATTTTGAAGATCCTTAAAAAGGCCTGATAAAATTCTTAATGTATGTCAAGCTGCTTGTGCTTGTCGGCCTTTTTCGGGAAAATAAGTGAGAAAGCAATGCTCGCTGTCAGAATGAATAATATCACCAGTAAAGAATGTGTGGTGGTAAATCCGATCTCTACAAGCCAGTGATGACCCAGCATTTTTATCCCTATGAAAATGAGCAGAAATGCCAGTCCTGTTTTAAGATAGTGGAATTTATGAATCACGTTAACCAGTAAAAAGAACATCGAGCGCAGTCCGAGGATTGCAAAGATGTTTGAAAAGAACACGATGTAAGGATCTTTCGTCACGGCAAAGATGGCAGGAATTGAATCCACGGCAAAGATCAGATCAGTAAATTCAACGATCAAAAGGACCAGGAACAAGGGTGTAATATACTTTTTGCCATTTTTCCGGATAAAGAAGCTTTTGCCCACAAACTCCGGATAAACCGAAAAATATTTGGATGCTAAGCGCACTACCTTATGATTTTCGGGGTCGATCTCCTCTTCTTCATTCCGGTTTACAAACAACATAATACCGGTATAGAGCAGAAAAGCACCGAAAAGGTATAAGATCCACTCAAAGCGATTTATCAGCGTAGCTCCAAGGAAGATGAACGCAAAACGCATCAGTACGGCGCCGATTATTCCCCAGAACAATACCCTGTGGTAATATTTTTCATTTACGCCGAAGGCGGTGAAGATCAGCACCATAACGAAGATATTATCTACAGAAAGGGCGTATTCAATCACATATCCGGTCAGGAATTCGAGCGAAAGATTCTGGTTATAGATATGAATACTGGCATTAAAGTCGCCCGGGACAAGCGTAATGGCATGTAGATGTCGTTTTGTAATATCTAAGAGCTGCTCGTAGTTGCGGATGCCGTGCAACTCCTGTCCCTCCGTAAGCAGAACAAAGTAAAAGCCTATCGCAAAACACACCCAGATGAAGCTCATTATTGCCGCCTCTTTCAGGGTAACTGCGTGCTCGTGCTTGTTGAACAAACCAAGATCGATTGATAAGATCAGGATGATAAATAGCAGGAATGCTCCAAAAAACAGTACTTCGCTCGACATTATTTTTTTCTTTCGGTGGTGAAACGTACTAATTGTTCAAGACTGGTGCGTGAGTCTGAATCAGGGAAAGTCTTCAGGATTTCGAAAGCCTCTTCCTGGTATCGGTGCATCTGCATCTCAGCGTAGGCGAGTCCTCCCGTATTTCTGACAAAATCAATTACTTCGGCAACCTTCTTTGGTTCTTCATTGTGGTTCTTCACCAGATTGATGATCCGCCTTTTTTCAGTTATCGAAGCCTTATTCAATGAGTAGATCAATGGGAGGGTGATCTTTTTCTCTTTAATATCAATTCCCAATGGCTTACCTACATCATCGGTACCAAAATCAAACAAATCATCTTTGATTTGGAAAGCAATCCCGATCTTTTCACCAAAAAGACGCATTTTCTCGACAGTTTCAGCGTCCGTACCAGAAGACGCAGCGCCACAAGCGCAACATGAAGCAATCAGAGATGCTGTTTTACGTCTTATCACCTCATAATAAACTTCTTCGGTGGTATCCACTTTCCGGGCTTTTTCCATTTGAAGGAGCTCGCCCTCGGCCATTTGTTTTACGGCATCATTAACAATGCTCAGCAAATTCAAATCGTTGTGCTGGATAGAAAGATCCATGCCACGGGTAAGAAGAAAATCACCTACCAGAACCGCTATTTTATTTTTCCATAGTGCATTAATGGAAAAAAAGCCTCTTCGCTCCTGCGAGTTGTCAACAACATCATCATGTACTAGTGAAGCGGTATGTAATAATTCGACAAGAACAGCGGCACGATGGGTGGCCGGTGTGATCTTTCCGCAAACACCGGCAGCAAAAAACACAAACATTGGCCTGATCTGCTTCCCCTTTCGTTTCACGATATAATACGTGATGCGGTCGATAAGCGGCACTGAGCTTTTCATCGAAGTTTTGAACTGCTCTTCAAATGAATCCAGTTCACCGGCGATGGGTTTCTTAATCTCGTTGAGGCTCAACATTCGGTATCAAACGTTTTAAATATGGCCTTGCGGCAGGCTTACAAACATAGCTGAAAAAATGGGAATAATTAAGGATGGGATTTGGAATTGGGCAATTTGATCTAATTTAGAAATTGCTCGCCGGAAAGGCTAATTTTTATACTTTTGTATCCGCTCACCGGAGAGGTGTCAGAGTGGCCGAACGAGCGAGCTTGGAAAGCCCGTGTACTAGCAATGGTACCGTGGGTTCGAATCCCACCCTCTCCGCAATCTATATCAATAAAAGGCCTCTAATGTATTAAATTAGCGTCCTTTTATTGATTTTTTTACAAAAGGTAGCAAATTAGGTAGCAGTTTTGAATAATTTTGCCATATAGCGGTTCCAATCCGTTCGACTCCATCAGGCACCGTATAAAAAGCTTCTTAGATGATTCTAAGAAGCTTTTTGTTTTAACGTTGTCGGATTTGTGGTCGATTTTATCTTGTAGTGTGTTTTATATACTGGGTACAGATCGATGTTAGTTTAGAAATTCTGGTTGTAAGGTGTTTTTGTGTAATATCTACAGAAGTAGTATAAATTGGTCTTTAAAGGGACGAGTAGGTCTGAAATTTAAATTGAGGGGAATTTGATCCTAGGCACTTTATAGTAACAAAGCTATGAACGTACTGACCGATAGCTAGAATATTCCATAAGGTTTTAACTATCAATGGCAAATTAATCCTCTATCTATTTCTTTTAGAGTGCTGCAGTAAGCGTTCTGGGACTGATAGAGGATTACAGGATTGGGGATGTCGTTCCAAAAAATTTACTTCTTGCGAAGTTGTAACGCAGAAGGTTAATAATTGAAAAGAGTCTGAAATTTGAGCAAGAAATCTAATAACTGGGAAAATACAGTAAATTCAGTTAAAAAAATGACATAATTAGGCCAATTCTTTTCGTCTCCGATCCACATAATCCTTTATGTAAGATCTATTTAATGTCGTCACTTCTTTACAAAAGCCAGCTAATTTTAATCTGATTTCTTCGTCACTATAAAAAACAGAGCTGTGCGAAAGGTTGTTGGGGAAACCCTTTATTTCTGGAGCGTTATTAATAGGAGTATGCTCAATTCCTTCTATCTGTTCAATACTTCTAATCGCTCCAACATTAAGATATACTACTCGGAAAGACTCATGATCTTTATAAGTATCAGATTGGGTTTTGTCTTTTTTTGTTTTAAAAGTCAACCCAACTCGAATTAAAGTTTCCTCCGCGGTAGAATATTTATTCCAATCAGTAGAAATTCCATCAGATTCAGGATGAAACATTCTCGCATAGGGTGTATTCGAATCTTTAGGGAACATTACAGCTGGTATGAATCGATACAATAAACAAGTATCTGAAAAGTCCGGACCAACTAACTTTATTGGAGTTGACTCATCCATTCCTTTAAATGACTGTAGACTTTATCGATCGGTACATTTCCTTTAATAGGTAATTTATTATCGAATAAGTCTCCATAATAAAACGCATGTAGACTTTCATTATGTATTCGAAAGTTTATCAACAATCTAGCATTTTGGGTTTTCCATTCGAAATCTAGACTGCCATTTGGAAGAGCTCCAATCTCAGGATTCTGAATAATAAATTTATGATGGTCATAAATTTCTTCTATATACTTTGAAATTATTGAAGTGCTATTAAAAAATAAATCGGGATCTATTTTTTCAGCCACATCTTCATCCCATCCAGCTTCTAATGTCAAAATATATTTAGATTCTTCCACTAACTCATTGAAATTCTTAAGTGGGTCAACGTTTGATTCAACGGTAAAAGAGTAAGCATTTGGATCATAAGATATATACCCTTCACTGCTTTTAAGATGATGACTTATCCCTAAAGTTGGAACAATCATGCCCAGTTTTCTCAGATCAATGACACCACTTTGCAGGGCTTGAATTGCGGGGTTCTGACTAGTTGTGAGATAATCATATGGGCTAAAACTCTTAACAATTGCACGATCTAATGGAGCTGAACAGTTAAATTCATCAGTCCTAATAAATTGTTCTTTTAATTTTGTGGCCGACATTATTCTTGAACTTTAATAAAGTTAAATGCTTCTGCATACTCTTTTCTAAGAATACTCTCTTTTTTCTGAGCTCTTTCTATTTGTGACTTTAGCTCCTCAAGATCTAAGCTATCGAAGTTAATGTAAAACGTTTTATCTAATCCGTCATTTTGATATTCAATTTTGATCGTTTGTGAAATAATTGCGTAACGATCCTTATCTTCCAACTCGTCGTTGAAGACGGGGCGAATATCAGTGATAATTGAACTTTTCGCGTATGCATTAGGAACGTCCAAGATTAAAGACAATCCCTTATATGATAACTTTACAGATTTTGAATTCGAAAATATTAAAAGTAACATTTCTTTACCCTTCTCGAGATCTATCTTACTATCTGGATTTCTTTTTTTGTAAGCTTCTAATAATCCCTCGGCTATTTCTTGGTGACTCGACTTTTGCTCGATAAGTAAATTCGAAAAGCTGTAAATTGTCTTTGAAATTTCATCAATTCCTTTGATGTCCAGTACAGCCATATGCTCATAGAAAGCTTTAGGACCCTTCCCAGGGAGAAAGCTTATCATTTGATTACCGATTTTATCAATTGTGGTTTTATCAAGTTGCAAGAGCGTCTCGAAACCGGCCATGTACATATTTGGGATTAGGAAACTCGCCATTATAAGAGTAGATGCTTTAAAACAAGGTTTTTAGAACAAACTTTTAAAATCATTGAATGTTTCAAAAAAAACGATTCGCGAAAATAATTCCCAATAATAAAAAATATCTGATGAAATCATTTCATCGTAATATCAAATTTCCATGAAGTTAACATAGTTTAACATATTGACAAAATATTTTTGGAAGGAACTACCTCTGAACCATAACATTTAGTCGTTATATTAAATTTACTTCGATTATATTTTCAAAACACATTTTTAATCACACTCGACATCCATTAAGATAAGTTTGTGTTTTTAATCCAATCAATTATTTCATCATTTCATCCTCCAAGTCCAGTCGCAACCCCTCGTTCAGCAGGATGGAAAGTCGAATATTGTTGTATAGATCCGGGCAGTTTTGATCTTTGAACTAAACGGTCTATATATTAGACAAATTGTTTTGGTTCCGATAATATAAAAAAACAGAAGTCGTATATCCGATTAGTTGTACGAGTTTTAAAATAAACCGACCCGATCAATTGGAATCATTTAAGTTAAACGGTAATTTAGTCAGATGAAATAAAAAGGTATAAAATTTTATAGAAGCGTTAGCTTTTATTCTTGCTTTAGAAATCTGGTAAATTTTAAATGCAGCAAGGAATATAAGTTCATCGCTCACGCTAAAGCGTGGGCTGACTTATATTGTTGCATGGGCTTACCAGAGCCTCTAAAGCGTATAAGTGCTACAGTCCCACGCTTCTTTTATTTAGCTGCTTTCCGGGACCAGGGCATTAATCACAAAAATGAACAAGTTAATTAACGGGCTACGCTGGTTCAGCATCTTACCAACAGCACTCTTAGGCTATTTCTTTGCCATTTGGGGAACTTATTATTTCTCGTCGTGGCTATTATCGGATATCAATTGGCTAAACGTATTATTGGGATTTGTCACTTCCTTCTGGGGCGGAGGTGCCTTTATAATCATCGGATCACGATGTTGTCCTATCAAGGCATACAGAAATTTCGTCAGTATTGTATTAATTATCATTGCTAGTCTCTGCATCGGTATATTCCTGGCAATTGTGTTCACGAATCCAGTCTATGAAACCACAAGAGGCCTTTACTTGACAACGGTTTTATCATCGTACTTTGGCGCCATCGTTGGGTGGATATCTGAAATGCGCCCGTATTTGGACTATATAAGAGAGAGCGCTCGAAATGACGAGATAGACAGAACATATAACAAACTGAAAATATAGATCCTGCCATTAAATAAACGAATGAGAGTTCTGTAACTTTAGCAATGCCCAACATTAAAATAGTTATCCGAGGCTCATCAGACACCGAAATTAACGCCTTGAGACAATCCTTGCCTCCGGAAGGCATTGACGTCTCAAGGAGACCTCTTAACGCGATAGGAGGCATCCGAGAGGTTATAGAGATAATATTCGAAGACTTTAGTGTATTTTATTTTGCTCGGGATTTCGTGATAGCCGAAGCGCTTAACAAATCCATTCCGCTTTTCAAAAAGGTGGTCAAATATTTTCGAAATAAAAATGTGATTGTTAACCATTCAACGTATAGCTTTAAGATGGTCTACCGTTCGAATGTTATCCATTTTAATATTGTTTGCAGTCCTGATAAACTGGAAGAGGGTATCGACCTATTTGAAAGATATCGGACTGACAGTTTCCTTTCTGGGCTTTGGAATGGATGTATAGTAACAATAAAATATGAGGAAATAGAAGGGCAGTGGTATATAGGAACATCTTAACTTAGATTCAGATCATAGTCAAATACTTGTCTATAATCGATTGTCCCTTATCGGATAACCAATATACCGAAGGGCGATTCTTTACCCCCTGTGTAACCAAGTTCAACAATCCTTCTAATTCTAATTTCGTGATGACGGCCCTCAATTGCTGAATGTTAGTTGAGGGGAAGTACTTTTTTACTTCGTAAACAGTGATCATCCTGTTTCTCAGTTTAGCATATGCGAGCACTTCCATATCAGTCCGCGATATCAGCATTTCTTTTCTCAAAGCAGTTAATGCATGCCTCTGTCTCAAAATGGACAGCAGTACCCTATTATCCGTATTCATATCCATATGAGCTAAGATACGGAACCGGTATTATCTTTTGAAGAATATGCGGAACATAGCACGCGTACTCCCTAACAGGGGCAGTACTTTCTGCAATTTAACCCTGTACGGTTTGTATAACCATTAATTGGCACGCAGTTTAAAAGTGCGTTTAAAATATCAAAGAATGATAAAATATCATTATCAGCCCGGGTTTGAGAGGTATAATTTAGATTGATGCTTATAGCTCAGATAAGAACCTAACTCTGGGTAGATGAACTTAATTCACATAAAATTAAATATGAAAACCACCTTTAGATTATTGCTTGCAATTTCATTGACGCATACAATTAGTATAGCTTCATTTGCTCAAAGTGCCAATCAGCGACAGATTGAATCATGGGTTACCAAACCGGATCGGTCAGCTCTATTTGTGAAACAACCCAGTACCATAGCATTTGAGAAAGGCGCTGGACGCGGAATACCCATCATCATCGATAACCAGCAACAATACCAAACTATCGACGGCTTTGGTTTTGCGCTTACATGGGGAAGTACCGTTCATCTTAAAAATATGTCTGCCCCGGAAAGAAAGAAAGTATTACAGGAGTTATTTGGCACCGAAGGCACCAGTGTCGGGATAAGCTACTTGAGACTTACATTGGGAGCTTCTGACTTAAACAGCTTCGTTTACTCTTACGATGACCTTCCTGCAGGAGAAACAGACCCTGAACTCAAAAAGTTTAATCTGGGGCATGATTATGATAATGTCATTCCCGTATTAAAAGAGATCCTTACCATTGCACCAAATATTAAAATTCTCGCCTCTCCATGGTCAGCACCTGCCTGGATGAAAGAGAACAATAATGTTCGCGGCGGAGCTCTTAAAGCTGAATACTATGATGCGTATGCGCGATACTTCGTAAAGTATGTTCAGGCTATGCAAAAAGAGGGTGTAACGATAGATGCTGTCAGCATTCAGAATGAACCTCTAAACTCCCGGAATACTCCTAGTATGCCTTATTATTTTCAACAGCACTTAGCCTTTGTAAAAAATAACCTGGGGCCTGCATTTGTGGCCGCTGGACTGAAAACTAAAATTATAATTTACGATCACAATCTTGACAGACCTGACTATCCTTTAGCTATCCTAAATGATCCTGACGCTGCGAAATTTGTAGACGGGTCTGCTTTTCATCATTATGGAGGTGAGATCAGTACTATGGGCACTATACATGCTGCACGCCCAGATAAAAACATCTACTTTACCGAGCAGATGGTAACGGAAAACCCTGCTAGTACCACAATAAATATTGTTAGCCAAGTAAAAAGGTTAGTAATAGGAACAATGCGTAACTGGAGTAAAAATCTTGTACTGTGGAATCTAGGAGCAGACAAGTTGAATGATCCACATACAGATAACGGTGGATGTGCAATGTGTCAAGGCGCAATTACTATCGACAAGGATTTGATTACGAAAAACCTGGCGTATTATACGGTGGCTCATGCTTCGAAGTTTGTCCGTCCCGGCTCGGTCAGAATTTCGTCCACCGATGCAAACGATGCAGCAATAGTTCTTACAACTGATGAAGAGCGTGCTGAAGTTACCAGAAGTACTCTGATAGAACACAGTAACGTATTACCAAACGTCGCATTTAGAACGCCAGACGGCAAGATTGTACTGATTGTCGCTAACGATACATGGACAGCGTCGTCAGTACGAATACAATATAAAGGCCTATTCGCAAATTTACCCCTCGAGCGCGGTGCAGTAGGGACATTTATTTGGCAAGAATAACCGCTTAATTATAGCAGCTTACAGTCTCTGAAATAGACCGAGAGACCATCATTCAGCCACCGGAAGTATCCTAACCAGAACTTATGATCTTCCGGTGGCTTTTTGTTGCATTAGCCATAATACTACTCAAATATGATAAAATAATATTATTCCAAAGTCGCTCCAACCTCCGTATTCCTCGTATACAGCTCAAACCATTTCTCATATAAACTATCCTTTCTCTGGGCTTTTATCATTACCATGCAAATCAGCTCAAAATTTCATAAAAGACTGATTTGTTTGTTATAACACTTATGCCGCTCAAGGGTCCTAATCTTAAAATAACATTTCTAAATAGTATTTAACATTACTTACCCATAACCTTTTGTCTATAGGATAATTCCTTTTTGAGAAGTCCATTACTAAATATCTATCCCACGTTGTGATTTTTCATTATCTAATGATAAAATACTATTAGTACAAATTGACCAATGAATGTAATATTGTTAGTACAATTAACCTCATTTAATTAACCATTTAAACAAAAATTTATGAACCATCTAGACACATCTACTTGTGCTTTTGTGAGTTTAGGGTCGCCGCCACCAGGTCGGTACTTTAAACCAAAATAGCCATGATTATTGGGACCCTAACGATTTCGGGTATCGCCTGTTTTAAGAAGCAAAATCTTACTTCTTAAAATCAATGTTCAGATCAATTCTGGGCATCTTATCTTTTAAAATTTACTAACTAAAAAATAGAAAAATGATGAATTTAAATGGACGTCGTAAGATGTGTCCAGGCCGTTTCTCGTACAAGCAGGTTATATTAACTATAACTTGTATTGCGGTCGGATTAACCATCTCTAGAGCCGATTCCAAAACCGAAAAACACCTTTTTGGTGTAACAAGCAAAACAGTTCTTAATAATTTATTTGCAACTATAGTTCGCGGAAAAGTCCAGGATTCCAATGGACAACCTCTCGTAGGGGTGTCAATACAAATAAAAGGTCAAAATACAGGGACTAGTACGGACAAGGACGGTAGTTATACTATAAGTGTACCGGAAAATGGAAGTTTGGTATTTTCATACGTTGGTTTCAAAACCAAAGAATATTTAATAACTGCTTCAACGGGTACTCTCGACGTGACGCTTGATACAGATGCGAAAAGCCTGGATGAAGTTGTTGTAATCGGATACGGAACAGCGAAAAAAAGTGATCTAACAGGGTCAGTTAGCTCTGTATCAGCTGGACAGATCGCAGCTACGCCAGTTGCGACGATTGACGGGGCACTCCAAGGCCGCGCTTCTGGTGTAAATGTAGTTAGCAACAATGGTTCACCTGGGGCGGGAATTGGCGTGCAAATCAGGGGTGTAGGATCTTTCGGAAATAACGGGCCTCTATATGTTGTAGATGGATATCCGATTTCTGGAGGGCTAAATAGTATAAACCCTTCTGATATCCAGTCAATGGATATATTGAAGGATGCATCAGCAGCGGCGATTTATGGTAACCGAGCGTCAAACGGTGTTATTATTATCACAACAAAACGAGGAAGTAACAGAGGCGGTGTACAAATCAATTTTGATGCACTGAGTTCTGTTCAATCAAAACCGCAACGCTACGATGTTTTAAATGCTCAGCAGTTTATCGATGCCGCGATAGCAGTTAATACAGCAGAAGGATATTCAATCCCGGCTGACTGGAAAACGAATGGATCTGCATTTTACAACGATAAGAACATTGACTGGCAAAACGCTTTTTACCAAGTTGGTTTGAAGCAACAATATAGTCTGGCATTGCGTGGCGGAGGCCCGCAGGTACAGTCTTCTTTATCCTTAGGATATTTTGATCAGGACGGTATCGTTAAGTTCTCGAAATTCAAACGTTATAATGCAAATCTAAACTTAGATTACACTCCCTATAAATGGCTTAAGGCAACCACCAGCCTGAACTATGCTAATACAAATCGTGATGCTCGTGCAGGTGGGCTTCAAAGCTTTATTAACCAACAGCCTTTATTGACGGGTCGTCCAGGCGTTTACCAAATCAAAGACGCGAATGGCGTCTATGGGTTTGCAACGCAGGGCAATAATGCAACGAATGGAGGTGTTGGCAATAACTACTATGCGCAGTTGGAAGAGAATCGAGTTGATAACCCCAATGATAATTTTAGGGCTAACGTGGGCTTCGAAGCAACGGTAATCCCCGGACTAAAAGTTAAAACGTCTTTTGGTGCCAATCTCCGGACCGCATCTTCTATAAGTTTCCAATCTAGCAATGATCGTGTTCCAACGGGAGCTGCTAACACGTTGGCAACTTATTCTCAATCGAACAATACGAGTTCGGAATGGCTGTGGACCAATACACTGTCATACAATAAGATATTGGGAAAGCATGAAATTGATGTACTTGGCGGTATTGAAGCTCAGAAAAACAAATTCCGCAATTCCGGATCCGGCGGAAACGGTTCTCTAAGTAATGACGTCTTGAATGCCGGGTCATTAACCCAAATCACCTCAGCAACCGGATATACCGAGTTCTGGTCACTTGCATCCCAGTTCGGAAGAGTAAACTACAAATTCGCGGATAAGTACATTTTAACAGGTACAGTTAGGCGCGATGGCTCTTCTAGATTTGGCCCCGGAAAGAAATACGGCGTGTTTCCTTCAGCGGGCGTTGCGTGGAAGGCTAAAGAAGAATCATTCCTAAAAAATGTAAAGGCCATCAATAACCTGAAATTCAGGGCAAGCTGGGGTCAGGCAGGTAACCAAGATGTTCCACTATTCGCATATCAAGGAGTATATGTTGCAAACAACAACGGAAACTTAAATAATGACAGAGGGTATGTCTTTGGAAAAGTATATTCTCCAGGACTTTCTTTAAACACGCTTCCGAATCCAGAACTGACATGGGAGACAAATACAACAACCGACATCGGTTTTGATCTTGGTCTTTTTAATAGGTTCACGTTGACAGCGGCATATTACAAAAGAGTTTCTTCAGATTTCCTTCTAAACGTTCCTGTACCAGCACAAACCGGTTTCCAAAATGCCCAACGAAACGTAGGAGAAATGCAGAACAGCGGTATAGAACTAGATCTGCAGTACAGCAATAATACCAAGCCTTTTAAATGGACCGTGGGAGTTAATGCGTCGACTGTAAAAAACAAAATCAACAGCTTTACCGACGGGCTAAGTGAGATGTTTATTGACAATCAACTTGGTTTCCGGAATTATGGAGCAAATACATGGACACAATATGCCTTGTCAAGGGTAGGGCACACTATCGGAGAATTCTATGGTTATAAGACTGCAGGAATATTTCAAGATCAGGCTTCGATAGATGCTTTGAATGCCGCTGCTGTCGCTAAATATGGCGCAGGTAAGAAATATCAGGTGACGTCCACATCTCCTGGAGACCGGAAATTCGTCGACTTGAATAACGATGGGGTTATTTCAGACGCAGACCGGACGTTTCTTGGCAACCCACTTCCCAAAGTTTTCGGGGGTCTTACGTTCGACGCATCTTACAAAAATTTCGATTTTAACATGTTTATCTACACTTCCATAGGCAATGATGTCCTGAATTACGCTCGAAGGAACATGGAGAACTTTGATTATGCTGATGGAGTTGGTTTACAGAATTTCGGAACGGAATTCTATACTAATCGCTGGACTGCTTCTAACCATTCCAACACCTACACAAGATTAATAGGGAGCGATAAAAACGGAAATAATAGAGTTTCCGATGCCTATTTAGAAGATGGAAGCTATGCAAGGCTAAGGAACATCCAATTAGGATACACACTATCTCCAAGTGTAGCAAGGTCAATTCATGCAAGCAAACTTAGATTTTACCTAAGCGCTCAAAACTTGTTCACTTTGACCAATTATTCTGGTCTGGATCCCGAAATAGGAACAGCCGGATCATCCAATGGAGTCGATCAAGGGAATTACCCAACAAGCAAGTTTGTGACGTTGGGTCTTAACGTAGGATTTTGATAAAAATATAAATAAGAAATCATGAAAATTAATAAGAATATCTGTGTGCTGGCATTGGGAGCAATGCTTATGCTTCCTGTCAGCTGTAAAAAAGACTTTCTGGAACTGCAAAATAGTCAGAATCCTACGGAAGGGTCTTTGTTCAAGACTCCCGGAGATGCGCTTAAACTCGTCAACGGTATTTACGATAACCTGCAGGACAATGACTATTTAATAAAGGCCCTGTGGTATCAGGCAAATTTCCTAACTCAGGATTTTCAAAACTGGGGCTCTGATACATTTTTTGCAACTTATGAAATCCCAACCAATTTTGGTGCGTTAAACAACTTTTGGAACTCTTCCTATGCTGGTATTACCAGAGCTAATTCAGCTATCCAAATCTTGGCAACCATGAAGGATAAGGGATACATTTCCGCAGCTTTGGCTGAGCGCTTAACAGGCGAAGCGATATTTATGAGGGGTTTATTCTACTACTATCTTGCTACCGAGTTTGGCGGAGTTCCTCTTGAATTAAAGCTTATTACCGATGATGGTCGTCATCCCAGAAATACCCAGGACGATGTTTTTGCTGCTGTCGTGACCGATATGACCGCAGCGGCAGCGTTACTGCCATGGCAACAGGATCAGGCTGCCGGCGATATAGGAAGAGCTACAAAGGGCGCTGCCTATGCATACATGGGGGATGCTCAAATGTGGCAGAAAAAATATGCTGATGCCGCAGCCACTTATGCGAAGTTAGAAGGACGATATATTCTCGAGGATAACTTCGAAAATATTCACGACTATAATAATCAGAATGGAAAAGAAGCTATTTTCTCGATTCAGTATGCTGCAGGCGCCAATGGCAATAGCAGTATGAATAGTCCAACTGATAACACGCAATGGATATCAGCATTCTGCATGCCTGAGGAGATCACAACAATGGGATACGCATATGTGCATCCTAAATTTTATGATTCTTTTGAGGCCAATGACAAACGGAAAAGATGGACGGTTATAGGGCCGGGAGAAACCCATCCGGATTCTAAGATCAGCATTGCTAATTACCAGAATGTAAAAAACAAATTTGGCGGCATTAACACTGTGGGAACCGTAGCTCAGCCGTGGAAAGGAGGCGATGGTCAACGTTCAGGATTCTTTCCGGTAAAAACCTGGAGAGATCCATTTGTTAACGGACGCGTGACTGCTGCCGGAGCTTCAGAGCCTTATCAATACAGCGCACTTAACCAGATATTAATGCGTTACGGTGCTGTTCTACTCTCTCGTTCAGAAGCTCTTTTCAGAAGTGGAAATACAGGAGATGCATTTAAATTTTTAAATCAGATTAGAAAAAGAGCAGGGCTTCCTGATGCAACTGGTGACTTTGTTACCGCCTTAAATGACGAATACCGCCATGAATTGGGTGGTGAATTTTCTACATTCTTTTACCTGAGAAGAGAAGGGGAAGGTGTTGCCAGCAAGTTTGTGAAAGATAAGTACAATATTACTATTCCTGCAGGTCATGAATTAATGCCTATACCGTTGCCCGTAATAAGTGCTAACGTTAAAATAACTCAGAATCCGGGTTATCAATAATTAATAAAATAGCAGTAAACCTAAAAGCCGGCTCAGTTACTGAGTCGGCTTTGTTATTCAAGATCACTTTTTGTTCAATTAGGTGTGGCAATTATGCCTCGTTGTTATTGCGAAAAAATTAATCCATAAAAAAGGCTGTCCAATTGAGGACAACCTTTCTTGTTTTTCATAGGGTGATGTTCGTTGAATTAAAGCTCTTCGTCGTGTTGTGACAAATCAAGCCCCGCTATTTCCTCCTCAGGAGTAACACGAAGCGGACTGATAAGATCCGTTACTTTCAATAGTAAGAGCGAGCCAAAGAAAGCAAAAACAGATACCGCAACTAATGCCAAAAGATGTAACATGAAAAGATGCGTCTGGCCGAAATAAAGGCCGTTACCGGTAGTATTAGCACTGTTCACAGATTGACTGGCAAAAACACCGGTTAATAACATACCAACCATTCCCCCTACTCCATGACATGGAAAAACATCCAGAGTGTCGTCAATATTCGTTCTGGATCTCCATAGTACCACGAGGTTACTAACAACGGCAGCAACAATTCCAATAACTAATGAATGTGGAACAGTAACATAACCCGCAGCTGGAGTAATAGCTACCAAGCCAACTACACACCCTATACAAGCGCTTAGTGCAGATGGTTTCTTTCCTCTGAACATGTCGAAAAACACCCATGCCATAGCGGCGGCAGCGGAAGCTGTAGTTGTTGTGGCCAAGGCTGTTGCGGCAAGTGTACCCGCAGAACCAGCAGATCCCGCATTAAACCCGAACCAGCCAAACCAAAGCAACCCAGTACCAAGTATTACATAGCTTACACGCGCAGGTGTATGTGAAACCACCTGGCGTTTTTTAAGATAAATTGCAGACGCTAGCGCAGCCCATCCCGCAGACATGTGCACTACTGTACCACCGGCGAAATCGAGAACCCCCAATTTGAAAAAATAACCATCAGGATGCCAAGTAATATGCGCAAGCGGTGAATATATAATAATGGTAAACAAGCATATAAAAATCAGATAGGAGTTAAAACGGATACGTTCTGCAAATGCTCCGGTGATTAATGCTGGAGTGATCACAGCAAACTTCAGTTGAAACATTGCAAATAGTACGATCGGAACGGTCGGCATAAGTGACCATGTTGCATTCCCAAGCATCCCGTTCATCATAAAATATGTTGACGGATCACCAATGAAACTGCCGATATCCTTGCCAAATGCAAGACTGAAGCCAAATACGACCCATATAATAGTTATGATCCCCATGCATACGAAGCTCTGCAGCATAGTTGAAATAACATTTTTTTTCTGCACCATACCTCCGTAAAAGAAAGCAAGGCCAGGGGTCATCAATAACACAAGGGCAGTAGACACTAGCAGCCAGGCCGTATCACCTGTATCAATCTTAGTGTCCTTTACTGTGACGACTTCATTTGATGGGTAAATAAGAGCGAGAACTACTACAACTAGCAGCAATAAAAACGGTACGATTTTTTTCATAATGGTTTTGGGTTAAGTGATTATAATTGATTGATGATGTGATTTAAAATGCATAAACGGCCGCTAAAGACATTTGAGCGGCCTTCCGGGCCGGAGCTCCATCGCTCTTTATAAACATTGGTGCAGACCCATTATCAAATCTGAATTCAGGAATAAAAGTCAATCCTCCGGATTTAATATTTCCCGAAAATGTTAAGGCGAACACCGAACCGTCATTAGGAATAAAAGAGTATCCTGACCCTGGCTTAGACTTAAACTCCTCTGCCCTAACACCAAACCAACGATATTGTGCGTATAAAGCTCCCCCACTAAATCCGCCCGTAGTAGATGACTTATAATCCGCTACGTTCAATCCCAATTTGAATTGTTTCGTGATCTGATAACAGGTCGTCAAATCAAATTCAGTTCCTGAGACAGAACCTGTGAGGATATTTAAATACGCGTTCCAATTCTCCAAAGGAATAATCGACAACTGAGCTCCCAGATTGGAAACCCCGAATTTAGGACTGGCTTTGTAAGTATTCCATTGGTCGTCAAATAATCCGACCATCAACCCAACTTTATCAGAAAGAGTCCAATTAGCTTTAACACCCGCATTCTGAAATGGCCCGGCAGTGAACAAATAAGAAGTAGAATAATTAAAGTTAGACACCGGTGAAATAACTTCATAACCAATGTGAGTGCACATATAGCCTGCAGTTAACGAGAACTTATCAGTAAATGAATAGGTAGCGAACAGATTCTGTATATGAAATGAATTTGCGTCGGTACCATCTCCATTTGGAATGGATTGATATTGCCCCCGTGGCCCGAAGGCAACTTCGCCAGTAAACGATGTCTTTCCTGTATTCTTCTTTAGGGCAATATCCAACATTCCGATCGATACAGAATTATGATCCGTGACGAAGCCTGTTTGGATGTTTGGGTTTTTCGAGAAATCGTACTTGTAATAAGTGTCTGCAGAACCCGATATTGAAAGGGGCTGTGCATTTTGAGCGACTACTTGTGAAGCACAGACGGCAAAAAAGATCAAAAGGTAGTTTTTGTTTAGCATAGGTGTTGATTTTAATAGATGTGAGATTTATAGTAGATGTTTTTTAGGTTATATAGATGCACTTGCCCTTCCTTTTAAGAGAATTTTAAATTATAGCGTATTTTTTAAGTAAAACGTTAGTTACTTCACTAAGCATTTACAATATTATAACGTTTTTTTACTGCAAACAATAATATTAATAGTACTATTCGAACAAAACATTAAAATATTTTGTATTTATAATACTTATTTGACATAAATGTTAATATTTCATTGAAATTTGTGAATATTTATCACCGATATAGTTTGATTTGATAGATAAATGCTAAAATTTACCGCAATCTTGAAATAAAACTGGGCTATAAAGCGAAAATATGCTTACAAAAAGCGCCTTTCGACCCAATTTTTAGGCTATTTTAATCAAAACACAAAATATGCGGCCAGAAAGCGGCAATATCGAGCTGATAAAGATTTATCGGGAGTGTATAGTAATACAATTGTAGAGCGGTGCCTACAAATATCTCATAAAGGAATACTAGTACCTACGCATCTGATAGCATCAGAAGCATAGCAAACTAGCCAACTGGAGTGAGCAGCGCATTATACTGGGTTCCTGCCTGATGACGTTATCTTCAGACAAGTTGTATTTAATTATAGAAATCTATTTTGCAGATTGTTTAAGATGACTGCCTAACAGTCTATGTACTTCTAAGCAAGATCTGCTGTTGTGATAAGGGCACTTCCAAAACCCTGCTTTATCATATCCGTCCATAATGGAGTTATCTTCGTTAACTCCCCAAACCCATTCACCACTTGAATTAAGGATGTGGTTCTTTATAAATTCCCAAACTTTTGAAAATCTTTGAAAAAAATATTCATTACCCGTAATTTTCCAAGCGTTTAAGAACCCCACCATTGCCTCTGCCTGCACCCACCAGTGTTTTTCTTTTGTAACGTGATTACTTTCAGGTTCAAACTCGTAATACATCGATCCTTCTTGAGTAAGACCCTCAGCCGCTGCATTTGCTATTTTGACTGCAAGTTTCTGAATTGAATGAATTACCCGTTTATCGCCAAGCACATCGGCAGCTTCACATAAGAGCCATGAAGCTTCGATATCATGACCATAAGATATAGTTTGAGATCTTCTTTCCCACTGTTCATCGAAGAAAAGCCCAAGGTGATACGTATTTCTATCAACAATATGATCAGTAAATATCTTAAGAAGTTCTCTCAAGCGAAAATCCAGATGTCTGTTAGGCCAGATCCTGTAAAGTGCAGTATAAGCTTCAAGAATGTGAAGATGAGAATTCATGGTTTTTTTCTCATTCAAATCTTTATCACTCAACCGCAAATCGTCAATCAACTGCCAATCCCGAGTTAAAGCCTCGATGTAACCTTTTTGTTTACTATCGTGGCTATGCTGCTCTATGTCATAAAACAGCTTTTTAGCAAGCTCTAAAGCGTCCCGTTCTCCAGAGGCCAAGTAATATTCTGAAAGGCCGTAAATTGTAAAAGCTAAAGCGTAGATCTGTTTTTTTGTATCAAGAGGCTCTCCTTTCGCGGTTACAGACCAATAGACGCCTCCATACTCTTTATCAACGAAATGATTGAGGATATATTCGAAACTTCTTTTAGCGACATCCAGGTATTCACTCCTGCCAGTTGAATTGTATCCTGCAGAAAAGCTCCAAAGGATTCTTGCATTTAGCACTGCTCCTTTTGTAGCGTCCGGTACAATTTTATTATCATTGGTTAGGCTTCCATAGAATCCCCCATCATTAATATCTACGGTGTATGCCAACCAATATTCCAAAATATTGGTTAATTCACTTTGAAAATCTTCTCGTAAAGCTACAATATCGGTGTTTGGTACCATATCTATTTCACCCAGCCCGGTAGTTGATTTAGTGTTAACACATTCGGCGCTGTAACGAGTGTTTTCACCTGAGCATCAGTATTGTGACTGAATGTAAGTTCTGACCAGCCCATAAAAAAGGTCCATTTAGGTTGTGCGGCAAGCTGTTCTGCGGTTGGAAGTTTTTGACATTCACCTATCGCTATTGGCTTCCCTCCTGATATCCCAACCATTGCGTTATATTTTTCAGTTGAATATCCGCTTTTATCATCATAAACATCAAGAGCGGCGATATCCCAATAAGAGTCCCCGGGATTGTAAGTGTTGACATCGGTTGCCAGAGTGCCGAAATCCTGAATATCCCAAACCCAGATCAGATTAGAAAGACCCTTAGTTTTAGTCATGTAATCATGAGTGATTTGCCATAATTTCCTTGTGCCTTCCGGGCCAGGACGACCACCCCACCAGAATACTTTTTGATTCATTTCATGCAACGGCCTGAACAGAACCTCAACTTTTTTATCCTCTAAAAACTGTAGATAAACAGCAACTTCATCCATCATAGTCTTCCAGTTCTTATTTAATAATGTCCCGTCTGTAATCAACTCATTCCATTGCGCATCACTAAGTTTGCTTAAGACCCCTTTATTATCCCACGCACAGGGACGATCCAAAGCAGGGTTGCAGGCATGCCACATTATGTTTACTATAGAACCTTTATTCCATTGCCTTACAGCCTCATCGACCATCAATTGGCGATTGTTGATATTATCTGCCTGGAATAAAAAGTCTCCACTCCAAAGCCCGGGATATTTACCGGTCTTAGTATTTACCTCTTCAGTCCATCTGGCAGGAGTTGCATTCGGCTCTCGGTTGTGAATTCCAGCAACTGTTTTCTTACCCGAAATACTATACAGATAATCCAATGTTTTAAATGGGGTCTTCACCTTTCTTGACGAGGATGCAGTCATTTTATTGCTGCAATAAGCCAGCGTGCATAACACCAACGCAGCCACAATAGATTTATAAACAGATAGGTTTTTCATAGGCATAAATTATTTAATACTGGTGGTTTTAAATATTTCCTGGTAGAACCCTGCTAACTGGTTTCTCCAGACACTCCATTCATGACCGCCCTTATCACTGTGAAATTCATTTTTGATCCCCTTGTCATTCAGCATTCTCCTTAAGGCAAGGTGCCCAGGATAGCGGGGATCGTCTGTGCCACATCCAATCCAAAGTAATCTAATCTTAGAATTAAGCTGGTTTGAAGGTAGTAAGTTTGGCAGAACTTGTTCTATTTTGAAATCTTTATCACTCATTAAACCAGCACTAAAATCACCGACCCATGCAAAAGTGTCGGGGTTTCTTAAGCCTATTACAAAAGATTGTCCGCCACCCATTGACAGACCGGCAATAGCACGATTTGCTGAGCCTTTCAGAGTACGATAGGTACTCTCTACAAGTGGGACAATATCTTTCATCAATTCCGTTTCGAGGGTCTTCAAGCCTTCAGGGGTGCTTCCGCCTGACCACGAGCCATCTGTTAAACCATTAGGCATAACGACAATCATCGGAACCGCCTTTTCCTGTGCAATTAGATTTTCAAGAATAACATCCGCTCTTCCAGATGTCTGTGTCCAACTGCTCTCATTATCGCCACCACCATGACGAAGGTAAAGCACCGGAAAACTACGGTTTGGCTCAGATAAATATTGCGGTGGAATATAAATGCTAACACTACGTATTGTTTTTAATGGTGTAGACAGATATCTGTGCACCGCTATCACACCATGAGAAACATTTTGGATTTCATCGATCCGCGGAGTATTACCATGCACTTCTACGATACTGGAATAAATCTCTGTTCCTATTTTAGTATCAGGATTAACCCTATCTATAGATTGAACTCCATCAATAGAAAAATTATATGCATAGATTCCGGGTTGGACTGGGCCAATTGTTATAGACCATACTTCATTATCCTCTTTCTTCATGGCCTGTGGTTTTATATTCCATTCGCCAAATAAGAGATCGACTTTCGCAGCCTTTGCGGCTCTTACCCTAAACGTTATAGTTTCGTTAAGATTTACAACAGGTGAAAACCGAGGTGCCGGTGGACTCCAAAAACCCTGAATACTATATGTATTTACGGGATCCTGGGCATATATTTTTGCAGACCAGCCTAAACACATGCTAATTCCGAAAACAATAGACTTCATTTTTTTCATAATCTCCGGCTATTAGTCTATGGTTTTAAAATCGTGCCGTCATTTTTACGTACCGTGGCCATTCCTTTATAATTAATTGGGTATTTAGCCGCTTCTTTTTCATTGATATCAATACCCAGGCCTGGTTCGTCGGTCACTATAAAATACCCGTTCTTAACCTCTGGACTTCCAGGGAAAACATCCCGTACGCGCTGAGGAATAGTTTGTTGCTCTTGTATACCAAAATTGTATATGGCAAGGTCGATGTGATTATTGGCTTGATAACCGACGGGAGAAGTATCAGCCGGTCCGTGCCATGCTGTACGCACGTTATACCACTCGCCAAGACGTGCTACCTTCATGGCTGGAGTAATTCCTCCTATTTGAGAAATATGAATCCTTATAAAGTCGAACAACTGTTCTGCCATCGGATCACGAAACTCATTAATATTATTGAACAATTCTCCCATGGCCAGAGGAACGGAGGTAGCGGCACGCAGCTTTTTAAACCACCCCATATTCTCGGGAGAAAAAGGATCTTCTATAAAAAATGGGCGGTATGGCTCTAGGGCCTTAATCATATTTATCGCCTGAATAGGTTCTACCTGCTCATGCATGTCATGCAGCAATTCCACTTTCTCACCGCAAACCTTACGAACGTGCTCGAACATTTGAGGAACACGTCTCAGGTATTCTCCCGTGTCAGAATAGCCATCTGTTTGACGGGCGTAATTAGCGGTTTTGAAGTCTGGTGGCGTTTGGAAAGTGCCGACACCTCCATAACCGCCTTGCTGAATACGTACGTGCCTAAAACCCTGCTCGGTCGCTTTCTGAACACCTTCTGCAATTGCTTCAAATGTCCTTCCTTGAACGTGGGCATATGTATCTACGTTGAGCCTGCTACGACCCCCTAATAGCTGGTAGACAGGCATTTTTGCACGCTTACCTTTGATATCCCATAAGGCCTCGTCTAGTCCTGACAAAGCGTTGTTCAGCACAGGTCCGTTCCTCCAGTATGAACTTACATAAGCAGACATCCACATGTCGTCGATATTGTCAACATCTCGGCCAACACAGAAGTCATTCAAAAAAACATCTACAGCCGTAACCACAAGAGCCGCACGCTGCATAAAAGTAGCACAACCAATACCATACAACCCTGGTTCAGAAGTCTCTACTTTCACTACCACAAGATTTAATCCTCCTGGTGCTGTAGCAATTGCTCTAACCTTTGTTATGGTTACAGGTTTTGCACCTTTTTGATATGATGGTGTTTCATAAACATCTGCGCGTGCTTCAGAACTATCAAATAAGCCAACCACACCGGCTGCAGAGCCCATCGCAAGAAGTTTTAGAGTATTTCTCCTGCTATTTTGTAATTTTTCGTCCATATTTCTATTTTAATGTAAATGCTATGTAACTATTGCCCGCCTTTTGACCTCTTGCCCCACCGGCAGCAATAACTATATATTGTTTGCCTTTGTATTGGTAAGAAATCGGGGTTGCAAAACCTCCTGCGGGCAATTGATATTCCCACAAAATTTTTCCAGTCTTTCTATCGAAAGCTCGAATCTTCTCATCACGAGTACCTGATATAAATACAAGCCCACCCGCTGTCGATACCGGACCTCCATAACTGTCTGTTCCAGTTGCTGGAATACCCTTTGCTGCCAGCTCCGGATACTCTCCTAACGGAACACTCCATAAGTAATCTCCCGTTTTAAGGTCAATGGCATTTAACGTTCCCCACGGTGGTTTAACACCCGGATAGCCATTTTGGTCAACTAGCTTTTTCCATACCTTATTTATATAGACCGGGTTAAAACCAAAATCCTTATCCTTTTTAACGATTGCTGCATCACCACTTCGCTCTGTAGGAGGTTGAGGCGGCCTTCCACCACCACGTGATGATAAAAAGTTGATAATCTCCTTACGATCCTGATCAGAAATATGTGCGAACGATGGCATCCGGCCTCGTCCAGACTTTATAATTCCGTCTATCTCACTAGAAGAAAATTTTTGGGAGATATTCAAAAGCGAAGGTAATTCAGTACCACTTCCCCGTCTGTCTTGTCCGTGACATGCCGAACAGCTAGCGAGATACAACGCGTTTCCTCTAGAAACAGATCTCATTTCTTGATTCCTTGAAGCTGTGTCTATCATCTGTAGGACCCAGGGGTCTATGTTCGCATTCTGGTATAATATTCCGTCCGGAGATATGGAGTTTCCACCCCACTCTGCCCCTCCGCTGTAACCATAAAGGATTGTTCCCTTTACACTGGGAGGCTCGAACTTATTATCAGTTTTAAACAGGAGATATTGTTGTCTCACGAATTCATGAGACTCTGGTGAAAGGTTTGTGATGTCGTTTTCTGTGAAAATTTGTGGTGTAAACGGTAGTGGTTTCAGTGGAAATTTCTGTGTAGGAAATGGCGTTTCCCCGGGCAGCCCCTGAGTAGGTACAGCCCGCTCCTCAACCGGAAACAAAGAGGTGCCTTTATCTCGGTCCAATACATAAACAAGACCATCTTTTGTTGCCTGAACAACCACATCCGTTTTCTTACCATTATATTCCACAGTGGTGAGGTTGGGGGGTGTAGGATGATCACGATCCCATAGATCATGATGTATTGTCTGGTAATACCAATTCATTTTACCAGTTAATGCGTCTAATGACATTATACTAGTGGCGAATAAATTAGCCCCTGCTCTGTTGCCTCCATAAAAGTCTGAGGCTGGGGAACCTGTACCGAAATAAATTGATCCTCTTTTTTCATCAAGGGCAATTCCACTCCAACTATTTACACCTCCTACTTCTTTCCATGCGTCTTTCGGCCAGCTATCATAGCCAAATTCACCCGGCCTAGGGATTGTATGGAACACCCATTTAAGCTTACCTGTAACAACATCAAAAGCACGAATATAGCCTGGGGCGGCATCTCCCGCCTCAGAGACTGCAGAACCGACTATGAATGTATTTTTAAATACAACTCCCGGGCTACTTGCAGTTACTGAAAGATTATTAACATTATTTTCTATTCCTTCTTGTAAACCTTGATGCAAATCGACCACGCCGTCTTTTCCGAAGCTTTTAATCAACATACCGTTATCGGCATTAATCGCATAAAGACCCGACCCTACTGAATACAATATCCTCCGTTCGTCTTTATCTCTCCAATAAACAACGCCCCTACTTGTATTGAATCGAGCATTTCGTCCCTTGGGATCAAATTTCCAAATCTGCTTCCCTGCCCCTGCCTCAAGTGCAAATAATTGCAGATCTCCCGTGGTCCCATACATAACACCATCAACGACGATCGGTTGACATTGGATAGCCATTTGCCGTACCGGTGCGCCCCCATCTGTGGTATTATAGGTCCAAGCGACTTTCAATTGCGATACATTGCCAGTGTTGATCTGATTAAGGGGCGAGTAGCGGTTTCCCTCCCAATTACCACCATACCTTGGCCAATCTTCGCCCGGTTGTAAAGCATACTTTGAACTGATACAGCTGTACAAAAATGAAAAGCATAGAAGAATAAGAAATATTCTCTTCATGTTATTATAATAAGAAATGTAATGGAGCCTGGACCTGTTAGTTTACTGTTGTGTTCGTGGCGCAGGCTGCCTTTGGCCTGCTCCTGTAGCTCCGCCACCTTGGCCACTACCCGCACCCCTTACTCGAGGATGGGCATTTAAATAAGCTATTATATCCGCTTTGGGCATTGTGAGTTTTGCTTGATTAGTTACCCAGTTGATAAAATCCTTATCTATTGCCTCTGTCCACCCCCCTACAAACGCTTCATTTTTATATTCGTAGGTTTTATCAGCGATTCTCACAAACGTGAATTCATCTCTTAATGCTGTAGCTTCTCCTGAGAGCACTAAGTCTTCGACAAATTGTGCAGGGATAAAAATCACGCCTGCACTTTTAGCCAATACAACGTCTCCAGGCAATACAGTAACTCTTCCAATTCTGATAGGGGCGTTTATCGATGTCAGCATTGCTTGCTGAAGATAGGAGGGATCTGAACCTCTAAACCATCCATTCATTCCCTTTACTTCCATATTTTGTTCAACGTCTCTGATTGAACCGTTAAATATATAGCCTCTTTTAGACCCATTGTAAATAGCATTTGCCAGATTGCCTCCTACAAGAGTTCCTTCCACCATTTTCTCGTATCCATCAGCGACATATACATCGCCTTCTGTAAGGATGTTAATAGGAGAAGAGTTATTTATATGCAAAGGGTTTTTCTCTCTTTTACCCTGAGCCTGCACATAATCGTCGTAATCCAAGCGAAGTGGCATATATTGTGCGGTAACTACCCTACCGGTCATGACCTGATCGGGGTGAAGAATGATCCATGGTGTTTGAGAGGTGCCCGAAAAGTTCTCAAATTGATTTGAAAAACCTTTTCCTCTCAGGTATGCCCATGCTTCTTCCATATGGATGTTTTTGAGTCTCTCCAATAATGCATCCGAGATTTTAGGCCTTCCGTCGGCTGACCGTTCCCCTTTCCATCCAGAAGTCATTTCCGTAACAACGTCAGTAGGCCATGTCACACTCTGTGCGTTAACTAAAAAAGTTGTCGAAAGAAGTAATAAAAAACAGGTAAAGATTCTTTTTTTCATATCAGTTATTATTTATTATTTAAGTAAAAATTGGGTGGGTAAGTTCACTGTTTAATTAGCCAATAAGTGGCAGCAGCCTTGCTGCCACCACTATTGCCAACCAAATTATGAAACGTGAACAATACAGGCTTCCTTTGCAACTGGCCTTATTGTAAACCAAATTTATTAGGAATACAAAGCCATCTGTAATACTATCTTAACCAAAGCTTATGCTAAAAAATTAAAATTTTGATTTCAAAATGATGGGATAAAATTCGCCTGAAACTACTGTTCTCACTTTCCCTTACAAAAGCAATCAAACAGAGCTGCCGTCGGCCCTTTAATCTCATAAGGAATAGTCGATCTGGGTGAGGCTATGCTTAAACCGACCGTTTGCTATTTTTTACAACAGATTCCATTATTCCGCGTATATAACCCCAGGCATATAAACCTCCCAGAACGCTGTAACCTGCATGCTGGTTGCTGTCACCGTACATCGTTGGAACATGATCTGGCCTTATTGGTCCTTTAAAACCGATGTCATAATACGCCTTCATTGCGGCATACATATCGATTTGACCTTCATCGTGGAAAGTCTCTTCAAACTTAAATTTACCCCCTCTAACGTTCCTAAAATGCACGAAGTGAATCTTATCTTTTTTACCGAAATACTTAACAATGGCTGGAATGTTATTTTCCATTAATGAAAAGTTACCCTGGCACATAGTAATTCCATTACTAGGGCTAGGAACTATTTCAATCAACTTTTTAAAAGCATCGACTGTTGTCATAATTCTGGAGATACCTTTAATACTGTCTACTTGCGGGTCATCAGGGTGCATTGCTAATTTGATACCTAATTTCTCTGCTTCGGGCACGACAGCTTTTAAAAAATACTCTAAATTCTTCCACAGGGCCTCTTTAGAAACCTCCCCATATGTTGTATGCGGAGCATCCTTTACAGCATCATAATCAAATGCAGTAACCAACGCGCCCCCTCTGCCAACCTTCGCCATATCGGAGCGATACCAGCTAATAACTGGCATCCAGTTGTAACATATTGTATCCAGGCCAGCTTTGGAAAAGTCTTTCATAAAAGAAATAAACCCGTCTATTTCTTTATCTCTGCCTTCAAGACCCAGCTTTGTTTGATTTCCCAACGAAGGTGGACCTTCCACTACTTTGTATTCGAGCCCAACATTACGCCATTTCTCCTTCTCAGCCATAATTCCATTATAATCCTTCGGACATCCCGCAACAACGCCGAAGACGTTCATTTGCTTAGAGAATTCGACCTTGTTCTTCTCCATTCCGAAAAAATAAGCATCGCACAATTGCATACCGGCATCTTTTACCATTTCTGCTGTACGAAATGACGTTTCAGTCTCTGCAGCCGATGAATAGATATTTCCCGCCGACATAGCCGCCGCTAACGCTGCACCTTTTTTAATAAAATCTCTACGATTATTCATATTTCTTTGATTTACTGTTATGTTGTTTTCTATTTTCCTGTTATTATCAATATCAGTGCTGTCTTACCATTAAGTGCTAGGTTATTGATCTTTAAATTCTTATTAACTGCAGTGAATGCATTTATCGGTAGGTATCTTCTAGATTCAGGGTCAAACGACTGGACTGCAAATGCTTTTTCTGTGTTAGTCGAAAATGAAACTGGTGTTGAAATTCTCTCATCCGTTTCATTTAATAAATAAACAAAGTAAGTACCGCCACATTTGACAGCTTGCGAATGGAGTGTTCCAGCTTTGACCGAAAATTGTGTAAAATTTCCGTTCCCTGTTTTCAGCATTTTATCACTAATCTCTCGTACACCATTGAAATAAGGAGTCATTCCCTGCGTATCAAATAACTCCCACCACCAAGTCATTGGGAGTATGGGCGTAGGACTAAACATACCAAACCACAATCCCCGTTTATAATCGTAGTTAAATTCTTTGGCGTATTGAGGATTCGCGTCTTCCCACCTAAATCCGAATTCCCCGATTACATAAGGTTTACCATAGGTTTGTATATAATCGGGATATATAGCTGGGATTTTCTCTGTGTGTTTATATATATGCTTTTGATTAAAATCTATGTAAGGAATAGAGTTCATTCCTTCTATATCGCGATGAGAAATACTCGTAGTCACGAGATGGTTATAGGGATCAATGTCTTTTAAATACCGGCTCATCTCACGATGCCAGTGAGTAACCGCTTCGTGAGGAATAAGAATGCTATCCCTTGAGTTAAATACCCCATTATCTACTTCATTGAAGAATTCCCAAGCAGCGATACTTGTGCTATAACCCCACCTAGCGACAATATATCGTAACTTGTTCTTATACATTTCTATCGATGCAAGCAACGTAAAATATTCCGTAGGGTTTTTCGCTGGGCCCCCGTTCCTCACATTATAGTTGCTATTGTTAAATCCATTTGAAGAGATATGACCATGCCAATCAAGGGTGAGCATTAGATACAAACCCAGGGAATCATTCAAATTAACTAGCTCATCCATTCGTTTGATGGCACTTGGATTGAAATATTCATCTGAGCCTTTGTACCATCTATTGTTGCCAATTCGTTTCCATTCCAAGGGAAGATTCCAAGAACTCATCCAAGTGCGGAAGAAGTTAGCGCCGTTAGAAGATAGTGTCGGCAAAAGATAATTATACGTCCACTTTGCATTTTCATTTGAGCGCGCCTCCCATCCTACATTTTCGCCTATTCCCCTGAACGGCTGACCATTATCAAACTTGAATGTCCACAGATTATTTTTATGGAGAAATCCTGCTTTTGGCGTTGAAACAGAATTAAATGTGCTTTTTGCGGATTCGGTTGATCGTGTTCCCACAGATAAGCTAAACACGTAGCTGTATTTTCCTGATTCTTGCGGCGCAAAGCGAGCTTTCCAATTCTTTTGAACATTATCATAATAGCATGGCAAAGACAAAGGCTTTCCAGAGGGTGATGTCAATAACATATTCAATGACACCTCTTTTTGATCGTAAGGATTCTTAAATGACGTGGGGATATTAATGTTCCACTCTGCCTTTTCATACTGTTTAACAATCTTGTTAATTAGACTATAAGAACTAATACTATTTTGTGCAAGAAGAGAGGAGGTTGTAAATAATAAGACGCACGCAAATAGCAGTCGATAAATTAATCTCATTACAAATTGGTTTAACAGGTTGGTTTAGCCCTGATTGGTTATACCCAAAGCTAACCCCGAGGATGAGAATGTTATTAATAGTATTCGATCATTTAATTGTATTAATCAAACACTGTAACATTATTGATCGAATTGAACGCTATTGAATTTGATGATGGAGTCATTTGGCTTTGTGGGTTTCAATGCGATAAAATAAACGTCATGCCTCCCTGAAATTGGGATGGAGAGCTGGGTACGAACGTCAGAAAATTTATCCCATGATCCCGTTTCGCCATAAGCTACAGTACTTACTATTGGCCCAGCCTTAGAATCGATACGCATTTCGATAGTGCCTTTTACATTATTTGACGCATATCGGTAAGTCAAGCTTTTGATACCAGTCAGATCAATATTCTTTAAAAGGATATATGATTTATGCCCGCCCGGATTTAAGTCATTCCTAAATCTCGGATAACCCACAATAGAGTCAGCAAAAACAGCTTTAACATTTGCATTTCTAAGGATAATTGTTTCCGTCGCAGTCAAGGGACCAACAATATTACCCCCTTTGTCACTATAAGAAGCCACGATAGTGTACTGCCCCTGAGGTTCATTTGATTTATGATCCTTAAATTCAATATTGCCAGAGGAAGCTAAAGTAATTGGCTCCCGTTTTTTATCCGTTAAGGCGAAGATGTATTTTACAATATCTTCAGCTTCATCCTGAGAGATTTGAGGGTGCGCACTCATCACATTAACTTTTCCCCAATTTCCACCACCTCCACTAATTATTTTCTTAGAAAGACTTTTTACCGATCCTATTTCGGTTTTATACCGGTCTGCGATGGCGATTAAGCTCGGACCTACGGCTGTTTTATCAATTATATGGCATGATTTGCAGTCGCTCGCAGCCATTATAGCTTTTCCCGGAAGATCTGTCATAGCCGCCACCGAAGATGACGATGCCGGGGGTTGGGAGTTGTAGATATAGGATACCTTAACTTTTTTAGTGTCTATGGAAGGCTCATCTCTATCGGATACCCGCACTTCATAACGGAACGAATTTCCATTCCAGAAGAATGATTTGTTCTCTACACTGGTGATCTCTACTTTCGGCTCACTATTTCCAACCTTGACGATGACCGTATCTCTTGAGGCTAATCCTGCGCGATCTGTAACTTTCAAAATAGCTTTATACGCACCTGGAGTTTTATAGGTATACACTGCATCGACTGTTTTTGCTCCGACAGTTTTTCCATCAAACATCCATTCGTAGATCAGTTTGTCATTTTCATCAATGTCATGAGTTCCCTGACTTGTAAAATTTACCTTCAAAGGCGCTTGCCCCGCTATTGACTTTCTGTTTTTAGGGCTTTTCAACTCGGAGGTAATAAATATGTTTTTATTAAGTGCAGATGCACCAGCTGTGTCTATAATTCCTGCTTTTGCAATTGGTCTTGTATTCCCATTATTATATTCAATTTTTACCAATCGGGCATCTGCATTTGCAACACCATAAACAGATCCGTACTCGAGCATATACATGATACCATCTTTCCCAAACGCCATGTCTATCGGCCGTCTGAAATCGCCATTCGCAGACATAAACGGCTCACTTTTAAAATTATCTTCATTCTTGTCGAATTTCAATGCAAATACCCAGTTCCGCATCCAATCGGCAATGAAGAGAGCACCATTATAATATTCTGGAAACCTGTTCGGCGAAGAAGAATCTTTGTTATATGTATAAAATGCGCCACCTATGATGCAGCGGGCACCGAGTCCTAACTCGGGAAATTCTGGCGATGCAACGTAAGGGTACCATATCATGGCAGGACTTGCAGCAGGCAAATTTGTTAAACCGGTGTTATTCGGAGATGTATTGATAGGAGCTTTGGGATCAAATTTAGGTCCGGCAATGTTCTTTGCAAAATCCCAGTGTGAATAAGCGAAGTTATTGCCGATAAAATAAGGCCACCCGAAATTAGATGCTGTTTTTGCTTGATTAAGTTCATCATAACCACGGGGGCCCTGGATACCGTCTTCTCCTGCATCTGGACCAATATCGGCAACATATAACACTGAACTCTTTGGGTTTACTGCAATCCGGTAAGGATTTCTCAACCCCATCACATAGATTTCAGGCTTTGTTTTATCCGTTCCCTTTTTGAACAGATTACCTTCCGGAATGGTATAAGTACCATTTATTTCTGGATGAATCCGCAGCACTTTCCCTTTAAAATCATTAGTATTAGAAGCATCTCGTTGTGAATCACGGCTGTAGAATTCTGCACCCGGACGCTCATCCAAAGGTGCGTAGCCGTTGGAGTAGAATGGGCTGGAACTATCACCCGTAGACAAATATAGATTTCCTTCTTTATCAAAGGCCAAAGATCCACCTTGATGAGACCCTCCGCTGCGCTGAACGGGCACTTTTAATAGTACTTTTTCTGAGGCCACATCAAGCATGTTGGTCTTACCAACTGTAAATCTTGATAAATAAAACTCAACGGTTTCACCGGTCTGGCCAGGAGGAGTATAATAGATATATAAAAAATTATTGGACGCAAAATTTGGATCAAGTGTCAATCCCAATGTTCCTGTCCCACCAGTGTTGGTAATTGGAAATTTCCGAACAAGTGAATACTTTTTTGTTCGGGTATCATAAACCGACAAATTACCTAGCATTTCAGTAAAAAACACCCTTCCATCTGGAGCTACAGCCAGTTCCATCGGGGAATTTAGATTATCAACAAGTACCGTTTTCATAAACCTGCTTTGCTCAGGCATGACTTGTGAATGAGCCTTACTGTAATCTAGTTTTTTGCCATCACCAATTGCGTATACAATCCCTCCGGCAAGATGCTGCAAGAACCATTGCTCAGTATATGTTTCATTCGTATGTCCTGCTCCTGTATAAAACGCACGACCGCCGTCAAAATCGTGATACCAACTAATTGGATGATTTGCTCCATTAGTTCCACCTTCATAGCTCTCTTCATCTAGCGTGGCTAGCACCTTAATTCCTGGATATATCGACTTATAGCTATACCACTCGTCTGAACGGTCCAATTGATCTGGTAAAGAGGCAGTGGAGGGGTGATTTTTATCGACAATATCAATTGTTCCTTTTCGGACATTGGGATTATTGGGATGGCTCTCGAAATACCCTCCCGCAAGCATTCCGTACCACGGCCAATCATATTCTGTATCCGCAGCAGCGTGAATGCCAACATACCCGCCGCCAGCCTGTATATATCGCTCAAATTCAGCCTGTTGGACTGCATTGAGAACATTTCCGGTAGTGCTGAGAAAAACTACCGCTTTATATTTCCTCAAATTAGCGTCATTAAAATTTGAGCTCTTTGTTGTGGTGTCCACATCGAATCCTTTTTCAGTACCAATCTTTTGGATAGCCGTAATCCCAAAAGGAATAGACTGATGTTTAAAACCCATGGTCTTAAAAAACACCAATATTCTTGGTTTGTCCATCTGTTGATTTTCAACAGTGCCTGAACTAAACGCCAAAAAGACAATTAGAAGTAAACTGTTCCTAAATTTTGAATTCAACTTTATCATTGGTTAATTGAAATTTTAATCTATTATAACTGACACTTATTCTACAGTAACTGATTTAGCGAGGTTTCTTGGCTGATCGACATTACAACCCCTCATAACCGCGATATGATACGATAATAACTGTAGTGGAATCGTGGCCAACAGAGGAAGAAAAGCTTCATTAGTATCAGGAATTTCAATAGTAAAGTCGGCTATCTCTTTTACGTCTGTGTCCCCTTCTGTGACAATTGCAATCACAAAGCCTTTTCTTGCTTTTACTTCTTGAATATTACTTATAACCTTTTCGTATGAAGAGTTTTTTGTAGCGATAAATATTACCGGCATTTCTTCATCAATTAAAGCGATAGGGCCATGTTTCATTTCCGCTGCAGGATAGCCTTCAGCATGGATATAAGATATTTCTTTTAATTTAAGGGCTCCTTCAAGTGCGACGGGAAATCCGCTTCCGCGACCCAGAAACAAACAGTTTCTTGAATCTTTGAATGCTTCAGCAATCAGTTTAATACTTTCATTTAACTCAAGACATCTTTCTACAAGTTCAGGAATCTCCTCTAGTTCAACTAGTAAATTAACCAGTTCAGATTGATTTATAACACCTCGTTGTTTCCCAATGTAGAATGCCATTAAGGTCAAAACGGTGACCTGTGCCGTAAACGCTTTTGTAGACGCTACTCCAATTTCTGGTCCTGCGTGTGTATATACACCAGCATGCGTAATCCTCGGAATCGAAGAACCTACAACGTTACAAATTCCAAATATGGTTGCTCCTTTACTTTTCGCCAGCTCAATAGCCGCCATTGTATCTGCAGTTTCACCTGATTGAGAAATTGCTATAACTAGATCCTTTTCAGAGATAATCGGATTTCGGTATCTGAACTCTGAAGCATATTCGACCTCTACAGAAACTCTGGAATATTCTTCAATCAGGTATTCACCTACTAATCCTGCGTGCCAAGAAGTGCCACAAGCCACTATAATAATTCGATCGACATTTTTTATCTTTTCGATATACTCTTTGATACCACCTAATTGAACCTCTCCCGCCTCTGAGTATAATCTTCCACGCATGCAATCTCTTATTGACCGAGGCTGTTCATATATTTCCTTAAGCATAAAATGATCAAACCCACCTTTTTCGATCATCTCTAACTTTAGTTCTAGCTCATGGACTGATGGAGTCTGAATAATGTTATCGATATTTTTAATAATCAGTTCATCCCGTTTAATGTACGCTATTTCGTTATCCTTGAGATATACTACGTTCTTGGTATATTCTACAATCGGTGAGGCATCTGAGGCGATAAAATATTCGCCGTTACCAACGCCTATAACCATCGGACTGCCCTTTCTTGCTGCTATAAGTTGTTCAGGCTCGTCTTCACTCATTATAACAATTGCATAAGCCCCAATCACTTCGCTTAATGCGATTCTCACCGCATCTTTTAAATCAAGACTGTCCTGACTCTGGATCTCTTCAATAAGATGGATAAGAACTTCCGTATCTGTCTCACTTTTAAATTCGTGTCCCCGATTTTGCAATTCCTCTTTCAGGGTGGCGTAATTCTCAACTATTCCATTATGTATGATCGCAAGACGGCTATTGCCCGACGTATGCGGATGTGAATTCCGATCAGACGGAATTCCATGTGTGGCCCAACGGGTATGGCCAATACCTACTCTTCCTTCGGTATTTTTTCCTGAAACAAAACTTTCAAGTTCACTAACCTTTCCAGCTTTTTTATAGATGGTCAGTTTATTCTGCATCAGCGCTACACCAGTACTGTCATATCCCCGGTACTCAAGGCGATGTAATCCCTTTATTATTACCTCCCATGCATTGCGCTTTCCAATGTATCCTACTATTCCACACATAAAATTTTTGTCTATTACCTATAAAGCGCTGTAACCGTTGTCAATTTTTTAAACGCTTTGTTTTAGCCTTTGAATAATCTAAAACTATTTTATTTCCCATCGAATACTGGATTCCAGCGAGAATATGTTTTAGAAACAATGGATCTAAATATTCTTCGTTGCGGTGGCCAATAGCAGTATAAAATGATCTTCCGCCTTCAAACTCATGATACCAGGCGATGGGGTGAAAACTGCCGTTGGTTCCCCCTTTATAAGTAGATTCGTCTACTGTTAATAGCACATGGATATCCGGTTGAATAGATTTAAAATTATACCATTCGTCCATAATCTTCCACTGAGCGGGGAGGTGACTTGTCGAAGAGTTTTTATTATCCGCTACTTTCACAATTCCTTCCTGTTGTTCCGGATGCCTATTGAAAACAGCGCCCACCATTTTTCCGTACCATGGCCAATTGTATTCGCCGGCGGACGCGGAGTGGATTCCCATATAACCTCCGCCAGCCTGGATATACCTTTCAAAATCAGTTTGCTGAATGGTATCAAGCATATCGCCAGAAGTACTTAAAAAAACTACAGAGGCATACTTTTTTAAATTTTCTTCTGTAAATAGAGCCGCATTACGCGTTGTATCTACTGTAAAACCATTTTCTACGCCTAATTTGCTGATCGCTTTTGCAGCGTCAGGAATAGACTCGTGATAATATCCGGTGGTTTTGTAAAAAACTAATATTTTTCGTTGCGGACTCTGTCCCAAACAAATGCCCGAAAATTGGGCCACGGCTAACAAAAGCCAGATGGATTTCTTCATGAATATGTGTGGTTAATATTGGTTGTATGATTTACACTTCTTTGTTGTAAAAAATGCGCTCGAGAGTCTGACGGGCTTCCCCGTCAGGATCAATTTTTACCTGACATTTATTATCAAATATCATCATAGCGCCTTTTTGAGCATTAAATGACGGCCATTGAGGAATCCCTTTATGATTAGGATTACCAGTCTTGGCAAAGTTTATCCATGACTGTGCCATTCTTGATCCTAGTTGTCGTGCGACGCCACTACCTCCGGTATAAGTTTCACAGATATCTGTATTGGCAAACACAAATGGTATTTCGCTGCAATGAAATGCTCTGGGCCGACTGTCTAATACTGGAGTGTGCCAAGAAAACATATATAAATAAACTGGCGCGGCATTTTGAGCGGCCTTCCGCTCGGCCGTGAGAAAGGCAATCGGATTCTGTGCACTGATAAACGACAGAATTTCAACTGGCTTCACCTTCGGATGAGATTTACGAAGCGCTTCATAGATTATACTCCCTTTCGTTCCAAAGCGGTCATTTATTCTTTTTTTAAGCCCTTCTTCATCGAGAGATTCATTCGTTGCATTGTCTATGCTGGCAGATGCTTCATTGCGCGTAGTTCCCACCATGAATGGGATATTGGCTGATATTTCAGGAGCTCCTGGATCAAATGGATGGTGTGGGAGGATAACCCCATCAACTACTGGTTGCCATCCCGCACGGCCCACGTCTTTCGGAACCGAGGAACCCATTTGTCGCTCAGCCACCGCCCCGGCCTCAATCAACCGGAGCGTTGAAATTTTATGGATCTCTCCAATGGTTTCTTTCTTCAATCCGAGAGCAGTCAAAAAATGCTTGGCTTGCTGGGCAGCGTATTCTCTAGTTGAAACCTGCACGATTGAATTACTTTGAGCTATAGCTTTGTGAAATAAGCCTTTTGCTGACGGCATTGCCATTAAAGTGAGCACTTTTGTCCCGCCACCCGACTGACCATATATAGTGACATTGTTCTTATCACCGCCGAAATTGCCAATATTATCTCGAACCCATTCTAATGATGCGACAATATCGAGCATGCCTAAGTTGCCTGAACTGGCATATTTAGTATCCACTTCAGATAAATCGAGATAACCAAAAATATTTAAGCGATGATTGATTGAAACCACAACCACATCGCCCATGCGGCTAACATTTTCACCATCATAAGACGGATGTTCCTGACTCGACCCAGTTGTAAACGCACCACCGTGTATCCAGAACATAACAGGTCTCTTCTTGCCATCGTTTAGTCCCGGCGACCAAATATTTAACCGAAGACAGTCTTCACTCTGAAAACCATCTTTCCATTGATATAAAAATGCATATTCCTGCTGTGACCAGCCGCTATTAATTTTTTGAGGGCTTATAGGCCCATAGACTAATGCATTGCGAACCCCGTTCCAAGGAGCTGGCTTCTGAGGAGGCATAAATCGCCTTTCGCCATCTGTAGAAGCTCCATAGGGGATTCCTTTAAAATTATAGATCCCGTTATGGATATACCCTCGCACCTTACCGGATTGTGTTTCCGCGATGATGTCTGCCCGGGTTAAAACGCTATCACCTTTTGCAACATTATCAAAAGGTTTTGAAAAAACTTCTTTTGGAAGTATGCTTTCAACGCTCACCGCTGAAGCACCAATAGCTAATTTTTTAAGAAATTTTCGTCTGTCAGTACTCATTTAGTGATATTTTTTAATACGATCAAAAGTGGCTCTCTCTCTCCCTTCTCGTTGCTTGTATAATAACCGTTTCCCAGAACGATATCTATTTTTCCATCTCTATCAAGGTCACCCGCATCCATGGTGACGCCCTTTTGAAAAGAAGTATTTTCGGGCAACGTATACGGCTGAAAATTAAAATTTCCTTTATTTTCAAGAAAAACGAATGCTTCCCATGGCGTTTTAGCCGCTGGAAAAAAACTTATTGTCGCAATATCAATATCCCCGTCACTATCAAAGTCTCTTGAGATGGCTTTATAGCATCCGTTTATAGGATAGAAATACCTTTGCCTGAAATTGTGTTTTCCATCATTTAGGAAGATATATACACCGTGATATGGTTTCAATATTTGAGTGTAGTCTCCATTGTCACCACAGGTATAAACGATATCATCGAGGCCGTCGTTATTAAAGTCGATTAACTCAAAAGATGTTGAACCGTATGTTGGTGGAAACTGAAGAATCTGTTTTTCGACGAAAGACCCATGCCCCTTATTGATGTATAGAAAGATCCCTTCATTACCTTGCGCAAATTGCACCCAGATATCAGGCAGTTTATCCTGATTTGCATCCTTGATGATTGCTTTGAGTGCACCTGGGGTTTTTCGTAAAGTGTGTGATTTATAACCACCTTTACCGTTATTTTCCATCCATGACAGCTCGCCTATCAAATTTCCATACTGGGAAATTACATAGTCTCTTTTGCCATCCCCATTCAAATCGGCTTGAGTTAAATTAACCGGCCTTGCAAGATTAGAAAAAAGCGGCTTCTTTGTAATTGTCGAGTTCCCGTCATGACTGATTTTAATTTCAGAAATGCTTCCATTTCGAGCATTGTTTGCGGCAGCTTCAGTACCTATAGTTGTAGAGAACATTCCTGTAGGATCAAAAGAAATATCGACCAAAGGTCCATTCAAAATATTGCTTTTAAGAATATTAAGATTCTGGTCTAGCACTATTAGCTTATTTGCCATGCCATCGGCTACTAAAATTCTATTTGGCTTAACAGAGTTATCGACCCTGACGTAAGAGGTCATGGATGTAGTATTATAAAGGAATGGCGATTTTGGGAATATCACTGAGAAAAAGGGGAGTTCTCGCTTAATTTCGATCACATTTTTTATTTGTTGTGGAAGTGTTTCGGGAGCGGATGCTGTATAATAATTCACGATTTTTTCCCAGTCAGCTGAGTCAAGCAATGGTTTAGGGGGGAAAAAATCAGGGCCGACATCATTAGCCCTGAAATAACTTTCTCCATGATGAGATTTAATCCCGAGAAAAGGTCCCATTCTGGGGAGCACTCCGGTTACCCACATTTCTTTGCTTAATAAAGAAGGATCAGGTAAAGCATGACAGGACTGGCAGTATTTTTCAGCCAATAATTTCCCATCTTTCAGCTCAATAACACTTATAAAACCCTTTTCTTTAACGTATTCATTGTTATTAAAGAAAATGCGCCGGGCCAAATAAACGTTAAGGACAATGAAACAAAGGATAAGAAAAATCCTGCTATACCTCCTGATCCAACTTAACAAACTATTTACTATTGTCAGAGCCCCAACGCATCCACATTTATCAAAACAATTACTTTATTTAAGGCTTTGTTTATTGAGTATTTGGTAGTGTTAGATAACACGACTGCAACTGCTACCTTTTTTCCAGCATATGTTTTCAAAATAGCTCTGTCAATCGCCATTTTAAATAGTGCTGAACTTTGACCCGCAGGTACAGAGACAGTGGTCGGCAATGTGTACGCAGTAGATGGTAAGAGTACCACAGCTTTTGCTTTATCCGGATCTACTTTTATATTGCCATTAGCAATTAATTGATTAACGGTATCTGCATTAGTAGTCACAGTAACTTCGAATGCATCCAAAGCTTGAGTACCTGTTCTCTGAACTCCTAACAGTACGTTAACTTTATTAGGGTCTATCTTATAATTTCGTGTAGCTGAATCAAGCCCAGAAGGTACCGGGAAATTAAGATTTGTGCCTCCTGAAAATGTAGCCTGCGGCAGAAATATATTTGTAAACCCATAATCTGCCTTATTATCGGTTTTCTCGCATCCGATAAAGACAGCGACCATCAGAACACATGTTAGTAAGGCCGAAATTTTAATAAGTCGTTTCATTATATGATATTGCTAAGATTAATACCCTGTATTTTGTGCGATTGTTCCATTTGAGTTAGTAATTTCTGCTTGCGAAAACGGGAACAGGTACATACGGTTATCAAATTTTCTTGTGGCGACTTCGCCTATTTGATAAGTGAAGGTAGTTCCTGTTTTTGTCGCCTTAACGCCTTTTATCGGTTGATTTAGCACAGTTTGTGCATCCTTCCATCTCAACAGATCCCAATAGCGGTGATCCTCGAAGGCTAGCTCGATCCGTCTTTCATGTTTAACTATATCTCGGAAAGAAGCAACTGATGATGTTGTGATTGCAGGCAGGGAAGTACTAGCTCGATCTCTAACCGCCTTTAATGCTTGCTTTGCGCTAAGTGTAAATCCGGCCGGAACAGCATCCGGACCATAAGCTTCATTCATCGCCTCAGCATAATTTAATAGCGTTTCTGCATATCGGAAAAGTATCCAGTGATGATATGCGGCTCCCCCTTGCTGAAGATTTAAATTATCCTGCAAGTATTTCTTTAGATAGTATCCGGTCCTGCTGGTATTAGCTTTTAATGGATCGTCAACTCCGCCAGCAGATATGTCAATCGTTCGCCCATTCCAACTGCTACCATTTGTGACTATCGACGCAGCCAACCGTGGATCTCTGTTTTTATAAATATCTGTAGCATCGGGTGTGCCAATGTATTCGTATGCCTCAACCAAGTTGTGTGTTGGAGTTAAACTACCTGCACCACCGCCTCCCGCTGTTCCGATAGGATAATTTATTCGCTCAGGATTGTTACCTTCTGCAAGATTACCATTACCCCGTCTTACAGCCAGGATAGTTTCGTTACTGGTAAGTGTGGTGTTTCCGCGAAAAAGTTCCTGATAGCTACTGTTCAAAGATAAATTTAAGCCCGCTGTAGTCATCACATCCCTCGCAGCGGCAGCGGCAGCCTGCCATTTTGTGACATCATTAGCAGGGTTGTTCAACGGACTGGCTGCATAAAGTAACATTCTGGATTTGATAGCAAGTGCAGCGGCTTTGCTAAACCGGCCATCTTGATCGGAGAAGTTATTCGGGGCGACTGTGGCCGTTTTCCAGTTTACTTGCAAACTATCTTTATACTTATCGACTTCAGACACAACATAGTCTACAACTTGTTGATAGGAAGATTTAGATACATTCAGTTGACCCCCATCCTGAAAGGTTTTTTCGATAATAGGTACTCCTCCGTATCGTTTAGCCAATTCCATGTAATAGTATGCTTTGGCAATGTGAGCCTCACCGCGATACCAGCCTATCGATAGAACATCTCTGTTATAATTTGTTGGATCTGTGGTAACATCACGGTAGAGTGTCAGAAACTTTTTATAATCCTTAGAATAATTAAGGAAAAAGTTCGCCGCTCGGATTCCATCATAATATACTCGGTAAGGACTTTTATTGTTATTGCTTGTTCTCAAATCGAGGTTAAGATTCTGGCTCAAAATTCCCTGGTTGAAAATCAAGGCATTTGAGTTACTGATTTGAATCTGTTGCGCATCATCGGTAGCAGCGTCAAAAAGATTATTATCCAATACATTGAATCCGTATGGTAAAGACGTATAAAATGCATTGCCGAAATTAAATAAGGTGCCTGAATTTGTAGCTAAAGTTTGATCCGTGTTCTGCGTATCAATCTTGTTGTCCAGAAAGTCTTTTTTACATGATGACCAAGTAAAAAATAAAGCAGCAGTGGTAAGTAAATATATAAATCTCGTTTTCATTTTTTTTGTGTTTTAGGTTAGAAATTAACCACAATGCCTGTATTATATGATTTTAAGCCGGAGTATCCACTGGTGCTTTCAGGATCCATATTATAATTTTTTAACAAGGAACTCCAGGTAACAGGGTTAATGGCATTGATGAAAAAACGTGCTGTACTCATTCCAAGTTTTTTACTCAAGGATGAGCTAAAGGTATATCCGAGCTCTATATTGCGGATTCGAAGAAAGTCTGCACTTTTCATCCAAAAGTCACTGGTTCTAAAATTATTATCGTTTGCAAGTCGGCTTAGGCGAGGATATGTAGCCGTAGCTCTAGTGTCTATACCCTGGGCAGGATAATATGCCCATGCCCCTTGTGCAATTGGAAATGCATTCCCGTTATTAACAAATGCTTGCACCTGTAAAAGATTGTTAGTTTGGTTAACTGCATTTACTTCTATCAGGTTTACGGCTGATCCCTTAGTACCTTGAAGGAATGCGCTTAAATCAAAATTCTTGAACTCTAATGATCCACCAAAAGTGTAAGTCAATTCTGGAAGGTTGGATTTCCCTACCGAGGTATAGTCGCCTTCATCGATTCTTGAGTTGCCATCCAAATCTTTGTATCTAATATCGCCTGCTCGAACGGTACCAAACGCTGGAACTGCAATTCCGCTCTTAAGTGTACCGTCGACATTGAAGTCTTCGATTTGATAAAACCCATTTGACACAAGGCCAATGCGTGTTCCTAATGGCCTTCCTGTCTGAGAGTTATAACTGTTTGGAGGTGGTATTTCTGCAGAATAGTTTAATTTATTTTTATTGAAAAATGCAGATCCACTCAATGTGTAATTAACCCGCCCGATTTTATCCGAAAACGTTGCTGTACCCTCAAACCCTTTATTAGTAACTTTTCCAATATTTGAATAGTAATCCACATACCCAAAAGAAGCAGGTATACTTTGATCCCTGGTTACGATTCCCGAGCGTTTATCGAGAAAAACATCTGCAGTCAAGGCAATCTTATTAATAATATTAAGATCTAAGCCGATGTCATACTTCAAGCTTTCTTCTGCTGTCAGGTTGGGATTGGCGATATACGAAGTGTTTAATACTCCCTGTTGCGCTGGTGTCCCGTTGTTCCGCCAAAATGCGCCGCCATTGGCTGCTGCAGTTGTATAATATTGCTGGTATAAAAACCGCCCATTATTCAAACCTTCATTAGTGTCAGACCATCCGGTTTTTCCGACGGAACCGCGAAGTTTCAAATAATTAATCTTGGCACTATTTTTCAGGAATGATTCATTTGATACTATCCATGCCGCTGAAACCGCCGGGTAAAAGCCCCATCTGCTATCTTTTGCATACGCATCTGTTCCAAAATAAGAAAACCCAAATTCACCAACATACCGATCGTTAAAAGTATAATTTGCCCTTCCGCTTATGTTCTGATAGTGATAAGCAAAGCTTGAAGCGCCATCGCCCCTATAGTCAGATATGTGATAATTTATTGCAGATTTTAGGCTGTTTGCACCAAACTGTTTATCGTACCCAATAGTGGCCGATCCTTGTCGCCAATCATATTGACGCGAAGCCCCTAAAGACGACGCTGTGATCGGAGTTGTTTGATTAGTACCTACTATAGTGGTTCCGGAATATCTGGCGTAATCAGCAGTCTTATTATATGTGCTGACAGAAAATACGTTAAAGGAATAAGCTTCCTGCGCATAAAGTCCGGGGGCGATGAAATTAAGTTCCTCTTTAAGACCAAAATTTGCTTGCAGAATGCGATTTTGCGAAGTTGCAAACCCAAGTGCCTGTACAGCGGCCAGTGGATTGTTATTATAGATCGCTGTTCCTGAATAGCGAGTATCGTCTACTTTAGGAGTATAGATATTTGATGGATAGCTTGCCAGATTGTTCCATAGGTCGTAAGTAGCAATGTTCGGACCTCTACGGTCTTCCAAGCGACCATTCAAACCGATGCTTGCTTCTACACCTTTTGATATAGATAGGTCCAAATTTGTGCGCAGATTATAATTACTGAAAGCCTTTGGAGATGTGCGACTAGTCTTGGCTACATCATATAATCCACCCTGCTTGCCATAGTCAAAAACGACATTATACCTTGTTTGTGGGCTTCCCCCCGTAAATACAACGTCTGCATTCGTATACATGCCGTTCTCCTTCAAAACCTGATCAAACCAGCTAATATTTGTGGCAGTTCCGTTTTTGTAGGCATCAAGTTGTGCTGTAGAATAAGCAGGCGTCCATATACCGCCGTTATCATTACTCACTGCCTGATTATACAAATTGGCAAAACCGTATGAGTCTAGTGGTTTATTAATGTTTAAGGCATTCTGAACACCAGAACGAACTTGTACTTTAACCGAGGATTTGCCAATAGCACCTCTTTTGGTCGTAACCCAAAGAATTCCATTAGCTCCCCGCATGCCGAATGTTGCTAAGGAAGCTGCGTCTTTCAGAATAGACACATTTTCTATTTCTGAGGGTGACAAATACTGATAGTATTCCTGATTAGTTTCAAAACCGTCAACAAAGATTTTGTAGGGCACAGCTGATCTAAAAAGTTCACCATTTAACATGGTGGAATATGTTCCCGCCCCACGAATAGCAGTTGAAGCATTATCCACCCCTGGCTCCCCTCCACCCATACGCACAGTCAATCCGGGTAGTTTCCCCATTAATGTGTTTGACAAATTGGGGGTAGGTGTGTTGTATAATGCGTTGCCTGAAACTGAAGATACAGCAGCAGTTGAATATTTTCTCGCCAAATTAAACAGTCTCCCAGGCTCAGTTTGAGGATAGCTTGCACCGCTATCAACTTTCAGTGAAGATGAAGCTCTTTCCTGCGCAAATAGATGGTTTCCAGCGGCAAATAAGATTACGCCGACTGCTATAGTTCTTAAAATATATTTTTTAGTCATCTTGGTTAAATTAAAGCAATTAGTTAGGCTGGTTTTAATAACCAGGGTTTTGAATAATGATCAATTTATTGATCTCATCCTGTGGGAATGGTTCAAGATATTGTCTCGGGTGCCAGAAACTGTTATAAACAACAGCATCAAAATATGTTAAGAGATTAGCTGGAAGTTTAGAGTTACCGCCGTTAGATGTGAATTGTAATATTCTCATCGGCCCTCCGATTACACCATTATCGATGTTACTTAGCTTCCAATGTTTTGCGTCATAATATCTATGATTCTCAAAATAGTACTCTATTGCCCACTCGCGTTGAATAGCTGCCCTCAAATCTGACTGATTGGTTATTGTTATTACTGGTAACCCTGCGCGGTTATGAACTTTATTCAGGTTCTCAAGAGCCTTAACTGTCTGTCCAGCCTCGTTATATGCCTCAGCAAGATTTAAATATGTTTCTGCAAGTCTGAATATTGGATATTCGATGAAATTCCTTCCCCCCGCTTTATAAAAATACTTAGTCGGCATCATGGATCCTGAGCCACCATATCCAGCAGCTGTCGCAGTTCCTAAACTCGGTGCCCTATTACCATTGGCTGACCAATTATTATCGCCTGGATTGTTTGGCGAGTCGAATCCTATTCCCCTATTATCTGCTTGAAAACGCGGCTCAAGGTTGGCTATTTTAGCCTGATATTCAGAGTAAGGACGAGCATTGGCGTTCAAAGGATTTCCAGCGGTAGCTGCAGGCCATGTTTCATTGCTGCCGTCTTTTTTGTAATATTTCTCCAAAGCGTTTGTTAAACCGCCACTTTGATCGGTATCGTAGTTCTCAGTTGACTGGTAAGGGGTATAATTGGTGAATTTGAAGATCTGTGTAAACTGATCAACTTTGTAAGCGAGCAACACTTCACGATTAGAGGAAATAGAAGTCGCAGTTCCATAATCCTCAAAGGCTTTAGGATTCGGATTGCCGACGCCTGCCCCACCTGTGTTGATCAATGCGTAACTGTTTGCTGACGCCCAAGTAAGTACGGCCTCATTTGCAGTAATTGCGTCGGTCCATCGTTGGGCACTTACTGAACCAAAGCTTATCAGATTATCATTTGTTCCGCCCAAACTGAGATATGGTGCCGAAGAGTTGAATAGAGGTCTCGCAGCATAAATAAATGCTTTCGCTTTAATCGCCATTACGGCTCCTTTTGTTAAGCGCCCATAAAACTTATCTTCCCAATTCGCGGGTAATCCGGCAATTGATTCATCGCAGAGCTTTGTGATAAAGTCCAGTGTCTCTTTTAATGTTGCTCTTTTGATTGCCAAATCATCATCCGTAGTAAGACTCTTGGTAACTATCGGAACGCCGCCGTAACGGATAAACATTCCCATATACCGGTAAGCGATAAGTCCTTTCATCTCTGCTTTAACATATCCTTTTAGAGATGCGTCCATATCGGCTACCTTATCTATATTTTCTAAGATTAGGTAAGCCTTTCTGATAACAGCGTAGTTCTGCGCATAATTATCTGTCATCCTTCCACCATCTGTTGTTGACAAGCCATTTTCAGAAATTTTTAACGTTGAATGCCATCCGTAACCTTTGGCTACTTCGCCTGAAATAGCACCCACAGTCCCGTGGCTTAATGCACTACCGCCTGGCAAACCATGAATCAAAATATCTCTGTAAGCGTTTGCGATTGCCGCCTCCGCGGTTACTTTACTTGAAAAAACAGTTTCAAGAGTAGATGTGCCTGTTGTATCAGGTTTCTGAAGAAAATCCTTTTGGCAAGAGTAAATACCCATGACTACCGAAAGAAGTATCAATAAATTCAATATCTTTTTCATAACTTTTATTATTTATGATGTATGTTAAAATCTAAGGGTCGTTCCGAAATTGAAGACACGGGTCATCGGGAACAGATAGGTGCTGTTAAGATCAACCTGCTCTGGATCAATACCTTCTTTGCTTTTTGTAAACGTATACAGGTTGTTTCCATTGGCAAATACTCGTATAGCACTTATTCCGGTACGTTTAAGAATGTTCGGCTTAGAGAATGTATAGCTTACTTCCACGTTTTTAAGCCGTACGAAATTGTTAGATCGTAACCAGAAGTCACTTCCTAAAAAGTTGTTAGAGTTGGCATCCCCGTTGATTTGAGCGCGTGGGTAAGTAATTTCAGCTCCAGATACCACCTTCTCTGGTGTCCAGCGACCTTCGTACATCCATTCAAAGGCATTCCCAGCGTTCTTGAAGAATGGAATGGCCATACCTGGATTTATATAATAAGAGCCATTCATCGATCCGATAAATAAAGAATTGAACTCAAAACTTTTATACCTGAATCCAGCTTTAAGACTCATTGTGTATTGTGGAAGATTCGAATATCCAATCGGAACTCTGTCTTTGTTATCGATTCTGCCGTCACCGTCTACATCTTTATATCTAATATCTCCCAATACGGCCTTGTTACTGGTGTAAGTATTATATGGTCTGTTATTTAAGTCCTCTTGAGTATTGAAAAAGCCATCACTTAGTAAGCCTTTATATTGATTGAGCGAGAAACCTGTAGCATTCATCCACGGGTATGGATTTAGTGCCTCTGCTCGGTAAACGATCTTGTTTCTTGCATATCCTAAAATTGCAGTCAGATAATAATTTACTGTTTTGATATTATCATTCCAGGTAAGGGTTAAATCATAACCATGATTGGACATAAGGCCAACATTAACAGGAGGGACTGAGGCGGATGGGACACCATAAGTTGCAGGTATCGTTCCTAAGTTTACAAGAATATTGTCTGTTTTTTTACTGTATACATCAACTGTTAACGAAAGCTTATCAGAAATAAATTTTGCATCCATACCCCCATTTATCTCTTTTGTCCTTTGCCATGTCACATCAGGATTACCAATAGTTCCTTCAGCTGCACCCGTGTATAAAGGATTAGCGGACAACCCATCTGAGCCATTAGTGCCAAATGTATATCCACCCGGCAAATTGCCACTATTTGCGGGATTAAGATTGAATGTATTAGGCAGATATAGATAGCGCCTCGAGCCAATCTTGTCATTGCCTGATTGTCCATAAGATCCTCGAAATTTCAGCGATGTAATGATATTGGTTTTTGGAAAGAAAGGCTCATTTGATACAACCCAACCGGCCTGCACCGAGGGAAAAAAGCCAAAGCGCTGTCCGGTCGCGAATTGCTCAGTGCCACTATAATTCATACTGAACTCTGTTAGATAGCGCTCTTTGAAATTATATCTTACACGGCTAACTAGCGCCATAATTCCGGCCGGCGTGTTAAAGTTGCCATCGGTATTAATCATATAGCGTTGAGCATTAGCTACAATGAGGCCGTTTACGGTATGATTTCCAAATTTTCGGTCATACGCCAGTTGAGCTTCGTAGGAAAGAGTGCGATTAGTTCCAGCAGCAGCATCAGGAGAAAAGCCCTGTGTGCCTACCGTGCCTCCGAAAAATAGGATCTCTGCCGGATTCGCTGCATTTCTGCGTACTGTATAAACAGGAAACGCCCCGTTGAACTGTGCCCTTTTATAATAATTATCTTGGAAATTGGCAAAGATGGAGGACTTCAATCCTTTAGTAATAAAGTCCATAGTGTAATCAGCTTTGATCTTTCCTATAAGGCGATTATTCGAAATCTCTGAATAACCCGCTCTTAATAGATTAAGAACAGAATTTTGTGCGCCGATGCTATTTCCATCCTTTAATCCCAAGGGATCATCTTGTGATCCAGCAATTCCTTGGTAGTCACTGATAAGCTTTCCATCTACAAAAATTGGCGCCATAAATGGATTCCCATCGTAGATATACTGCATGATCACCTTGTACCTTGTGTTTAAATCGGAATCATCGCCAGGCCCTGTAGTTTTTCCAAACTGGCCCTGAACATCTATTCCGATATTAAGGTTCTTTACGGCCTTAATGTCAAAATTTGTGGTGAAATTATATCGATTAAACTTGGACTGAGTTTCATAACCATAATATTTGTTGTTACTTAGGATGCTACCCTCTGAAAGATAGCCTAGCGAAGTATAGTATGTCATTTTATCAGTTCCACCATTGATAGTCAGGTTAGACTGATTCCTTGGACCAGTTCCATTAAATTGGCCTTTATAAAGATCTCGGCTTCCATAATAAATAGGTGCACTTGCTTTCAATGCTGTTTTCTGGTCTGCTGAAAGTGATGTCATTGCATCCACTTCTGCATCTGTGTAATCTTTACCAGCTTTGAACCTCTCAAGATCTATCGGACTGAATAGATAGCTATTGTAAGCCCCATTACCCAGGCTGCTCGACTCTGTCCTAATCGCCTCATTACGCATAAGTGCATATTCGTAGGAAGTTACGTTACTAGGCAAATTGTATGCCTTAGTCATCGAAAAGTTATTTGAGAAAGAAAGTTGGGGTTTTCCCGACTTTCCTCTTTTTGTGGTCACAATAATAACACCGTTCCCTCCCCGTATCCCATAAACCGCGGTAGATCCAGCATCCTTTAAAATACTAACATTATCTATGTCCTCTGGATTCATTGCGTTCAACTGATCAAAAGGGCGATCTGCGGTCTGTTGCACACCATCTATAACCACTAATGGGTTCTGACTTCCCGCAAAAGTTGAAATACCACGTATATATAAATTGGTAGTATTTCGACCCGGCTCACCGCTAGATTGGAGCCCGCTGAGGCCCGCTGCGTTTCCGATCAGCATCTGACTGACATTGCTTACCGGTGTGGCATTAAGCTCTTTTCCAGTAACACCGGAAACCGCTCCAGTGCTAGTGATCGTTTTCTGAGTGCCAAAACCCACGACTACTACCTCATCTAGATCTGTTGCAGATGATTTTAGATTAACGTCAACAGTATTCTGAGTAGAGCCCACGGTTACCTCCTGTGTTTCCATTCCCACAAAATTGAATACCAGTATCTGACTACCTGGACCTGTGGTAATGGCAAATACTCCTTGGTTGTTAGAAGAAACTGTGTTGGTCGTACCCTTTACTGTGACGGCAACCCCGGGAACAGGGCTTCCTTCATTGATAATTGTACCTCTGATCGTTCTCTGTTGAGCAGATACCCATCCGGTAGTTGCTAATACACACAGAACGCACACATAGGTCATGCGTAAAAATGATTTCATAAGATTTCAGTTGGTTATGCAATTGTTAATTTATTTGGTTTATTCTCTTAACAATATTAACCCAAGATTAATCCAACTACTAATGGTATTTTAACATTATATAATAATATATCGACAGTTAAATGACAAATATGTCACTCCTGACAATCTAATACACCTTTATTGATTTGACTGATACGTAAAAGTGAGCTTAATGGAATCGATATAACGATGACAAGAACGACCATTTTGTTATTTTCAATGAGCGTAGAAAATTGATAACAATTCAAATATTCAATCTGTCGAACCGTAAGTTGCGGTTGGATAAGACTAAATTATTTAGAAAAATGCGGGGTGCTTTAACAGCAAACTAACTACAAAATATTATTAATCAGACAATTAAATACTAAAAGAAAAACTAATCACGGTCAACACATCTGATGGGCGGATCAATTTTGAAACATGTATTACTTACCCCAACCCTCATATTTATCGGCGACTTACAATCGGACTGTAGTCCAATACCAAAGCAAGTTTTAAGCACCGTCAAAAGATACTCCCTTGGTGATATTATTCGGTATTTATATAATACTATTTTATCAAAGTGGAAAAATATCTATACATTAGAGTATAATTATATAATATTTCAATAAACCAATTGTATTATATGCTTAAGGATATCGTAAGAGAAATCACACCTCTGACGTCTAGTGATTGTTTTACTATTTTTTCACGAAAAAAAAACCAGTTTGATTTTCCCCTCCATAATCATGAGGAGATGGAATTAAACCTTATATTGAATGCTCCCGGCGCCAAAAGAATAGTTGGTGACCATATAGACGAAATAAGTGATGCCGAACTCGTATTTGTTGGATCAAATCTCGCACACGGTTGGTTCACACACAATTGTCAAAGTCAAGAAATACGGGAGGTCACCGTTCAATTCCATAAAGACCTTCTTGATGACCGTTTTCTGAAGAAAAATCAGTTAAACCACATTAGAAAAATGTTTGAATCTTCCCGAAGGGGAATCCTTTTCTCGCGAGAAACCGCAGAACAAATTGCTCCTAGGATACTCGAATTAAACAAAAAAAGCGGGTTTGATTCTATACTTGAACTGTTTTCAATATTTAATGATCTTTCGATATCAAGGGATATAAAGATTCTTTCGGACTCAACTTTTACTACTGAGCAGTTCAATTATAATAGCAGAAGGATTGAAAAGGTATTTGAATATATGAATATCCATTTTGGAAGAGAGATTAAGCTTTCTGAAGTGGCAAAAGTAGCTAATATGCCAGAAGTGTCCTTTTCCAGGTTTATTAAAAAGCGAACTGGCTACACTTTTATAGACAGCCTAAATGAAATTAGACTTGGTCATGTTTCAAGAATGCTTATAGATACGACTCATTCCATTGCGGAAATCGCATACAAATGCGGCTTTAACAATATGGCTAACTTTAACAGGACGTTCAAAAATAAGAAAGGCTGTACACCAAAAGAATTCCGGGAAAATTATACAGGAAATAGAGTATTCTTTATATAATTAAACCTTAATACTTAAATCCTCTTTGATAAAGATTTTGTTTTGGACTACCATTTTTGCTATCGCCTTCTCAGAATGTGCCGAACTCAGCCCGTCTTCAGGGGTGTTAATCGTGTAATCTAACATCCGTTCCATACTTGTTACAGCAACGTGCATTCTCGTATCGCATGATCCATAATAAATAAAAAGATTATCGTCATCATCGAGAATCCAGCCGTTCGAAAAAACCACGTTCGAAACATCTCCTATTCGCTCTTCACCCTCGGGAGCCAGAAAATACCCTGAAGGTTTATGAATAACTTTTGTAAGATCATTAAGATCTGTCATAAATACGTATAAGACATAACGCAAGCCCGCAGCTGTATTACGGACACCATGGGCCAAGTGCAACCAGCCCTTATTAGTTTTTATCGGTGCTGGCCCTGATCCGTTTTTCAACTCATATACCGTATGGTAGACTTTTTTGTCAATTACTATCTCATGATCTATAACAGCATTTTCAATAGAATCAGTTAACCCAAATCCAATGCCGCCACCTTTTCCAGCGTTGATAAAACTGTCTTGCGGACGGGTATAAAATGCATATTTACCATTTACAAATTCCGGGTGCAATACGACATTCCGTTGTTGAGGAGATGTTGTTTTTAAATCTGCAAGCCGCTCCCAGCTGTCAAGATCTTTGGAACGGATTATTCCACATTGAGCTATCGCCGCGGATTGATCGTAAATATGTGCGGTAGGGTCGCGCCTTTCAGTACAAAATATACCATAGATCCACCCATCTTCATGGGCCACCAGACGCATATCGTAAATATTAGTATCCGGATTATCTGTTTCTGGGACTACAACAGGATAATCTCTGAATCGAAACTTATCAATACCATTAGGACTTTCCGCAATTGCGAAAAAAGATTTTCTGTCTGCGCCCTCGACCCTGGCCATTAAAATGTATTTCCCCTGGAACTTTATTGCTCCCGCATTGAACACCGCATTAATTCCTATGCGCTCCAATAAGAACGGATTAGTTTCAGGATTAAGATCGTACCTCCAGAAATAAGGTGTGTGAGCTGCTGTAAGAACAGGATTTTTGAATCGCTGATAAACACCGTTAGTATCCGCTAAAGGCCCATTTTTTAGATTGATCAGCAGTTCATATTTTTCACGCAACTGTTCTAACCCAAGTTCAAAATTTATATTCATTCTACTAATTTTCTAATTTATCCCACCACGTTTTCTTAAGTATAAAAGAAATTGAAACCAAGAGAACTATGGTTATCAATAATGGCAATTTCATCCATAAAACGATATACATAGGAAGAAGCGTAAGACAGGCTTGAGCGATGACACCCAAGACTACGTTAAACATGTCTAGCTTGAACCGTTTATTAGCCTTAAATGAGGGATTATCTGCCACTACGAGATCATGTATGGGCTTCCAGAATCCCCAAGGCCTTACTGTACTGTAAAATTCTTTTAATATATATGTATCAGTTGGTGGTGCCATATATGTACCCACTACTGACGCAACTAATGAAATCAAAAACAGCAATGGCCAATTATATAAGGCTAATCCGTCAAAGATATATGGGAATATTAATGCGGCTATAATTCCAGCCATCATCCCCCAGAAAAATCCATTTGCATTAAATCTCCACCAGTACCATTTAAGCATATTAGAGGCGATATATCCCCCATAAAGTGCGCCAACGATCCATTGTAAAATACTATTTACGTCCTTTGCAAAAAAACCTAGAACGACACCTGTGAAAACTACCACCATCCCGACGACGTAATTCATCGTCATTATTTTTTTTGTGGAAGCTGCCGGATTGATGTATTTAATATAAATGTCGTTAACTACATATGCCTGTGCAGCATTTAAAGTACCAGAGTAAGTGCCCATAAATGCCCCAAGTAAACCAGTAAATACAAGTCCCAATATTCCAACCGGTAGAAAACCGTTAATTGCAGCGGGAAGGATCTTCTCGAAGTCTGTTCCGTTTGCAGATGAAAGGTCAAGAGTATTATAATACAGGAGAGCAAGAACTGTCAGTCCAATCACCATAGAATAACGTATAGGCAACAATATCAAAGATACAAATCCTGTCATTTTTGATGCTTCAAGAGGCGACTTAGTAGACAATATTTTTTGCATATCGTAGTTAGGGGCAGGGCCTGCTAAACTTGCAAATATGCCTTTAAACATCATCATCATGAAAAATACCCCAAACAGTCCAAATCCATCATCTTTAATCTTTTTACCGGCGTCCGGGACAATCGTTGACCAGTCTAATTTCAAATCCCAACTGAACAGCGGGCTGTCCCAGCCTTGGGGGACATTGAGAGTCTTCCCTTGAAGGTGGATCATTGCAATTGCCCCGATAGCAATGCATCCTATGGTCATGATTATATATTTTATCACATCCCCAAGCACAATACTATGCATCCCCCCCAGAATAGAGTAAAAAGTTGCAAAGAGTGTAAAAATGATACCATAAAAATGCGCAACATATTGTGGTTCAACATTAAAAGGAACATAGCCTTGGATGAGGTGCCAAGGAACAAATATTTCGATAAACTTTCCCAGTCCAACGAATCCATAAGCCAAAAAACCAAGACAACCTATTAAGGCAAATGCAACGGTTACATTGTGCGATGCTGTCACACCTTTACCCTTAAAACCGAATCGCGTCCCCAGCCACGCGGCCCCTGTATCTGCATTAGAACGTCTAAGCCATTTGGCTAGGAACATCATATTAAATATTTGATTAAATACCGGCCATAACCACGGTATCCATATACTATTTAAGCCATATACGAAGCATAATGACACCATCCACATAGTACCGCTAATGTCAAACATGTCGGAGGCATCGCTTAAACCCAGCATATACCATGGCAACTTTTTCCCTCCCAACAAATAACTTTCCTTATTAATCCGGGCTTTCTTTCTCAAAAACCAGCCGACCAGCACCATCAAAATCAGGTAACTGATAAGTATAAGAACATCTAATAGTCTTAGATTCATTGATTATGGAAGTTTATGATACTTAATAAACCCTTTGCAGGGTTTGAAGCACGTTTTTTTTAAGAAGTGTCCGTCAAAAGTATAGACGTTGCTTGAATCTTGTTAATACTATTTTATCCAAAGGTTATATTAAGCCGTAAAATACGTCTCGAAAGGCTTCATATTTAGGTATTAACAGGACTAATTCATCTGGAATACTCGATCTGTATGTCTTTTTGTTAAAATAGTATTAGTGCCGGGACATTGGCGTTTTTAAGTTTGTTATAAACCAATTACTATTAGAAACCAAGTCAAAATGAAAAAGTACTGTCTCGCTATTTTAATAATTATTGTCAACCATTTAAACCTGAGTGCACAAATAAGTCAGGTGCGTCAAATTACAAAAACACCCCGCCAGTATGAAAAATCCGAATGGGATATAACGCTCACCCAAAGTTGGGAAAATCCCTATCTACAGGAAGATGTGGCTTTGGATATGGTAATCACAACACCATCTGGTAAGAAATTATCACTACCATGTTTTTACGTTAAAGGTGTCAGTGGGACATTATCAGATTGGAAAGCCAGGTTTACTCCTCAAGAAAATGGAAATTACAAATACTCGTTTATATTAACCAAAGATGGGAAAAGTGTAAGTACAAAGCCTGGGGCATTTGTAGCTCAAAGAGGATTAAAAAATGGATTTCTACACCCTAAAGACAACTGGACACTCACATTTGACAATGGAAAGCCATTTCGCGGTTTGGGTGAAAATCTAGCTTGGGAATCCCGTGCAAATGACGATTCGAAGTTTTTTAAAGCCTTGCATGAAAACCCTAAATACAATTATGAATACATGCTACCATCTCTGGCTGCTCATGGAGGAAATTTCTTTCGCACTTGGGTATGTACATGGAATCTACCAATAGATTGGAAGAGAGGTTTCAACAGTAAGCGTTATACGAACTCTACCGAATTCTATAATCCAAGTGCTATTGCAAAGCTCGACCGCATGTTAGTTTTATCCGACTCTCTTAACCTGTATGTTATGCTGACCTTGGGAATGGGGGCATCTAATGTGAGAGATGGCGGGTTTGCGACATCCAATGCTGATTTCTTCGTTAATCCAAAATCGAAGATATTGTACAAAAACCGTTTGAGATTTTTTATAGCCCGTTGGGGATATAGTCCTAACATAGCGGCCTGGGAACTTTTCAATGAAATTGACAATGTGCAATTTGGAAATGCAGCTAATCCCATAAATGCTCAATCAATTGTTCAATGGCATGACGAGATGAGCGCTTACATTAAGCAAATTGATCCATACAAACATTTGGTTACCACTAGTATTTCTCACAGAGATCTTCAGGGCTTAAACTCCCTGGCTAATATAGACCTTAATCAAAAGCATATCTATAAGAATAATATTGGGATCCCTTCAACTATTGTGAAATATGAAAATGACTTCAATAAGCCTTACACTATTGGGGAATATGGATATGAATGGGACTGGTCAAAAGATTTTAATCTATTTGGCAAAGAGATGGACAGCGATTTCAAAAGAGGTTTATGGTATGGGTTATTTTCCCCAACCCCAATTTTGCCACTATCTTGGTGGTGGGAGTTTTTCGATAGCAGGGGTACAGATGCCTATTTCTCGAGAGTCAGAAAAATACAAGATGACATGATGGCTTCAGGAAAAGGCAAATTTGAAACCATCTCCGCGTCCGGCAACCCCGATTTACATATATATGGTGTTAAATGTGGATCTAAAGCATACGTTTATGCATTCAATCCGTCAAAAGATGACCTGACTACTGTGTTTGAAATTAGCTCTGGCTTAACTGGGTCGAAATACCAAATAACAGCTTATGATTGCGAAACAGGCAAAAGTACTAATATCAAAAGCTTAGCAGCTATTAGCAATAAGGTGCAAATTAATGACTTTAAGTTACAAGCGGGCTCTGACGTAGTATTCATCATAGCACCTGTGGGTAAGTAAGGCGGTTTGCAAAAATGTTTCTCCATGTTAAATATCAAATGGAGGCGAGAAAGCATTTATTATGGCAACTACGAATAACTAACTTATGAGCAAAATTCATAATCATGTTTAGATTTACGTCTTTTCAAAAGATATCGTTAGTAATATTGACCTTTCTACTGGGTGTATTGACTGCTGATGCACAATTAGTTAAGAAACCCGAGTATAACAGATTTACTAAGGTTGTGCTTGCGCAACCAGTTGAGGAGCCTATGCAATTCCAGGTGCTAAAGGATGGGCGTGTTATTTTTGCTGAACGTAAAGGGAAGTTAAAGGTATTTGATCCTTCTACCAGTAAGCTCACTGTGATCGCCGAATTCGCTGTCAGTACTAAATATATAAGTAAAACAGGCATTGTTACAGAAGGTGAAGATGGGTTGCAGGGTGTAATACTTGATCCCGATTTTGAAAAGAACAAATGGATATATGTGTATTATGGGCCTGCAGGCAAGGATTCTATAAACACTCTTGAACGGTATGTTTGGGACGGCAAGGGCCGAATTTCAGAAAACTCGCGCACTGTCATTCTCAATGTACCAGTGCAGCGTTTTGAATGCTGTCATGTGGGTGGCGGGATGTTATTTGACAAGGACAAGAATCTCTATTTAAGCACAGGTGATAATACATTCTCACGTGCATCTGATGGGTTTTCTCCCCTTGACGAACGTCCGGGGATGTCTCCCCAGGATTCGCAGAAAGGATCATCAAATACGAATGACCTTCGGGGAAAAATACTTCGCATACATCCCGAGACAGATGGGACTTACACTATACCGGAAGGGAACCTGTATTCGAAAGGTACTCCAAAAACGCGTCCTGAGATTTATACCATGGGCAATAGAAATCCCTGGCGATTAACAATAGACAGCAAAACAGGCTGGCTCTATTGGGGAGAAGTAGGTCCTGACGGCAGTCGTGATGACTTTGAGAAAAGAGGTCCGCAATCATATGATGAATTTAACCGAGCCAAAAAACCGGGCAATTACGGATGGCCGTATTTCGTTGCAGACAACAAAGCCTATCGCAAATATGATTTTGCGACTAAACAATCAGGTGATTTTTTTGATGCAGCTCACCCTACTAATAAATCACCAAACAATACCGGCCTTGTTGATTTGCTTCCGACCACCCCTGCCTTCATTTATTATTCTAAACAAGAAAGCAAAGAGTTTCCGCTGATGGGTAGCGGCGGCAATAGCGCTGTTGGAGGACCGATATTTCGAAAAAGTGACTTCGCAAATTCTAAACGACCTTTCCCTGATTATTATGAAGGCAAATGGTTCATAACAGACTGGGTGCGCGGGTGGATAAACGTCGTAAGTATGGATGAAGATGGTAACTACAAAGGCATGGAACGTTTTCTTCCTGACCTCAAACTAAAAGGACCGATAGACATGAAATTCGGCCCTGAAGGCGACCTTTATATACTTGAGTACGGTAACGGATATTTTAAAGATAATCCTGAGGCAGAACTGGTAAGAATAGAATATAACAGTGGTAACAGGAAACCACAGGTTAGAGCCACTGCGAATAAAACTGCCGGGGCAGTGCCTATGCTGGTTAAGTTATCATCCGAAGGTACAAAGGATGATGATAGTGGTGATATCCTTAAATACCAATGGACTATCACAAAAGGCGGAATGCCCTTCAAAACTATAACTCGATCTAACACCTCTTTCACTCTTACAACACCTGGAACATATAAGGCGACACTAAATGTTACAGACTCTAAAGGGGCGAGAAATAGTCAATCTGTTATTATCAAAGCAGGAAACGAACCTCCTTCAGTTAAACTCGATATCGTGTCAGGTAACTCTAGTTTTTATTTCCCCGGTAAAAGCGTTTCCTATCGTGCCATAGTTAACGATAAAGAGGACGGCAATCTCGATAATAAACAAATAACTCCTTCCCAAGTCTCAGTAAGTGCTGATTATCTTTCGGAAGGGTATAACATGACTGTAATTGCGCAAAATCAGGGTGGGGTTGATGGATCTGCTCAATTTTCGGGAGCTGCAGCAATCATAAATAAAAGCGATTGCAAGTCATGCCATGCTACTGACAAGAGAATATTAGGCCCTTCATTTATCGAAGTCGCTAAAAAAAACAAAGGAGATATATCTGCAATAGATCGCTTGGCCAAAAAAGTAATCACAGGGGGACAGGGGGTCTGGGGTGATGCTATGATGCCTGCGCATCCCGCGCTAAGCGATGCGGATGCTAAATCAATTGCTAAATACATATTAAGCCTAGCGTATCCAGCACGCCCTCCAAGATCGCTGCCTATTAGCGGAGAATATATGCCATCCCCTCCTGAAGGCTCCTCATCAGAGGGAAGCTTTATTCTCCGTGCAGCATATACAGATAGAGGAACAAAAACTGCGTCCGCCCAAATGGCTGAAGATATCATTGTTTTGCGTCAACCGGCAGTAGGTGTTTCTGCGTCAACTGAGTCAAAAGATATAACATTTAATCAGGACAGCACTGTAGCGACTACGAAAAGTGGAGGATGGCTGAAACTTAATAAAATCGACATGTCTGACATAAAACAGATTGAAGTTACCGTGCCGGCCGTCAGGAGAGCCCCTTCTTCAGACAATAGAAGTACCGTTGAAATATATACAAACTCGCTACAAGGAAAATTGATCGGGGAGTTTTCAGGTGATTATGCAAAGGGTATAAAAATAAATTTAACGGCAGATATCATTGGGGTTCATGACCTTTACTTTGTCTTTAACGGGACGCCGCTACGTATTAGTTCCATTAAATTCAGTGATAGAAATTAAAACTTATGAAAAAACGCAGAGATTTTTTGAAAAATGCAGGCATTCTTGCAACAGGTGCCATACTGCTTCCCTCAATATCCATGGCCTTTAAAAAGGTAAAAAATGTCGGTATCCAGTTATATACTTTCCGTAAAGAGATGCTTATCGACCCTAAAGGCACTTTAAAAATCATCTCCGATCTCGGGATAAAGGAAATAGAGTCTGCATCAAGCAACCGAGGACTCTACTATGGCTTGAAACCAGTGGAAATGAAACAAATTTGCAACGATTTAGGAATGAAAATCGTAAGCGGGCATTGTAGCATAAACGCCACTTGGCAAGATACTATAAGACAGGCTTCAGAATCCGGTCAGGAATACTTAATAGCTTCTGTTATGCCATACCGTGGACAAACCATTGATAGCTACAAACGCTCTGCTGAACGTTTCAATAAGGCTGGCGAGGAATGTAAAGCCGCTGGTTTAAAGTTCGGTTTCCACAACCATGATGTCGAATTCGAACAAGTTGATGGGCAGATACTCTATGACATTCTTTTAGACAATACGGACCCTAACTTAGTACATATGGAACTAGACTTAGGCTGGGTGGTTGCCGCAGGAAAAGATCCGATTAGCTATTTCAAAAAATATGGACCTCGCTTTCCATTATGGCACCTCAAGGACATGAAGGGAAAGGGAAGTACTGAATTGGGCAAAGGCACATTAGATATCAAGATGCTTTTGAAGCACGGAAATGATTCAGGCATGAAGCACTTCTTTATCGAACAGGAAGAATATGATGTATCCGCTTTAGCAAGCATGGAAATAAATATGTCATATTTGAAAAATTTAAGGATATGATATTAGAATGATGTTCTGAGACTGGTCATGCTGGTAAATTGACGAATTTTGCAGTGTTTTTCAAACATATAGCATTTCCTTAACAAACCTATCACGGTCTGTCATCATGATTGATTGCACGAGGTGGTGGAACATAAATCGCCTCGGATGATGAATGATAAGTGCCTTTTTTTCCGGATATATCGTTCTTTTGCCATCGGGACAGTCTAATAGCAACATTCCAAGTTTTTTCCATTTCTGCTCTAAATTTTGTTTTGCTTTTATCGTCTTCTGTCCAATAGTCATAAAACTCTCTAATCAACTTTTTATCATACTTATTTAAAAAAGGCTTTAGTGAATCCGCAAAGGCCTCTTTGCGGACAATACAATCTTTTTGTTTATTATTTAATGATTCTTCTTTATTGATTACATTATTATTTACATTATTGATTAGGCTTTTTTGGCTTTTAGGCGAAAGCAGTGGGTTTTCTTGGTTGTTTTTCAACGGCCTCCCACCTAGCTTACCATTCTCAGATTGTTTTTTTCGGTGCTCGTCCCATCTCAACTTATCCCTACGCAATTGTTGTTTTATTGGTTCAAATGCAATTTCTAGAAGTTGGTCTCCTATTTCAAATTCGATGTTATTAACATATTTAAGGATCATTTTAAATAATGACCCTGCTTGTTCATCCCTTAACTTTTCTACTGTTGATAGCAAGTCGGGGAATAAAATAAATGAATTTCTATTCTCAGGCATATAGTCTAGATTTTAAGTAAATTAATTACACGCGCACGTTTAGAGCTCGAACCTTTCCTCCCAAAAGGGCGGGGTGTGGTCCTATATTTAAACTCGTTTCAACTGAAGGGGGTAGGGTCCTTTTCGACACAGATCAACTTTCTACAGCCTTTTCAAACACTTCTATAGGCAGCAAATTTTGACATGTTGGTCTGGAAGAAATAAGGGCTTGCTCCCCTCGTACTTTGAATGGGTCCCTATCTCGCTAAAGGCTTCTCTTCTAACCCTTGTTCCCTTTGCGTTTGCTAATTTCTAAAGCTTTTATAACTGCTCTAAAATCAAATCGAACAGCACTTCCGATCTGTAGATAAGGGATTTTTCCTTTTTGTCTCCATCTAATTACAGTAGGTTCAGTAATGCCGAGACGTTTGCAAAGTTCTTTGGTATCGATTATTTCAATGAGATCTGTTGAATCATTGACCGCTTTGTCTTTTAGGGCGTTTTTTACAGCCAGGTCTAATGTCTCTTGCAACTCCTGGTGTGTCGTAATAATTTGAATTTGCATTTTCCTCCTTGTTTGGAAACAAATCTCAATGGAGGTGCGGTGATGAAGGAGATGGTCTTCTTAAAAAGAAGAGAGGAATTAAAATTATATATTTCAGCACTTTACATTAAAAGGTCTGATATAAAATTAAAACCATCGATGGGTCATCGTCTAAGATTTGACTCTTTTGAAGATCTAATGATATTTTTTATTTGTATTCGAATAGAATAATTCGGAGATTCTACAGAACCTTTTTGTTGTCGCAAGTCGGATTTATGATTATTATAGTCTTTAACATTAAAATGTTCGGCTGCCAATTTTTCTGAAATCATTGGCTTTATCAACGAAAGCAAATAGATAAAGTTATTCTGAACAATGTATTTTAACCTTACAGTCGATTTATTACTAAAGTCAAAACAAGATTGAAAAGCAGGATAGGGCACTTTTTCCCATATTACGCCATCAAAGTGTTCCCACAAGGACCAAATGATCTGAAGGTCTAAAATATATTTTGGTTTCAACTTTTCGCCATCCGAACCCTCAACCGCTTCAATATCCTGAGGTATGTCGTGAATATTTGACCTTTTAAAATTGCTAACCGATTCCGAAAACGAGTGTAGATTATCATATACCTTCTTTCTAAAGTGACTTATTCTCTCCAAATCTGCTTCATTGATGGATTCCAAAGGCTTAGAAATAAAACTTTCGTAATTATGTTCCATGAAACTGGCAGTAACGACTGCGAGATAATAGAACCTTAAATTCCACTCCAGATGCTTAACATTACGGTTGAAGATTTCCAGACCTGGAAATTTTACACTCAGGCTATTTAGCTTTAACAGTACTTGCTGTGCGATGCTTACAAATTTATTATCGTACTCATCGCTAGTTAGATGGAAATCATCTTTAATGCTTTCTATCAGTTCGTTATCAATTAGTGATTTAATTGCGTCAAACTCTTTTATGACCTCAAAAGGAGCTAATTGGTAAGTTATGTTATCCACTATGTTAAACAACTTTTAAAGAAACAGCAGGTGCCCCCCATGCCTTAATCATTACAACGTTCTTACGTTTCTCGGTGATCTTTACATATCGCGCAAAACTCTTGTAATCCGTATGACCAGTGATCGCCATCACCTCCTCAGCACTCATTCCTCGTTCAAGAGAAAGTGTTACAAATGTTTTCCGGCCTGTGTGGATATGTATAAGGTCGTGCTTAGGATAAACAATAGCCTCTCTTTTTGCACCCCTATATCTAACAATTTCGATTGGCTGGGTGATGCCGACTAGCTTGCAAAGTTCCTTGATGTAAAGGTTTAAGTTTTGTGAACTTATGACAGGAATAGGTAGTGCATGCTCTGCATATTTATTCAAAATCTCCTGTGAATAGTGCGATAACGGTATTTGAAGCCTCTCCTTAGTCTTCGTGACTGTAATGGTCAAAGTCTCATTGGTGATGTGATTTCGTCGTAATTGCTTCAAATCACTATACCTCAATCCTGTCACGCAAGCGAAACAAAAGACATCCCGGACCTGATCTAGGCGCTTATTGTCTTTTAAATCGTGGCTATACAATAACTCAAACTCATCCTGTGTTAATGCAATAACTTCGAGGGGATCGCGCTTTATCTTAAATTGATCGTAAAGAGATCTGTCAATTGGAATACCTTGGAGACTAGCATATCCTAAGAAAGTCTTAAGCGTCGATAATTGCTTTGCTATTGTTGTATTTTGGAGATGCTGAACACTCCCATCCTTTTGAAAGCTAGTTTTGCTAATAAGAAAGTTTTGGAACGCCTGGAAGAAATTGTAATCAATTTTGTCGAACCGGACTTTAGTCTTCGTTTTCGTTTCAAAATCTTGTAAATGCACGGATAATGCCTTGTAGACTGATAATGATCCTTTTGCTCTCACCGAGCTATTTACGTCAATATAATGCTGGATGTAATCATATACAAAGCTTTTTGGCTCTTCTTGCTTTACAAGTACGCCCTTATCGATTTTTAGAAGATCGATAATCATTTCGGAAGAGAAGGGAACTTTCTGTCTAATTAGATCTCGCTCGTGATTTTCTAGGGTTTTAAGTAATTCCTCCAAATTGTCATTAGCGTCTGCTATCTCGCTCTCCAAAGGAAAAGAATGGAAAAGTATATTAGCTATCTGTTTTTTTGCTTCTCTAATTGGGACATACCGGCACCTTTGCTGGCTGCTATCCCAGTATAATGGCAGTATCTTCTCACCTGTATTATAGTACTTTCGCTGTCCAGCAACAGAATAAATCAGTTCAATTGGCGCTTTGCCATCCTTCAGTAGTTTATCTAAACGCAGGTTAAATCTTGCTGTACCCTTCATATGCGAAATAATCATCAAATATAATCACTTCTGCAATAGGTAGCAATTTAGGTAGCAATATTTTTGATATCTGTATTTATATGATTTTAGCCAAGTTTAGCAAAATCTGCATAAAAAGGGCAATTAAAGCACTTTGGTTAAATCTCACTAATTACAGAAATCATACATTCAAGTCCCACCCTCTCCGCAAAGAAAAGAAGCCCCGCTATCGGCGGGGTTTTGTGTTTCAGGAGGGTCCAACTAATATCTTTACTTTACCTCTTATTGCTCACCAACCTCCCTGATCCAATCCTGATACTGCTTTTTCATCTTCTCAACCACTTGCGGATTAGCCGCCGCTTCATTCTTCTTCTCACCCATATCGTTTTTCATATTGATCAGCATAAACTGGTTGGCATCGAGTTCGCCCTTCTTCGACTGCTGCGGACTATGAAGCAATTTCCAGTCGCCATCCCTCACTGCCCATTGCGGATCCTGCTTTGTTCCCCCGCTTTGCCAGTAGAACGTTGGGTGCGGAGAAGGTGCTTCCGGCGATTTGATAACATCTGCCAGGCTAACTCCATCTATCTTGCGCATAGGTTTTAAGCCGCAATACTCTGCCAGCGTTGGAAACCAGTCAATGTTAGTCGAAAATTGATTCCGCACAGCATTTGCAGGAATGTGCCCCGGCCATCTGATAAAGGCCGGCACTTTTACTCCGCCCTCAAACACACTGAATTTAGACCCGCGATAAGGGCCTGTGTAACCGCCACCCCCAAAAGCCCGCTCCTCTTCAGAATGGCCCTGATCTGCCTGAAAAATAACTATCGTATTCTTTGAAAGGCCCAGATCATCCAGCTTCTTTAGCAAAAGACCTATTTTCTCATCCATTGTTGATACTGACGCAGCATAGGCTTTGCGTGGTGGCACAAGGTTCTTATAATAATCCAGCCACTTCTTCTCTCCCTGCATGGGATAGTGCGGCATGTTAATGGCAAAATACATGAAGAATGGTTTGGCTTTATTGGCAGTGATAAATTTGCCCGCCTCTTCGACCATCAGATCCGGAAAATATTTACCAGCCTGCCAGATCTCAGTTCCATTGCGCCAGAGATCGTGACGGTTAGGTCCGGACCAGTAAAAAAAGTGTGAATAGCTGTCAATACAACCTCCCATAAATCCAAAAGAATAATCAAAACCCTGTTTATTAGGCATTGTTGGCGGCGCATAACCCAAATGCCATTTCCCGATATGGGCCGTGGTATAGCCTCCATCCTTAAACATTTCAGCCATGGTATACTGTGATGTGGGCATCCCGCCCGGATTGCCATAATCCGCTGGGGCATTGTCCACCAATCCCGCCCGCTGCGGATATCTTCCTGTAAGCATAGAAGCCCTCGATGGCGAACAGACAGGTGATGCAGCATAGAAGTTTGAAAACCGGGTCCCACCGGCGGCCAAACGATCAAGATTTGGTGTATTAAGATCCTTCGCACCATAGATATTCAGATCAAGCGTGCCCTGATCATCAGAATAGATCAGAATTACATTTGGGCGGGAAGCAGTTTTAGTTTGTGCGAGCGCAGCAGCAGAGCATATTGCAATTAAAGCCACACTAAAAAACAGGGTTGCTATTCTTGTCATACTCAAATGTAAAAAGAAAACCCCTGTAAAAGGGGTTCTCTTTTTTACCTGAATATATTATTATCCATTATACTTTGCTGCAAACTCTTTCGCGAAGTCATCCAGTTTTGTCTTGCCAAAAGTTGCAGGCTTACTTTTTAAATAATCTTCCCATAGGATCCCGCTCCTAACAGCCGAGCCCATCTCAACATAGCTTCTCGCAGGCACTTCCGGAAGGCCGGCCTGCACCATGCCCTCAAAGGCCTGATCATCAGTAAACTCTACCCATTTCAAATCAGGCTTGCCAATCGCCGTACCAAGCGCTTTTGCCGCTTCTGCCGCCGTATGCTCAGAACTAATAACATAGCTGATTTCGTTTTGAGTAAATGGATTCTCTATAGCTTTTAAAGCTGCGTCAGCGATGTCATCCGGATGTACCAGTTTCAGAGTAGAACTTTCCCCATAATTGGATCCGATAAAACCCAAATGCTTTATCATATCGATATTGCTGAAGAAATTGATGTAGAAAAAGCCTGCGCGAAGGTATTTAACAACAACTCCGTTAAGCTCATTCAGAGTTTTCTCCACGTCGTGGATGCCTGAGATAGGGCCTGTCCCACCGTCTATATGCGCGCCAATGCTGCTGAGAGTAACAACTTTCGTAACTCCGGCTGCTTTAATTGCCTCTGCATAATTTTCACCTGTTTCGCGGATATATTTTCTCATATCCGATGTGCCGAAATTGGGAGGCACCATTGCGTAAACAACGTCTGCCGCTTCAAAAGCCTTTGTCAGGAAGGCCACATCACTCACCGAGCCAATTGCCGGGATTGCGCCAAGCTCTTTTATAGCTGCTTCCTTACCTGCATTACTGCTAATTATCTTTACCTGATGACCCGATTTGATTAATTTTTCTGCCAGCGGTTTACTGATATTTCCCAGTGATCCTGTTAATGTAATTTTCATGATTATTTGTTTTAATTGTTCGGGGACAAAGCTATATTTGTACTTACTTTTATACAAGTACTTACCCCAAAGTATGTAACATGACAGCAATTAAAGAAAGTTCAACACGTAATCACAATAAAGGACTGGCCGCATTGCTTTGTCCTGTTACCTATGTGATGAACAAGATTGGCGGACATTGGAAACCCATTATTCTTTACCAATTAAAAGACGGCCCCAGAAGATACAGCGAATTAAAAAGAGCAATCCCTACCATCACGGAAAAAATGCTGATCCAGCATCTCAAACAATTACAGGAAGATAATCTGGTAATACGAAAAGCGGAGGCTGTGGTGCCTCCGCATGTAACATATTCTCTTTCTTCGTCGGGAGATGATCTTACCCCGGTATTAACCGCAATGGCCGAATGGGCCTATCGCGATCACGGAAAATCGATGACCGAACTTTAATTAGTTTTGTTTAAGCCTGTTCTGCTCAGCCTGTGCACCGCCGCTCTTTTCAACAGCTTTTACATTGCTGTTACCGAAACGCCAGCTGGCTGTTAATCTTACCACTCTGTTTTCCCAGTTTGGTTTGATGTAGTATGTATTTCCAGCTTGTCCGCCAGTGATCTCTCTTGTACCACGTGTATTAAAGATATCGCTCACACCCAATTTCAAATTGAATTTTTTGTCTGCAAATGATTGGCTCACACCAAGATCAATGCCATAGAATGCTTGTATATGAAGTACTCCGTAAGTCTGGCGTGAAATATAATTTCCGCTAAGCTCCGCACTTGTAGTTTTTCCGAAAGTAAATGACTGGTTTGTATTTGCCGTAAAAGAGGTAGTATTCGATTCAAACGGTGAACCGTTGAGATTTGGTGTTTTATAATTGGCATGGAAAACAGTAAGGTTGTTATTAGTCTTCCACCATTTTGCTATCTGCAAAGGCGCACTCATATTTAGGCTCACATTATTCTGTGTTGCCAGGTTCTGCATAGTCTGGAATAATGCTTTATTAGCCGGATTTGTAAGCAATACTTCCGTGATAGCACCGCCTGTATGGCTGTAATTTACGCTTGCTATGTAGGAGTTGTGGAACGTATAATTCAACTCGTAAGAATCTGTGTACTGAGGGTTCAGATAAGGATTTCCCTGGTTATATGCATATTGATCTATATAATAAACGAAGGGGTTTAATGATCCGTAATCCGGACGATCTATTCTTCTGCTGTAAGATGCACCCACACTATTTTTTTCGGAAAGCTTTTCTTTCAGAAAAATTGTTGGGAAGATATTTAAGTAATCACGTGTTACAACAGAGCCCGTTGTTACAGAAAAACCTTCAGAATGTGTATTCTCAGCTCTTAGCCCTGCCTGAACCGTAAAGTTCTTGAATAACTCTGTATTCACACTCACATAACCCGCGCTTATCACTTCGGTATATTTAAATCTGTTGCTGCGTGTAGGGTCATTTACATATGTCCCATCCGTTTTACGAAGGTCGAAGATCAGGTTGTTATCCGTTTTCACGTAACTTGATTTCAAGCCTGCTTCAAGTTTAGTTTTTTTACTGAAAGGGTGAGCAAAGTCCACCTTTGCAGCATAGATATTAGCTACTGTTGGCGTAGAGTTCCTGAAAGTAAGGGCAGCGCGGTAGTCCACAAGATTTACATCAGTATAGCGGCTGATGTAGTTATTATATTCGTCTCCGCTTGATCTTGAATAATCAAGATTTGCCGTTAGCTCCGTTCCGCTGGTATCCAGCACGGATTTATAATTGATATTGTAAGTGCTAAAATCATAAGGCGAAACTCCTTTATTATCAGCAATTACTGCTGAATCTTTCACAGCTGTAGTGTTTCCTATCCGATTAACGCCTGCTTCACTGTTTTTACCTCTGAATATGTTTCCATTAGTCATGAAGCCCAATGTATTTTTGCTGTTCAGGAAGAAATCGACGCCTGCTTTATAATTGTGATTGTGGTTATTATTCAGGTTTAAAGAACGCGAATTGAAAAATGTATTGCCAGATGAAGAGTTAATCTCACGCTCAATGATTAATCTGTTGAATTGTTTACGGTCTCCGTAAGAATAGTTTCCAAAAAAGTTGAAAAGCTTTTGGCGATGGTTTAAGGAAGTGCTCGCCTCAGCTTTATGATATCGTCCATAACCTCCGCCAAGAGTCAGCGTTCCGTTTGTTCCGAAATTCTGATTCTTTTTCATTTTAATATTGATGATCCCCGAGTTTCCTGATGCATCGTATTTAGCAGAAGGATTGGTCATAATTTCAATAGACTGAACATTATTTCCCTCGGTTGAGCGAAGAAGGTTGGCTAATTGATCCTGTGAAAGATACGTCGGCTTGCCATCAATCATGACCTGCACGCCACTTTTACCGCGGAGGCTAACTTTGCCATCTTTATCCACAATCACGCCCGGGGCCTTCTCTAAGAGCTCCAGCGCGTTGTTCCCGGCTGCCAACACACTATTTTCAATATTCATGACCGTTTTATCGACCTGATTCTCTATCAGCGGCTTTGTGGTTGAAATACTTACCTCTTTTAAATTGTTTATTTGTCTTTTCAGCTGAATAAGTGCAACTGGCACTTTCGATCCGGCGGCTAACTGAATAACCTGAGATCTTGTCTTTTCATAGCCGACAATCGACGCCTGGACATAATAGTTACCGGGTGCAAGGTTGTCCAGGGTGTAATCGCCGTCTATAGTGGTCATCGTCCCCCGCACCAGGGACGAGTCTTTTGAATTGTATGCGCCAACAATGGTATATCCGGCAGCTTCGTTCTTTTCATCAACAACTTTTCCGGATAGGGAGCCTTTTTCTGCCTGGGCACTGGCAAAATTTACAGATACGAAAAAAAGAAAGGCAACAGCAAATAGAGATTTCATATAGGTTTTTAATTGTTTTATAAGGTCAAAGGTAGATTCACAGCCCTGCCGATAAATAGTAAACTGGTGGGGCAGCCGAATTTATCGGTGAACAGCAGATATTATCCGGTGAAATTTTAAAGGTGTTCTGTGAATTGAATAATTCAGGTGTCATATAAGCTATGACGACCATAAAGGGGGGATAGTTACGGAGATTATAAAAATACCTGGTATATATAACGCTATAATCCGGGTTTTATTGTCTTATATCCAAAGAATAAGCCAAGACTAAGCTCGTGTGTGCCGCTGCTCATGTTACCTATATGATTAGCCCCCAGGCCGGCTTCGTAGCTATATCCAATCCTGAAATTATCTTTCAGATAAGAAAGTACGCCACCAATATCGTTCGTGCTGCGATAATTAATTCCGATACCAATATTTTTGAAATATACGGTGGTAGAAATATCTGCCGTTACCGGGATGTTTTTAACATAGGATACTAAAACCGCAGGTTTAATTAGAATACTGTCACCCAAATCCTGAAGGAAGCCTCCAGAAAAATAAACAGTGTTCTTCATCCGGGTAGAGGCTACACTTTTCAGATTATAGGATGGTATCGAGATGCCTGCATAAAATTTATCAGGCTGATAGAACATCAATCCCCCACCGGTCGTGGCACTGCTTTCACTAAGGTCATCCCTGAACTCAGGATCGGTCGGATCCAGCTGAGAATAAGTCGCTTTATAGTTTTGAAATCCTGCATGCAGCGCTACGGACATAAATTGATTTGACCCGATCTGAACAGCCTTCGCAAAGAAAAAACTAGCCGCTGTCTGATTCTCCACAGAAAACTTATCCTGCCTGATAATAATTCCACCGGTTCCATTAATTTTTTCAAAAGGCAGGCTTCCGTTAAGTAAAAAAGACCTTGGAGCGCCTTCTATACCAACCCATTGCACCCTGCCCATTGCATTCACATTGGCCATCGGGTTGATAGAGGAATAGGCCGCATTGTACGGCGCAAGATTGTTCATGTATTGCGTAAACGTAAAAGCTTGCTGGGCTTTTATTTTAGGCGAGAGAAGAATCAAAAATGTAAGAATTACTAACGCTGGATTTAAAAAGGCAGATTTTTTTTTCATTTATAGCGTTAGTATTTAAGAACAAAATAGCCCGCTTTACGCTGCTGTGCACCATTGGGACTAAATTGAAGAAGGTAGAAATATGTTCCCTGCGGAAGGGTGTCTCCACTTTTGCTTCTACCGGTAAAAACGTGATCAGAGTTATTATAGTTGTTTACTTCAAAAACTGTTGCTCCCGTAGCCGTAAAAACACTGACATGGTTGTTAGTGTAATCTTTTATCCCCTCAATAGTTAATACATCATTAATCCCATCCCCATTGGGAGAAACAGCCGGAAAGATCTTAACCAACGACCCGTCCACATCCGTTACCTGCAAATTCTGAGTAACAGGCGTTGCCGCCAGATAGTTCTCATTACCGGCCTGTGATGCTGTAACCGAAGCCTTACCTACCCGAAGCGAGATCAGATTTTTACCAGATACACTTGCAACGAAAGGATCTGACACACTCAATGTAACTGTTAAGCCTGAGCTCGCACTAACCTGCAAAGCATACGCCGCAGCACCCCGGATCTGAACCGGGATCAGAGAAAATGCGATTGATTGTGCCGCTTTGTTCACCGTCAGCGTCTGACTCACTGATGCAGCCGCACTGAAACTTGTGTTGCCAGCCTGCGATGCGGTAATAATACTTGTTCCTGCCCCCACAATATGCACTCTATTGTTTACAATAGTAGCCACCGCAGGATTACTGCTTGAATATGTAACCGTGAGGCCTGAGCTCGCCGTTGCCCCCGGGTCAAAATCTGCATCACCAAAAGTCTTGGCTGCAATTGCGGGAAAAGTTATAGTTTGACTAAAATCCTGAGAAATAGCTCTGTACACGTTCAGACGCCCCGACCCGAGCAAATTAACAAAGTTCGGGTTTTGGGCATTTATCCCATCCGCGGAAGCGATAAGCAATTTACCAACCTGCGCCATCGTGTACGAAGGATAATATGATTTAACCAAAGCAGCAGCACTCGCAACAATTGGAGTAGCCATTGAAGTTCCTGATAATGAAGCGTATACATTATTAAAGAATGTGCTGTAAATACTAGTGCCCGGCGCGGATAATGAAACCCGTGACCCATAGTTTGAAAAAGAACTTCTTCTATCAGAACCGTCAACAGAAGCTACGGAAATTACGCCTGTGTAAGATGCCGGATATGAGAAGTTTGAAGTATTCTCATTTCCTGCAGCCGCGATGATAAGGCAATCCTTACTAATAGCATAGTTTACAATATCCAGGCCCAGCGAACTGCTGTTATATCCGCCCCATGAGCAACTGATGATCTTTGCGCCATGATCTGCTGCATATTTTATGCCTTCATATCCTTTATAGATTGAGCTCCCGTCATTGTCCGCGCCGGCTTTAATAATAAGCAGCTTTGCATTGAAAGCAATACTTGCAATCCCCACACCATTATTTGTTACCGCAGAAGCCAGGCCGCTCACGTGCACGCCATGGGAGGTTGTGTCACTGGTTACGTTTGGATCGTTATCCTGTTTCGGACTAGAACCTGATAGTCCAACCAGATCCCACCCTCTGTTATTATCTACATATCCATCGCCGTCATTATCGATCCCGTCTATCGGATCGGCAGTGTTGATGTAGATATTTGCAGCCAGATCAGGGTGATCCAAATCACTACCAGAGTCTATAATACCAATTATTATCCCTGACGAGTTTCTTGTAATATCCCATGCTTGCTGGGCCTTAACCTGTGTTAAGTAATTCTGATTTGTTATTAAAGGATCATTAGGCACATAGTTAGACCTGTATATATAACTTGGTTCCGCATATTCTACCTGGTCATTTTTGAGGAAGTCGTTAATCACATCCACAATATTTGCAGTACCTGAAAACTTAACTTCATAGATCCGGTCGAGGCCGATAGGGTCTGCTGCCGGTTGGGTATTGGCAGAGGTAGCAAGAGTGGAAGGAACAGTAACTGCAGGTGAATTGAACTTTTTCACCACAGATTCAATTTTCACCCCTTTTATGCTGCACGTAATCGTGGGGATTGTGCTTTGTGTTGCTTGTTTATTAATGCTTGCAGGTTTAAATTTCACAATGACTATTCCGGGAATATAGTCTCTGGAGGTTATGCCGGCATCCAGTTTAAAAACCCGGACCGGAGTCTGGGCATTACCGGTAATAACTGAGAAGAAAAATGCTGCTATTAGTAAAATAAATCTCATAGGTGACCTGCCATCAATTCATTAATTCCTTGTTAAATTTAACCAAAAGTTGAAACAAGTCCTCGTATTCACTCAATGGCAATGTTGCCGACACATCAAATACATCATGGTAGGCTTTTGTACCCCCTAATGTATAAATAAAAAACGCAGGAACACCAATTTCAGTAAACCAATAATGATCACTATTAGCTGCTTTCCCTCTGGAATTTACTTTGACGAGATATTTTCCCTCGTTATTTAACTGCGCAAACATGGAATATTCCTTAGTGTAAATCTGCCCGTTTACAACAGTTGCCCCACCAACACCAGTTCCAACCATATCAACATTAGTTAAAAAACGAATTTTGTCGAGCTGAACTAAAGGATGTTCCGTAAAATATTTTGATCCTATTAAACCGGCTTCCTCGCCTCCAAACAATACAAATACCATGGTATAGGGTTGCGGATTGGCCGCATAATATCTGGCCAGTCCCAGCACCATAGACACCCCGCTCGCGTTATCATTCGCTCCGGGGAAATAAGTGTCCTTCCCCATCCCGCCAAGGTGATCATAGTGGGCAGAGATCATCACGATAGAATCCGGCCGTTTGGTTCCCTTCACCATCCCGCAAATATTATTCGCATCAAATGAATTGATCTCCTCATTATCTACACTAACCGTAACTTGTTTAGGAGTTTCAGCAATAGCCTTCCTATCTACCTGAATCAGAGTATAATCTTTTGCTTTTGGAGCTACGGACCAGGTGAGCTTATCTTTAAGCACTATAACAACCTTATTTTCAGGATCAACAAAAGTTATGCTATCCTGTTTTTGCAATTGTCCGCTGCTCACAGTGCCTTTACTGTCCGGACTAACAATAAAATCTTTGCCCGGCACACGCCGCTTCCCGTTTAGCGATACCTCCATCCTATCAGGAAAAATATTAACCGGATAAGAGAACTGTTGCAAATAGCCGCTTTCGCTGAGGGGCTGTAATCCATACGATTTAAACTGCCTGGCGATATAATCAGCAGCCTTGCGCATGCCATTGTCAGTGTACCCTCGTCCGCGGAAATAAGAAGATGTCAATGTGTCAACAGTTTTCCTCGCGAAAGCAACGTCCTGAGCAACGGCCCAATTGGATGCAAGCATCAGAAATACTATAACAATCTGTCTCCTAATCATATTCATTTAGATATACGTATCATAAAGGTATTCCGTTGGGCACTATTTTCAAGCTTGCGAAAGTAATCTTTATGCCATAAAACGCTGATCAGGGGTCTTATGGTCTTAACTGGCTGTACTTTTGAGAGCAAATCATTATGAGTACATCTAAAATCCGCTTAAGCGTTCTTGACCAGTCACCCATCCGCAAAGGCAATACAGCTGCACAGGCAGTTCAGGAAACTGTAGAGCTTGCCAAGCTTACCGATAAATTAGGGTATACCCGCTTTTGGGTATCCGAACACCATAACACCAGCGCTCTCGCCGGTTCAACACCAGAAGTGCTTATCGCCCATCTTGCCGGAGAAACAAAAAATATCCGTGTGGGATCAGGGGGTATTATGCTCCCAAATCACAGCGCATTAAAAGTGGCAGAAAATTTCAGGATGCTTGAGGCACTCTTCCCAAACCGTATCGACCTTGGAATGGGTCGCGCTCCGGGCACCGACCGTATTACAGCTACAATGCTCAACCCGTCGAACCGTTTTGCCGAGCAGGATTTTATTGAACAATTAAGTGACCTCAACCATTATCTCCACGATACCGCCGAAGCTGGCACCATCAAAGAACGCATAAAAGCCATCCCGCAGATCGATACTGTGCCCACACAATGGCTGCTTAGCTCGAGTGGCCAGAGCGGCATTTTTGCTGCGCATTTTGGGATGGGATTTTCGTTCGCACATTTCATAAATCCAATCGGCGGACCGGATGCTGTGCGCATGTATCGTGAGCGGTTCCAGCCTTCTGAAGATCTGAAACATGAACAGGCCAATCTGGCGATATTTCTTTTCTGCTCTGAGGATGAGGAGAAGATCTTCCAGCACCATGCACTGATGGATTTCCGTTTTCTTCAGCTCGAAAAAGGCTTGGGTATGGGCTCGCTTTCTTATGAAGATATTAAAGATGTTACATATTCCCCGGCAGAGATGGAACGGATCAATTACAACCGCAAAAGAGTAATATCCGGCACGCCCGAAACATTGAAACCAAAGTTGGATAAATTGCTGATTGACTACGATGTAGACGAATTGATGGCGGTTACAATCACCGAAAATTTCGACGATCGCCTGCGTTCTTACGAGCTTCTGGCAGACATGTTTGGCATCTGACAAATACGGTTAAATTCAGAAAAAGCATCCGGAATGGCTTTTTTTACGTAACTTACGCAAATTTTGCCATGCTAATTATACTCGCTTTCTTCTTTGGACATTGGTTTTTGTCGCTGTTTTTTCAAACATTTTTTCTACATCGTTACGCGTCTCATAAGATGTTTACTGTGAGTAAGGGATGGGAACGCACCTTCTATTTCATGACTTTTATTTTTCAGGGATCGTCATTTTTGAACCCTCGGGCATATGCTATTTTACATCGCATGCACCATGCTTTCAGTGATACAGAGCATGATCCTCATTCGCCGCATTTCTTCAAAGATGTGTTCAGCATGAGCTGGAGAACCAAGAATATTTTTCAGGACTATCTTAAATACAGAAGACTTCCTGAAAAGCAATTTGATGGCAATTTTCCGGAATGGAAATTACTGGATGGTATCAGCAATTCAATGATTACAAGATTGGTGTTTATCGCCTTTTACATTTGGTTTTACATCACGTTTGTTCCTGCCGGTTACGAGTGGCTGTACGTGCTATTACCTATTCATATTTTGATGGGCCCACTTCACGGTGCAATTGTTAACTGGTGCGGACATAAATACGGCTACTCCAACTTCGACAATAACGACCATTCAAAAAACACTACTCCCATCGACTTTTTGATGCTTGGTGAACTGTTTCAAAACAACCATCACCGCCATCCAAATAGCCCGAATTTTGCCAAGCGATGGTTTGAAATAGACCCTGTCTATCCCGTGATGAAAGCACTGCATTGGGTACGCATAATCAGGTTGAGAAAAGCATATTTGTAGATCTCAAAAACTTCTCCTTTTCATCTATATGTAATATTTCAATAGTCTATTGCATTAGTCGATTTTTATTCAAAACTTTGTACTGCTTAAACTATTTAATTATTTGTAAGTCAAAGCTATAGAAATGAACGTTATCCCCTATAAAACATTTACCGCGTTACAGGCCATAAAGGGCTATGTAGAGTACGCGGTATGTTCACGTTCCATCATCGAAAAGAGTATTCTTAGGCAACGACGACCAATCACGCCCAGAGCTTGATTTCTGGCCGCCTTCGAAACAAGCAGGAGATAGTCCTGTTAACACAATCAACATATTTTTTAACAACCCAAAGACTAAAAACGTAGTCTTTTCCGCTTCAAAAACGGATTTTCTTTAAGCAAATGAAAGAAAACGATTTTGTTGTCATTCCCGCAACAGAGAAACACACCCAATATGCGCAGGAGATCTGCGACGAAATGGCTGAGTCTGCAAAAGCTCGTGGTACGGGTATCGCAAAGCGCTCACCAGAGTATGTTGCAACCAAAATGCTGGAAGGTAAGGCAGTAATTGCTTTGCACAAGGATGGCAGTTGGGCCGGGTTTTGTTATATCGAAACATGGGACGGAAGCTTTGTAGCCAACTCAGGATTAATTGTTAGTCCGAAATACAGAAAGGCCGGACTTGCCAAGGCTATTAAAAGAAGAGTTTTTGATCTCTCAAGAGAGATGTATCCGGAGGCAAAGATCTTCGGGCTTACCACAGGTCTCGCGGTGATGAAGATCAATTCTGAGTTGGGATATGAGCCGGTAACTTATTCTGAGCTTACCAAGGATGAAAATTTCTGGAAAGGATGCCAGAGCTGTGTGAACTATGATATCCTCACCATGAAGGAGAGGAAAAACTGTTTATGCACCGCAATGCTTTGGGATCCTGAAGAAAAAGCAAAAGAGATTGAAGCGAAAATGAAAGAAGCTGAGGAGAAACTTAACAAAGTCGCCCGGAAGCAGACATTGCTGGAAAGAATTGAAGAAAAACTGCGGAACTCATTTAATATGTTCGCAGGTTTCGCAGGAATAATTTTTAAAACCTTACATAATTAAAAGATGAAGAAGAAAGTAGTTTTAGCTTTCAGCGGAGGTCTGGACACCTCGTTTTGTTGTATTTACCTTTCACAGGATCGCGACCTGGAAGTGCATTCTGTTATTGTCAATACCGGTGGTTTTTCTGATGAAGAATTAAAGGCTATCGAAGAGCGTGCGTATGCATTGGGCGTGGCTTCGCATGCAGTAGTAGATGAGACCGAAAACTATTATGAAAGCTGTATTAAATATCTTGTGTTTGGTAACGTACTTAAAAATGCTACGTACCCGCTGTCTGTAAGTGCCGAGAGGGTAAGCCAGGCAACGGCCATCGCTAATTATGTTAAAAAAATTGGTGCTGATTATGTGGCGCATGGCAGTACAGGCGCAGGAAACGATCAGGTGAGGTTTGACATGATCTTTAACATATTGATCCCCGGCGTTGAGATCATCACTCCTATCAGAGATCTGAAGCTTTCGCGCGAAGCTGAGATTGAATACCTTAAAAACCATGGTGTTGAATACAGCGCAGAAAAAGCCAGATACTCTATCAACAAAGGTATCTGGGGAACATCTGTAGGAGGAAAAGAAACACTTACTTCTAACGAAACATTACCTGAAGAAGCGTGGCCAACACAGATCTCAGAAACTGAACCAAGAAAAATTGAATTAACTTTTGAAAAGGGCGAACTTGTGGGTATCGATGGCGAAGCCCTGTCGCCTGTGAAAGCTATTCAGAAATTACAGGGAATTGCACAGCCTTACGGGATAGGAAGAGACATTCATATTGGTGATACAATTATCGGCATAAAGGGCCGGGTGGGTTTTGAAGCTGCGGCTCCGGTGATCATTATAAAAGCACACCACACATTAGAAAAACATACGCTTACAAAATGGCAGTTAAGCTGGAAAGATCAGTTGGCATCTTTCTACGGTAACTGGCTGCATGAAGGACAATTTCATGATCCGATCATGAGAAATATGGAAGCGTTTTTAGCAGATACCCAAAAGACAGTTAGTGGAAAAGTATTTGTTCAATTGTTCCCATACAGATTCCAGATCATCGGAATTGAATCTAAACACGATCTGATGTCGAACAAATTCGGAAGCTATGGCGAAATGAATAATGCCTGGAGCGGAGAAGATGTAAAAGGCTTCTCAAAAATATTTGGTAATCAGGTAATGATCTACCACAAAGTAAATAGTGAAGAGTAATAGAGATAGACTGTGAATAAGAAAATCAGAGCAGGAATTATCGGCGGAGCCGGTTACACTGGTGGCGAGCTTTTAAGGATATTGATCAATCATCCTCAGGTTGACATTGCATTTGTAAACAGCAGCAGCAATGCGGGCAATGCAATCTCTGATGTTCATACCGATCTTTTCGGAGATACAGACCTGAAATTTACAGATCAGATCTCCCAGGCGATCGACATATTATTCTTATGCGTAGGCCATGGCGATGCAAAGAAATTTCTGGAAGCCCATCCTATTAATGAGAATGTAAAGATCATCGACCTTTCTCAGGATTTCAGATTAAATCAAAATTCAAAATTCCAAAACAGGAAATTCATTTACGGTCTGCCCGAGCTGAACAGGGATATTATTAAAGTCGCAGACAACATCGCAAACCCCGGATGTTTTGCAACCTGTATTCAGGTTGGATTACTTCCGCTTGCGGCGAAAGGGTTGTTAAAATCTGAAGTGCATATCAATGCAACAACAGGTTCAACCGGTGCGGGACAAAGCCTTTCTCAGACCTCACATTTTACCTGGAGAAATAACAATTTATCCATTTACAAAGCATTCGAACACCAGCATCTTAATGAGATCGGCCAAAGCTTAATCCAGCTTCAAAAAGGATTTGAACAGGCCATCAATTTTATCCCTCAGCGGGGAGATTTTACAAGAGGTATTTTAGCTGCGATGTACCTTGAAAGCGATCTTACAATCGCCGAAGCTGAAAAGCTTTATGAAGCTTATTACGCTAAACACCCTTTCACACATATCAGCAAAAAGAATATTGATTTAAAGCAGGTTGTCAATACAAACAAAGCGATCATCCACCTGGAAAAACACGGGAGCAAGCTTTTTATAATCAGCATTATAGATAACCTGACAAAAGGTGCAAGCGGTCATGCAGTGCAGAATATGAATTTAATGTTTGGACTGGAAGAAACGGCGGGGTTGAAATTAAAGGCACCAGCGTTTTAAGTTTGAATTTCAAAAGTTATGAAATATAAGAATCTAAAAATGGAAAAAGAGTTATCAATGAAAACCGCTTTCATTGCTGCACGTCTCCGACGATGTGTGTAACGAACTCTATTGACAAAAAATTCTTAATTATTTAATAACAAGTCAGGACTAAAAATGTCCGGCGCAAACTTTACTACAATGAAACTATTTGACGTATACCCTTTAAATGATATTGAAATTGTAAAAGCTCTTGGTTCAAACGTCTGGGATGACAAAGGCATAGAGTATTTAGATTTATATGGCGGTCACGCTGTGATTTCTATTGGCCATACACACCCTCATTATGTTGCTAGGCTGAGTGATCAACTTAACAAGATCGGTTTCTATTCCAATTCCATAAAAATTCCTCTTCAGCAGGAACTCGCAGAAAAACTAGGCAAGCTTTCGGGAAAAGAAGATTATCAATTATTCCTTTGCAGCTCAGGTGCTGAGGCAAATGAAAACGCATTGAAACTTGCATCTTTTTACAATAACAGAAAAAAGATAATTGCTTTTAAAGGAGCATTTCACGGCCGGACTTCTTTAGCAGTTTCTGCAACAGACAATCCGAAAATCATAGCTCCGGTTAACGAAACTCCGAATGTAATTTTTCTACCGCATAATGATGAGGCGGCACTTGAACAGGCCTTTAAAGATCATGGAAATGAAATTTCATCTGTAATCATCGAAGGGATCCAGGGTGTGGGCGGAATCAAGGTAGCTTCAGAATCTTTCCTTCAAAAAATAAGATCTCTTTGCGATCAATATAATGCGGTTTACATTGCCGATAGTGTGCAATGCGGTTATGGCAGAAGCGGCAAATTTTACTCTCACGATTTCGCCGGCGTTGATGCGGATATCTACACAATGGCCAAGGGTATGGGTAATGGCTTTCCGATTGGAGGAATTTCTATTTCACCCAAATTCAAGCCATGGCACGGAATGCTGGGAACAACATTTGGCGGCAATCATTTAGCCTGTGCTGCAGCCCTCGCTGTTCTGGAAGTAATGGAGCAAGATAATCTGATCAAAAATGCTGCAGAGGTTGGCGCATATCTGATCTCGGAGTTGAAGAAATTTCCTCAGATCAAGGAAGTTAGAGGCAAAGGATTGATGATCGGGATTGAGCTTCCGGAAGAATTATCGCACGTTAAAAAAGATTTATTGTTCAAGCATCATATCTTTACGGGCGAAGCTAAACCTAATGTGATCAGGTTATTGCCGGCTTTAAATTTAACGAAAGCAGACGCCGACAAATTTTTAGCTGCATTCGCATTGATATTACAAGAAGAACACACGCTGTCATGAAACTTTTCTCTTCCGTAAAAGACGTCACCAATCTAAATGAGATTGTAGAAAGTGCACTCGAGCTTAAGCAAAGTCCGTTTGCATTTCAATACCTTGGAAATAATAAAACAATTGGTTTAATATTCCTGAACCCAAGCTTACGCACTCGCCTGAGCACGCAAAAAGCAGCTCTTAATTTGGGCATGACTCCGATCGTGATGAACATGGATAAAGAAGGCTGGGGTCTTGAGGTGAAAGATATCGTGATGAACGGTACTACTGTTGAACATATCCGTGAGGCTGCTGCTGTGATGGGTGAGTACTGTGATGTTTTAGCCATCCGCTCTTTTCCCAAGCTGGAGAGCAAAGAAGATGACTACAGCGAAGAGCTGTTCAACAAATTTGTAAAACATTGCGGAGTGCCTGTGATCAGTCTGGAGAGCTCTACACTGCATCCACTGCAAAGTCTTGCAGATCTTATCACTATCCATGAAACAAAAAAGACAAAAAAACCGAAAGTTGTTCTGACCTGGGCTCCGCACGTAAAAGCCCTTCCTCAGGCTGTACCTAACTCATTTTCTGAATGGATGTGCCGTGCACAGAAAGAAGGAATGGTTGATTTTACGATTGTTCATCCGGAAGGATACGAGCTTGCTGAGCAATTCACAGACGGCGCCAAGATCATGAATGATCAGGACAAGGCCCTTGTCGGTGCCGATTATGTGTATGTTAAGAATTGGTCATCATATAAAGAATATGGCAGAGTTTTAACATCTGGCGAAGGCTGGATGATGGATAATAAAAAACTGAAGTTCACAAACGATGCCAAAGTGATGCATTGCTTACCTGTTCGCCGGGATCTGGAGCTTTCATCAGAAATATTGGACGGACCAAATTCATTGGTGATCCATGAAGCGGGCAACAGGGTTTGGGCTGCACAGGCGGTATTGAAAAAGATGCTGGAATCCCTATGAAACTTTTCATCATTAAAATAGGCGGAAACGTCATCGATAATTCTGAAAAGCTGCATGAGTTTCTGAAAGATTTCGTCAGCCTCCCGGGATATAAGATCCTGGTCCATGGCGGAGGGAAAATGGCCACGCAACTGGCTGATGATATGGGCATTGAAGCGAAAATGGTGGAGGGTCGGCGAATTACCGACATCGAAACTTTAAGGATCGTGACAATGGTCTACGCCGGATTGATCAACAAAAACATCGTCGCCCAACTTCAATTCAGAAACTGTAACGCGATCGGTTTAACAGGTGCAGATGCCAATACCATCCGCGCAAGCAAAAGGCCTGTAAAAGATATTGATTATGGCTTTGTAGGAGATATTAACGATACTTCTGTATCCGCAGAAGCGATTAAAAACTTATTGGAAGACGGTTTGATCCCGGTGTTTTCGGCAATTACTCATGACGGACAAGGGCAGTTATTAAATACAAATGCTGATACAATTGCTTCCGCATTGGCCATCGGACTTTCGGGTCTATATGAAACAAGTCTGGTATATTGCTTCGAGAAAAAGGGAGTACTGAAAGACGTTGAAGATGATCTTTCGGTTATCAGAGAAATTCAATCAGGTGAATTTGATTCTCTGAAAGAACAGGGAGTGGTTGCCGGCGGGATGATCCCAAAACTTCACAATGCATTTGAAGCTATCAAAAGCGGTGTTAAAGATGTGTATATTGGCAAAGCCGATGAGCTTTCTGAGCTTAACGGCGAACAATTCGGAACACGATTAATTCAATAAAATGAAAGCAGAAAAAATCGCCATACTCGGGAGCGGCAATATTGGCCTTGCCCTTGCGAATGGATTAGTTAAAGGAAATTATTGCAAGGCAGACGATATTACACTTACCCGCCGCAATGTTCAGAACCTTGCCGATTATAAAGCTCAGGGTTTTGAAACAACAAGCAATAATATCGATGCGGTTAATAATTCTAAGATCATTATCCTGGGAATTTTACCTCAGCAGCTTAAAGGATTACTCGCTGAAATTGAATCTGCTTTAACAGGAGATCATCTGATAGTATCTATCATTTCCGGTGTTACCTGTGCCGATATTCAGAAGAAAATAAATAAGCCGGTAAAGATCGTTCGCGCTATGCCAAACACGGCTATATCTATCGGACAATCAATGACTTGTGTGGCAGCTGAAAATGCAAAGACAGAAGATATTGAACTTGTGAAAAGCATGTTTGAAACTGTTGGATCTGTTTCAGTGATTCAGGAAGATCTGATGGCCTCGGCAACAGCTTTATGTGCCTGTGGAATTGCTTTCTTCCTTCGCGCAATTCGCGCCGCATCACAGGGAGGTGTGGAGATCGGATTTCACGCTGAAGAAGCATTAAAAATGGCTGTGCAAACAGCAAAGGGTGCTGCCGATCTGCTGCTGATCCATGACAGTCACCCGGAACATGAGATCGACAAAGTTACATCCCCGAAAGGGAGTACAATAGCCGGCCTGAACGAAATGGAGCACCAGGGATTCAGCGCAGCATTGATTAAAGGTATTAAGCTCTCAGCTTTAAAGGCGGGCGGGACACCAACTAAAGAATAAAAGAAATGTCGCTGACTGACGAGAGTATAGAGCTTTTAAAGAAACTGATCCGCACGCCTTCTTTTAGCAAAGAAGAGCATGAAACTGCGCAGATCATTGAACTTTTTTTAAAGCAAAAAGGGATCCGGATCTATTCAAAAATGAATAATATCTGGGCTTACAATAAGCACTTTGATGCGTCAAAACCTACTATTCTTTTAAACTCACATCATGATACGGTAAAACCCAATTCGGGTTACACAAAAGACCCGTATTCTGCTGAAGTAGGGGATGGAAAGCTGTATGGATTAGGGAGTAACGATGCCGGTGGATGCCTGGTGTCACTGATAGCTACCTTCCTGCATTTTTATGATAAAGAAAATCTGAAATACAATTTCTGCCTTGCCACAACTGCTGAAGAAGAGATATCTGGAAATAATGGATTGGAATTGGTGCTGCCAGAGCTTGGAGTATTGGAATTCGCTATCGTTGGTGAGCCAACCCAAATGAACCTCGCCATTGCAGAACGGGGATTAATGGTATTAGACTGTACCTCGCATGGGAAGGCCGGTCACGCGGCAAGAGAAGAAGGCGAAAATGCAATCTACAAAGCGTTGAAGGATATTGAATGGTTCAGAAACTTTAAATTCCCGAAAGTATCCGATCTTTTCGGTCCGCTGAAAATGTCGGTAACAATCATCAACGCCGGATCACAACATAATGTAGTGCCTGCGAAATGTGATTTTGTGGTGGATGTGCGGGTAACGGATTCTTACAGAAATGAAGAGGTTCTGGATATAATCCGCGAGCATGTAGAATGTGATGTGAAGCCAAGGTCTATCAGGCTAAAACCGTCGTCAATCGATAAGGAACATCCTATCGTAAAAGCAGGACTTGCACTTGGCAGAACAACTTACGGATCACCTACAACAAGTGATCAGGCTTTGCTGGATATCCCATCCTTAAAATTAGGCCCTGGCGATTCAGGCAGATCACACATTGCAGATGAATTTATTTATCTTGATGAAATAAGAGAAGGAATCGAATTATACATCAAAATACTAGAACAGATCGTTTAAAAGGATGGACGATTTACGATTTTAGAATTACGATTTACCACTTAATTGAACTGCCATGAAAAAGGAAGATCTAATTAAGCGCTCTCGGGGATTTGCTATATTAATAAAGGATTTACCCTATAACACCATAAATAAAAATTATAGCAATCAGTTAATTCGTTGTTCTAGCTCACCCGGCGCAAACTATCGAGCGGCATGCCGAGCAAAATCAACAGCTGATTTTATAAACAAGTTAAAAATTGTAGAAGAAGAATTAGACGAGTCATTATATTTCCTCGATTTATTGATGGAATTTAATCAGGACTTTAGTCAAAGAATTACAGAAATAATTAAAGAAGGAAACGAGTTACTCTCGATTATTGTGGTATCATTAAATACTCTTCGGAGGAAAGATTATGGTCCCAGCAAATCGTAATTCGTAAACCAAAAATCGTAAATACCCATGAAGCTCTGGCAAAAAGATAAGGAAACAGAAAAATCAGTTGAAACATTCACCGTCGGTCAGGACCGGGAAATGGACGTGCAAATGGCTGCATTTGATGTACTGGGATCTTTGGCTCACACGCGGATGCTGGAGAGTATTGGTTTGCTTACCGCTGAAGAACTTGCGCTGATCCAGAAAGAACTGAAGAATATTTATAAAGAAATAGCTGCCGGCAATTTTAAGATAGAGGAAGGTATTGAAGATGTCCACTCGCAGGTAGAACTGTTACTGACACAACGGATTGGTGATGCAGGTAAAAAAATTCATAGTGGCAGGTCCAGAAACGATCAGGTTCTTGTTGACTTAAAATTATTTTTCAGGGATCAGATCAAACACATTTGCAGCAATACTCAGACGCTTTTTGATCAATTAATTTCATTGAGCGAAGAACACAAGGATAAGCTTCTACCGGGATACACCCACCTCCAGATTGCCATGCCATCATCATTCGGTTTGTGGTTTGGGGCATATGCAGAAAGCCTAGCAGACGATATGGAGGTGATGCTTGCTGCATGGAGGATCTGTAATAAAAATCCTCTTGGCTCTGCCGCAGGCTATGGCTCATCCTTCCCGCTTGATAGAACCATGACCACCGAGCTATTAGGCTTTGAATCACTGAATTATAATGTGGTTTATGCTCAAATGGGCAGAGGTAAATCTGAACGGATCCTGGCTCAGGCCATGTCGTCCGTGGCTGCAACCCTTGCGAAATTTGCAATGGATGTCTGCCTGTTCATCAATCAGAATTTTGGATTTATCAGCTTCCCTGACGAACTGACCACCGGCTCGAGTATTATGCCTCATAAAAAGAATCCGGATGTATTTGAGCTGATCAGATCAAGGTGTAATAAGATCCAGGCATTGCCCAACGAGATTGCAATGATGACTACTAACCTGCCTTCAGGTTATCATAGAGATCTGCAGCTGTTAAAAGAAAACCTCTTCCCTGCATTTCAGTCTCTGAACGACTGCCTTGAAATTGCGGCCTTCATGCTCGAGCATATCAGCGTTAAAGATGGTATCCTTGAAGATGAAAAATATCTGTATCTGTTTAGCGTAGATGCTGTAAATGAGGAAGTTTTGAAAGGAATGCCTTTCCGCGAAGCTTATAAAAAAGTAGGCGGTGAAATTGAGCGGAACGAATTTAAAGCCCCGGCCAAAGTTGTCCATACGCACGAAGGAAGCATCGGAAATCTTTGCAATAAGGAAATAGCTTTCGCATTTGCCCAAACTCTTTCCCAGTTCTATTTCCCTAAAGTTGACAACGCGATCGACGATCTTTTGAAATAACGGATAATTCTATTCCGCTTACATTTCCGCCTTTCGCCTTCAAAAACTATCTTTACGGCTCATAATATGATGGAAATGAGCGTATCTAAAATAGCACGGAATTTAAAGGGATCAGAAATTATTAAGATTGCCGGAGAGATTAATGAGCTGAAAAAGCAAGGCCAGCAAATTGCTAACCTGACTATCGGCGATTTTGATTCAAATATCTATCCAATCCCAGCCGAGCTCACCAGCTATATAAAAGATGCCTACGATGACAATCAAACCAATTATCCTCCAGGAGATGGTCTCCTTGATTTACGCCAGAGCATCTGCGATTTCATGGGAGAGCGCCACGGCCTCAACCTGAATACTAAAGAGATCTTAGTTTCAAGCGGGTCAAGGCCAATCATTTATGCCACTTATTTAGCCCTTATCGATCCGGGTGATACCGTAATCTTCCCCGCACCATCGTGGAATAACAATCACTATTGCGATATCACAGGTGCCAAAGGTATTGCGGTAGAAGCATTCGCTGAAAATAATTTTATGCCTAAAGCTGAGGACCTTCGTCCGCACGTAAAAGGCGCTACAATGCTCGCTCTATGTTCTCCCTTAAATCCAACGGGAACAATGTTCGCGAAAAAAGATCTGGAAGATATCTGCGATTTGGTTATTGAAGAAAATAAAAGCCGCCCGGCAGGTGCCAAGCCTCTTTATATCCTTTATGATCAGATCTATGCGATGCTCACCTTTGGTGAACATCAGCATGTTGACCCTGTATCACTCAGACCAGAGCTGAAAGAATATGTTGTTTATATCGATGGTGCTTCGAAATGTTTTGCCGCTACAGGGATCCGTGTAGGATGGGGATTTGGCCCTGAAAAGATCATCAATGCAATGCGCTCTATTGTGAGCCATATGGGTGCCTGGGCGCCTAAGCCAGAGCAAATTGCCATGGCCAAATTCCTTCAGGAAAAAAGCAACGTTGATAAATTCCTTGTCGATTTTAAAGCACGCATTCAAAAAAGCCTTGATGCACTGTATTCGGGTTTCCAGAAATTAAAAGCTGATGGTTTAAATCTGGATGCGATTGAACCCATGGGTGCTATTTACTTAACACTCAAAATAGACTATTCCGGAAAAACAGATCCGGATGGAACGGTTTTAAACAATAGCTCAGATATCAATTTCTACCTGATCAAAGAAGCAAAAGCGGCATTTGTCCCGTTTTCTGCTTTTGGAACAGATGATAATGTCAACTGGTTCCGTGCTTCGGTAGGGGCTTGTTCTCTTGAAGATATCCAAGAAATGATCCCGCGCGTTGGTGCTGCCTTAGCTAAACTTAAATAAATTCTTATGGCCAAAGGCGCTCTTTACCTTATTCCGGTGCCTTTAGCTGAAGGTGATACCACGACCGTTTTACCGCCTCTGCACAGCGCCGTGATCAATAAGGTGAAGACCTATATTGTTGAGAACGAAAAGACTGCGCGCCGCTGGCTTCGTGAGATGGGTCTGAAAACACCGCAAAGCGAATTAATCATCCATCCTTACGGGAAGCATTCAGAAAAATTAGATAATGCTACTTATTTTAAGGAGTTGGAGGCAGGTCAGGATGTTGGCCTGATGAGCGAGGCAGGTTGCCCTGCTGTGGCTGATCCCGGTTCTGACATCGTTGCCGAGGCCCACAGAAGAAATATTAAAGTTCACCCACTGGTTGGTCCAAGCTCGATCTTACTCGCGCTCATGGCCTCGGGATTCAATGGTCAGAGCTTTACCTTTCATGGATACCTTCCCATCGATAAAGGTGAGCGCTCAAACCGCATCAAAGAGCTGGAAAATGTTTCTGCCCGTCATAAACAGACCCAGATCTTTATCGAAACACCATTCAGAAATAATCAGATGCTGGCAGAGATTCTGAAAAGCTGTGATCCGGCGACTGAACTATGCATTGCCTGCGATCTTACCGCGCCTGAAGAAAAAATTATTTCTATACCTCTAAGCAGGTGGAAGACACTCAATATCGATCTTCATAAAAGACCCGCGATATTTTTATTATTCAGGAGAAAATAATTGGTTGATACTATCAACTAATTATCCATGTATAGCTTCTGCTTTCCCGTAATTCAGAATAACGGTAGCTTCATATGCTAAGAAATCTTCCCAGCGCTTATCCACATCAATCCCTTCACCGTACTTTTTAGCGAACTTGATAAACATCGTGTAATGGCCTGCCTCACTTACCATTAGCTCATGATAAAAATCGGCAAGCTGTTTATCCTTAATATTTTCAGACATTACTTTAAAACGTTCACAGCTTCGTGCTTCAATCATAGCAGAAAACAGAAGACGGTCAACAAGCTGGTCCTGGCGACTTCCTCCTTTAATGATGAACTTAAAAAGCTCATTCACATAATTGTCTCTCCGCTCTTTCCCCAATACATAGCCCCTCTCCAGAATAATATCATGCACACGCTTAAAATGATCCATTTCCTCCTGCACCAGCAATGCCATCTCCTGCACCAGATCTGATAAATTCGGATTCTGAACTATCAATGTTATCCCATTGCTGGCAGCCTTCTGCTCGCAAAAAGCATGATCAGTTAAAATTTCTTCAATATTACCTTCTACTATCCGGGTAACCCATTGCGGGTCGGTAGGTAACTGCAGTTTTAGAATGGTCTTTTCGTTGCTCACTATTTATCTGTTAAAGGATTATTCTTCAAAGATCTTGAAGAATGATGAATACTTAATATTTGTATTTCATCAATCCCGATTTCATAAATGATCCTGTAATGTTTATATACTAGCTCTCTCGTTCCTACTTCACTTTGGATTTCAAATAATTTACCCATCTGAGGTTGTGATTGGAGGCTTTTTATAACGTGTCTGATAAACCTTACCTCTTTCACCGCATAATGCAGGGAGTCTTTCCTGATAAAATCATATATGTTTTTGAGATCGTATAATGCCAGTTTGGAATATATGACCCTCATTTCCAGGTCTCGACCTCTTTATCCAAATCCTCATCAGATAAGAATTCTCCATTGCTAATCTGAGCTCGAGCTATTTCTATTTTTTGTAATAGAATGATTTGCTCAATAAGATAATCAGCATCAAAATTTGCCGGCATTTTATCAATCAGTGATTGAACTTTTTCTTTAGCTAACATGGGCATAGAGTTTATTAAAGATAACGTTTATCTATACAAGTTCTTACTCTCCATAAATTCCAACACACTATCCGGCACAAAGAATCTAATGCTTTTTCCCTCCTTAAATGCCTTCCGGATAAACGTAGATGAAATCTCCATTAAAGGAGTTTCCGTAATGACAATTGAGGGATGATCCGCTAATTCACTCCCTTCAAATCCCGGACGCGGATAAACAAAAATCCGATAATCCTTCAGTATCAGCTCGTAGTTCTTCCACTTTTTCAGTGATTGCAAATTGTCTGCACCCATTATCAGGCTAAATATATGCTCGGGGAATTTCTCCTTCAGAAATACCAGTGTATCAATAGTATATGAGGGTTGGGGAAGGCCGAATTCAATGTCACTCACCTGGATTTTATCTGAGTTTTCCGTTGCCAGCTTTGCCATTTCCAGCCGGTCATACATTTTGATCAGCTCGTCTTTATTCTTAAGCGGATTATGCGGTGAAACTACAAACCATACCTGGTCGAGGTCTGTAAACTCCGACATATAACCGGCAATAATCAGGTGGCCTGCGTGGATTGGATTAAATGAGCCGAAGAATAACCCGATTTTCATGGCAAGGGTATTATTTCAGAAAGTCTGAAACCAATTTTTCAGCTTCCGCGAAAGCGATCTCGAGATCATTATTCTGAAGAATTACGTCAAAACGGCTGGCATAACCAAGTTCCTTATCTGCTTTCGCTATCCGTTCATCAAGCTTTTCCTGACTGTCAGTGCCACGTCCCGTCAGCCTTTCAACTAACACCTCAAGCGATGGCGGATTTACAAAAATTGCCAACGCATTTTCTTTGTAAATTTTTTTAATGTGGAGTCCGCCCTCAACATCAATGTCAAATATCACATGTTTTCCGCTATCCCAGATCCTCTGAATTTCGGAACGGAGGGTACCATAAAATGTACCAGAATAAACTTCCTCAAACTCTACAAATTCTTTTTTTGCTATCCTGTGAAGAAACTCTTCCTTGTTGATAAAATAATAGTCTTTTCCCTCTTTCTCATCTCCCCTACACTCGCGGGTTGTAGCGGAAATAGAGAATTCCAGCTCGGGAATTTTCTTAAGCAGATGATGAACTATAGTCGTTTTACCCGCACCTGAAGGAGCAGAAAATATGATCAATTTACCTTGCGTCATGTTAGGATTGGACACTTATAATACGTTTAGCAGCTGTTCTTTAACTTTTTCTAATTCCTCTTTCATACCCACCACTACCTGCTGAATTTTTGCATCATTTGCTTTGGAGCCGATAGTATTTATTTCACGGCCTATTTCCTGGCAGATAAAGCCCAATTTCTTTCCATTGGCATCTGCAGATTTCAAAGCATCCATAAAGTAATCGCAATGACTTGTCAGACGAACCTTTTCCTCTGTGATATCCAGTTTATCGATATAAAAGATAAGTTCCTGTTCGAACCTGTTGTGGTCTACATTTTCCTTCCCAACCGCATCAGCCAGAAACGTATTAATACGCTCCCGGATCATAGGGATTCTCTTGGGTTCATTTTCCTCAACCAGCACAAGGGCAGCACGGATATTATTGATCCTCAGGATCAGATCCTGCTTCAGCACATTTCCTTCGTCCTTTCTGAACGTTTGAAAATCAGCCATTGCCTCTTCGAAGGTCTGGTATAATTCCTTCCATTCCTCTTCAGAAACCGCATCTTCTGCGTATGAAATAACATCCGGAAAATTCAGAGCAAGCTGTAAGAGATTACTCCCTGTATCACCAAGCGCGTCCGCCGCAGTGCGTAACTGATTATAATATATTTTAAGAAGATTCTGATTTATGGAAGCAGTTTTAGCTTCATTCTCAGGCAGATCTACTGTGATAGAAACGTTTACCTTCCCGCGATCAACCTGCTTGCTGCATTCATTTCTGATCAGTAATTCCTTATCTGAGAATGATTTGGGAAGCTTTAGAGAAAGCTCAAGAAACTTGCTGTTGAGGGATTTGATCTCTACCGTATACTTTGCATTAGCAAGATCTTTGGTAGCTAACCCGTAGCCTGTCATCGATTTAATCATGGGCAAAGATAAGATTAATTGATGAAACGAATCAGAGAAGGGCAGGAAGCAATTTCCTTAGATACTCAGGTTCTCGCAAGCCTTTTCCGCAGCTAGTTTTTCTGCGTTCTTTTTATTGTAATCGCATCCGGACCCATAATGTTCCCCATCGATGCTCACCTTAATCGTAAATAATTTGGAGCTGTCGCCTTCTTCGTTAGCAGCAAGCTCAAACAGCACGTCTTTACCATGCCGCTGGCACCATTCGATCAGCTTGCTTTTAAAATTGGTTTCCGTAAGCTCGAGCTTATGAATATCAATATGGGGCTTTATAATATGATTGATCAGGAAATTACGTGTAAAATTATAGCCCTTATCAACGTAAACGGCGCCAATTAATGCTTCAAAAGCATCTCCGAGTAATGATCCCTGTTTAGCGGGAAAGCTCACCATACGGTTATCAAACTCGATCAGCTCATCTAATCCCATCTTTTTTGCAAGCTGGTTCAGATTCACTCTGCTTACAATTTTAGAGCGCATCTCTGTCAGGAAGCCTTCCTCTTTGTAAGGGTACATCTTAAATAAAACCTCTGCCACAACAGACCCAAGAACAGCATCGCCTAAGAATTCGAGGCGTTCATTACTGTTTTTGGCCCCATTTTTTAGAGCAATAGCAATAGAGCGATGGCGAAATGCCATCCTGTAAAGTGCAATATTTCCGGGAACAAATCCTAAAAGGTTCTTTAGGGTTTTGATGTAATTACGCTGCGGCGAGAAATATAATTTATGGATTCTGGCAAACGGCATTTAACGAATTATTCCTCGTATTTCTTGAAAATCACAGAGGCATTATGCCCGCCAAAACCGAACGTGTTGCTTTGAGCCGCACGAACCAGACGTTTTTGTGGCTTATGATAAGTCATATTTAAACGCTGATCAATTTCCGGATCGTCTGTAAAGTGATTAATCGTAGGAGGAACAATGTCATTTTTAACAGCAAGAATTGCTGCCAAAGCTTCTACCGCACCCGCAGCACCAAGAAGGTGGCCGGTCATCGATTTAGTTGAACTGATATTGAGTCTGAACGCATCCTCGCCATAAAGTTCAATGATCGCCTTTGTTTCACTGATGTCGCCCAGTGGTGTAGAAGTACCGTGAACGTTAATATAATCAATGTCTGCAGTGCTCATGCCGGCATCACGCAGCGCATTGGTCATTACAAGCTTTGCACCCAAACCCTCAGGGTGTGGTGCTGTGATATGATTTGCATCGGCGCTCATTCCACCGCCAACTATTTCGGCGTAGATTTTTGCACCTCTGGCTTTTGCATATTCAAGTTCTTCAAGAATAATGGATGCTGCACCTTCTCCCGCAACAAAACCATCACGGTCCTTATCGAAAGGGCGCGAAGCCGTTTTCGGATCATCGTTCCTGGTAGAAAGCGCATGCATTGCGTTAAATCCGCCCATACCCGCCTCGTTAATGATAGCTTCAGACCCGCCCGAAACAATTGCATCTGCCATACCCAGACGGATATAGTTAAATGCATCGATCAAGGCATTGGTGGAAGAAGCACAAGCAGAAACTGTAGAGAAATTTGGCCCACGCAGGCCATACTTAATTGAAATATGCCCCGGAGCTATGTCCAGGATCATTTTCGGAATAAAAAACGGATTAAAACGAGGGGTTCCATCGCCGTTAGCGTAACCGGTTACCTCGTCAAGAAAAGTCTTCAATCCCCCGATACCCGAGCCCCAGATAACACCAATGCGGTTAGTATCAAGTACTTCGAAGTTTAATCCCGAATCTTTGATTGCTTCATCAGCAGCCACAAGGGCATACTGCACAAAAGGATCAATTTTTCGAGCTTCTTTTTTCTCAAGATAATCCTCCGGATTGAAGTTTTTTACTTCGCAGGCGAATTTAGTTTTGAAGTTTGTGGTATCAAACTTCACAATTGGGGCTGAGCCGCTAACGCCGTTTAGTAAACCATCCCAAAATTCTGTTACGGTATTTCCAATCGGAGTTAGCGCACCAAGTCCAGTGACAACAACCCTTTTAAGCTCCATTTAATATTTTAGGAAGTACTACTTAACGTTTTTTTCTAGATAGGCAATAGCTTGACCTACCGTTCCGATAGTTTCAGCCTGGTCATCAGGAATAGCAACATTGAACTCTTTTTCAAACTCCATGATAAGTTCCACGGTGTCTAATGAGTCAGCACCAAGATCGTTAGTGAAAGAAGCTTCTGGTGTTACTTCACTTTCATCAACACCTAATTTTTCAACGATAATTGCTTTTACTCTTGAAGCGATATCAGACATAGTCTTTATGATTTAATGGTTAAAAATTCTGTGCAAAGAAAAATAAATTCTATTAAATATCAAACCTTTTTGTTTTTACAGGAAATGTATGGATTAAGTATACTCATTCTTACCTTTGTATCTTAATTCTTATCGCTGCTAAATTGGGTAAACAAATATTAAAATACGAACCTGATCTTGATTTTGTTCTTATTGCAATAACTGTTCCTCTAAAAGATTATCAGTTTTGTTTTAAGCTCAACAAGCAACTGGACATTCGGTTTGACCGGATTGAAGAATTATCGCTCCAACATTACCCTGACGAATACCAAACATTCTTTAACAGGTACTACTATCATATCTCACAATCCGAGACAGATTTCTATCTCCTCTCTAATAAAGGTACTGAAGGTTTTTTGATACCGGAAATGAATAAAGCAGATTTTTTTATTTTAATTCGGAATTATATTGATAATGAGAGTCTGGAAGTGTTTATTAGCGCAATTAATAAGATCAGCGAAGTACAGATGGCAGTAGAAGTTGACCCAAAGAAGTTGAAATCTAAAGAAAATCTGATATTTTAGCCTGAATTTTGATCAGGAGCAAAAACCCGGGCACAGAAATTGTGCATTTTTATACCATTAATACCCATTACAAATGAGAGAAGTTCACAAAAGAACTAAGATTGTTGCCACACTTGGCCCGGCCTCAACCAACAAAGAAGTTCTGTTAAGCATGATCAGAGCGGGAGTAGATGTATGCCGGCTAAATTTTTCACATGGCAGCCAGGAAGATCATCTGCAAGCTATCAATGTAATCCGCGAGATTAACAGCACTTACAAAACAAATGTCGGCATCCTCGCAGATCTCCAGGGTCCGAAAATCCGTATAGGAAAAGTAATTGAAGGTGGAATTCATCTTGTAAATGGTAGCCGAATCGAAATCACTACAAATGAGCTGATCGGAAACGAAAAGCAAATCTATATTACTTATGAAAGCTTCCCTAAAGATGTTCGTGCAGATGAAATAATCCTGCTGGATGATGGAAAGCTGCAGATGAAGGTAATTGATACCAATAATGTTGATACTGTACTTTGTGAAGTCGTTCATGGTGGTATTCTAACTTCCCGTAAAGGAGTAAATCTTCCAAACACCCGCGTTTCGCTTTCCAGCACAGTGGGATCCGAAGCTTGGAATTCACGTGACTTGAAGTCGCGGC